>Ga0307515_10000031_pt1 | contig 358648 bp, 307 predicted proteins | sample 17_EM_MG_FD_194513 | JGI IMG/M metagenome (GOLD analysis project Ga0307515, IMG submission 194513) | Populus trichocarpa ectomycorrhiza microbial communities from riparian zone in the Pacific Northwest, United States - 17_EM | ecosystem: Host-associated > Plants > Roots > Unclassified...
GGCATTGTGGGTAGATACCGGTTGCGTTTTTTATTACCGTTCCGGAGGAACGGGTTGTGCTAATAATCAGATCAGCACAACGCATACCTACGGCATGCAGGGATACTCTTTCTATGTTTGCTACTCACCAAATGTTCCGCCGGAACATGAAGAAATATTGCGGTTGTTTTTTTGCGGCGTGCTCTTGCTTAGAGTTGTTGGTGAAAACACCAACAACGGCGGGAAGGGAGCGGCATGCTAGCTTTAAGTTGTTGATGCAAACACCCACAACGGCGGCGCAAATTTCCGGCAAGCGGCACCCCAGCGGGGGGCATTGTGGGTAGATACTGGTTGCGTTTTTTATTACCGTTCCGGAGGAACGGGTTGTGCTAATAATCGGGTCTGCGGTTTTTTTGCGGCGTGCTTTTGCTTTGAGTTGTTGGTGAAAACACCAACAACGGCGGGAAGGGGGCAGCATGCAAGCTTTAAGTTGTTGATGCAAAGACCCACAACAACGGGAAGGGAGCAGCATACAAGCTTTGAGTAGTTGATGCAAACACCCACAACTACGGAAAGGAGCAACATACAAGCTTTGAGTTGTTGATGCAAACACCAACAACGGCGGCGCAAATTTCCGGCAAGCGGCACCCCAGCGGGGGGCATTGTGGGTAGATACTGGTTGCGTTTTTTATTACCGTTCCGGAGGAACGGGTTGTGCTAATAATCAGATCAGCACAACGCATACCTACGGCATGCAGGGATACTCTTTCTATGTTTGCTACCCACCAAATGTTCCGCTGGAACATGAAGAAAAAATTACGGTTGTTTTTTGCGGCGTGCCCTTGCTTTGAGTTGTTGGTGAAAACACCAACAACGGCGGGAAGGGAGCGGCATGCTAACTTTGAGTTGTTGATGCAAACACCAACAACGGCGGGAAGGGAGCGGCATGCTAGCTTTAAGTTGTTGATGCAAACACCAACAACAACGGAAAGGAGCAACATACAAGCTTTGAGTTGTTGATGCAAAGACCCACAACAACGGAAAGGAGCAGCATACAAGCTTAGAATTTTTGTTGAAAACGGCATTCTTCACTGCCATCGGCTCAAACTAACAATTGTTAGCGGTTGGGTAAATAATTTTTATCTTTGGAGAAAGCAATTACTGTACGATGGAGTTATCTGAATTGGAAAAAAATTTCCAGGATAAAATTGACCGGGAGATCCGCATCGAACCAAAAGACTGGATGCCGGATAAATACCGCCAAACGCTTATCAGGCAAATCAGTCAACATGCCCACAGTGAAATAGTAGGCATGTTGCCGGAAGGCAACTGGATAAGTCGAGCTCCCACGCTAAGAAGAAAAGCCACACTGATTGCAAAAGTGCAGGATGAAGCAGGTCATGGATTGTATTTATACAGCGCAGCGGAAACCCTGGGCATCAGCCGCGATGAGATGATTGACCAGCTGCACAGCGGCAAAGCAAAATATTCGTCGATATTCAATTACCCCAGTCTTACCTGGGCAGATATGGGTGCTATTGGCTGGCTGGTAGACGGTGCTGCCATCATTAACCAGGTGCCCATTTGCCGATGCTCGCATGGCCCCTATGCAAGAGCCATGGCCCGGATATGCAAAGAAGAGAGCTTTCACCAGCGCCAGGGTTTTGAAATTTTATTAACCCTCAGTAAAGGCAGCGACGAACAAAAAGCCATGTGCCAGGATGCCATCAACCGCTGGTGGTGGCCCAGTATCATGATGTTCGGACCCAGCGACGACGCCTCTCCCAACAGCGCACAAAGCATGCGCTGGAAAATAAAACGTTTCAGCAATGACGAACTGCGGCAACGTTTTATAGATATGTGCGCAGAACAGGTAAAAATTCTGAATATGGCCATTCCCGATCCCGATTTAAAATGGAATGCCGGCACCGGCCACTATGATTTCGGGGCAATCGACTGGGAAGAGTTCAGGAACGTGGTCAATGGCAACGGCCCCTGTAATAAAGAAAGAATAGCCGCCAGGATAAAAGCGCATGAAGAAGGTGCGTGGGTACGGGAAGCAGCCATTGCACATGCTAAAAAGAACAGGCATTCCCTGGTGGCGTCCCGATAACATCAACATCATTGCACAGCTGCTTCACCCCTTTAACAGAAAAAACATGCAACAGTATACCAGGAAATTTTTTTACGGCGATTATGGTGATAAAGAAAATGCAGGCGCCGGCACTAACGGTGACCAGCAGCTGCCACCACCCGGTAACGAATGGCCCCTGTGGGAAGTATTCATCCGCAGCAAACAGGGCCTGGATCATAAACACGTGGGCAGCCTGCATGCCAGCGACGCACAAATGGCCATAGAAAATGCCCGCGATGTCTACACCCGGCGGCAGGAAGGCATCAGTATCTGGGTAGTAGAATCAACCCATATTCATGCATCGAACCCGGCAGATGCAGCCATCCTCTACGATCCCGCCAACGACAAAGTATACCGCCACCCCACTTTTTATGAATTGCCCGACGAACTGAAGCATATGTAGTTGGTTGATCAGTTGATTGGTTGATTGGAAAGAAATCGATAATTTAAATTTGAACTAATAAACCTCATACTTATGAATGAAAATGCGAACCATAGTTTTACCGAATTAGAAGTGTGGAAGAAATCAAGAATTTTAAAAAATGACATACAGGAAGTCATCAAAACTTTTCCGGGTGAAGAAAAATTCAGGTTGGTTGATCAGGTAATAAGATCGTCCAGAGGTATCAACGCTACTATTGCAGAAGGACATGGCAGATATACTTTTAAGGATCAGCTACATTTTTGCATAATCGCCAGGGGCTCACTGAGCGAAACATACAACCATCTCATTGATGCACTTGATTGCAATTATATTAACCAGGAAAAATTGGATGAACTTAAAAAAAGCATTGACGAAGCTGGCAAATTATTAAACGGCTATATTTCCTATCTCAGAAAAAATTTGTAACATGGTCAAAGTAAAATCACCGGTAACATAGCCAGCAGGCACCAACCAATAATTAATCAAATCACAATGCGCGAAAAAATACCAGCCAATCAATCAACCGGGCCAAACGACAAGCAGGTATTGATCAATCAACCAATCGGGGAAAATGACAAGCAGGTACTGATCAACCAATCAACCAATCAACTAACTACCTACACCCTTCACCTTGCAGACAATGCGCTGATACTGGGCCAGCGCAATGCCGAATGGACGGGTCATGGACCTATATTGGAGCAGGATATTGCCATCAGCAATATTTCGCTGGACCTGGTAGGGCAGGCACGCAATTTCTACCAGTATGCCGCAGTGATGTTAAACCATGAAACCGGTAAGCATACAATTCAACCGGCAACAGAAGACAGCCTGGCATTTTTAAGGGATGCTGCAGATTATAAAAATTCCCTGCTGGTAGAATTGCCAAGAGGCGATTGGGCCCTGACCATATTGCGCCAGTTTTTTTTCAGCAGTTACCAGTTTTATTTGTACCAGGAACTTCAGAACAGCAAAGACGCGCAGCTGGCTGCCATTGCCCAAAAGTCTTTAAAAGAAGTTACTTACCATTTGAGGTGGAGTGCAGAATGGGTGATCCGGTTGGGCGATGGTACTGCGCAAAGTCACACGCGTATCAGCCATGCCTTGCAGGAATTATGGCCTTATACCGGCGAATTAACCACCAATGCAATATTTGAAACCGCATTGTTACCAGCGGGTATAGCAGTAGACATGGTAGCATTACAACAGCCATGGACCAGCAAAATAAATGAAGTCCTGGCAACAGCTACCCTGCAGTTGCCGGAAAACAACGCCCTGCAAACAGGCGGTAAAGAAGGAAAACATACCGGTCACCTGGAAATACTTTTAAAAGAGATGCAGTACCTTCAAAGAACATACCCGGGTGTTGAATGGTAGTAAATATGGAAACCGGCAAACAACAAATATTATCCCTCCTGGAACAGGTGCCCGACCCTGAAGTACCGGTATTGTCAGTTATTGACCTGGGCATTGTGCGCGATGTAAAATTTAAGGCGAACGATGAAGTGGAGGTGGTTATTACACCTACCTACAGTGGTTGCCCGGCCATGGATGTTATCCGCATGGAAATAAACATGATGCTACGGCAACATGGATTTAAAAATGTGACCATTACCAATGTATTATCACCCGCATGGACAACCGATTGGATGACGGAATCCGGCAAAGAAAAATTAAAAGCCTATGGCATTGCGCCACCCAACCCAGGCCGGCCTGTTTGCGATACCAGGCTGTTTGCAGAACAGGAAGCGGTGCAATGCCCGCGTTGCAACTCGTATAATACACGCCTGGTGAGTCAGTTTGGATCTACCGCCTGCAAAGCATTGTACCAGTGTAATGATTGTCTGGAGCCGTTCGATTATTTTAAATGCCACTGAGAAAAATTAAAAGTGAAGACACTTCCCAAAAACGCCACACAATACACATCACAACACTCAAAACAATAAGAAAATGAGTTCCATACTTGTTACCATAAACAATAATATAGCCTTCATTACTTTAAACAGACCGGAGAAATTTAATTCTTTTAACAGGCAAATGGCACTCATCCTGCAACAGGTTTTGGACGACTGTGCAGCCAATACAGACGTTAGGGCAATCTACCTGACGGGCAATGGCAAGGCCTTTTGCGCCGGCCAGGATCTGAGTGAGCTGGCAGGAGATGACGCACCTGGTTTTGATAAAATACTGGCTGAACATTATAACCCGATTGTTATGCGTATCAGGAATATTGAAAAGCCGGTTGTATGTGCTGTTAATGGGGTAGCTGCCGGTGCCGGCGCCAATATTGCACTTTGCTGCGATGTGGTGGTTGCCACGGCTTCCGCCGTTTTTATCCAGGCATTTTCTAAAATAGGATTAATCCCCGACAGTGGTGGAACCTTTACCCTGCCGCGTTTGATTGGCTGGCAAAAAGCATCGGCACTGATGATGCTGGGCGACAAAGTAAGCGCTGCCGATGCAGAAAAATATGGCATGCTGTACAAAGTATTTGAAGATGATATTTTTGCGGAAGCCTCTGTGAAAATTGCTGCCGTACTCGCGGCCATGCCTACCCGCGGACTGGCCTATACCAAGCAGGCACTGAATGCGTCAGTAAACAATTCGTTTGAAGCCCAGTTAAAAACTGAAGATCGGCTTCAATTTGCCGCCGGACATACCGAAGATTACAATGAAGGCGTGCGCGCTTTCCTGGAAAAACGTGCCCCTGTTTTTAAGGGGCAATAAAACCGGAGCAATAATTTATTACACTGTGGTAGCTTTGCCATATGATATACCGTTTCAACCAATTTATACCAGTGGTGCATCCTTCATCGTTTATTCACCAGCAGGCGGCCGTTACCGGCAATGTAATCATTGGTAAGAATGTATATGTTGGTCCGGGTGCAGCTATAAGGGCAGACTGGGGGCAGATCATCATTGAAGATGGCTGCAACGTACAGGAAAATTGTACCCTGCATATGTTCCCGGGTACAACCGTTCTCTTAAAAGAAGGTGCTCATATTGGCCATGGCGCCATTGTTCACGGTGCTGTTATTGGAAAGAATTGTTTAATTGGTATGAATAGTGTTATTATGGACAATGTGGTGCTTGAAGACGAGTGTATTGTTGGCGCACTCAGCTTTGTAAGGGAAGGGGAACATTTTGAAAGCAGGAGCCTGGTGGCCGGCAATCCCGCTAAAAAAATAAAAGAGGTAAGCGATGAGATGATGGCATGGAAATCGGCAGGTACAGCATTGTACCAGGCTTTGCCCGGAGAGATGTTTAATAGCTGGCAACCCTGCGATGCATTAAAAGAAATTGAACCGGGCCGTCCGGCACAGGAAACGATGTATAAAACATGGCAACAAATAAAAAGGGATAACCAAATTTGATTATCCCTGTTGCAGGCGGGCTGTGTTATCACCTTCCATCAATTGTTCTAACGGCCTCTGCCAGCCTTGCTTTTTGCCTGGCGACTCTTTTTCCGCGGAAGAAAAGGTACAGGTTAAAAAACAGCATAATACCCAGGTAAATACTAAAGCCGCCGATTTTTGCACTGAGTATTTCCAACATGCTCCTGCTATTTTCTATGACTGTTACGATCTCCATTATTTTAAGCGCAAAACCAAGATTGAGCAGGTAAAAGCCGGTTTCAAATAACTTGTTGGTAGAGATGGCGATGTCGGTTCTGCCATTAAAGATGTCCAGCATAAAAACTTTACTGTTTTTGAAAAGCGTATGTGCTACATACCAGGTTAAAACAATTACAATTGGCAGGTAAATAAGATAAGCTGTAAAATTTAAAGACGTTTTCATAATCTTACTTTGAGGAGTTTATTAAATGATGATTGTTTCTTTTACTAAGAAAATAAATGGCAGCCATATTCAGAAAATGTATAAATGCCAGCGTAAGCATTATCCTTGCCGTCATACCGGCAATACTGGTAAGCAATTCAGTGAAGTTGGTGATGGTTTTCCAGAATGCTATCATTGCTGCTGCATACCCAAGGTTCAGCAGGTAATAACCGGTTAACAACATTTTATTGATAGCGTCTGTCATATTACCATCGCCTTTCATGAGTGTGAGAATATACAGGCGGCCATTCGTGTAAAAAAGCCAGCCGGTCCGTACGGTTATAAAGAAAGTGATGAACAGGTAGATGATATATGCCAGCGTATTCATAAAAGAGAAGTTTAAGAACGCTTTTGTAAAACAAAGCTACATTAACAATATTGTATTTTCAATATTTTCTGAAAATATAATTTATTTAAGCGTGCTCCTGCGCTTATTCCGGGAAAGCTTTACTTCGGCAGCCCTGGTTATCCGGGACTGATCGCTGAAGGAAACCCATGTATATCAAGTATCTTTGCCGCCACAAATGGAAAAAACAAATTTCATAGATTATATCCGCATCTTTTGTCGCAGCGGTCATGGTGGTGCCGGAAGTAAACATTTTATGCGCAATAAGCTAACCGCCAAAGGCGGACCAGATGGCGGGGATGGTGGAAGAGGCGCCCATATTATATTGAAAGGCAATAAAAATCTATGGACCCTTTTGCACCTTCGGTATTTTAAAAATGTGCTGGCCGAAGACGGTGAAGACGGAAGCAAAAACAACAGCAGTGGCAAAAGTGGTAAAGACATCATCATAGAAGTACCGCTGGGTACCGTGGCAAGAGACGAAGAAACGGGTTTGCAGGAAGCAGAAATTTTAGAACACGGCCAGGAATTCATCTGGCTGAAAGGCGGACGTGGTGGTTTGGGCAATTCTAATTTCGCCACTGCCACCAACCAGGCGCCGGAACACGCCCAGCCCGGAGAGGCAGGCGAAGAATCCTGGAAAATAGTAGAATTAAAAGTGCTGGCAGATGTGGGACTAGTAGGCTTTCCCAATGCCGGCAAGTCTACCTTGCTTTCATCTGTTACGGCAGCTACGCCAAAAATTGCAAACTATGCTTTTACTACGCTAACACCCCAATTGGGTATTGTTGCTTACCGCGATGGAAAAAGCTTTTGTATGGCAGATTTGCCTGGTATCATTGAAGGTGCCGCAGAAGGAAAAGGTCTTGGTCACCGGTTTTTACGCCATATAGAACGCAATTCGGTATTGCTGTTCCTGTTGCCTGCAGACAGTGATGGTCATAAAAAAGAATTTGATATTCTGGTAAACGAATTGAAAGAATACAACCCTGAATTACTTCATAAACAGTTTGTAATAGCTATCAGCAAAAGTGATATGCTGGATGATGAATTGAAAACCGCTATTAAAAAAGAATTACCGGAGCATATCCCACACGTTTTTATTTCTTCTGTAACCCAGCAGGGATTACCGGAATTAAAAGATCTGTTGTGGAAAGTGCTGAATCAATAAAAAGCTGCGGGTTTTGGTAAATGTAGTATCTTAAGCCACCCTTTAACATACCAAAATTCTACCATGACGCCCCGCACAAATCAATCCCGGCTGCTTCCGGCAATTTTTGCATTATTAAAATTTATATCGAATCTTCTCAAATCCATCTGGCTTTTTTTTCCGGCCATTCTTTTTATCATACTCACCTTTACCTGTTTCATAAAACTTGGGCAGGGAGAAGATATCATTATCTCTTTCACCGAAAATACCAGGCAAGGCAAAGGATTGGGCGTGGTACTGATTAACCTGCTCGTTAAACTCACTTTTTTTATAGCCATTGCTTTCTGGACCTATGTCAGCTGGTATTCCTCCCGTATTGTGGCCTATACCAAACTGTACCGGCAAAAAACGTATGCCAGCCAGTTTAAACCGGGCATCCCTGAAAAAGAATTCGGTACCGCTTATGAAGTGCAGCAACTTTTCCTGGACAGGTTTCCCAGACTGGTGGGTTACGCCTGTTTTATCATCATCCTTTTTGCAATCAGTAATATGATCTTTCCGGAATCATGGGTAAAAAAACAACCCTTACCCTGCCTGGCTGTGTTATTATTTATTATTGGCATGATTGATAAAAAGCTGATAAAATTTACAGACACCGAAACAAGCAGTAAGCGCCTGCGCAACTGGTTTACCATTGCCGGTATAGGCTTTCTGCTGGTATTTATATTGTTGCAGGTGACCGGTTTGTTAAACAAACCCTTTGTATTGTTCGCAATGATCATTGCGCTGATGATTGTATATATGCTGTACATAAACCTGCGCCGTAAAATTGTAAATGAAGACTCCGCAAAAAAAGACGCCGCTGCGCCAATACAGGATAATGCACTTACCAGGATTCTAAAAAAAATAATGGCGTTTATACACCTGGACCATAAAGAGATTGGTTATTTCCTTTGGTTTAATATTATCTGCACCGCCGGCCTGGTTGCCTATATACTGGCTATCTGGCATTTCAGGGTGTCTGTAGCTTTTGGTCCGCTGCCATTGGTGTTGCTGGCATTTGCGGTATTGCTTGGGTTTGGCAATTTGATAACCACCCTGTCTGTAAAAACAGGCATTAACCTGCATTTCATTATTTTTTTGATAGCGGCTATTTTTACTACACCAGAAAACCACAATGTGCGTACTGCCGCATTGGATGCGCGAAAAGTGCAGCCAGGCATTTTTAAAAACCGGCAAAACATCCAGGAATTTTTCAATAAATGGATGGAACACCATGCGGCATCCATCGATTCATCGGATGAATACCCCGTTTATTTTGTGCTGGGCAATGGTGGTGCATCAAGATCTGCTTATTGGGTGGCTTCCGTGCTGGGCAGACTGGAAGACAGCTCAATAAAAAAAGGCAAAGAAAGATTTTCCGAACATATATTCTGCCTGTCTGGTACTTCTGGTGGCGGTGTGGGAGTGGCCGCATTTTATTCGTTGCTGAAACACGCCAACCGATCAGATAGCACCGCTGGATACGCAAATGCCGCCAGGGATTTTCTAAAACAGGATTTCCTTACCTATACACTGGCAAGGATGCTTGGGCCGGATTATTTTAATTATATGCCCGTTCTAAATTGGCTGGTACCCAATCCTGACAGGGCCGATGCACTTGAGTCTGGTTTTGAAGAAGCTATGGACACCAGTTATTACAAATTGCATTTTAACGATACTTACTTCGATGAATGCATCGCACAAAAAAATGAATACAATGGTTTGCCAGTGCTTTGTATCAATACTACCCGTGTACAGGATGGCAGTCCGGGTGTGGTAAGCAGCATACAATTATCCGATTCGCTTTTCAACAAACGGGTAGATGTTACCGGCCTGCTGGCACCAAATACCAGCATTCGGTTAAGTACGGCGTCCATTCTGGGTGCACGTTTTCCGTATATGAGCCCTGCTGGCAAAATTGAGCAGCATTTTCGTAAAAGGGATACCTCCAAAGGAAAAACCGATAGCATCAAAGCACATTTTTTTGTTGACGGCGGCTACTTCGATAACTCCGGCGCAGGCATCGTACAGGAAATGATACGTTCAATAATAAAGATAGCAGACACCACCAGTAACCAGGCCACGAGGCTGCAAATGAAAAAATTAAAAATAGTTGTGTTGCATATCACCAACAGTCCGCAGGGCGATGCGCGCGTAACACCCATTACCCCTTTTAACAATGATCTTGTATCTCCTTTGCTCACCGTATTGGGCGCTTATGATATGCAAACAACAGTCAATGATGTGCGTCTGTCCAATTATACATCAGATATAAACCTGCGGCCAGACTCAATGCCCGTCAGCAAGGCGATCTATTATCCCATTCACCTTTACTCCGATCCGCAGGAAAGAGGCGACAGATCCAAAGGCCCTTATGCAATGAACTGGTTTATATCAGACAGTGTGAGAAACCAGATGGACCGCCGCCTGTTTGCGCAACCCAAATTGAACCGCATGATTGCAAATTATAAGTGATTCATATTTATCTTTTTATCAGGCCACCTATTACAACCTGCCTTATACATGCAAATGGTTGAAAACTTTTGTTGCAAAACGGGCTTTTTCAAATACTAATTCGCCCATTTGCTTCGTTACCTGTTTAACTGCCGTGGAACCCCGGCGGATTGCCCCATAAAAAATTATATTACCTGTGCCCTGGTGCACAATACTACAGTTGTTGGCTAACAGCAAGCAAGAAAAGCAGTCCGCATGAATGGTTTTGCGGCTGCTTCTTCTTTTTCGGGCATTTCCTGTAAAAAATTCTGTTGAGTTGTTTTCTCTTATCGGTAACAACACCTGAAATTAAAAATCAGTAGGTTTGCCGCTATAAATTGCAAACAATATGAAGAAGTATTTTGTGACGTTTGCCTTACTGATTGGCATTACTTTACGATCAATGGCCGATGAAGGCATGTGGCTGCCCATGTTGCTGGGGCAGCAGGTATATAACGATATGGTAAAACGGGGCCTTAAACTAACCAAAGAACAATTGTACAGCATCAATAAGGCTTCTATAAAAGATGCGGTGATCCTTTTTAATGGCGGATGCACCGGAGAAATCGTGAGTGCAGAGGGATTGATCTTTACCAATCACCATTGCGGATACGAAGCCGTGGCCAGCGCCAGTTCGGTAGAACACAATTACCTGCGCGATGGTTTTTATGCAAAATCCAAACAGGAAGAAATCCCATCCACTGTTACGGTACAATTTTTACTAAAAATAGAAGATGTAACCAGGGAAGTAGATTCATTGCTTACCGGGCTAACAGGCCTGGAACGCAGTCAAAAACAATATGAAATAATAAGCGCCATAAATAAAAGGTATTCAGATCTTTCGCAAAGTATTGAAGCCAGGGTAAGTCCTTTGTTTAAAGCAAACCAGTTTTTGGTATTTGTATACCAGCGCTACAGCGATGTACGCCTGGTAGGTGCGCCCGCAGAGAGCATTGGCAAATTTGGGGGTGATACAGACAACTGGGAATGGCCGCGTCAGACCGGCGATTTTTCTGTTTTCCGGGTATATATGAGCAAAGACGGAAAGCCGGCAGCGTATGCGGCAGATAATATTCCCCTGAAACCAAAATATGTACTGCCAGTTTCCATTAAAGGATATAAAGACGGCGACTTTGCGATGATTTATGGTTACCCCGGCAGCACCAACCGTTATGAAACATCCTATGGCATAAAACAAAAAGTGGAAATTGATAACCCATCCCTGGTAGAATTGCGCGATATGCGTTTAAAGTACATGCTTGCAGAGATGAAAAAAGACCCGGCTATCAAATTAAAACTGGGATCATCTTATGCTTCCATAGCCAACTACTGGAAATTTTATGATGGCGAAAGCAAACAACTCATTAAATATGATGTGGCCGGACAAAAGAAAGCCGCTGAAGAAAAATTTCAGCAATGGGCCAGTGGAAAGCCATCCTATCAAAACATATTGAACGATTGGCAAAAAATATATACCGCGTGGAGACCATACAGCAAACAACGCACCTATATAAATGAAGGTATACTGGGTTCTCCGTTACTGGCTTATGCGGCAACGTTACAACAGGTAGAAATTGCCCTTGTAAAACAAGGCGGCACTACTGCCGATACAAAAAAAGCCATTGAAACAGCCGATAAAGCCAGGACTACTTTTCTTGCATCGGAAAACAAAGCGTCCGATCAGAATATAGTAGCGGCTGCACTAATGAAATTTTATACAGATATCGATAAAAGCCAGCACCCGATTTCTTTTTATGAGAGTATGAAAGGAAGTTTTGGCGATCTGAAAGACGAGAACACGTATAAAAAATTTACTGCTGAGATTTTTAAAAACACCATGATCTTCGACGATACCAAATGGAAGGCTTTTCTTGCCAATCCGGATGCAACCGTATTACAGGCAGATCCTGCATTTTCTGTAGCCAGCAGTTTTATGAAAAGCTGGCAGGGTAAATTTCTTCCGCAATTCCAGGTTTTTACAACGGCCAATAATGAACTGGGCAGGCTTTACCTGAAAGCCATTATGGAAATGGACACGGTAAAAGCTAAAAAAATGTATCCGGATGCCACACTGACCATGCGCGTTAGTTTTGGCAACGTTAAAAGCTACAGCCCGGGCGATGCTGCCCATTATGATTATGTGACCACTATTAAGGGTGCCGTGCAAAAATATAAACCGGGCGATTATGAATTTGATTTGCCCGCCAACCTGCTGGAAAAAGCAAAACTTAAAGATTTTGGACAGTACATCGATAAGACCAAAAACGACCTGGTAGTTTGTTTTATTACCACCAATGATATAACAGGAGGCAACTCCGGCTCACCGGTGCTGGATGCAAGTGGCAATCTCATCGGGCTTGCGTTTGATGGCAATTATGAAGCCCTTAGTCATAAGATCGCATTTGACAAAGACCTTAACCGTACCATTTGCGTAGACGTACGGTATGTACTGTGGTGTATTGATAAACTGGGTGGCGCTCCCAATATTATTAAAGAACTGAAGCTGGTAAAATAGTAGCTCTTAATACATTAAAATATGCCGGAGACCGAAACAACAAGGCTGTCGAGGCTTTCTGCCATCTTAACCATGCTGCAATCAAAGCGGTTACTGACCGCTGCAACTATTTCAAAAAAATTCGGGATCAGCATTCGTACCGTTTACAGGGATATCCGGGCGCTCGAACAATCGGGTATCCCTATCTGCACGGAAGAAGGCAGGGGCTATTCGCTGATGGAGGGGTTTACCCTTCCGCCGGTAATGTTTACAGAGACTGAAGCCAATGCTTTGATAACGGCCGCCCATCTTGTAGAAAAAAACAAAGACCTGAGTTTTGTAAAAAACCATGCAGACGCCATCACTAAGATAAAAGCTGTTTTAAGGTACAGCACAAAAGATAAAACCAGTTTACTTTCGGAAAGAATACAAATGCGGCCCAATGGCGGCGCACAGGTAACCAGCAATAATTTATCGGACATACAGCTGGCGATAACCGGTTATTCTATGCTACGCATTCGTTACAACTCTATTTATAAGGAGGAAGACACCAACCGGCTGATTGCCCCGCTTGCTGTTTACCTTACCAACGACAATTGGGTTTTGATAGCCTGGTGCTATTTAAGAAAAGATTACCGTGCTTTCCGGCTCGATAAAATACAAAACTTACAATCAACCGGTGACAAACATGATATCCGTGATTTTAACCTGCAGGCATCTTTTGAGATGTGCCGGAAAAAAAGCCTGGAACCCCTGACATAAGGTTGTCATTTGCCGGTTCTATTTTGCCCATTATTAACCGGTAAAACATCAATATGACAACCAGCACAACCATCGAATCCTTTTTTATCAAAGGCATTAGCGTTAGAACAACCAATGAAAACGGATCAGCCGCCGTTGCCATTCCGCAATTATGGCATCAGTTCATACACAACAACATTCAGGGGCAGCTAACCGGTAAAACCAGTAATGATATTTACTGCGTGTATACCAATTATGAAAAAGATTTTACCCGGCCGTATACAACCATTATCGGCTGCAGGGTAAACGAACAGGAAGCACAGCAGGAAGGGTTTACCACTATTACCATTGAAGCCGGTAACTATGCGGTGTTTACTGCCAAAGGAAACCTGCAGCAGGGCGCTGTGTACAATAAATGGCTGGAAATATGGGAGGCTCCGGTAATAAGAAGTTATACCACAGATTTTGAGGTATACGATCAAAAAGCAGCTGAGTTCTCCAATGCAGAAGTAGATATATTTGTAGCAACCCACCAGACATGCTAAAACCGGCAGAAAATTTCTTTTTGCAGCAGGAAGAACCTGTAAAGAGTTGCCTGCTGGCGCTCAGGGCAATGATCCTTTCCTGTAACCAGCATATGGCAGAAACATGGAAATACGGTATGCCGGTTTATTGTTTGCAGGGTAAAATGTTTTGCTATTTATGGGTGCATAAAAAATACAAACATCCCTATATTGGTATAGTGGAGGGAAATAAAATCAACCATCCGGCGCTGTTAGCTGAAAAAAGGGCCCGCATGAAAATTATGCTCGTAGATCCACAAAAAGACATCCCCATAAAAACAGTTAACAGCATTTTAAAAACAGCGCTTTCTTTATACAAACTATAAACAGCAATAATTTATCTGATAGCCTATGAAAACCGTTTTGCAACTATTGAAAATTATTGCTGCCGCCTATATTCTTATTTGTGTATTGCTTTATTTTATACAGGAAAAATTAATCTTCTTTCCGGAAAAACTGGCTGCCGATCATGTATTTGTATTTGATCAGCCATTTGAAGAAATCCGCCTGAAAACAAAAGACAATACGCTGTTAAGCGGGGTATTGTTTAAAACCGGTAACGCTAAAGGGCTGATATTTTATCTGCATGGCAACGCCGGATCCGTTCAGTCATGGGGACAGGTGGCCGGTATTTATACTGCCATGCAGTATGATGTTTTTATGCCGGATTACCGGGGTTATGGAAAAAGTGAAGGGCATATTTCCAATGAACAACAATTGTATGATGATGTACAACTGGCCTATGACAGTTTAAAGAACCGGTACAATGAGCAAAATATTATTATTGCCGGCTATTCAATAGGCACCGGCGCTGCGGCAAAACTGGCATCTGTTAATCAGCCCCGGCTTTTGCTATTGCATGCGCCCTATTACAGCCTTACCGATATGTTGCATCATCGTTTTCGAATCATTCCTTCCTTTATTTTAAAATACAAATTCGAAACAAACAAAGTGCTGCCGGCATGCAGGATGCCCGTTGTTGTTTTTCATGGAGACCAGGATGAAGTTATTTATTATGGTTCCTCGCTCAGGCTGCAGCAATTGTTTAAACCGGCAGACACATTGGTAACATTGCATGCACAGGGGCACAATGGAATAAGCGATAACCCGCAATATATAACTGCGTTGCAAAAAATTTTACAGCCAGCGGTTCAATAAAAAACCGGCAGATAAAGATCCGCCGGTTGTACAATGCCACCATATAGAACTTAGTTTATCTTACTGATATCGGGCTTCATCACAAACCAAACTTTTCCAACGCCCTCGCCTTTAACTACACCTCTTGTAAATGCATCGGGCGTATAATAGTACAATGGCCTTCCTTTATAGGTTGATTGTTTCCTGGTTGCTCCATTGGGCCCGTCTGTCCGGGTTATTTCACCAAAATCTGCCTTGTTCAGCAATGAGGGTATATTCGTATTGCTTGTATAGAATACCGGCCAGGTAGTGATGCAACCGGATACACAATTGACTGGCAGTGTAGTGGGATTGAGTGAGTCTTTTGTAAAAAGATAGAGTGTATTGCCGGCACTATCTGTCAGAAATTCCTTGGTAGTGCTGTCGGTTGTACCTGCAATGCCTACTTTTTTATTGGCCAGGAAAATTGAATAATTTGTCTTTACCACGTACCATATATTTCCAATTTTTTCACCTTTTTTCTCGCCAGGCAATTCCCTCACATTGGTGCCTGAAGCGTCTTTTGGTGCATAGTAATACAATGGCCATCCTTTATAGGCGGTTTGTTTTACGCCGGTGGGATGTGTAAGTGTTGTAAAATCAGATGCATTTAAACCAGAACCAACGGTACTGGCACTCAGCAGTGAGTCATAAAAAACAGGCCACAGTGCAAGACAGCCGCCTGTGCATTTGCTAATGCCCCCATCCACATCGTTTGAAAAATAATAAAGGGTATATCCTTTATTATCGGTTAAAATACTACCCAGTACCGGGTCTGCAGCCAATTGCACAGAAGTAACCTTATCAGGCGTGGTACTTTTAGAACAACTTTTAAACACTACAGAAACAAATAACAAAACAAGTACCGGAATAACATAGAAAGTCAGCCTGAAAAAAGGCGATTGCTTTTTCATACACAAAGTTTTTTTTGATTTTAATAATTTAAATGCCAGCCGGTTAAGCGGGCACGTGGTTGCATGCAATAAAATTGCAGGTATTCATATGGTTGTCAATCCTTCGGTTTGGGGACAGGAGATACGGATACTAACTGTACGCAGGCTTTTTAATTTGGGATGCCTGCGCAGAAAAATATTTATGCAAGTGCACCCCGGTCAGCGTTTCAGGATGCCTGGCAATGGTGTTGGTATGAGTAACAAAGAACAGTATACATGTAAACAGGCAGAAGAATATACACACAAACCGGGGTGAAGACTTATTTTTCGGGACTATTGTCTTTCCAGTTCCATAAATGCAGGCAGGCATAGGTTCTGTAGGGACTCCATTTTTTTGAGATACGCAGCATGTCTTCCCTAAATTGTTTTTTGTTGGAATTATCCAGTTTGTATATTTTAATCATCGCATTTTGAATACCCAGGTCGTCTACTGCAAAAACATCTTCGCGCCCCAGGGCGAACATCAGCAGCATTTCGGTTGTCCAGCGGCCTACTCCCTTTATCTGTATCAGATGCTGGGTTATTTCTTCGTCGGTCATTTTTTGCAATTGTTTCCAGTCCATGCCCTGCTCCAGCGCAAACCTGGCCACATTTTGCACATAGTTTACTTTGGCATTAGACAGTCCGATACCGCGCAAAGTAGCAAAAGGCGTATCAATAATCTGTTGCGGTGTAGGATGTTTATTGTACAGCGCCAGGAAGCGTTTCCAGATTACATCGGCCACCTTTACAGACAGTTGCTGGCTCATAATAGAACCGCAAAGATGCAGGTAAACTTTTTTTCGTTGTTTTAAAGTATAGGGATCTTTACCTTCCAGCAGTTTTTTCAGTTTTTTGTCTTTGGCAAGATGTTCTGAGTAATGCATACTGCAATGTAGGTTTAAGGCTTTACATAGCGGTACACATAGCCGCCGACGCCTGTAGCCCATCCATGGTTGGGGTCTGTGAAATGAAATTCAACCAGCTGGGTTTTATGCACTGTACACAGTATTGTATTGGTTTTTCCTCCGTCAGTACTGGAATAAATATTGTTCCCAGCTAAAATAAATCCATTGTTATTGTCAAAAAAGTGAATATCGCCATTAACTCCGTAAAATAATGTTTCCATCGTTACCCCACCATCTACAGTACGATAAATACCGCCACCGGCCATCCAACCATGCAAATCATCAGTGAATTGTATTGCATAAACTCCCGAGCTCCCTTTATTAAATAAAGGCGAAAACGAAACGCCGCCGTTGTCAGTTTTAAAAAGGCGATTATCACAAAACCATCCTTTGTTTTGATCAACAAAAAATAAACCACTGGCGCTGTTGGTATTCACGCGTTGTAGCGTCTGTCCGCCGTCTGTTGTTTTAAACAACCCTTGATAAATTATTGTTACATAACCATTACTAGTGTCAAAAAACTGCACGTCGAAGCAAGTTCCGGTATACATTTTTTTCCAGGTGGCACCACCATCAATTGTTCTTAATAAAAACTTGCTGCCAGTAACCCATCCAACATTTATATCCAGGAAAAAAACGTTGATGAAGTCCTGTTTCAGCGAATCTGGTATCACAGAGGTCCAGGTTAAACCACCATCCACCGTTTTGCCAGCGTATTGATCCCCGATTACAAAACCAACCTGGTTATTTACAAAAAAAATATCTTCCAAATTTTCTGGCGCCGCTGGTTTTATGCGTTGCCAGCCAGCGCCCAGGGTATCCAATTGTTCAGGGGGTGGTGGTTGAGCAGGAGGGTTATCGTCTTTAGAACAGGATGCGACAGCGATCGTAAATAACAATACCAGCGTCACGAATGGTAACTTGCGCAATAGAATGGGGTTTTAATAACGCCAAGATATCATTTTTGCAGTCACCAACAAAAGATGAATAGAGAAATTATTGTTACAACAGACGGATCAAACAGTATTGCTATACCGGCAATGGGCGTTACCTATCATTCTACGCATGGCGCTATACAAGAATCCATGCATGTATTCATTGAATCGGGATTGTGCTTTATAAAAACAATAAATAGCTATCCAAATACATTATCCATTTTCGAAATGGGCTTTGGCACCGGGTTAAATGCTTTGCTGACGGTTGCTGATGCAGCTATGACCAGTCAGTTTATTTATTATGAAACTATAGAAATACATCCGCTTGAAACTGACATTGCGCTATCATTGAATTATTGCGACCAGTTAAACAGGCCAGATCTGAAAACTTTATTTACGCAAATGCACCAATGCGAATGGGACATTGCAATTGCATTGACCCCGTTTTTTACATTTAAGAAAATGAAGACAGGGCTGGCAGAATATATACCCAGCCGTCTTTTTAATATTATCTATTTCGATGCTTTTGCGCCGGAGATACAACCGGATCTCTGGACGGTGACTGTATTTAAAAAACTATACCATGCAATGGAGGAGAATGCGGTGCTGACCACATACTGCTCAAAATCCATTGTACGCAAAGCCATGGCGGAGGCTGGCATGCAAGTAGAAAAAATTCCCGGACCGCCGCATAAAAGGGAAATGGTAAGGGCCAGGAAATCTTCACCAATGAAACTCATTTGATGTTGATGAGAACGTTTTGTGCCTGTGCCGAATTAATATATTCCACTCACATGGCACGGTTTCATTGAATAATGTTGGAGCCACGCACATTATGCATTCTGTTACCATTAAATACTTTATTTCTGTTCCTTACTTTTATAATAATAGTACCTGTTTAGAATAATTTCTTTGGGGACAACATAAAAATATGACCACTTTGATGCCAAAACATAGTTTGCAGGTGCTGCCTCTCCGTTGATTGGCCTTTTATCATACCTTACCTGCATCCTGTAATGTCCCTGTGCCAGGCACTTAAAATCTTCCAAACTATCTATAGCGTCAATTCTATGAAACCACTTATACTTTATAGAATCCGTTCTAATGTCAAAATGAGGGAGGGAAGCCCGTTCACACCAATAGTCTTTGAATTCATGTACAATTTGCCTTTGAATAACAACCACTAAATCTCTATATGGCCACAACTCATTTGCTATCCGGTACTCAGAAGGAAATTGAAAGCGTGATAGATTTTTTTTACCAACAGTAATTTTTACGAAGCAGTCAGTTATATCTCTCAAGGTATCCCTGGTAGAAATCTTAATAATATCAGGTTCCTGGCCCTGGGCAGCGCAAACAATACAAAATGTTGTAATGATGAACAAATACCTCATATATTTTTTACGTCCTTTTTATGACAATAAAGTATTCTCCCATTTGGAAAATCGAATATGGTTGGTTACTTCTTAGGTAAGACTTTATCATTAATGTTTCTTTATCAGAAAGAATATCCGGGCTGATACCCCATTAATTTGCCCGTTGATGCAGCCTGCACCACAATGGCATCAGCAAAATATCAATTGTTGAGGAAATAATATTAAACTTTTGGAGGAATACCAACGAATGCGAAAAAACCCATTTATTCAAGCAAAGTCACTTTTGGATTTTTTATTGTTCTTTTTATACCAACCATTTCTTGTATTATTACAGTTGTGTCAGTATTTTTCTTCAAATTCTTGGTTACAAGTACACCTGTTACTTTTATTTTTTTCCCATAATACTTTTTACCCCAATAGTCATAACCATCAACGAAATACATCACATTTTCATTGGAAATAATGACAGCGCCCGATTTCTCATTTAATGCTTTTCCTATAATCATAATATTTCGATCGTTTGCATTTTTACAATTGAAAGTAAAAAGAATAGCCGATAAGAAAATTTTCAATACTATCATAAAGTATAGTTTGTTTTTTGGTATGGTTGTAATCGAATAAGAGAAAACTTGTCCGTTAAAATCTAATAAAGGTCTTGAATAATAGCGCAATGAACTTTTGTTTCTACATAAAACCTCTGAAATTTGTCATTGTGTCAAGTTTCGCCCACCCAAGCTGTATGCCTTTTGTGCAACTGTTTTGTAGTTCCCTTTTTTATCTTTCATTTCAGCCCCAAAGACAATAACGCTGTCAGCAATACATTTCACGTTCGACCAATGTTCATCCGGATCGAATTTCATGACAAAGTATTTGAAATGAGATGAATCCGTGATATAACAAGTCATCAAGTCATTCCGCTCACTGTAATATTCAACATATAAATTTTTTACCGCACACTGTAACTGTATACTTAAGTTGGGCTTACATACATTTGCCAAACTGCTAATCTTTGTTCGGAAAACATTGGGAACCGATAGCACCTATTTCATACAATAAAACTATATTATCCCGATAGAATATCTTATCACATCCGTTATCTACTTTTCTCGTTCCTCAGGTTGCAATGATTTGTCGAAGATTAAATTAGAGTAAAGCCCTATACCGCTTGGTGCATGCGCTATTTTGCAGGCTTTATCATTGTTAGGGCGGGCTATCGAAAAACATCCCGCTTTATCAAGATATTTTTTTAATTCCATTAATTCCTTTCTCTTGATGATGCTCGAACGCAAAAGAGTATCAATCCTGGGCGATGTTAATTCCTCGTCAGCAATTGTAATAACTTTATTTTCATAAATTATCCCGTTTTCACGTTTAGCAATCCTCAATGCAAGGGTTTCTTTGGATCGAAATAACCTATTAGGGCGATTAAATTCCACATAAACCATATAATCTTTTGGAACTATTTTGTAAAAGAACCTCTTTGCGGCAATAATGTTGTAATAATTTGTAACGATTTTTTGGATCAACTCTCTTTTACTGCTTTGAGGTAAGGAAATAAAATAACCTGAGGGTCTGAAGTAAAGCCTTTCTCTCTTCCGGAGGGGCACTTTTTAGTGCTTCTCTGATTTCCAATTGCCGACTGGGTGGTAAATTTTTAAAAAAGTTGGTCAAAATTGTATCGGCCTCATTTCTATTGGACGTAGAATCATTCTGTGCGAATATCGGCGTTCTTAACATTAAAAGAAGAGTAACGCATATTATTTTACAAATCAAAAAAATTTTTAAAACAGATGAATGATTTGTAAGAATTTTCCTAATTCCCATATTGAATTGTTTTGGCGTTTAGCTGATTGCTTAATTTACCATATTTTACGAGATACTGAAGTGTGCATTTGAGTTGTCATAAATGGCGCTTTTCTCTTATTTTTTGCACAATAGCTATTACAACAATTACTAGCGCAATCAACATGCAGAAAAGCCAAGTTAGCAAAATTAATAACTCGCCATGTCCAAATTCTAAGTATATACCTTTAATTCGCAACCAGTTGTGTAAACTAATAACTCCATCAAAAAGGAAATTTGTAATTATTAAATAACAAATGCAAAGTATCGCGAACAATACAACATTCAATTTTCTAAGCCAACGATTAACGAAATATGATAGGAGTGAAAAAATGATTAGTGTTAGTACTATAATTAAAGCTTCTTTCAATGTTAATCGTGTTTAATGTCATTAAATAAATTTGTAGAAGGCAAAGGTGTATTACTACGCTCAAACCATTGTAGGTATTGATTTGTTAACTTCTGTAGATTACTTGAAGCTCCTGGAGACAACATCTCTTTTAAAATATGCGCTAAAAGGTTAGATTTTGACTCATTACTTCCCCATTGTTGAAACCCCGCGTGAACAGGGGATGTGGCATCCTGCAATGGGTGTATCGCAGCTCCTAAAGCAAAATATGCTTGATATAGTTTTCCTTCACTCTGAAATTTCCTTGCTAAATTTAATAAACTTCTCACACATACATCTGCAAGCTTTTTTGCTGCATCCACTGACTGTTTAACATCCCGATTTCTCATTGCGTGCATATACGAATATTCTCCAGATTGATGCTCATCTTTGTCAGCCCATTCAGTTCCATCATTCATTGCTGCAACCTTGTCGCGTTTGGATTGATCAGACTCTTTGTGATTTAACTCAAAAACGGCCTCGAAATTTGCACCCTGATGTACATTAAACCCATATTTTGAAGCCCAAGTGGGTGACATTAAACTCGTGTATCCAATTTCTACATCGTCTGGCGCATTAGCATAAACACCACGTTGTATATTTCCATCTTTATCAATATAGTCCATATAATAGACTTTTTGATCTTTCGGGGTCGAAGTTATTTCTTCACCACTTCCAAAACCCCCGCCTCCATACAATGCAGATGCCATTCCATCCGGATCAATAAACCGAAGCGGATTGTTAAAGCAATAATTATATGGGCTCCACCTCCTGCTCTTTTCCGCCAGCGGATCTATCGTTGTAAACCTTCCCACCTGCGCATCATAATATCTCGCCCCATAATCATACTCTTCCAAACCACTACCATCACTAAGCTCATTACTCTGTAACTCCTTGCCATTGTATTTGAATTTATTTTCCGTCTTGCCGGCGCTTTTTGAACTGATACCATTCAGCTGCATACCCCACGGATTGTAATGCGTTTCTTCCAGTATGGCGCTGCGCGTTTGCACAACCTGCAGGTTATCAAAGAACATCAGCACTATTATAGGATCTTGTGCATCTGGCTTCTTACCACGTTTGCCTTTTATAACATTAACATGTTGCCATTTTCAATTTGTTAGTTATATTTATCCTTCTTCTTGCTTTCCCCGTAATAAAACCTGTTTAATATTATCTCTTTGGGAACAACGTAGAAATATAACCAATTTGATGACAAAATGTAGTTGGGCCTTTCTATGGATCCGTCTGGATTTCTCTCATTGTATGCAACCTTAAGCCGGTATTTACCCTGAGAAAGACATTTTATTGATTCCAGGCTATCAACAATTTTTAATTGTTGGTAGGTTTCATAAATAACCGTATCGCCTTTCCAAGCATCTTGATGTACTGAAGCCCACTTGCAACGATAGTGCCTAAATCGCTTACCAGACTGCTTCTCAATAAACAAAATCAAATTCCCCGATGGATTAAAAGGCATAGTAACAGTCTGCCTTGACGGAAAAAAGAAATTCGACTTGTCTTTCCTACTAATGTTAATCTCAACGACACAGTCCGTTATTCCAGACATTATCTTTTTTGCATATACTACCAGGAGATCAGGCGATTGAGCAAATGAACAGACGCTCATCAGGAACATAGCTAGAGTAGTTAACAATTTCATAATAAATGGTTGCAGATAACAAATTAAACGATCTATGGCTGTCATCCTTATCAAACTCAATAGCAAAGTGATGTAAGAAATTATCGAAATGGTCTCTTCCATTTTTTCTGGGTCAAACCCCGGGTTTGCTTTTGTTGTTCCATTCTTACCTTTACCTTTTTGACTCCCTTGTGCCGATTGTCCGCCTGGCGTGACATCTAACAATTCACCATTAGCGCCCTCTGTATAATTTCGTTGAGTAACAGGTAATTCTGGCGGTTCAATCAGCTTCCGATCTTGCCACTTCAAATCCTCAGCCTCCATCCCATCTGAATCTATAAACCTAACCGGATTATCATTTTCATACACATACCGACTCCACCTCCTGCACTTCTGCGCCAGCGGATCTATTGTTGTAAATCTTCCTATCTGCGCGGCAGAATACCTCGGGCGATAATAGTATCCAAGAAACAGAGCTGAATATTATAATAATAAAAAATATTATTTCATCCTTCCAGCACAACCAGTACAAAACCGTTAACCATTACAAAATGATTGTTCACCCAGAGATATTTAACGAGCATTATCTTCCGATAGCCCGGAGTAAAATTTAATAATAATTGAGTCGGTTTGCTGGTTATAGGAACAGGGGGCTTCCGTTTATAAATTTTACTCAATGCCATCATCTTTTCCTGATAAACATTGTACCCTTTAAACTTTAGGTTAGTTGATACCCTTATGTCATTGGCATTTTTCAATAATAAAGGAACGAACTCTTCATTTCCTGATTCACCTGCTTCATAAGATCCCTTAATCAGGTCCTCCTTTTCATGACTGTTCAGCAAAGAAAAAATCTCATTCTTGCGGTGGCAGGAACCCAAATAACAAAATACTAAGGCTAAAGAAATTATAAAGATGGCTTTTTTCATTTTTGTAGTCCGAATTTATCTTGTTTTGTAATATCGTTGTTTTGTAAGAATCTTTTGAAAACACGCTGACTTCTAGCCTGACGGAAATAAATTCTGCTTTCTTAATAATTACCGGATCAACACCTTTTTTATTAGGAATAGAAGGGATGGGGTTTTGAAAATCATTTGGAGTAGGGAAAAATGATAAAAACCAAAAATGAACAGCAAAAATTAAAATAAATATTCTCATATTAATTATCTAAATCTTTAACCGGCTGGATGTTTCTTTTAAGACTTAAGCGGTTGAATATAAAGTCTTTTCAATTTAATATCTAGGAGCATTAGCATAAAACAATAATCATTATGACTATTTTTATTTTCTCTAAAATGTGGTATTGATAATATAAACTATTTCTTATTCATTAATGTTTTTTATAACTACTACACCGTTGTAAACACCGTAGACAACCTGCATGTCATCCCTCTCTTTTTCATTTTTATAAAAATAAACGTCATAGAAACCAAAATTGGCTTTTATATTGAACCTATTGACAAATGCACTGGAAGAATCTTGAATTCGCATAACGCTGATACTAGCTATCAAGTTGCCAGATACTACGTTATTTATTTTTACTCCTATTTCATTATTTCAATATAAAAGCTTCTCCTCTTATCTAATTTTTTTAGTTGGTTTATTATTTTTGCCTTACTATCTAAAATCATGGTATTAACTCCGTTAATAAAGGCGATGTAATTGAAAGGCATTTCTCCAAGAGTGGGTTTATCGCCTATATTTCCCCATATCATCAAAGTATCATGAACTTTTAATTTATAAAAACTATAGCCACTTTCTTGTTTTAATTTATATGTTACAATTGAATCAACGTATGAAGAATGGGAATCATAAAGTGATTCTATTGATGGATTTGTTTTAACAAATAGATCAGATGATGAATTATTTCGAAGATAAATTCTATACCCTGGTTCGCATCCGGTAAACGCAATTATTGCCGCGAAAGAAAATAGTATCTGTTTCATATAGAATAACCGCCCTTTACAACACTGTAATTTGAAAACTTAAATTTCAACCGCATCTTATATTTTTCAGCTTCATTCAAATCGTAGAGCTATTAATATTAACCAGGTAAATCCTACCTTTTCCTTAAACCAATTCTGTTAATGTATTTTTCAATTAACGGTTAACAATCAGCTGTTGGTGTCATCTTAATACTTACCTCTCTTCGAATTTATAAACGTCAAAAATAAAAATCAACATGGCCATCATCTACATACTTAATCAGCATGACGAAATTTATTTTGCATTGTGTGGCGCTGCGCGTATGCACTACTTGCAGTTATCAATGAACACTGTTGTTCTATCAACTAGTGTCATGTCACAAATAGATTAACGGTATAGTTTTTTCAGCTTTATCCTTGCATCTTTTGTGGTGAACTGCCATTTTATTTTTGCATTCATATTATTACGATGATGTTGCCAAGCTTCCACTTCTTCTTTCATTGTTTTTAAATTATCGATTCGTTTATTCAAACACTGTCCCATCAACACGTCCAATTCGATTTCAGCCATGTTGAGCCAACTGCCATGTTTAGGTGTATAGATAAATTCAAATCTATCCCAAATCCGTTTGGCTTCCCGTGGGGCAAAGGCTTCATATAAAGCAGATGGCTTATGTGTGCTCAGATTGTCCATCACCAACGTTATTTTTTTAGCGTCTTAATAATAACCGACTATTTCCTTTATCAGCATCGCCCAGTCTGCTTTGGTTCTCCTTTCTGTTACTTTTACGTACCGGTTGCCTTTTAATGGTTCGGATACCATAAAAAAATTGCATACACCACATCGCTCATATTCAAAATCCTGACGGGCTGTCTGTCCTGGTTTCATCGGAACCGGAACCTTAGTTTCCTTTATTAATTGTTTGGGCGATTCATCCATACATACCACCGGAAAATCCGAATCATATGGCCTTTTATACACATCTAAAACCTGTACCATGCAAGCTACAAACTGGCTGTTCTGATGAGGAGGGATTACCCATCCGATTACTTTCCAGGGCTTTATTTCGTTTTTTTTAACACCCGCCTTACCGTTTCATAAGATATATCCTCAACATATTTCATTTCAACCATTTTATCTGCCAATAGCCTCAGTGACCACCTTGAAAACTCTTTGGGCGGCTTGCTACAGCTCAATGCTATCAAATGAGCCTCTGTATCCCCGTCTGTTTTTCTCTCATATACTCTGGTTGTTGGACTGTTTTCCAATGCAGCTTCAAATCCCTGCTCTACGAATTTCTTTTTGACCCTGTCTATTGTCCGGGCTCCAATTTTAAGCACTCTGGTAATATCTTCATTCTTTACCTTGTCTGAAAATTTACCCTCATCACAATTGAGCAATATTAGGGCATGGATGACTTTCTTTGAACTGTGTTTACCTCCTCTGGTCATCGACAAAAGCTCTTCCCGTTCTTGCTTTGTTAAGGTTACTTTATACTTTATCATGCTTTTTTATGATAAAGATAGTAAATTTATACGCCATAGTATACTTGACATGACACTAGTACAAAGAAAGATGTTGCCAGCCTTGTCCTTTAATTACCCCTCTTCATAATTCACACCCTAGTTAGTTATGCTTGACCTTCTGCTTACTTTCCTCATAATAAAACCTGTTTAAGATAATTTCGGTACTATCTACATAGAAATAAGACCAGTTACTCGAAGAAACAAATTTTTGAAAATCAATGGTCCCGTCTGTATCTCTTTTATTGTATAAAACTTTTATCCTGAATAATCCGCGTGTTAGACATGACAAACATGTAAGGCTATCTATTATTTTTAATCTTTTATAATACTTATACTTTATAGAATCGCCTATAAAATTATCGTGATGCACAGTTGCCCAATCACACTCATAGTTAACATATTTATCTCCTACCTTCTTTTCAATCCTAACGACAAGGTCACTACCTAAGAATATTTCATCTGTAATCATATATTTTGAAGGAAACTGGAAAAATCCATTATTTTTTTTAGATAATTTGATTGTTACTACACAGTCACTAATATCATGAACAGTATCATTTATCAAAATATTAATATTGTCAGGTATCTGAGCTTGTATAAGTATGCATATTAGTAATAATGGCAATAACAAAAAGCATCTCATATTTTAAAATTTACTTTTTTGGCAATTTCTCAAAATAGTTCAACCAATGATCGAGTTGAGCGCATTGTACGGAGGTTAATTTTATTTCATTTACTACGACTTTTTGAATATAAAATATTGCCCATTTTGTATATTTAGTTCTCTGTTCATCAGTATAATCATAGGGCAATTTGTTATTAGTAAATGTTCGATAATACGCCTCGACCTCATCAAAATGTCTCTCATTACCGGTAGCAAGTATCCCACCATATCCTGTTTGTTGGGCAAAATGAATAGATTCATGGAAGATGTTTCTAACAAATAATCCAAATGTATTTTTAATGTTTACGCTATTTGCAAAATCATCCATTTTTGATGTATTAATTATAAAACCCATATAACCTCCCCCAGCTGCTATTTCAAATTCAAAAAAATGTTCATCACCAGTACCTTTTTTATACACCGGTGAGTCTCTAGTTGCCAAAATAACCCTAAATAATCTGTGACTATCATCCTTATCAAACTCAATGGCAAAATGGTGTAAGTACATATCAAAATAATCTCTGCCATATTTTCCAGTTCCACCAAAATAATTCAATAAAAAAGATGCTGCTTCAATATATTTACCTCCTTTGATGAGATCTTTAAAATGTGTTTCAGGATCAAATCCATTTGAATTCTGAGTGGACCCTTTTTTGCCTTTATTTTGCCTGCTATTCTCCTTACCGCCACTACCTCCTTTAAGTATTTCTCCATCTGGAGTTTCAAAATAATGCGTTTCCCTTGCTTTGTCGCTCAATGCCTGTTCTATGAGTGCTTCCGAAATTGTAGCTCCCGTAACAACATCATCTCCACTCATCCCATCCGGATCAATAAACCGTATTGGATTATCATTTCCATACACATACGGACTCCATCTCCTGCTTTTATCCGCCAGCGGGTCAACACTGTGCCACCTTCCCACCTGCGCATCATAATACCTCGCCCCATAATCATACTCTTCCAACCCACTACCATCACTAAACTCATTACTCTGCAACTCCTTGCCATTGTATTTGAATTTATTTTCCGTCTTGCCGGCGCTTTTTGAACTGATACCATCCAGCCGCATACCCCACGGATTGTAATGCGTTTCTTCCAGTATGGCACCGCGGGTATGCACCACCTGCAGGTTATCAAAGAACACGTCTACCGGACTTTCATTGCTGCAATAAATATACACATATCCGCTTTTTGGTACGCTGAGATTCTGTAGTTGCGAATAATGATCTTTGGGTACACCGTTCGCACCTACCTGGCTAAAACCGCCGCCGGCGCAGACGAACTGCTCATCAAAATATAAATAATTGATGAACGCCTTAGGTGTCAATGGAGCACCATTGCTTTGAGCAGTTTCATTGTTCGTTATCGTTGTAATTCCGGCAATTCCTGTGGCTGTATTTATTTGAGATCCGGTAACAGCGCCGTGGACGCCTGTAGTACCCGCCGCCCCAGGGGCACCTAAAAATGCATTTAGCAGATCCAATACCGGCACTGCACTATTTACCGTGGCTCCGCCGGTATTATTCTGGTTGTAATAACTCTTTCCAAAAATATCCAGCTTGTCGCCCGCCATTACTTTTAAGGTGATGCCCAAACCGGTTTTGTTGGCGGTAGCATTCAGCTTATATAATTTCAGGCTGTTGGCGGCATCAAATGTTGGGTCCGATGGGTTGTTGCCGATGCCGTTATTGCCATTGGTATAAGCCGGCAGACCGGGAACGGTACTGGCCAGAACAATTTTGGTATTGTCTATATTATAGTATTTCTTTTCCGTAACTGATTTGGCATCTTCCAGGCTGGCAATGGGATATTTATCCTGTTGCTGCTCGTCTGTTAATACCATTCTTGTATTGCCCAGGTGGTCTTTAATAAAATAATCAAACGGGAAAGGGTCTTTGCCCACTGCGGCAGCCGTGGGCACATACCTCGTCCTGCCTTCTTCCTGTGCCATAAATTGCAGCACATCTGTATAATCCGGGTTATTCACATCTGCGGGCACGGTGGTTTTGCTCTCGTATACAAAACCGCCGATATACGTGCTCGTAATGGTAATGGTTTTACCGGTGGTACTGTAATCTATCGTTTGCTTCTTCAGCTTACTGCCGGCGGCATCGTAGGTATACGTAATATTCCCTTTCCCATTAAAAATTGCAGCATTTCTTACCGTTACAAGCGTTGGCAGGTTCAGGTAATTGTACTGAAACCCATCTGTAGTGGTGCTGCCAATGTCTTTATTGTAATCCTTTTTTATATTGCCATTGGCATCATAAGTATAATCAGTAATCGTTGCGCGGAGCGCCGCCGTATTGGCGCTTATCTTGGCAGTACTCTGTGGGTGGAGCGCAGATGTTTTAAAATCGCCCAGTTTGCTATTGGTATCATTCAATGCATCCTGAACATTTTGTAATTTATTGCTGTTGGCCAAATAAGTATACTGCAGATTGTCTATTTGTGCGCTTGCATTTATTTTCAGCCCCCATTGCTGCATTTGCAGAATATTTCCATTGGCATCATAGGCTTTTGTGTAGTCTGTACCATCGCCCATCCACACACTAAAATTAACCGTGCTGTTATTCCAGGCGCCGGCATTGTCTTGCTTAAAATCTGCTTTTAACAAACGGTTGATATTATCATAGGCATAATCGTATTTGCGGTTTACGCCATCGCCTTTGCTTTTCCATGCAGCGCCGGCAATATTGCCATTATACTGACCCGCGTTAAAAGTTCCACCGGTGGCCACTGTGGTTGTTCTATCGTAGCCCAGTTCAAAACCAAAATAGTTATCTGTAATTAAAGGGTCTGTACCTGCGCGCATAAAGTTTCTGTTCACCCCCAGCAGCCACCCGCGTATATTATAATCAAATGCCAGCTTTTCCAGCTCCGCGATGCTGTTGGGTTTATTACCCAGTTTCTTCGTTTTTAATTGCCCCAGTTCATCATAGCTGTTTTGAACTGTTACTTTTTCAACGCTGCTCACCGTTTGCGTGCCCACCATGGTGCTAACGGTTTTACGCACGGTTGTCAAGCGCTCTGCATGGTCGTATTCATTCTTTGTAAGTATGGTATACGTTTGTACCGTGGCGCCTGCCCTGGTATGCTGCAGCAAACTGCGCAGGGGCTTGCCACTAAAATCATATTGGGTGGTTACAATGTCTTTTCCTCCTGTGCTGTTGATGCTTTGTGTTTGTATCGGCCTTCCTTTTTCATCATAAAACAATACGGAATACAAATACTGGCTGGTGGTACCTAATACCTTTACTTTCATACCTGTTGGCATGTCTTTTACCGAATAGTTGGCCGTGATTGGCAGTGCATATAACGGACTGGCATTGGGAGTAGTGATAAAGTATCTGGCATCAGACAGGTTTGTGCCATCAATAGTAGCACTCAACGTTGTTCCGCTACCGGTAAGCCAGCCATAACTGTCGTAATAACTTTGTGTCAGCAGTTCAAAATTGGCGGCTGTAGACGGATAGCTGGCCGATGCGTCTGCAAGAATTTGATGAGTGGCAAATGTTGTGGTGACATCGGTTAGCAGGCCGGTTTGCAATGGCCTGTTAAGGTAATCATACACGGTGACCAGCCATTTGGAAACAGCGCGCAGATTACCGTCTTGTGTCATTACCAGCCTGTCCCTGATATCATACACCACCCGCACTTCCGCAGCGCCTGGTATTTTCTTAATGACCATCCGGTGCCGGTAGTCATATTCATAGCGGAAACAGAGTTCATCGGCCAATGCAAAAACGGGGGTGCCTGCCAGCCATGCTTCAACTGCCTTCGGAGGCAATACAAAGCGAAGCTGGCTAAAATCATCGTACACATAATATGTACACAACCAGCCGGTATGGCCGTCGGTAACGGTGGCGGCTGCCTGCAGTTTTCTTAAGATCACCCGGCCTTCCTTATCTTTAAATTCTACCTGCTGTTTACCCCGCTCATCTGTTATTACTGTTTTATACAAAGCCCCGGCAGTATAATTAGCTGTACTTGCCGGCAAGCTACCCTGGGGAGCGGTTATGGTAAAAATGCGCACGGCATCATTTACCGTATTAAATTGATTTTGCTGTTGTACTCCTTTCTCAGCGGCTGTTCCCCGGCTGCCCACCCAGCTGTTACCGGGTGAAAATGATTTTAGCGGCCGGTTCAGCGGAGATGCTTCATAATTTGTTTGGCCATAAAAAAAAGTTTCTCCCTGGCTGCCAAACTGTGCCGTCATAAATGCCTGTTGCTGCTGAAAGGGGTTTAATTTAAAGTCGCCATTATTGGTAATGGCAGTACCGTCTGCGGTACTGGTGGCGGTAAACGGAAGGTACTTGTAGGTTTCTCTTCCGTATACATCATATACTACAGCACTCACCATGTCTTTTTTCAGGGGTGAAGATTGTTTGCTCACAGATTGTAAAGGACGCCCCAGGCCGTCTACATAGGCAGTACCCGTTTTTACTTCTTCCACCGGCCGTGTGGCCACAATGGTTGCGTCTGATATGGGCACCGAAGGCGTCCATTCACGCACATAATTTACTTTAATAGCAGCTGAATATGCAGCAGGCACTGCCGCCGGCGATTGAGCATCGGCGTTATCGTAATTAGCTGAGACAAAAAAAGTAGCAGCCAGCAGGTTCTTTAAAACAATACTCATAGCAATAAGTTAATAGTGGTCAGTCCTTACGTGTACTGGCATAATTTTTAAGTAATGCCATCTTAATCATTACAGCAATGTTCTTTTCATAAAAGAGCCATAGGATAGATATTCGGTCAGTTATTATTAACCAGGTTCTTCTTTTTGCGCTTGTACAGACTGAATGTCTCCGCTCCCATTATAGGTCTGTATAGGGAATCACGCGTATTCTCAATAGATTGTATCTTATTTCCCAGAGAGTCAAGGTTTTCATACCGGGCGAAAGCCTGCTTTTTCTGTTCATGCAGTTGCAGGTTAATGCCAAGGATGGCAGCTTGCTGGTTACTGGAAAGGGATAGACTGTCCTTCATTTTTTTTGCAATTTTTTCCGCAATGGCATTAGCATTTTGTGCATGCATAAAAAAAACAGACAACAGGAATGCACTTGTTAAAAGGATACACTTCATAATACTTATTTATTGGTTTTGTGGGCACATGCCATTCGTTACACTGGTATAGTTTGATGACCAGCTGCCGTCTGACCATTCGTAATGATAAGTTTGGTAACATTTATCGGTTAACTGGTCATAGTAATAACCAGTATATACCGTCAATCCGGGTTTGCATCTGCCGGAAATACACTTTTGTTCTGGTAACGTGCAATTGACACATACAACAGCCAGCGGGCAGGCGGTGGTATTGGTTGCTATTACCACCCATTGTGTTTGTCCATAAGTTGCACTACAGGGCGATACATCGGTTTGCTCTTGTTCCTGGTCGCCGGTATTGGTTGCTGAGCTGTTCTTCTGACAACGTACCGGCGTGCTGGTGTTCTGCCAGGAAGGGTTCACCACACAGGAACTACTGATACCAATGTCTGTCCAGCGCAGTGTGTTGTAACTGGCACTTGAAGTATTATTGTCTTTTTCTTCGCGTTGTAAAATATTGGAGATATAACTGCTGTTGGCAGGGCAGGGCTTGCAACGGGTATTTCCTGTACTTACCCATTGCCCAATGGTATTGGGCGGTGACACCTGGTACTTATAATCGTACTGCTTTAAAATATTATTATTAAAGTCACGTGCCCGCAGCAATCGTTGCAGCGCATCGTATTCATAACTGATAGATTTGCCGTTTACATCGGTCTCGCCGATCATGCCAATCATAGGCGTATAAGTATAAGTGCTAATTTGTGCAGCATAGAGTGATGAGTGCGAGCGCAACTGTGCAGGGTTACCCGCAACGCTGGTATAGGCTGCTGATAAAGTGGCAAAGTCTACACCTATTGCTTTTACTATGGGAAGTGTCTTATTGTGGCCCCATATATAGGAGGTTGTTACACCATCTTTGCCTGTTGCTTCTGATAAATTACCGTCATTGAATTTTGCCATCCCTTCGTCTTTGTAACGGCTGTCTTTGGTGATAGAAGTATTGGCAGCATTGGTAGCGGCAGGCGTAAATGTGGCAGAACCGGCAACCAGGCCAATGGACTGCACTTTATTGAAGTATACTTTTCCCGCAGGGTTTGCACTATAATCGTAACGGCTAAATGCAGCACTCAATAAAGTGTTTTTTCTCCAGCTACTGGTTTCAACGGGTACGTTTTGAAAATTATCCTGTAATTCTAAAACAGGTTTTAATTCTGGATCTGCAGCAGACTTGGCCGCATCGTGTTTTGTTTTAAACGTATTGGCGGTATTGGTAAAATTTGTCTGCTGGTAGGTCACATAGCTTTTGCGGGCGTTGGTTAAACACAACATATAATTCAAATAGGCATTGGTGAGGCATACCGTATTGGTAGCGGAATCGGTGCAGCTTGTTCTTGCTGTATTGTAGGTAGATAAACAAGCATCACAATCCGTCTTATATTTCACATTGCCGTTTGCAATAGCATCGCAGGCTGCTATCCTGAAATCAAAAGCAAACTTCTTTTTGGTTTCTATTGTTTCAGCGGTTGAACTGGTGGTACTGGTACGTGTTACTTCATGATGGTAAGGGCTTTCATTGTAAGATGTGCTGGTAGTAGTTAATGATCCGCCACCGGGATTGTAAACAGTTTGGGTTACCTGCGTTTGGGTTTTATGTGAAGTAGCCAGTTCATACCGGGTGGCCAGCAGCTTCTGACCAAAAGCTACTACCATAAACGCCGGTGTGGTAGCTGCTTCTGCTGCATACACTGGTGTATAGCTGGCTTCTTTTAATATTTGTCCGGCTTCTGTATAATGTGCTTCATACTGCAGTTCACCCCGCATATAATCAAAGGGAAGCGGGGCCGCCGGGTAATTAAGCGCATTGCCATCGCATCCTGTAGTATTAACGATATGTACTGATACATCGCCCAAATTCTGTTGCCATACCGGAACACCCGTACTGCCATAGTATTTGTAAATGCTATAACCATTACCAGTCTGCGCCACCTTTATCTGGCTGTATCCTGCATGATAACCCTGAGAAGTTGCCATAGGCCGTATACTGCCGGCTGATTTATAATACTGTGCGTCTAATACTGAAGTGCAACCATTGGGGCTACCGGAAGGCACAAATCCACCGCCATATGCACGATACGAGCCAACATCCCTGATCAAATCATTTCTGATGATACTTACATACACGGGCCGGCTGTACAGAATGGCACTGCTTTTACCATTATCCTGCAGGTAGCTATAATTGGTAACCGTGTTACTGGTGGTTATTCCATCATTGTTGGTAATTGTTTTAATGCGGTTGCCCCCCACTGTTACTGTGTTGGTTGTTTGCACCGTTTGCCATTGTGTAATAGTTGCCAGGGTACCACCGGTTACACCTGTAGTAGAATAAAGTGTTAATGTGGCTGTATAGGTTCCGGCTGCAAGGGTTAGCGCTATATTTGAAGCAGCCTGGTTATTGGCGATATTATTGGTGTAAACGACCGAATTACTACTGTTTTTAATACTAAATGCACAAGAAAAATTGGCACTGTTATTAAAAGACATATTCATTGGCGTACCGTCTGTAGTAAAGGCCTGGCTGTTTATATAATCGGCCTGTCCATAAAGGTGGACACTGTGGTTCAAAATAGTTGCATTAATAATTGAGGTGGTGGTGATATAACTGTCATTGGATTCAAAATTGAGAAGAGAATACCCACCGGTAGGATAATTAATCTGTTGCAACGTTCCTGCCCGCATGGCCGGCCAGTGCGCTTCGCGATCACCACCCGGAAAATTATTGGTTGACCCCGACGCAAACTGGGTATAAGATGGAATAGGTGTTTGATTGGCGTTTACGCCATTTACAAAACCCCAGTGATCAAAACCAAAACTCAATCGCCTGGGTACCTGTTCATTGAAATAAGTAAAATAATAAGGAGGTTTGCTAATACTGCCATTGCCGGCGACTTCCTGCAACTGTGTTAATTTTAATCGTTGCCTGTCCGTTTGCAAGTTGGGGGCAAAGGTTTGAACATCAGTTGCAAGTGCAGTTGAGTTGTCACTAAAATAATCATATAAAAAATTGAATTTTCTAAGCACAGTTATCCCGTCTGAAATTTCAATTGAACCCAGTTTTTTTGCCTCCTGGTTTACAGCATCTACCTGTAATGAAGGACTATTGTCGCTTAAATCTGTTCTGGCAGCACCCGCAATAAAATTCATCACGCCATTGGGAAATGTAATCTGGCTTAACCGAACGCCCTGCACAATATTCTTTATCAGTTCATACCCATGAGTGGCACCAAAAGGCAACCCCTGCGATCCGGCAGTAGCGTTTGGGTCTATGGGAAACATAGAAAATGTATGGAATCCATAGTTTTCTGCCTGGTAAATCAGGTTAATGATAAACAGATTGTCTGATGAGGCTACTTTATTAAGATACCAGCCCGAAATAACATTTGCAGTAGACAATCCGTTGGATTCCGTAACAGGCTTTGTAATTTCTATTGGGGTAGCTCCCGTAATTCCCGGCAAATTGCCAAAACTGTATTGGACCCCATCCGGTGTGGTGATGACAAAACCCTGAATGCTGTTGTTACCAGTCTCGCTATAAGAAGGAACTATCCTGATGTCCTGTTCCGGAACAATGATGGGCTTTCTGTCGTCACGAAAATAAAATTTGCCGCTGTAGCTGCCGAAATTAAAAAAATACAAATCGGGTTCTCCATCCTTGAATCCCCTGGAAAAATTCAGCCAGTCCTGCATGCTACCATCATAAGCATAGTTGTTATAGCCGTAGTCGCTGAAATGACCATTGGTTTCCGTGCCGCCATTGTTGGTGCCTCTTTCATCAGGTGCACCCATTACACTGCGGGTAATAACACCTCCGGCGTTCAAAGCCCATGCGGCGCCTACCCAACCCGCTGGCTCCTGCACTTTCAGGCCCGATGCATGATAGCTCAGACTAACCGGCAACGATAAAGGCCCGGCTGTTACTGTGTACAGTGGTATATTTATCTGGGGTATCCCTGTATGATAGTTAACCGGTATGTCTCCGTATTTGCCCAGTGACGCGGCAGTAGGTGAAGAGATTGTTATTTTGTTGATAGGATTGTCTTGCGCGCGTAAACCCTGATGTGCAAACAAAACAACAAAGGCTATCAGCCATAATAGTCTTCCGGCAAAATTTACCATAGAAATATAATTGAACATTTTATTTGAAATTGTATCCTACGCGGAACAGAAATGATTGACTGACCGGTGTATGCCGTTTTGCCAACGCATCATACAATAAACTCAGCTTGGTTCCTTTGAACCATTTGTTTGTTAGGTTTATCTTTTTACTCAACCCAAACAGTCCGGATGATTGCCAGTTATTGTATACTTTTAATGCTTCAATGTTCTTAAAGCCAGCGTTGTAATTGAATTCAAAACCACCCGTGAAGTAGAATTGCTTTTTCAGCTTCCAGTCAATATAACTTCTGATGCCCGCGCCCTGGTGACTAATGCTGATATGGTTCAGTGTGCCAAGTCCAACTTTATATCCAACACCAAGTCCTACCACACTTTTATCGGTGAGCTGGTAACCTGCATGCAGGGCAATATCTTCCGTAACCGGCAACAGGCTATTACTTTTTGATGCCTGCACATTTGCACCAAACTCAATTCTTTGTTTAAAAGTTTTGGAACGCGTAGTGGCCGGTTTAAAATCTGGTATTTCCGTATCGCTGTTGCTGCTACCGCCTGCTTTCAATACTTTATCTTTAAGGCTGGTTAATTGCCCCTGGGCAACCTGGATATTTTGCTGCAATACACCCCGGGCGCCGGACCCGCCGGCTATGAGCTGGCTTTGTATAGACTGATCTATGGAAACCCTGGTCTGCAAACCCGCTACATCTGCCTCCGTGCCGGTGCCGGAAGATTGTCCAAACATAGAAGCCAATATGGAATTTTGTTGTATGAATTTTTGAAAACCCGGTACTTTGTTAAGTACATGAACGGCCAATTGTTCTGCCTTACTTTGATCAGCAAAGATTTCCTTGTAGTTTTTGAGTGTTTCCGCGTAATAATAATTTTCCTTCTCCATCTTCAGAAAATATTTGCTGCTCCCAATATATTGAAGGCATTGCGCTATTAATTGCTTCTTTCTCTCTTTAATAAACTGTGCAGTCGCTTCCACACGCGCTTGCTGATTTTCCAGGCTCTCCAGTTTCCGGTGTGCATCTTTTAATGGCTGCACCAGTTTTGCATTCAACTGGTCTTTTTGATCTTCCAGGAATTTTATTCGCCCCGTAAGTTTATCGCGGTATTCATCATACCTCGCCTGTTGTTCGGCTATGATTGATTCACCATTCCTGAATTTTTCAAGTGCAGACGCAAATGTCAATTGATTATTTTCGAAAAGCCGGTGAGCCGCTTCGGGATTGGCGCTGAGAAGCAACTGGCGGATCTTATTTTCCCAGTTTGAAAGACGCACAAGTGTTTTTTCTGTCTTAAATATTATGCGTTTGCCATACTTATCTATTTTACGATCTACCAGGTTTATATAGCGGGATGTAATTTGCTGTAATGGGCGGAATTGGCTCTCCTTCGCCGACTGTACTTCAGCCGACGCGTTTTGTTTGCCAATATGCTGCGGAGGAAAAATTCCGGTATTACCAAGGATAGTATTATCCTGTGCAAGAACACTACATTGGAAGATAAGGCCTGATAGCAGGGAAAAGCAGATAAATTTCATACGCAGGTTTATGCTAACTATCTTAAATACGCCAAAACGATCCGTATAAAATATTATCGGAAATCAGTATAGCGCAATCAATACCGTAAGGGACTCATTTCTCTAAACGTCCAAATAATTCATGTAAAATTGAAACTAGCGGATTAGACAAATACAAAGTGTAGACAGTAATGGAATTGCATGTAGGAAATATTCTATCATAACGGGCGTTATGTGGAAATACTTTATGCTTTGCGCATAATAGCACAATCCCTTGTTACAGAAGTTGCATTAAATAACGCTGTTCGAATTATAAATTTTGCATTGGGGGGCCGTGCATAACGGAATTAACCTGCTTATTGCAGGCTACAGCAAGTCTATAGAGATATACATGTGCTATGAAAATTATTTACATCCAATTGCGTTATTAATTTTTACCAGAAAAACGGAAAACATGACAAATCGGACAACCTCATTCACCTCTGTGTTTACCTCATCTACCTCTGTGGAAAAAAACCGCGAAGATGGACCGCCAGATTCAATTGTTATCAAAAAAAATTATTTCCTAATTCATACCAGGCTGTGTGATCTTAAACCCGGTTTTCGCTTTCTCCGATTCTACCATCTTTTTCACATCATCCAGTAATTTCCTGGCATCATATACAATGCCGTCTTTTATGGTGAACATAACACCACCTCTTCTTACAATTTCATTTTTGTCTGTCAGCGCAATCACACCGGTACCATATAATACAGAAAGGTTCTCCAGCGGATTGGCATCCACAATGGCAAAATCTGCCAGCTTGCCTACTTCCACGCTGCCAATTTCTTTTTCCATACCCAGGGCCTGCGCTCCATACAGGGTGGCACTGCGTATTACTTCCAGCGGATGAAAACCGGCTTCACGCAGCAATTCCAATTCGCGCACATAAGAAAATCCATACAACTCATAGATAAAACCGGCGTCGGTGCCAACCGTTACCCTGCCGCCGCGGTTTTTATATTCGTTTATAAAAGTCATCCATAATTTATAATTTTCTTTCCAACTGATCTCCTGTTCAGTGCCCCAGTTAAGCCAGTAAGAACCATGAGCTACCCTGCTGGGTTCATAAAATTTCCAGAGTTTGGGCATGGTATACGATTCATGCCATTCGGCCCTTCTTGCACGCATCAGGTCCCTGTTGGCTTCATAAATTTCAAATGTGGGATCCAATGTAAAATCGAGCGATAGCAATTCATTCATTACCTTATTCCAGTGCTCACTGTAAGGCTTAGCCGCTTGTTTCCATAGCCTGCCCGCTTCTTCAAAACGGTTTTGTTCATTGGCGTAGTTGTAGTTAAGCGGGTAGTTCTGAATGGTTTTGTCTTCAAACAATGCTTCGGGCAAACCATACCAGTGTTCCATGGAGGTCATGCCGGCCCGCGCGCTGTTTAATACATTCCACCGTGCTACATCCATTTGTGCATGGTGACAGCAGGAACGCAACCCAATTTTTTTATTCTCTTCAATGGCAGCCTTCATTATTTCGGGGGCTGCTCCAAAAAACTTGATGCCATCGGCCCCTTTTTTCTGGTTTTCCCTTACCCAGGCCACCGCCTGTTCCGGCGTGGCAATGGGGTCCTTGCTACCCTGCCCAAAAAATGCATAGGCTTTTATACGCGGGGCGGTTATAGTATTGAGTTCGCTTTTCTTTTTTTGATCCAGTACCCAGTCGAGGCCGTTTCCGCAACCGGGGTCGCGCACGGTAGTCACTCCATGTGCCATCCATAACTTAAAAACATATTCTGCATCTGCCCCCTGTTCTTCTCCGCCAATATGGCCATGCATATCCACAAACCCCGGCATCAGGTACATGCCTTCGCAATTGAGTTCCTTTCCGCCTTCTGCCAGTTTGGGACGCCTGGCTGCGTTAATGGCAATACCGGGCGCACCTACACTGACAATATTTTTTATTCGATTCTTCTCTACCACTATGTCTACCGGACCTGTTGCCGGTGCACCGGTGCCATTGATTAATATAACTCCGCGTATAATGAGTTGCGGCCAGGGGCCTTCGCCCTCTTTGCGATCGGGTGCTTTTTTTACTTGTGCGGTTATGAATAAAAAAGAAAAGACAGCACCAACCAGCAGCAGGAAATTTTTTCTCATGAACATGTATTTAGATGAAAACAAGTTACTGAAAAAACCTGTTAACGCCCTAAGGGAATGGGTATACCGGATTTCGGTCAGACGGAGACGTCAGACCGGGATATTGAGCAACCCGTCTGACGTCCCCGTCTGACGGATTATGCCTTCAGCCAGCCCCCAATCAACTACTGGTCACCGTTACTCAAATGAAATACCGTTACTCAAATGAAATACTGATATTGCCATCCTTTTCGTCTTTCAGCAGTATACCCAGGCTGGTTAGCTGGTTGCGGATGGCATCTGAAGTGGCATAGTCTTTTTTCGCTTTGGCTTCCTTGCGCATATTCACCAGCAATTGCAATACGCCATTGAGTTTGCCATCATCCTGCTGCTGTTCGCTTTTAAGACCCAGAATATTTTCGAGGTAGTTTTTAAAATAGGTTTGCAGCAGCTGTATTGTTTTGCCTGTAATGGCGGATGTTTTTATCAGCCCGTCTTTCAGTGAATTGATAACAGGCACCAGTTCAAACATATTGGCCAGCACCCTGGCGGTGTTAAAATCGTCATCCATACAGTCGTCCATATCTGCCAGCAGCTTTAGCACAGAAGTTTCCAATGCCGCGTCGCCAGCTGTTGTATTTTCAGCAAAAGAAAACTTCTGCAGGGTTTCATATGCTTCCCATAAACGTTTAAATCCTTTTTCGGCTGCCTGCAATGCCTCATTACTGAAATCCAGCGTACTGCGGTAATGGGTTTGCATCATAAAGAAACGCACGGTCATGGGCGAGTAGGCTTTTTCCAGCAGCGGATGATTACCAGCAAATAATTCTTCCGGTAAAAAACCATTGCCGGCACTCTTGCTCATTCGGGTACCGTTCACCGTTAGCATATTGGTATGAATCCAATAACGGGCAGGGTTAACATGGTTGCAAGCCTGCGATTGCGCAATCTCGTTGGTGTGGTGCGTTGCGGCTAAATCCATTCCGCCGCCATGAATATCAAATTCATTGCCCAGGTATTTCTTGCTCATGGCAGAGCATTCTATGTGCCAGCCCGGAAAACCCATGCCCCAGGGAGAAGGCCATTGCATCAGGTGTTCGGGCTTAGCCTTTATCCACAATGCAAAATCCAGTCTTCCTTTTTTTTCATCCTGGCCACCGAGTTCCCTGGTGTTTTCCAGCAGGTCTTCCAGCTTCCGGTTGGTAAGTATGCCGTAAGGTTGCTCCAGGTTGTATTTTTCTACATCAAAATAAATGGTGCCGTTTACTTCATATGCATATCCGTTGTGTAATATGCGTTTTACCATTTCTATCTGTTCGGCAATATGGCCGGTGGCAGTAGGTTCTATGCTGGGTGGCAAAGCATTGAAAAGCTGCATTACTTTATGGAACCCGAGCGTATAACGTTGAACTATTTCCATGGGTTCCACCTGTTCCAGCCGGGCTTTTTTTGAAAATTTATCATCTCCTTCATCCATATCACCTTCCAGGTGACCGGCATCTGTAATGTTGCGCACATATCTAACTTTATATCCCAGGTGCAAGAGGTAGCGGTAAATCATATCAAAAGAAATAAAAGTGCGGCAATTGCCCAGGTGTACATCGCTGTAAACAGTAGGTCCGCATACATAGATACCCACATGACCTGCCGTTAGGGGCACAAATACTTCCTTTTTCCTGCTAAATGAATTATAAAGCGTTAGTTGAGACATAGTTGGCAAAAATAACAAAAAGGCGGAAGGTTTAAAGCGGCAGGGGGCAGGAAATGATAGAAGGCCGGTGAATGCTGCTTCCGGCCGGAGCGACTATTCTTTACCGGGCAATTTTATATCGGCCACCAGCGGGTAATGATCAGAATAAGGCAGGGTTGTTTTTTTGAATTGCAGCACTTCCATTTTTTTGTCGGTAAATATATAATCGATCCGAAGGGTGGGTGAGAGCGATGCAAAACTCCGGCCGATACCAAAACCGCATTGCAGAAATGCATCCCGGTCGCTGCCTATTATACGGGCATAGGTAAACGAATTGGGTATATCATTAAAATCCCCGCAGGTAATCGTTGGCCAGGGACTATCGTCCTTCTCCCTTCTTACCAGCTCGGCCTGTTTACTGCGTAAATAATAAGCAAGCCTGAATTTTTTCAATACGCCTTTCGATTTATTTACTGCGTCATCCTCTCCTTTCGCAAGCGTTCGGATAACCGTATAGTCATTGCCATCAAAACGCAGCGATTGCAAATGGGTGGCAAATACACGGATGCGTTGTCCGTTTACGTCTATATCCGCATGAATCAGGCTTTCCGCCGCTTTTAAAGAATCCAGTCCTGAATAGCGGATACGCAGTGTATCCAATATGGGGTAACGAGAAAAAATAATAACCCCGTGTTCATATACACCATCCGCGCGGCGATGGTCGCGTGCAAAATAATAATACGGATACTTTAGTGTATGGGTGAAATAAGGAATGTTTTGTTCCAGCTCTTTCGGATTATTCGATTCCAGGAATTCTTCCAGGCAAAGCACATCAGGGTTCATCTTCTTAATGAAATCCAGGATAGGACGGCGAAAAGTGCCGCCGGGTCTTTTGATGTTCATCTGATCCATCCGTGAAACATTCCATTGCATAATGCGCAGTGAACCTTCGGGTTTATCTGTTTTAAACCGGTTGAATGCATGCAGGCCAAACAGCGCATGCACCTGCCACCAGCCTATGAGTAATGTAACAAGCGGAAGAAAAGCCCAGCGTGATTTAAAAAACCACCAGAAAAATATAAAGAGCAGCAATGCCAGTACAATAAAAGGGAAGACCACGCCCAGTACCGCCACATACCAATAGCGGCCGGGCGATAAAAAACCTGTGCAGCATACCAGCAGGAAAGCCACAACCGTAATGATATTAATTACAATAAAGATTTTTTTGGAAACCTTTCTTAAAATCCGGGTCATGTTTAAAATTACAACTCATCTTCCGACGAAGCACGCCGGAGAATGTCTTTTTCTTCGTCGGTCAGCAGGTGGTAACCCTCCATATTTATCTTATCCAGAATTTCATCGATGCGTTTCTGGGTTACATTGGGGATGCGTTTGTAGGGGTGGGCGCCATGAACTTTATAGAAAAATTCATCGCGGATATTTTTTGCTCTTGCTTTTTTATCGGGGTTAAAAAGGTTATTGAACCAGTCAAAAACATTGTTCATGCCTGTGCTCCAATCGCGCCCCTTTCGCAACTGGTAGATAAATATAAACCCGGTAGCTCCGCCTGCAATATGTGCAAGGTACCTGGCAGGGTCTCCGAGGCGTATAGAAACGATGTCTATGATTATAAAAACAATGGTTACAATCCAGAGCGGAATACCGCCATTGATCATGGGAAAGAACCGGTAATCGGGCTTAACGGTAGTGGTTGCAATGGCTACTGCCATGAGTGCGGCATTGGATCCAAACAATGTGGCGGCGGGCAGATCCGGTTGCAGGCGCGGCACCAGGTTATAGGTAAGCACATATAATAATGAGCCTGCAAGGCCCCCATAAATATAAATGGGTATCAGTCTTTTATTGCCGGTAAGATCCTGAAGTACAAAACCAAAAACCCATAACCAGAACATGGCGGGCAGAACAGCCCATACAGAATCGTGGACAAACATGCTGGTGATGATTGTCCAGGGGCGCGAGCCCAGTTTGGAGATATCGGCTGGCAATATAAACCAGTTAAAAATATTCTTGTAAAATGCCTCCGGGTTCAGATCGGACATCTGGTAAATAACAAAAATAAATTTCAGGATAGCAAATACCAGCGCATTAATAGCGAAGAGCATAACAAGGCTGTTATTGCCCTGACCCAGTAAAATCTTGCTGGTTTTTTCTTCTTTTACTGTCATTTTGTTAAAACCTTGGTGGCGTACACTTGTATTACAAAGAACCTGCCTGTAAAGTTTAGTTTTTATGAAATCAATAAAACTTATTCCGGTTGGTTTTATTCCAGATTATGACGATGATCAACCCCGCCAACGCCCCGCCCAAGTGGGCCCAGTGAGCCACATTATCGTTTGTTTGAGGGGCGATACCGCTGAACAAGTCCAGTAATATAAAACCAGGTATCAGGTACTTTGCTTTTATGGGTATGGGTATAAACATCAGGTACAATTCTGTATTCGGAAAAAGAAATGCAAATCCTGCACATACGCCCATGATGGCACCCGAAGCACCCACCGCATAACCCTGGCTTTGGGTTATCAGCTGTGCAACACCCGCAAATATTCCGCAAAGCATATAAAATGTAAAAAAACGTTTTGAACCCCAGAAATTTTCAAGGGTGGTACCAAAAGTCCAGAGCGCAAACATATTAAACAGTATATGGGCAAATGCGATGGAACCATCAGAATACACCGCCTGGTGCATAAACATATAAGTAACCAATTGCCATACCCTGAAAAACCCGGATTGTATAGCAGACAATGCACCCCATTGTTCAAGCATGATGCCTTGTTTTGTAAACGCAATCTGTGCCAGCCATACAAGACCGTTAATTATCAATAAATTTTTTACTACCGGTGGTATTGAGCCCAAACCACCACCCCTGCTATAATTCGCCATTACGTATTTTTTTGAATCTTTTAATATCCCGCCAAAGATAAAGCTCCGTGCGGGGCCATCGTTAAAAATGATTGGTAAGTTACTGTAAAAATAACTGCTCCTCTTATCACAAATACAAACGGTATTTGTTTACGGTTGGGCGGCCGGCAAGCCCATATCTCCGGATTTTAACGACCTGCTGTATATAAGGCGCTTAAAAACCGCGGGTATACCTGATCCTATCCGAATTACACTTTAAAATAATCTTCCAGTTCACTGAGTGTATCGTTATTGGTATGCAGGTCCTTTATGATGACCCCTTTCTCCATCAGCAGAATACGCGTAGAAACATCGGTTATGTGGTTCAGATCATGGCTGCTGATAAAGATGGTTAACCGGCGCCGTGCATGCATTTCTTTTAGCATTTTAATAAGTCGCATCTGGGTGGTGGGGTCCAGGTTGGCAAAGGGCTCATCCAGCAACAACACATCCGGATTCTGTAACAAGCAACCGGCAATACCCACTTTAAACTGGTTGCCTTTAGACAACTCACGGATGTATTTACCGCTTTTCAGCACAGCCCCGTCAAAAAAATCCGTGAAGTCTTTTAAGAATTCATCCACATCTGCCTTTGACCGGTTGTTCAGTTTACCTACAAAATAAAAATATTCTTCCGGGGTCAGGTAGTCAATTAAAAACCCTTCGTCTAAATACGCCGACGTGTACGACTTCCAGGCTTCTGACGCCGCTACATTTATTTCCCTGGAAATGATTTGTCCCCGGTCGGCTTTTATAAGATCGAGCAACAGCCTGAAGAAAGTGGTTTTACCGGCGCCATTATTGCCCACCAACCCAATAATTTCTCCTTCCTGCACCTGTAAAGCTGCAATATCTACTACTGTCTTACCTGCATATATTTTAGCAAGGCCATTAACTGTAATCATATTTTTATCTTTCCCTGAAACCCGACAGGATTTTGTATTTGCGTTTAAAAAATTCTTTTGTTAAAACATCCACCCACCAGTCCTGCAATAAAAAACTTAATAATCCCATTATCCCCAGCGCAAGAATACCGGCCCACGAATTTATAAACAAAGCAAACGGCCAGTAAATTATCATGGGCACCAAAAAAACTATCATTGCATATATCCATTTCTCTGCGCTCATGCCCTGGTAATTAAAAGCACTTCCTTTGCCGATGTCGATACCTTTATAACTGTGTGTAGCAAAAAATACTGCAATTACCGTATGTACGCCAACGTTATACAGATAACCCGCCAGCTGAATCAATAACAGTTTCCAGCTCAGCAGGCCATACAAAGACGTTAATAACAGCACAATCGTACATACTGCTGTAAAAAGCGCGAACTTACTTTTTATATAAGTTTTTACACTAAGGTTGGATGCCATAAGGCCATCGAAATGGGCGCTTTGCCAGGCAAATAAAAATTGTCCGTAATTGGAAACAAACAACCCGGTTAAAAAAATACCACCAGCCATTAATGCACCCCACCAGCCTTCCTTTATATATTGCTCCTTATAAAAAATAAAACCATAGAAAAGAAATACAATGGTAAGGATTCCTATAGAACGCGGGCGCTTGTTTCGCAATATCAGTTTTATATCCAGGCCTGCCAGTACTCCAATGGTACCAAAACGGTTTAAGAAAGTGTAATCGGCTCCTTCTTTTCTGCGTCCTTTACCAACAATATCTTCCAGGTACAGATTTTTTAAAAGAAATGAATAGTTATTGAAATACGCCAGTGCCGCCATTCCGGCCAATAATATACATACCCAAATATGTTCCTGCAAAAATGAAAAAAGAACCGATGAAATACGACTCAATGAGAATATCCTGTAATAGTCGGAGGCAATAACAACGGCCATTACAACAAAGAACATGACCAGCCACCAGCTGCTGATAATACTTTTTCTTTTTACATACAAAACCAGGAAATGATTGAAGACAGTCAGCGAAAGAATTCCCGCCATAAAAGCTGCGGCAACAATATATCCGTGTGCGGTGCCGATAGACATTACGATAAACGGGGTAAATAAAAGCAGTGGCAAGAGGTTCAGTACGGTAAACAGTGAGCGCACATTTAAAAAACGTATCAGCTGCTTACGCTGTATATTTTGTATCAGGTATGGCTGTATGGTGAGCGTAGGCAGATCCTGCATTAAGAAACGAATCATTACATCAAATAAAAAATAATACAGTATAAAGCCGTAAAATATTTTTATGATGTCCTGCCCGGGGTATGCTTTTCTTAGCAGCAGTTGCAGAAAAAATCCCAGTCCAATGGCAGACACCAGCATGTAAATGGTAAAGAACCCAATGACGAGCTGTATTGCCATGCTTTTGCCCGCATCGCGGCTTCTCCAGAAAGCTTTCCATTGATGGCCCAGTAAGGTTTTTATCATCGCTGATTTTTTATACCTGGTGTTTTTGCCCGCTTATAGAACACAGATTGTTATGATTGTTATGAACAGGTAAGATTTAACTGGACCATAATTAATCATAAAAATCTTAAAAATCCGCGTTCCATCCGCATCGGGATGCGTGTTCCCGGCTTATAGAACACAGATTGTTATGATTGTTATGAACAGGTAGGATTTAACCGGATCTTAATTAATCATAAAAATCTTAAAAATCTGCGTTCCATCCGCATCGGGATGCGTGTTCCCGGCTTATAGAACACAGATTATTATGATTGTTATGAACAGGTAAGATTTAACTGGATCATAATTTATCATAAAAATCTTAAAAATCCGCGTTCCATTCGCATCGGGATGCGTGTTCCCGGCTTATAGAACACAGATTGTTATGATTGTTATGAACAGGTAAGATTTAACTGGATCATAATTTATCATAAAAATCTTAAAAATCCGCGTTCCATCCACATTGAAGATGCCAGTTCCAGGTTTATAGAACGCTGATTGTTATGATTGTTATAAACAGGTAAGATTTAACTGGACCATAATTAATCATAAAAATCTTAAAAATCCGCGTTCCATCCGCATCGAAGATGCCGCCCGGCAAAAGCATCATCACATTAATCCCTCCGCTTCAACTGCACTACATTTTCTATATGGTGCGTTTGTGGAAACATATCTACCGGCTGCACTTTGGTAACCCGGTACTTTTCATCCAGCAATTGAAGATCCCTTGCCTGCGTGGCGGGGTTGCAGCTCACATAGACAACTGTAGGCGCTGCTATATCCAGTATCTTCTTTACCAGTTTTTCGTGCATGCCTGCCCGCGGCGGATCAGTAATAATCACATCCGGCCGGCCATGTTCCGCAAAAAACGCATCATTACAAACATCAATTACATCGCCGGCAAAGAAATGGGCATGCTCAATATTGTTGAGTGCGGCATTTGCCCGGGCATCTTCAATGGCTTCTTCAATCAACTCTACGCCGATTATTTTTTTGGCCTGCCTGCTTACAAAAATGCCAATGCTGCCTGTTCCGCAATATAAATCATACACGGTCTCCTGCCCTGTTAGTTCGGCAAAATTGCGGGCTACCCGGTACAATTGCTCGCCTTGTTTTGTATTGGTCTGAAAAAACGACTTGGGACTGATTTTAAACCGGAAGTCTTCCAGCATCTCCAGCGCATAGCCTTTTCCGTGATATACCTGTGGCTGCAGATCGTAGATGCTGTCGTTTTTTTTGGGGTTGATGGTATACAGCAGCGTAGTGATCGACGGCACCTTTGCCAACAGGTGATCAAATAAATTTTTAATGGCCGCCTCATCATAATTAGCAACGCAAAGGTTCACCATTACTTCACCGGTTGTGCATATGCGCAGTACCAGTGTTCTCAGCCAGCCGGTGTGGTTGCGGATATCATAAAACGGATAATTGTTATTTAGTGCAAACTGCCGGATCGTGTTTTTTATGGCATTGGTGGGCTCTGCCATCAGGTGACAGGTATTGATATCAATTACTTTGTCAAACAATCGTGGCACATGAAACCCCAGGGCATTGTTTTGCAGCGAACCCTCCGCAGCTCCCATCTCCGATGGCAACAGGTAGCGGCGGTTGCTAAATGTAAATTCCAGTTTATTGCGGTAACGTGCAATGGTACCACACCCTATAATAGGCATTATTTCCGGCAGCTCTATCTTTCCCAGCCGCCGTAAATTTTGCGCCACTTCATTTTGTTTGTACTGCAATTGCTTTTCATAAGGCAGCATCTGCCATTTGCAACCTCCACAGATACCAAAATGTTCACAAAAAGGGTCTACCCTGTCAGCCGAAAAAGAATGGATATGGATGGCCTTGCCTTCGGCCCAGTCTTTTTTATTCTTGCTCAGTTGCACATCCACCACATCGCCCGGTACAGCCCCCGAAATAAAAACCACCTTGCCTTCCGTACGGCCCAAAGCCTTTCCTTCGGCTGCATAGTCTTCTACGGTTACCTGTTGCAGCACGATATTCTTTTTACGCATGCGGCAAAAGTAGGAAAGAAGAAAGTAATAGGTTTTAAGTAAGTCAAAATGCAAAATGCAAAAAATGGCGAGACGCCGGTCTGACTGATAAGTTAGAAGTTAAAGGACTGGAAGTGGTTAGTGGCTAGTGGCTAGTGGGCATTTGCCGTGTATAATGCAAAAACAAGTCGCCATGCTAACTAATATGTTAAGGTTCAACAACTTACAACTTAAAATGCACCATTTACAACTTGTCTTTATAATAGCCGCCCGGATCGTTCAAAACCTTTTTCCATTGCCGCTGGTGACTGTCCTGCCATTTTTTGTCGCCCGAAACGGCCCAGTTAACGGCTGCCAGCTGCTGGCCGATAAAATCACGTTGTTCCGGATGTATAAACAGGGGGTGGAGATAAAACCATTGCTTATTAGCCGTAATATATTTCCAGAAAGCCTCAAAATCGGCAAAATTGGTTTCAAAAACCTTCAGTTCATCGGTATCACTGTTATAAGTGCTGTGATTATAATAAAAATGTACGGGACTACTTTCGCCGGTAATTCGGTAAAGGCTGCCGCCGGCTTCCTCACTGCTGATATCTATATAAAGTTCTTTCAAGCGTATATAGTATATAGTATTTAGTATAAAGTATAAAGACTGGGCGAAGCTAAGATAGATTTTAGTACAAAGCCGAAAATCACGGACCAGGCATTTTGCCCTTTTTCGACGGAAACTGTTGCCTGATCCGCAAAAACGTACAAGTTTCCCCGCGTCTTTGTACTCAATACTTAGTACTCTATAAAGTTCTTTCACGCGTATATAGTATTTAGTATAAAGTATAAAGACTGGGCGAAGCTAAGATAGATTTTAGTACAAAGCCGAAAATCACGGACCAGACATTTTGCCCTTTTTCGACGGAAACTGTTGCCTGATCCGCAAAAACGTACAAGTTTCCCCGCGTCTTTGTACTTTGTACTCAATACTTAGTACACTATTAACCATGTTAAAAACGTATTTTCAATATATTCGCCCCTTTAACCGTTATGGCTACAATGAAGAAATTATTTTTACTATCCTGCGTTATTATTACTGCCCGGCTGGCTGCCCAAAATACAGGTTATGCTATTGGCATTACCCTCAAACCCTATAAAAACCAGTATGTGTACCTGGGCTATTACTACGGCAAAATAAAAGCCCTCGCAGATTCCGTAAAGTTGAACAGTAGTAGTACCGGAATTTTCAAGGGAAAAGAAAAATTAAACGGAGGTATCTATTTTGTTGTGTCTCCCAGAAAGGAAATTTTATTTGAGGTGTTGCTGGACAAACAGCAGCATTTTACTATACAGGCCGATTCCGCCAGCCTGCCAGCCAGTATAAAATTTGTCAATTCCCCGGAAAATACCCTGTTCCAGTCTTATTCAAAATTTGCCGGCGTTAATGGCAAAACGGCTTCGGGGTACATGGGCGAATTAGCGGCCGCCAAAAATAAAGCCGACAGCAACACTGTTTCTGATAAGCTGCGCGATCTCAACGAGAAAATGGTGCATTACCGTGACAGTGTTTCGTCGAAAAACCCATCCAGCATGCTGGCAACATTGTTCAAATCACTGAAAGAACCCATTGTACCGCCCGCGGCGAAACAACCGGGCGGAAAATATGATTCGCTGTATGCCTATAACTATTTTAAGACCCATTACTGGGATGGAATCAGCTTTACCGATGAACGCCTGCTGCGCACACCCATTTTTGAGCCCCGGCTGGATAAGTACTTCAAAACCCTGGTAGTACCTGAGCCGGACAGCATCAAAAAAGAAGTGGATTTAATGCTTGCCAAAGCCACTCCCAATAAAGAAATGTACAAATACCTGCTTACTTACTTTGTGCAGCAATACATCAACCCCCAGTACATGGGCCAGGATGCTGTTTTTGTGCATCTTTTTGAAAAATACATCAACAATAACCCTCAGGTTGACTGGTTTACCGAAAAGTATAAGAAATACATGCAGGACAGGGCCTACAGCCTGATGGCGAACCTCATTGGCGCGCCGGCACAAAACCTTGAGCTGGTAGATACGCTCGATAAACCCAGGCCGCTCTACGACATCGATGCACCTTATGTGGTCATTTGTTTCTGGGATGCCACCTGCAGCCATTGCAAGGAAGTGGTGCCAAAAGTCGATTCTATTTACCGTGCCAAATGGAAACAGTTGGGTGTGGTAGTATACGGTGTTATGGTAGACGGCGGAAAAGAGGCATGGACCAACTACATCCGCGATAACAATTTAAACGACTGGATACACGTTTATGAGACCAGCGCCCAACGGGATGCTGGTTATGCCGCCGGCAAACCCAATTACCGGCAGTTGTATGATGTGTACCAGACCCCAATTTTGTATTTACTGGATAAAGACAAACGCATTATAGCCAAAAAGCTGACATACGACCAGATTGATGAAGTGCTGAATGTAAAAATGAAACAGGCGGCCAAACAATAATCACCACCTGTTGCCGGTAGCGTTGCTGTTAAATAAATATTTTTATGAAACAAACCTTAACTGCATTACTGCTTATCATTGCATGCAGTGTTCAGTCGCAAACATTGTTTACCTATGGTGCCAAACAGGTAAGCAGGGAAGAATTTCTCCGTGCATTCAATAAGAATAACACAACCAATAACAACACTGAAAAAGCGTACCGCGAATACCTTGAACTGTACATTCGTTTTAAACTGAAGGTTCAGGCAGCCTACGACGCAAAGCTGGATACGCTGTCCGCGCAGGCCACGGAGCTGCAAAATTTCCGCAGCCAGATCATCGAAGGTTTTATGAACGATGAAAGCAGTGTGCAGTTGCTGGTGGACGAAGCATTTGAGCGCAGCAAGAAAGATTTGCGGGTTTCTCATATTTATATTCCCTATGCCGGTGGCGATACATTGGCAGCCTGGCAAAAAGCGACGGAAGCCTGGAACAAAATTCAGGCAGGCGCGCCATTTGCAGATGTAGCGGAAGCTTATTCGGCAGACCAGTCTGTGCATTCTTCAAAAGGCGATCTCGGCTATATTACTTTATTTACGCTGCCATACGAGTTTGAAACATTGGCATACAATACGCCAACCGGGAAGACTTCCAAACCTTACCGGAGCCGGGTAGCTTATCATATTTTTAAAATAACGGCAGAGCGTCCAGCCGCAGGCAGAATGAAAGCTGCGCAAATACTATTGGGTTTTATGCCCGGCGCCGGGACTGCCGAAATTGAAAAAAAGAGAATCCTCGCAGACTCTATATACACCGCACTGAAAAATGGCGCCTCTTTTAAAGAAATGGTTATTAAATACAGTACGGATAATATCAGCTTTCAGTCGGGCGGCATCCTGCCCGAATTTGGAACCGGCCGGTACAGCGAAGATTTTGAAAATGCCGCTTTTTCCATTGCCCATGACAGTGAGATAAGTAAACCCATTCTTACTTCATTCGGCTTCCATATTATACAGCGCCTGGAGCGCATTCCTGTAAACACCGAAAAAAATAACGCTATCGCCATGAGTCAGCTTAAACAGGCGGTTCAGTCAGACAAGCGCATTTCGGTAGCCAAACAGATGCTGGCCAGGAAAATCATGAAGACCGCAGGCTATAAGCTGGCGCCTTTTAAAGAGCCTGCATTATCAGTGTATGCAGACAGTGTGTATGCAGGCAAAAAACCGCCGCAGTTACCCTTGCTGAACGACAGGACGCTTATTTTTTCGTTCCCCCAACAAAAAGTTACTGCAGCAGATTTTGCCAAATACATCAACTCCATAAAAAGTACGCCAGACCTGCTGCGGGGCAGATCTACACCGCAGTTATTGCAGCAATATGCAGAAACAGTGGCCATGGAATATTACCGCAGCCGGCTTGAAACCTACAATAAAGAATTCGCCAGCCAGTTGCAGGAGTTTAAAGATGGCAACCTACTCTTTGAAATTATGCAACGCCGCGTTTGGGATAAGGCGGCCGCCGATTCTGCCGGACTAAAAAATTATTACAGCAATAACAAAAATAAATACTGGTGGGAGCCCAGCGCAGACGTTGTACTTTTCACTGCCAGTGATTCTGTAAGCGCAGCCAAAGCAAAAACCATTTTTGCAAAAAATCCGACCGACTGGAAAACGCTTGTCCAGAATTCAGATGGCACTTTGCAGGCAGATTCCGGCCGGTTCGAAATATCACAACTACCCGTTTCCGTTAGCAATAAAATACAGGCGGGGGCTATTTCGGAACCGGTTAAAAGTAGCACCGATAATATTACCACTTTTGCATCCACCATAAAAGTATATAACCAGCGTGCGCCACGCAATTTTGAAGATGCCCGGGGTTTTGTAATAAACGACTACCAGTCTTTCCTGGAAGATAAATGGATAGCCCTGTTGAAGAAAAAATATCCGGTAAAGGTAAATGAGCCGGTACTGCAAAGCTGCTGGAAATAATATTTTCTGCAATAAAATACTGAGTAACAGAGCTTCACAAAGATGGCACCGTAACGTTGATAGCCGCTATTAAACTTTTATGCAATAAACGGTTCTTATACCTGCCGCGTGCAGATAACAGCAATGTAAATGGTTGTTATCAGGTGCGGCAGACCAAAAATCCGGTCTGCTGCGTATACCTGTTCTTGTTTTTAATCTATTCTTTTACCCAAAAAATTGTTATGAAAATTTTTGCCATTACCATCAGCATTTTTCTATTGTCAATTTGTTCTTACGCCCAGGATGGAAGTGCCTGGATAAAAGGCGGTTTTAACCTGGCCAATGTAACGGTTAGCAGCGATGGGCGTATTGATGATGCCAAAGCATTGCCTTCTTTCAACGTGGGTATTATGGGCGATGTATCATTGGGCAGGTTTCTCGCCCTGCAACCCGGGTTGCTGTTTACCGGCAAGGGTACCAAAACACAATCAGGTCAGCCTGGTGATGCCAGTTATTTCAAAGCCAGTTCCAATCCTTATTATATAGAAGTACCCCTGAACCTGGTTATTAAATTGCCGCTTGCCTCCAGGTCATCTTCGTTCTTTTTTGGGGCGGGCCCCTATGCGGCCATTGGTGTGGCAGGAAAAAACAGGTCGGAGGGAAATCTATATGGGGTGGGTTTTAAAAACAGCAGCAATATTCAGTTCAGCAATGATGACCCTACTACTTTTGATGAGCAGGAGGGTGCTGATTTTGGTGTAATGCGCCGTTTTGATTTTGGTTTGAATGGTACTGCCGGATTAGAATTAAACGGCCTGTTGTTGTCAGTAAATTATGGATATGGCTTAACCAAAATTAATTCGATAGCAGCCAATGACAATGATAAGAACAAACACAGAGTATTGAGTTTTAATATCGGGTTCAAACTTTAAGCTGTTAGCTATTAGCTGTTAGCTGTTAGCTGCCAGTTACCGGTTATGAAAATGAATAACTCAGGTCCGGAAACCGAAACAACCGAAGTCTTTACGTCTTCGGTTGTTTATTTACCGCTAAATACCAAAAGCTGATAGCTGATAGCTGCTAGCTTTTGGTATTTAGTAGCTGGTTATTGGGTTTCAGGCATGTAATGAACTGAAGTTTCATAATAAACAACCGCATAGCAAAGAACCGAAGCCTTTTGGGCTTCGGTTCTTTGCTATGAGCTAACCGCTAATAGCTAACAGCTAATAGCTAATAGCTAACACCTAACCGCTTCCTCACACCAGTTCCTTAACAACATTATAAATTACTTTTGGTTTTCCCAGGGTATAGTAATGCAATACCGGCACTCCAAAGCTGCGCAGTTCTTTGCTTTGCTGAATCAGCCATTCGGTGCCTATTTTTTCCACATCCTCATCGGTCTTTGCTTTTGTAATGGCGCTGGTAAGATCGGAAGGTATATCTACATGAAATATTTTAGGAAGAATATTCAGTTGTTTTTTATTGGTAATAGGTTTTAAACCTGGAATAATGGGCACGTTGATGCCATTATCCCTGCAAAGTTTTACATACTCAAAATATTTTTGGTTATTGAAAAACATCTGTGTCATAATGTACTCTGCACCGGCATCTACTTTAGACTTCAGGTAACTCATGTCTGTTTCCAGGTTGGGCGCTTCAAAATGTTTTTCGGGATAGCCGGCGATGCCCATACAAAAATTGGTTTTACCACCATTTTTTATGTCTTCTTCCTGGTAGATGCCATTGTTAAGGTTGGATACCTGCTTCAGTAAATCCAGCGCATAACGGTTTCCGTCCGGATGAGGTTCAAAAGCAGCTTCATTTTTGGCAGCATCGCCCCTTAATACCAGTACGTTGTCGATACCCAAAAAATTCAGATCTATCAATGCATCCTCCGTTTCCCTTTTAGAAAACCCGCCGCAGATCAGATGCGGAACAGCATCTACCTGGTAGTGGTTCATAATGGCGGCGCAAATGCCCACCGTACCCGGGCGTTTGCGTACTTCCACTTTTTCGAAGGTACCGTCTGTTTTCTTTTTAAACATGGTCTCGCTCCGGTGATAGGTAACATTGATAAATGATGGTTTGAAATCCATCAAAGGGTCCAGGTGATCATATATTGCGTTGATGCCCTTTCCTTTCAGCGGGGGCAGTACTTCAAAAGAGATCAGGGTATTTTTTGCGTTATTTAAATGGTCTATTACCTTCATTTTGTATTAAATATTGGCGCAAACATACTCATGGTTGACTACATATCAAAAACCTGTTAAATAAATTACAACAGGTGCAGATTGCAGCAGTTACGGTATTTTTGTAAAAAGCAGTTCCATTGAGTTTAACTATACACACGCACGATCTTATTAAGAGTTACCGGAACCGTACTGTGGTTAACCACGTATCTGTACAAGTAAAACAGGGTGAGATAGTAGGCTTGCTGGGCCCCAATGGAGCTGGTAAAACCACTACTTTCTATATGGTGGTTGGTTTAATACGGCCAGATGAAGGCCAGGTCTTTCTGGACGAAGAAGACATTACCCGCCAGCCCATGTATAAAAGGGCGCAAATGGGCCTGGGCTACCTGCCACAGGAAGCATCGGTGTTCCGGAAACTGACTGTTGAGGAAAACATCAAGGCCATCCTGGAGATGACCAAACTTAAAAAACAGGAACAAAAAGACAAGCTGGAGAGCCTGCTCGATGAGTTTGGATTGCAGCACGTGAGAAAAAATAATGGCGATAGCCTGAGCGGTGGAGAAAGAAGGCGTACTGAAATAGCCCGTGCGCTGGCCGTGGACCCTAAATTTATTTTGCTTGACGAACCCTTTGCCGGTGTAGACCCCATTGCCGTAGAAGACATTCAGACCGTTGTGGCCAGGCTAAAAACAAAAAACATTGGCATACTTATAACCGATCACAATGTAAATGAAACGCTTTCTATTTGTGATCGTGCTTACCTGCTTATTGAAGGAAAAATATTTAAACATGGTACCGCCGAAGAACTGGCAGAAGATGAGCAGGTGAGGCGTTTGTACCTGGGAAGAAATTTCGAACTCAAAAGAAAAGATTACCTGCACGAAGAAGCCAAAGCCGGTAAGAAGACCGATCTCAAAAGTATTATCTATTCAGTTGAAAGTTCAATAAACTGGGCCGAAAGAATTAACGCCGCACAAATAGAAAGGGAAAAATCAATTGGACACGAATACAATCAAACGGCATCATCTACTATAAATGACCTGGCACTGGAAGATTACGCCCGTAATATAAAGGAGTTGCATACATTTTTAACCGGCTATGCCCGGGACCACCGCCATAAAGAGATACTTATGAAAGCCGATGCACTGGTGGCGCCGGATGCGGATATAGACACATTAAAAACTGATCTCAATACCATTCTGTTTTATCTCAGGAGTGAGGAAAACAGGCAATAAGCGGTGATGGGCAACAAGGTATCTATTGCCCGGACAATCTAATCTACCACCCTGCATTAAAATTCCTCTTCTAATAAACCTTATTTACCGTTTAATTATACAAGTTTGATTGCATTTGTTTATTTTGCCGGTAAGGTATGAAACTATTATCGCCTGCTATATCCAGGCTCGCCCGTTTAAGGCTTCGCCTGATTGAACTCTGGACCTCTGAACCCGTAGCGGCCCAGCGTGAAGTGTTGCAGGGCCTGGTCACCGCCGGGCAATACACAGAATTTGGAAGGCAGTATAAATTCAACGTGCTTTTTTCTGTTAAAACGTTTAAGCAAACCGTACCGGTACATGAATACGATGATCTGAAGCCATATATTCAGCGCATGATGAATGGCGAAGAAAATATTCTCTGGAATACTCCCATTGAATGGTTTGCCAAAAGCAGCGGCACCACCAGCGATAAGAGCAAGTTCATTCCGGTAAGCAAAGAAAGCCTGGAAGAAAATCATTTCCAGGCATCCAAAGATGTGCTTACCATGTACTATAAAAACTTTCCCGATTCAGATTTACTAACGGGTAAGGGCCTTGTCATTGGCGGCAGCCACCAGGTTAACAAACTAAATGAGAGTATACAATACGGAGATCTAAGCGCCGTTCTGATGCAGAACTCGCCCGTTTGGAGCAGCTGGATACGCACGCCAGAACTCAGCATTGCTCTGATGGATGAATGGGAAGGTAAGATTGAACAGCTGGCACAGTCTACCATTCGGGAAAATGTTACTTCAATATCGGGTGTACCTACGTGGACACTTGTACTTATAAAACGCATACTCGAAATCAGCGGCAAACAATATTTATCTGAAGTGTGGCCACAGCTGGAGCTGTACCTGCATGGCGGTGTTTCATTTGTTCCGTATAAAGAACAGTTTAAAAAATTAATCGGCAAAGACATCAATTACCTGGAAACCTACAACGCCAGCGAAGGGTTTTTTGCGGCGCAGGAAAGTCCTTCAGAAGAAGGACTGCTTCTTTTTACACAACACGGTATCTTTTACGAGTTCATGCCCATTGAAGAATATGGAAAAAAATTTCCGCATACGGTTGGCCTCGGAAAAGTGGAACTCAATAAAAATTACGCATTGATCATCAGCACTACCGGCGGGCTCTGGCGTTATATTGTAGGTGATACCATTCAGTTTACATCGCTCCACCCTTACAAGATAAAAGTTAGCGGCCGGCTGAAACATTATATGAATGCATTCGGAGAAGAAGTGATTGTAGACAATTCCGACCAGGCCATTGCAATTGCAGCCGCCAAAACCGGTACTATCGTAAACGACTATACGGCGGCGCCCGTTTACTTCAGCAGCGAAAGCAATGGCGCACATGAATGGCTCATTGAATTTGAGCACGCCCCTGCAGACCTCTCCGAATTTACCACCGAACTCGACACTGCACTGAAAAGCCTCAACAGCGATTACGAAGCCAAGCGCTATAAAGATATCGCCCTGCGCATGCCCATTCTCCATGCCTTAAAAAACGGCACTTTTAACACTTGGCTGAAGAACAAGGGCAAGCTCGGCGGGCAGCATAAAGTACCCCGGCTCAGCAACGACCGAACATTGCTGGAAGAAATATTGCAATTAAATCAATGAGCAAGTATTTGTTATCATAAAATTTAATTCAGTTACTTTGCTTATCACAAAAAATTCAAATGAAATTACTGGATAATAAAATTGCAATTGTAACCGGTGCCGCCCGCGGTATTGGCGAAAGCATTGCTACCAAACTGGCGGCGCATGGCGCTCATATTGCGTTTACATATGTGAGCGACGGCAGCGCGGAGAAAGCAAAATTGCTGGAAGAAAAATTGCAGGCATCCGGTGTAAAAGCAAAAGCATACAAAACCAATGCGGGTGATTTTGCCGCCAGCGAAGCATTCGTTACCGAAGTTGTAAAAGAATTTGGCACCATAGATATTTGCGTAAACAATGCCGGTATTTCAAAAGACAATCTCTTGTTGCGCATGACACCCGAACAATGGGACGAGGTAATGAATATCAACCTGAAAAGTGTGTACAACATGACAAAGCAGGTTATCCGCCCCATGATGAAAGCAAAGAAAGGCAGTATTATCAATATGAGTTCTATCATAGGTATCCGCGGTAATGCCGGCCAAAGCAGTTATGCAGCCAGCAAAGCGGGTATTATAGGTTTTACAAAATCCATTGCGGCAGAATTGGGCAGCCGCAATATCCGTTGCAATGCCATTGCCCCGGGTTTTATTGAAACAGACATGACACATTATTTAAAGGAAGGCGATGCTTCCAAAGCATTCCTGGAAAAAATTCCCCTTGGCCGGTTTGGTACTGCCGAAGAAATTGCCAATACCACTTTGTTCCTTGCATCAGACATGAGCAGCTATATTACAGGACAGGTTATCAGCGCCTGCGGTGGCTTGAATATATAGGCCATTGCCGATTGCCGGATTTTGAGAATGATGGATTTGCGTTTTCTAAGTCAGCTTGTTTTCAATATTGAAATTTGTTTTGATGATGTTGCATGAGCAAATCCCAAAATAAAAAAATCAGAAATCTCAAAATCAAATCTTAATGTTTCTCGTTTTTATATAATGGTGCCACAGCAGCATAGTGGCCAGTGAGCGGTGCGGCCGCCAGGATTCTGCAATGGCAATAATTTCTTCTTTGGTAGTATGTTTGGGCAATTGTTTGATAGACTTCAATGCATTCATCATTGCAAGGTCGCCGGTAGGAAAAATATCGGATCGCTGTAAAACAAACAACAGGTAAATGTCAACCGTCCAATCGCCAATGCCTTTTATTTTTTTCAATTCAACTCTTATTTCGTCGTCTGTGGCATTGCCCAATTTTTTTAAATTCAATTTTTTTGAAACGATGGCTGTTGCGAGTTCTCTTGCATAATTGGTTTTTTGACGGCTAAAATAACAGGCCCTCAGGGCGTCATCAGACAATAACAACAATTTCTCCGGTGTTATCGTTCCCAGTTTTGTGCGTAATTTTTCCAGTGCAGCTTTTGCGGAAGCCAGTGATACCTGCTGTTCAAGAATGATATGAATAAGCGATTCAAATGTGGCAGGCCTGCTCCACATTGGCGGATGACCGTATTGCTGTAAAATCGCCTGCAGGTGCGGATCTTTTTTTGCCAGGCTGGTACAGCGCTGCTGAAAATTGTCTTTATTGAATTGTTGAATCATGGACTATGAGCGGGCTAAGAGCGACTGATAGAAAAAGAGCTGTAAGCATATTTATAGCAACGCTTACAAGCCAATGGAGACCTGCCTTATTAATCGTAGCGTCAATTATTTTTTATGATATGAGGATATAAATATAAAATTCTTATAAAATTCGCACGCAACAACCGCTGTTGGTGCCGTTTGCTTTGTGCGATTGCCTTTTATTCTTTTTGTTCTCTTTGCCTAGCTTCGTTTGGCCTTAAATTTTGCAATGGCGTCTTTTGTAAATTTACTTACTACCAGTCTTCCGCTGATGGCGGCGCGTTCATCGAGCAACTGGTCCCAATGTTCGGTACCTTTCCAGAAAATTTTTTTCATTTCAGCGAGCGCTTCCGGGTTCGCATGTGCCAGCAGGCCGGCCAGGCGTGTAATGGATTCGTCCATGTTTTCTATACTGCTGTGTACTTCTGCAAAAAGTCCTTTGCGTTTGGCCCAGTCTGCACTGCGCCACATACCTGCATCAATGGCCAGGTGACTGAATGCCGCATTACCTGTTTTTCTTTCAATGACCGGCCCCACCACAAAAGGGCCGATACCAATAGAAAGCTCACTTAATTTCACCTCTGCCGTTTCAGATGCAATGGCATAGTCAACCGCCGCCAGCAGTCCAACGCCACCACCCACGCATTTACCATGAATGCGGCCAATGATTAATTTTCCGCAGGTACGCATGGTATTGATAACCCTTGCAAAACCGCTGAAAAAATGTTTCCCCTCTTCCGAATTTGTAATGGCCGACAACTCTTCAAAAGACGCACCTGCGCAAAAAGCTTTTTCGCCCGCCGACCGCAGTATGATCAATTTAGTATCTGCATTTAACCCCGCATGATGAATTTCCTGCGCCAGTTCATTCAGCATTTTACCCGGTAGCGAATTGCTTTGCGGATGAAAAAATTCAATGGTGGTAATACCATTATGGTCTGTATGTGTACTAATGTAAGATTCGAGCATGTTTAGCGGTTAAAAAAGAAAAAGAACATTTTTCCGGTTGCGAAAAATCAAAAATATAAAAAGTTTGCAAAGGCTCCGGAAAGATAACCGGCTTAACGACCGGTTGATTTCCCCCTTACCAAATTTATTAAATATTCTGTAAATGCCGGCTTTCAATCTGCCCGTTTTTAAGTTTAGCAACCTGCGGCATCTCATGTTTAAAAGAGACCGTTGTTTTTTGATTTCTTTAAAAAATACAGGCGGTACAGAAAGATTGATTTCAATTCAAGCAATAACCTTTGTTCCACCATTAAGTCTATCTTGTAAGCATTTTTAATATACAAAGTTTCATAATCAATCGCCAACAAAACCTGGTGTTTCTCTGCTATTCTGTTTGAAGGGTGTGGTTTCTAAATTCATAATATTATATCACTTCATTAGCCTTTTCAAACAATCTTATGCTATTATCATCACTTTCCCAGGCTCTTTTTTCTCTTTTAAGTTCTCAGCGCCTGCGAACCATGGTAAGTATTGTTGCCACGCCCACATATTCATCGGTTTCGTCCAGTATTTCAACATACCATTTTACGATTCCTTTGGGTAGTTCGTTTTCATCTTTCGTGTCCTGCGCGGTCTTTTCTTTACAGGTAAGCCGTACATAAATTTCTGTACCGGGATAAACAGGTTTGGTAAACCGTAGCTCGTCAATGCCATAATTTAATAGTACCGGCCCCAAATCACTGCCGTCTACAAACAGGCCTGCAGCGGCGCTTAAAATAAAATACCCGTGCGCAACCTGCGTATTGAACATGGTACCGGTAAATTCGGTAGCGGTTTTATGCGCATAAAAATGATCACCGCTGAGCGCGGCAAAATCGTCAATGTCTTTACTGGTAATAATCCTTTTTGCGGTGATTACCTGGTCGCCCACCTGCAGGTCATCAAAATATTTTTTAAAGGGGTGCATGGTAACCGGGTTGGCTTTTGCCAAAGGCTGGTAGTTGCGCGTAATTGCGGTAAGCGTTGTAGGAGAACCTTGTACCGCCACCCGTTGCATATAATGTTTTACACCACGTATGCCACCCATTTCTTCACCGCCGCCTGCACGGCCGGGCCCCCCGTGTACCAGCAATGGCAGGGGCGATCCGTGCCCGGTGCTTTCTTTGGCGCAGTCGTTATTCAGCACCAGTATTCTTCCATGATGGGTAGCTGCAGACAGCACATACTGTCTTGCTATAGCATCATCTGCGGTGACAATGGTACTGCACAGCGAACCTTTTCCTTTTTTGCTGAGCAGTATGGCGTCATCCATATTCTTATAGGGCATTATGGTGCTTACCGGTCCAAATGCTTCAATATTGTGTGCTTCTTCCGTTACAAAAGGTTTTTCATTTAAAAGTAACAGCGGACTTAAAAAAGCGCCTTTCTCTGCATCGGCATCTATTACTTCAACGCTGTCGGGGCTGCCGTATATGATTTGAGAGGAAGCCAGTAGTTTTTGCACCTGGTCCCTTACTTCTTTTCTTTGCGATTGTCCTGCCAGCGCGCCCATTCTCACTTTTTCATTAATAGGGTTGCCGATAACAGTTTGCGATAAGGCGCGTGTTAAAGCGGCGCACATGTCTTCCATTTTATTTTCGGGCACAAAAATGCGCCGGATGGCGGTGCATTTCTGACCGGCTTTAACCGTTATTTCCTTTCTCACTTCTTTAATGAAAATATCCCATTCCGGCTGGCCGGGCGCCACATCGATGCCGAGTACAATGCAATTGAGAGAATCGGCTTCCATGGTAAAGGGCACATTCTCCTTTAATATAACCGGGTTCGATTTTAATAGCAGACCGGTAGATGCTGAACCGGTAAAGGTTACCACATCCTGCGCGCCAACGTGGTCTAATAAATCGCCCGCACTGCCACAGATCAATTGCAATGCGCCATTGGGTAAGATACCGCTGGCCGCAATTTCTTTTACCACAGCTTCGGTAAGGTATGAAGTAATGGTGGCTGGTTTTACAATGGCTGGCATGCCTGCCAGTAAATTCACGGCCAGCTTTTCCAGCATGCCCCAAACAGGGAAATTAAAAGCGTTGATATGAACCGCTACGCCTTCCTTTGGCACCAATATATGTTGAGCCATAAAGCTGCCGCCTTTGCTGAGGTTATGGCTTTCGCCATCGGTGCAAAAAAATTCGTCGGGAAATTTTCTACGCAAAGACGCGTTCGCAAAAAGATTGCCGATACCGCCTTCAATATCAATCCAGCTATCTACACGGGTAGCGCCAGTCTGGTAGCTGATGGTATAAAATTTTTCCTTTTGCGTGGAAAGGTGCAGGGCAAGAGCGCGCAGCATTCTCCCCCTTTCATGAAAACTCATTTTACGCAATGCCGGGTTGCCTGTTTCCCTTCCATATTGCAGCATGCCGGCAAAATCGATTCCTGCAGAACCGGCCCGGGCGATGATATCTCCGTTTACAGCATTGTATAAAGGCTGTCCTTCGCCGTCGCCGGCAATCCAGCGGCCTTTCACAAAATTTTCAAGTTTATTCATATTGGCTTGCCTTCTGTAGCAGTTATGTAAATTACTTCAAAACAAAATAACACTGCCGCGCAAAAGATGAGGGGCATAAAAAATGCCGCCCGGCAGGCAGCATTACAACTGGTTAAATAATGTATGATCAGGCCGCTTGTTTTTCATCGATGGCTTCGCAGAGCAGGCCGAAAATTTCTTCTACATTGCCTTCGCCTTTTACCATTATTACTTTATCAAACTGCTGGTAATGATCTGCCACGACCGATGTTTTATTATGGTATTCAATGATGCGTGCTCGGATAACATCTTCTTTGCTGTCGTCGCTTCTGCCGCTGGTGAGGCCACGGTGCAGTAAACGTTTTACCAGTTCTTCTTCGCTTACTTTCAATGCCAGCACCACATTGATACATGCATTGTACTGATCAAGCAAGGCATCCAGCGCCACGGACTGGGCTTTGGTACGCGGAAATCCGTCAAACAAAAAACCTTTCGCCTGCGGGTTATTGGCAAGAGCGGAACGAATCATTCCTATTACTACTTCATCGGGTACCAGTTGGCCCTGATCCATTAATTTTTTGGCTTCCAGGCCCAGCGCCGTTTGTCCGGCAATTTCGCTGCGCAGGAGATCACCGGTAGAAAGATGTTTCAACCCGTATTTTGCCATTAGTTTCTCAGATTGCGTGCCTTTTCCGCTTCCGGGAGGACCAAATAAAATTAAATTGAACATATTTACTACTTAACCATTTGGAGAAGGACAAATATAAAGGAAGAGCCTTAGAATTCCCTTAACAATTTTGGCCCCATTTTTAGAGATTTACTAATTTTCGGAGTTGTTAAAGCCGGGGTATTGTCGCAGTCCGGACAATCTGAGCAAACCATTGATTCGTAGATTTGTTGTAAGAATTAAGTATATGAAAAAAATCACAAGATTTGCATTGGTTTTGCTTTTACCTGCGGTATTTGCACACTGTAGTTATTCGCAACCAGGTACTACAAAAAAAACATCCAGTATGGACAGCACCAATAAAAAGAACCCGGTTTTTTCCAGAACAGATACCAAACCGGTAAATATGAGCGATGAAGAATGGAGAAAAATTCTGCCGGCCGAAGTATACAATATAGCCAGGCAGAAAGGAACGGAACGTCCATGGACCAGTCCTTTTGAGCAGTCAAAAGAAATTGGAACCTACTATTGCGCGGTTTGTGGCAACCCTTTGTTTAAGAGCGATACCAAATTTGAAAGCGGTTGCGGATGGCCCAGTTTTTACGAGCCCATCAGCAAAAGCAGTATCATTTATTTAGCCGACAATGCTTTTGGTATGAAAAGAACCGAAGTAGAATGTGGCAGGTGCAAATCTCACCTGGGGCATGTGTTTGATGATGGCCCTCCGCCTACCGGACTTCGTTATTGTATCAATGGTGTGGTGCTCGACTTTGAAAAAGCCAAAGATGCCGAGAAGAAGTACAACGATAAAAAACAGGGCTGATTTAACTAATAGCCAGAAGCCGCAGTTGCACACGGAAATGCTTTTGCTTCGAAATAATTTAGCCGCAGATTCGCAGATTGTTGCCTTTTAATCTGCGAATCTGCGGCAAAAAATTGTGTTGGGTGTTGTGTGCTATGTGTTTTGTGTTACAGGATAACGGAAGCTCTCCGCGTCCATTTGCCTGTCAAAATCAATCTGCGAATCTGCGGCTAAAAATTATGTTGGGTGTTGCGTGCTTTGTGTTTTGTATTACAGGAACGGAAGCTCTCCCCATCCATTTGCCTGTCAAAATCAATCTGCGAATCTGCGGCAAAAATTATGTTGGGTGTTGCGTGCTTTGTGTTTTGTATTACAGGAACGGAAGCTCTCCCCATCCATTTGCCTGTCAAAATCAATCTGCGAATCTGCGGCTAAAAATTATGTTGGGTGTTGTGTGCTTGTGTTTTGTATTATAGGATAACGGAAGCTCTCCGCGTCCATTTGCCTGTCAAAATCAATCTGCGAATCTGCGGCAAAAATTATGTTGAGTGTTGCGTGCTATGTGTTTTGTATTACAGGAACGGAAGCTCTCCCCATCCATTTGCCTGTCAAAATCAATCTGCGAATCTGCGGCAAAAATTATGTTGGGTGTTGCGTGCTATGTGTTTGTGTTACAGGAACCGAAGGTATCTGCGGCCAATCATTTTCCCCAAATTATAATCTGCGAATCTGCGGCTAATACTTTTCGAAGCAGGCGCAATTTTTTCATCTGCTGCTAATTTATTATCTAAGCTTTCTTCATGTCTATATTAAGTGTAATCTCCACCTCTTTTCCTACTACCACACCACCTGTTTCTGTGGCAGCGTTCCATTTTAAATTATAATCAAAACGATCAATGGTTGTTTTTGCCTTAAAACCGGCATGTGTACCGCCCATTGCTGCAGAAGTGATAATTCCACCATAGGTTACATCGAAAGAGACTGTTTTCGTAATATCCCGGATGGTAAGATCGCCGGTCAATTTGTATTTGTTGTTGCCCAGCGGTTGAAATGACTTGCTTGCAAATTTGATTTGGGGGAATTTTGCAGCGTTGAAAAAATCGTCCGACTGAAGGTGTTTGTCGCGGTTCTCATTATCTGTATTAATGGAATTTACGACTACGGTAAAATTGATAACGGCATCGCTGAAATCCGGTTTGGCGCTGGTCATACTGCCATCGAATGATTTAAAACTGCCATCTACATCTGATACCACCAGGTGTGCAACCGAAAACCGCACATTGGAATGGGGTTTATCCAAAACCCATTTTGATGGCGCCTGTGCAAGGGCAGGAGGGGTATTTTTTGCGGATACAGGCTTTTCACCGTGGTTCACAAAGGCAAATGCTGATAAAAAAACAAAACTGCCGGCTATCGCAGTAAACAGAGCTACTTTTTTCATGGTTTTTTAATTTAATGTTTAAACATTAAACGAAGATAATGTTTATTTCTAACCGGGGATATATCGTGGCCGGATTTGTTTTTTTGTTAACAAGGCCATTCCGGGCTTACTCAAAAACACCCGCTTCAGGCTATAACTTTTGCGGCTGCAATGGTTAAGCCTATTTTTGTACAAATCATTGCAGTACATGAGTAGTTTATTATTGTCGCAGCTTTCCGAGACACTGGTAGGGTCTGAAATTGTAAAACTGGGAGGCGAGATCCGCGACAGGATACGCAAAGGAGAGAAAATCTACAATTTTACAGTAGGCGATTTTGATCCTGCTATATTTCCCATACCCAAAGAACTGGAAGATGGAATTGTAGATGCCTACCGGAAACATTTTACCAATTACCCGGCAGCGGAAGGTAACCTGGATTTGAGAGAAGCCATTGGTCATTTCATGAAAGAAAGACAGCAACTGGATTACCAGCCTGCAGAAATTCTGGCGGCAGGCGGTGGCCGGCCCTTGATTTATTCGCTGTTCCGCGCAATTTGTGATAAAGATGATAAGATCATTTATGCAGTGCCGTCGTGGAATAACAACCACTATGCAAACTTTGTGGGTGCAACGCATATTGTGGTAGAAGCAGGGAAGGAGAATAATTTTATGCCTTCGGCAGAACAATTGCGCCCGCTAATAAAGGACGCCACCCTGCTGGCACTCTGTTCTCCCCAAAACCCTACCGGAACTACTTTTACCAAACCCGAACTGCAGGCCATTTGCGACATGGTGGTGGAAGAGAATAAAAAGCGGCCGCCCGGCGAAAAGAAATTGTATGTGATGTATGACCAGATGTATTCATTGCTCACCTACGGAGGCATCGTTCACTATAACCCCGTTTCATTGCACCCGGAAATGCGGCCTTACACCATTTTTATTGATGCCATCAGCAAAGTATTTGCAGCCACTGGTGTACGGGTAGGCTGGTCTGCCGGACCGGTTGAGATAATTGATAAAATGAAAGCTATAATGACCCACCTGGGTTCCTGGGCACCTATGGCAGAGCAGAAAGCGGTTGCAGGTTTTCTCTACCAGAAAGAGAATATAGACCGTTACCTGGCACATTTTAAAAATGAACTGGAGATACGTTTAAACGGCCTTTATAACGGTTTGCAGCAGCTTAAATCAGAAGGTTATGCAGTTGATGCCATTGCGCCGCAGGGCGCAATTTACCTGACAGTACAATTTAACTGTACAGGTAAAAAAACCAGTGGCGGAAAAATATTGGAAAAACAATCAGACACCACGGCTTATCTGCTGGATGAAGCCAAACTGGCTGTGGTACCTTTCTACGCATTTGGCGCCGCCGCCAGCTCCAGTTGGTACCGGCTCAGTGTGGGTACCTGTAAAAAAGAAGAGATAGATTGGGTTATAGAACAATTGCGCCAGGCATTGAAACGCCTTACCTAACTGGCTAATGCAACCGTAAAAATAAAAGCCCCGCAAAGCGGGGCTCTATTAATATTATTATTGCAAACGGGTTAGTTTTTATTACAAACGAACTGGAAAGGCTTCAACTCAGGCTGATGTATCACCTGCACAATCTTTTTTCGGTTGTGCACTACTTTGTGCTTCGTAACATCAAATACCTCGTGCGCCGTACAAAAACTGTCTACTGTTTCAAGTTGAAACAACAATGAATTGAGTTTTTCGAGTTCTAACTCAATCTGATACTGGTTCATAGTTTCATCTTTCACCAGGACAAGCAAATCCCTGTTAGTAGCCTTCATGTCTTATTAGATTTTAATATCCAACATAACCTTTGTGTATCCCACAACCACAATTTTTACCAGATACACGGCGCTCGCTATTACAGCTTGCTGCCAGTACCGCTATAATCAGTAATAAGAATAATAAACTGGTGTTTCTATTTTTCATGGTTTGGAGTTTCTAAATTAAACTATTTTGCTTACAAAATAGTATTTCTGCACGGGCCAAATTTCAATATTAACATTATTACTAACAAAAACTATACCGCGCTAATAGCCCCACTGGATTGGGGTCTCGGGCATGCTACCCGCTGTATTCCGCTGATTGAAAAACTCTTAATTGCTGGTTTTAAAGTAATTATAGCCGCGGAGGGTGATCAGAAAATACTGATGCAAACCGAATTCCCCGAGCTGGAATTTGTGCATTTAGAAGGCTATAAATTGCAATATGGGTCATCCAGGCTGTGCACAATTTTTAAAATTATTTTCCAGATTCCTAAAATATTGATAGCAATCAACAGGGAAAACAAATGGCTGAAGAATTATAGTAAAAGTAAACACTTAGATATTGTTATAGCCGACAACCGATACGGTTTTTATCACCGGTCCATTATTTCTATTTTTGTTACACACCAGTTGCTTATAAAAACATCTCTTGGAAAATTTACGGATGCCCTTGTCCAGCAGATCAATTATTATTTTATCAACCGGTTTAATTACTGTTGGGTGCCCGATGCAGCAGGCGATACCAACCTTGCCGGTGCATTGTCTCATCCGGTTAAACTTCCCAAAACTCCTGTACTATACACCGGCGTGCAATCCAGGATAACGAAGGAACCCACACCGGTTGCCCCTGCTTTGCTGCTGTTATTATCTGGTCCGGAACCGCAAAGAACCATACTGGAGAATATATTATTGCTGCAACTAAAGCAACCTGGTTACAATGCTGTTTTAGTAAGGGGCCTGCCCGTTGCCGGTGATGTGCTGGAAACAATTCCTGGCTTAACGGTATTCAACCATCTACCAAAAAGCCGTTTGCAATATGTTATCAATGCTGCCGAAGTGATTGTTTGCAGATCCGGCTACAGTACCATCATGGACCTGTTGCCATTGGGCAAAAAATGCATCTTAATTCCCACACCCGGTCAGGCCGAACAGGAATACCTGGCAGATTGGCTTTCGCATAAGAACTATGCATGTACCGCATTGCAGCATAATTTTTCGTTGCCGGTAATGATGGAGGAAGCCCGGCGTTTACAATTGCCGGATTTGAGTGCACTGAAAAACGACGGGCCGATGGATGCCGCAATAGCAGCGCTGATAACAATACTTGCAAACAATCCGTCATCACCTTAATAACCCTATCGCGTATTTGCGTAGTAATAATTTAACACCGCACCAAAATATTTTTTGAAAAAGAAACCGCTCCCGTGCAGGTTAGCTGTGTAATTTAGGATAGTCGTAAAAAAGCAATTCTTTCCTGGCTGGTTTGAAGTCTTTCCAGTTATCAATATTAATGGTAACAGCAAATATGCCGCAGGTGGGGATATTGTCTGTCTTTACAGCCGTTGCCAAATCATTTGCAAATTCAGTAATGCCCGGGTTGTGTGCAAACACGGCAATCGTATTAAACCGGTTTTCTGTATTGCTGATAAAAGAATAAAAAAAAGATTCCGGCGCAAGGTAAAGTCCGTCTACCAAAACAAGTTGTTCTTTGCCGGCTTTGTATGCTGCAACAAATTTCCGGGCAGTGGTTTTTGCCCTTTTGGCCGGACTGGAAAAGAAAACATCAATTTTTTTTACCTGTTCGGCAAGGCGTTTGGCCATTGCTTCAGCATCACGGCTGCCCCGTGCATTGAGCGGACGGTCAACATCAGCCTGGCTGGCATCATCCCAGCTGCTTTTAGCATGTCGTATAAGCAATAGTCTCTTCATATGTGAAAAGATACAAAGATTATGTTTTCACATTTAAGTTAGCGTGGTTGTTTGTTGAGAAGTAAAACAGGCCTGTTTTATGATGGTTTTCGCAAAAGGAAAATTAGTTTAAAAACGGTAGCGTAAAAATACGCATACTTTCCCAAATCGGGAATTATTTAGGAATATTTTATTTAATAACTCCGCACGTTTTTCTTTTCTACATAATTGATAAAGGCCTTGTTTACCACGCGGTTACCCCCCGGCGTTGGATAATTACCGGTAAAATACCAGTCTCCTGTATTGGTTGGACAGGCACTGTGCAACGATTCGATGGTCTGATAAATCACCTGCACCGGTATATCCAGTCCCTCCGGTGTAATCAGCTGTGCAATTTTATTGGAGATTTCTTCTGTGGTAAATGGTTTGTAGACCTGGCGAACTACATTTTCGGTATGCAGTTGTCCTGTTCTGGACAATTCCTGGCAACGATCATACAATTCCTGAAGCAGGTCTTCTTTTTCATGTTCTTTCAGCAATTCCATGGCGGCACGGAAAGCAATAAAATCGCCCAGCTTACTCATGTCTATACCATAACAATCCGGGTAGCGTATCTGCGGGGCGGAAGAAACAATGATAATTTTTTTGGGACGCAGCCTCGACAGCATGCGTACGATGCTTTCCTTGAGCGTAGTGCCCCTTACTATGGAATCATCTATCACCACCAGTGTGTCTTCGTCTTTGCGAAGGGTGCCATAGGTAATATCGTACACGTGCTGCACCATTTCATTACGGTTGGCATCTTCCGTTATGAAAGTGCGCATTTTTACATCCTTGATGGCTATTTTTTCGATGCGTATACGGCGGTTTATCATCTCGGACAGCTTCTCATCGTCATAGTTTTTACCCCATGATAAAATGCGCTGCACTTTTACTTTATTCATGTAGTCTTCCATGCCCTTCTGCAGACCGTAAAATGCCACTTCCGCCGTATTCGGTATAAAAGAAAATATGGTGTTCTTTAAATCATGGTTGATGGAGTTCAAAACCGCATCGCTGAGGTTATAACCCAGCGCATTGCGTTCGCGGTAAATTTTTTCATCATTGCCACGCGAAAAATAGATGCGTTCAAAGCTGCAGGCCCTGCGTTCTTTGGGCGCCAGTATCTGTTCAATGCTGTAGTCGCCGTTTGCCCGGATAATCAGGGCCTGGCCGGGCATCAGTTCCTTTACTTCGTTTTCGCCCACATTAAACGTGGTGCGGATGGCAGCTCTTTCCGATGCTGCCACAATCATATCATCGCTGACATAATAATAGGACGGGCGGATGCCGTGTTCGTCGCGCATTACAAACGCATCGCCATTGCCAATCAGTCCGCCGATATGATAACCGCCGTCAAAAAGTTTGGCGGCTTTTTTTAATACGTTGATGATATCCAGGTGACCGGGATCCGCTTCATCTTCTTTTACCATAAAGTGATGCACTACTTCCATCATGGCGGCCAGATCGCTTTGCCGTTGAAACTCGCCCGGGTCTATATTTACCAGTGAAAACAGTTCCTCTGTGTTTACTAAATTAAAATTCCCGGCCAGGGCCAGGTTGCGTACCGGAATGGTATTTCTTTTAATAAACGGGTGACAAAAATCCGCGTTGTTTTTGCCCTGGGTTCCATACCTCAAATGCCCCAGCAACAGTTCACCGAGGAAGCGCACATGTCCTTTCAGTAAACCCGGGTGTTTTTTTATATCTGGCTGGTATTTTTCGAGGTCTGTAATTTCTTCCGATATCTGCCTGAACAGGTCTGCGATGGGCTGTGGTGCAACACTGCGCAGACGGTGTAAAAAAGGGTAACCGGGTTCTACATTCAGTTTTACGGATGCTATGCCAGCGCCATCCTGGCCCCTGTTATGCTGCTTTTCCATCAGCAGGTATAACTTGTTGAGACCGTACAAAACAGTACCATATTTTTGCTGGTAATATGGAAGGGATTTACGTAACCGAATGAGGGCCAGGCCACATTCATGTTTAATATCGTCACTCATGGTAGGAAATGAGGCGCAAAAGTAAGCCGGGTTTACCAGATAAAAAACCTTTATTTAAAGGCTTGTCTTTATTTTATGGCAAACCTTAAAATAAAAATGCGTTTAATAGTTGTAAAAAAAATATTTACAAGTGAATAGCAGTCAGCTACCTGTACACGGCCGCGCAGGTAAGAAAAGCCGCTCTACCTGCGGCTTTTAAAATACTGTTAAACATAACCGGCGGAACTATTGATAAAGTTTACCAGAGAAGCTGAATTTTTAAGTTTCAGTTTTTTAAGGATATTATGCCTGTGCACTTCCACTGTTTTCAGCGAAATATCCAACTGGGTGGCTATTTCTTTTGAAGAATGGCCTTCGCGGATATGGTGGATGATCTGCATTTCCCTTTCCGTGAGTGAATTAATGCTGGGTGTGTCCTGGTTATCATCGAGCAACTGATCGGAAATGATGGTCTTGATTTCGTCGCACACATACTTGTTTCCCCTGAACACTTCAGTAATGGCATTAAACATTTCTTCTTTGGAAGAATTCTTGGTAACATACCCCCTTGCACCTACCTGCAGCATCTTTTTTGCATAGGCCGGCTGCGAGTGCATAGATACCCCGATTACCTTCGACTCTGGCGAGGCCTTGCGGATTTTTTCGGTGGCTTCAAACCCGTTAAAAGGTGCCATATTAATATCCATCAGCACAATGTCGGGCGTTAGCTCTTTGGCAAATTCTACCGCCTGTTCAGCATCGCCACACTCTGCTACTACTTCAAAACGCTCATCGCTGTTCAGAATATACGTCCAGGTTTCACGGATGAGCTTATGATCGTCGGCAATTAAAATAGTAATCTTTTCCATACTCCGTAATTTAAATGTTATGAATTGGTACTTGTATAAAAAGCTTGCAGCCTTTACCCGGTGCTGTAGTAATAATTACCTCGCCGTTAAAAAGATGTGCCCTGCTCTCAATATTTGAAAGGCCAACGCCTTTTTTGAATTTTACTTTCTCCAGCTCAAACCCCTTACCGTTATCTACAATTGAAAGGTTAATAAGTTTTTCATCCAGTTTTAAATCGATAACAATCCGCGTGGCTGCAGCATGTTTCAATACATTGCTTACCTGTTCCTGTATAATCCGGAACAACATGAGCTTTTGTTTGTCGTTAATAACCCCGTCAAAATCACCGCTGTGGGTAAACTGAACCTGCAATGCATTGGTCATACGCAACGACTCAACCAGGTCGTTCACAGATTCAATAAGGCCCAGGTCTTTAACACTCGGGGGTACCAGTGCTTTTGAGATATGTCTAATTTCATTGATGGCTGTAAAAATGCTATCCGCGCTTCGCTTAATCAGCGCATCTTTTTGTTTGGTATCGGTTTTTGCCAGTTCCAGGTACAGCTTGGCCGTAGACAGGATCTGGTTTACATTATCATGAAGCTCTTTGCCAATTTCCGCCCTTTCTTTTTCCTGCGCGTCTACCACCGCCTGTGCAATGGATTTCTGTTTGTTTATTTCCTGGATCAGCAACTGGCCCTCTAATTTTTTCCGGTCGGTAATGTCCTGCATGGAACCCACAAACCGTACTGCATTGCCATTGTTGTCCCATACAATAAAAGCCCGGTCTGCCACCAGCACATAGGTATTGTCTGCTTTGCGGAAACGGTATTCCGAATATACTACGCCCCTTTCTTTTGTTTTTAAAGCGGTGGAGTATATTTTTTTTGTCTTTTCCTTATCGTCCGGGTGTATTTTACTTTCCCAAAAACCATGTTTACCGGGGTGATGACCAGAAGTATAACCAAATATGGTATAAAAGCTTTCGCCCCAGTACAGTCGTTTATTGATGATATCATAATCCCAGATGGCATCATTGGTAGCCTTTGTGGCCAGTAAATAGCGCTCGTTACTGATATTTATTTTTTGTTCGGCCTGTTTGTTCTCTATTATAACACCCATCAGCGTAGCTACCCTGCTGAACAATTCTATCTGTTCTTCCGATGGCGAAATCTTTTCATAATAATAGCCGGCAAAGGAACCAAGTACCTTGTTGGAGGAAGTTACAATGGGAAATGACCAGCAGGCAGCCAGTTTGTATTTGCTGGCAAGTTGTTTATAGTTGGCCCACAACGGGTCATTTTTTATGTCTGATACAATAACTGTTTTACGCAGAAAGATCGCTGTTCCGCAGGAACCCGCTTCAGGCCCAATTTCCAATCCGTTTATTTTGTTGGTATAGCCGGGTGATATAGAAGGAGACGACAAATGCTTGATTGATTTGCCATCTTCATCGAGCAACAGCACAGAGCAAAGCAAACCCGGGTTAAATTTTTCCAGTCCAAGAATAAAATAATCCACGGTGTTTTTCAGCGAAGCATCGGCATTGATATTCAATTCCAGTACTTCTTTTTCGAGCGACAGCAGCATCTGTTGTTTCTTCCGGTGGGTAATATCTTTAAAATAAATAAAAAGGCCCTGCTGCGATGGGTATGCGCTGATATCGAAATATACTTTGAGTTTGCCTACATACAACTCGAACGAGAATGCTTTTTTTGCAGTTATTGCTTTCTGGTAACGGTTAAGGTGTTTTATTTTTTTCAGTTCAGGGAATGCCTTCCATAGATTCTTACCCAGCACTTCCACATCTTTTATTCCGGTGAGTTGCTCTGCAATTGGGTTCCACCATAAAATATTATACTTATGGTCCAATGCTATAAATCCGTCGGTTATGCTGTTGAGTATATTGGTAATATGCCCTGAATAAGCCTGCAGCTGCTGTTCCGATTGCTTACGTTCAGAAATATCATGCAGGCTGATTATCACCCCATCAATTACGCTGTCTGAAAATTTATTGATGCCTTTTGCTTCCACCCATGTCCATACATCCTGCCTGCTTTTCAAACGCACGTCTGTTACAATGGTTGAATTGGGGTTCAGGAGCAGTTCTTCAAATAGTTTCCGGCACCGTTCTATATCTTCCGGGTGAAGGAAGTTAAAAGCGCTGCGGCCAGCCATTTCATCTTCTGTATACCCCAGTACGGCTGTTACCGAAGGCGTAACATATTTTATGTGTGCGCTGTCATCCAGTACAAACACAACATCCATCAGGTTCTGCAAAATGGATTTAAACTTCAGCTCATTCCTGCGTATGGTTTCTTCCGCTTTTATTTTTTCAGTGATATCGCGGTTTACTGAAATATACCCGGTGATATGATTGTTTGGATCTTTTAAAGCAGATACCATGCACAATAAATGAATATCTGTACCACCGGCCTGCCGGTGCAGGATCTCACCCTGCCAATGGCCTTTTTCTTTTAGTTGTTGTACCGCTCCTGAAGCAGTGGTAAGAAAATCATGCGGCAATACATCGCCAATATTTTTTGCTACCGCATCACTGGCCGCAATCCCATACACCTGTTCTGCCTTATTGTTCCAGGTAAGAACATTAAAATTTACATCGGTAGAGATAATTACATCGGAAGCGTTCTCAATTAGTTTAGCCTGGAAGCTTATTTTTTCCTCGGCCATTTTGTAATCGTGTACATCTACCAAGGAACCTATATAACCCAGAAAGGTGCCATCGTCCAAAAATCTTGGAATGGATTTATCGAGTACCCAGCGGTACTCGCCAGTACGGTATTTTAAACGGTAAATAAGCGATACCGGCTTTTTTTCCGAGTATCCTTTTTTATATTCACCAATACCTATATGAATATCACCGGGGTGTATCACTTTGTTCCATCCATCGCCCCATGCTTCTTCTGCGCTGATACCTGTAAAATCTGTCCAGTATTTATTGACATAGGTTGTTTTATCTTCGTCATTGCTTACCCAGATCATTACGGGTGCATTATCGGCCATATGGCGGAAGCGTTCTTCACTTTCAAGCAGGATATTCTGTATTTGTTCTTTTTGGGTTACATCGTTTATGATAACCAGCCTGGCATGATGGCCATTGTAAAGAAAATTATAGGATTGTATTTCTACATGAATGGGTGTACCATCTTTTTTCTGATGTATCCAGGTGGACTTGTCGGTAGTTTTTACGGGTTTCAGTATACCCAGGTGATGCAGCACTTTTTTTCTTTCGCTTTCCGGCCTTATATCCTGGATGGTCATTTGTAAAAACTCGTCCTTGGCGTAGCCGTAATGCGCAAGCGCTGCGGCATTTACATCCAGGAACCGGAGTGTGGTCTTATCATAAATCCACATGGCCTGCGGACTGTCGTCGAACAGTGATTTGTAAATCTCATAACCTGAAGGGGATACACCGTTCTTATGGGGCCTGCCGGCATCAGTTCCCGACCAATGCAATAAATTGCCCTGTGGCGTCTGGGATTCCAGCTTTGTAATCGTCCATTTTATTTGCAGGCTGCCTGCCTTTGCAGTGTGCATGCAGGTTGTTAATTCAATAACCGGATGTTGTAAAAACAGGGAAGACAATCCCGATGGCGGCAATGCAATATCGCTGTCCTGTAAAAATGAAGTAAGTGGTTGATTGAACAGTCTTTCGCGGGGTATTTCCATCGCAAGAATAAAAGCGTCGTTCACAGATAAAGCCTGTCCGTCCAAATCTGTAATCACAGTGTAAACCCGTGACAGGGATTGATTAATTTCAGGTGTCATCTCCGCTGTAATACTTCTCATAAATACCTGGTTAAAAAAGCCTGCGTGCGAAATCAAAAATTTATTAAAACAATTTCATATACGTTGTTTGTATTTAAAATATACATTCCCGCTATACAATTACTTTAACTGCATAATAAATGTAAACAAAAAAGCACTGATAATTCAGTGCTCATGGTATATTTAAACTTAGGTAAGTGTTAACACCTATCTGGCAGCGGCTGAGGCATTCAGCATCCATTTTTGCAATTGCGCACAGCTCTTATAATCGTCGTCGATCATAATATAGTAGGTAGTAATTTTTGCGTTGAACCATTTTTCAATTGCATCGCCTTTTTTCTCTTCAATGGCCCGTTGCGCGATGCGGTTGTAATCGTCTTTCATGTTTTCGCGATGGGGTTCTGTGCGGGTTTTAAGATACACGATGCGAACGCTTTTTTTGCCGCGCTCGTCTGTAAAAGTAACCGGCTTGGAAAACTCGCCTACTTTCAGCTGGGGCAATAATTTAACCATGTCTTTATCGAGCATATCAATAGTCAAAAAATTTCCATTTGGGCCCTGCCTGTTACCACCGGTGTACTTGGAGTTTTCATCTTCACTATACCTTGAAACGGCTTCTCCGAAACTAATGGTACCGGCTATTAATTTTGCGCGGATAGAGTCCAGTTTGTCTTCGGTAATCTTTATTTCATCGTCTGTGATGGTTGGTATTTTAAGGATATGCCGTACGGTGGCATCATCGCCCGAGCGGCTTACCATCTGAATGATATGGTAACCAAATTTAGATTTTATCACCGGCGACACCTGTCCTTCTTTTAACCGGAAAGCGGCTTTTATAAAATCAGGGTCCATTACTTTTTCTGTGCGGTTGATATTGTACATACCACCGGTGTTTTTGCTACCCGGATCTTCTGTATAAAGGCTGGCGAGGGTCTCAAATTTTCTTGTGCCCGACTCCACCTGTCTTTTAAGATCGGTGAGTTCATCAATGGCATTTTTATCCAGGTCGCGGCTTGCTTTAGGGTATACCACAATCTCGCCTATTTCCACTTCACTTTCCAGGAAGGCAAGACTGTCTTTGGGAATTTTATCGAAATAAGCTTTTACTTCTGTGGGCGTAATCTTTATGCCTTCCACAATTTTATTACGCATCTGTTCGGCAAGTTTTCTTTCTCTGAACGATACCCTGAAATCTTCCTTAATCTGGTATACTGTTCTTCCGGCAATTTGTTCCAGTGCTTCTTTTGAACCATATGCCTGCACAAAGCCCCTTACCTGGTTATCCAGCAGTGATTCCAGTTCTTCATCGCTTACTGTGAGTGAATCTTTTTCGGCCTGTAATACCAGTGCTTTTAGTGTAAGGGCCTGCTCCATTACAATGCATTCAGCATTTTCCGGTACGGCTTCCTGGCGGCGCTGGCGATCCAGGATTTCATTGGTAATTTCTGATTTCAGGATGATTTTATCACCCACAATGCCCACCACTTTATCCGCCACCACTTTTTGTGGTTGTGCAAATGCAGCGGCGGCGCTCAGTAAAAAAATAATTAAAAATGATATTCGTCTCATACAATGGTGTGCGTCTGGGTGGTTCAAAAGTATTCAGTGTTTCTGTTAAAGGTGCAGGCAGTGTTCCCTTTTAACAAAAGATTGTTAGGAGTTATGAATTATGAATTATGAGTTATGAGTTATGAGTTATGAGTTGCGCGGCTTGCTGCAACAACTCATAACTCATAATTCTTAATTCTTAATTACAAAGTTCTCTTCACCTCTTCTTCTTCAAATGCCTCCACAATATCCCCTACTTTAAGATCATTAAAGTTCTTGATGGTTAAACCGCATTCCATACCGGAAGGCACGTCTTTTACATCGTCTTTAAACCTTTTCAGGCTGGCCAGTTCTGCGCTGGCGCCTTCACCTTTGGGATATTCAACAATACCATCGCGAATAATACGGATACGGGCATTGCGGGCAATTTTACCATCCATTACAAAACAGCCTGCCACGGTAGCCTTATCAAACTTATACACTTCCCTAACTTCCACATTGGCCAGTATCTTCTCCTGTATCTTGGGTTCCAGCATACCTTCCATAGCGCTCTTGATTTCCTCAATGGCGTTGTAGATAATGGAATAAGTCTTTATTTCCACGCCTTCGTTATCGGCCAGCCTACCGGCTTGCAGTGAAGGACGGCAGTTAAAGCCCACAATTACCGCATCGGAGGCGGCTGCCAGCAATACATCGTTTTCGGTAATGGCGCCTACGCCTTTCAATACCACATTAATGGCCACTTCATCAGTAGACAGTTTCTGCAATGAATCGCTCAACGCTTCCACGGAACCATCCACATCTCCCTTTATGATCAGGTTCAATTGTTTGAAATTGCCCAATGCCAGGCGGCGGCCAATTTCATCCAGTGTGATGTGTTTCTTGGTGCGTATACCCTGTTCGCGGAGTATTTGCGCCCTTTTATTGGCTATTTCTTTGGCTTCGGCTTCATCCTGGTAAACCTTGAATTTTTCACCCGCCTGCGGTGCACCATTTAAACCCAGTATCTGAACAGGGGTAGATGGCGGCGCATTGTCCAGCCGCTGGTTGCGTTCATTGGTCATGGCCTTGATACGGCCGTAATACTGCCCGCTCACCATCAGGTCGCCCTGGCGGAGTGTACCATTCTGTACCAGCAACGTGGCAACAAAACCGCGCCCTTTATCCAGCGAGGCTTCAATAATGGTACCGGCAGCTTCTTTGTCGGGGTTGGCTTTGAGTTCAAGTAATTCTGCTTCCAGCAGCACTTTTTCAAGCAGTAAATCAACATTCAATCCCTGTTTGGCACTCAGCTCCTGGCTCTGGAATTTTCCACCCCATTCTTCAACCAGTATATTCATGCTGGCCAGTTGTTCGTATATTTTTTTAGGGTTGGCGCCGTCTTTATCAATTTTATTTACTGCAAATATCATGGGCACATTGGCGGCCTGTGCGTGACTGATGGCCTCTTTTGTTTGAGGCATCACCGCATCATCGGCTGCTACCACAATAATAGCGATGTCTGTTACTTTGGCACCACGTGCACGCATAGCCGTAAATGCTTCGTGACCGGGTGTATCAAGGAATGCTATTTTTTTGCCATTGGGCAGGGTTACTTCATATGCGCCGATGTGCTGGGTAATACCACCTGCTTCACCTGCCACAACGTTGGCGCTTCGGATATAGTCGAGCAACGAGGTCTTACCATGGTCTACGTGACCCATGATGGTAACAATTGGCGCCCGCGGTTTTTGTTCTTCCGGGTCGTCATCTTCCTCCTCTTCCTCCATTTCGGCCTGCTTGTCCATGTCTATGAATTCCACATCGAAACCAAATTCGCCGGCCACCAGTTCAATTACATCTGCTTCCAGGCGCTGATTGATAGACACCATCAGGCCCAGTCCCATACATTTACCGATGACTTCCGCATAACTAACGTCCATCAGGTTGGCCAGTTCGCTTACGCTGATGAACTCTGTCAGCTGCAGCTTGTTATCCTGCATTTCTTCGGGGTTCTGGTCTGCGCTTTCCTGGCGTTTTTCCCTGCGGTATTTGGCTTTGAGGCTTTTTCCGCGGCCACCGGCACCAGCCAGTTTGGCCTGGGTTTCCCTGATTTTATCCTGGATTTCTTTTTTATCGATTTCCTTTACTTCACGTCTTGCGGCAACACCACCTCTCTGTGGCGCATTACCTCTTTTAAAGCCCCCTGCATTGCCTCCTCCGCGGTTTGGCTGAATGGGACCTGCCGAAGGGTCTCTTTTTACAATACCGAGGCCTGGCCTCCGTGGTGGCTGGCCTGTGCCTGGCTGCTGAGCACCCGGATGGCCCTGGCCCTGGTTCTGACCAGGCTGGTGACGGGCCACAAATGGCTCGCCTTTTTTATCGATGGGAATGCGTTTGCGTTTGCGTTTTTCTTCATTGGGTTTTGGCCTGGTATCGCTGTCAACAGGCAATTCAATTTTTCCCAATATCTTCGGACCCTCTAATTTTTCCGCCCGTATATTTTCAATTAAAGGCGCCTGTGAATCTTCTTCCTGTGCAGGTATAACTTCTGTCTCTTCAACTTTAGTTTCAGTAACCTTATCCTGGTTTACTACCACAGGGGCTTCTTCCGCTACTGGTTTTGTTTCAACTACTGCTTCAGGTATGGCTACCGGCTCTTCTTTAACCGGTTCTTCTTTTGCTTCTTCTTTCTTTTTAGTGCCTTTTTTGGGGCGGGTAGAAGAGTCAATAGTAGAAAGGTCTATTTTATCCAGCACTTTGGGGCCTTCTATTTCGGGCGCCTCCACCTTACTGATTTCGGGCGCTTTTTCCTCCGGTGCTTTTGGCTCTTCCTTTGGCGGAGCAACAGGCGGTGCGTTGGCTGCAACAGGTACCACCTCAGGCGGCTTTACTTCTTCCACTGCCTTTTCCACTGCCTTTTTGGGTGCAATGGTTTCTTTCCTGAAAAGAATTTCTTCTTCGTCTTTTTTCTTTCTGGCATCTGCGCTGCCACCTTTGGGCAGGTCAATCTGATCGCTCTTGATTTTAGCAACTTTATCTCCTGCGAACTCCAGTTGCAGAGAACGGTACATGTCTTCAGACAGCTTTGAGGTAGGCTTCAGATCATCCTTACTAAAACCTTTGCCAGAGAGAAATTCAATAAGTGTATCCTTACCGATATTGAACTCTTTGGCGGCGGCCATTAATCGTGGTGTTGTTGTTTCTGACATTCAGTATTTTAAAATAAAAATGATGGTTACCAGTTTTTATTTATAGTGCCTTCTGCAAGCAACGGTTATGCTGTTGCAAAAACTATCTCATAAAAACGCTATTGAGAGTTTTACTCTTTTTTAAATTCGTTTTCCAGTACTTTTCTTACATCGTCTATGGTTTCTCTTTCCAGGTCTGTTCTTCTTTCCAATTCTTCTGCTGTCAGGTCAAGTACACTCCTGGCAGTATCGCAACCAATGCGTTTCAGTTCATCTATGATCCATGTTTCAATTTCATCGCTGAACTCTTCCAGGTCAATATCAAATTCTTCTACTTCGCCTTCATTATCGCGGAATACATCTATGCTGAAACCGGTCAATTCCTGCGCCAACTTAATATTTACACCTTTTCTGCCAATAGCGAGTGATACCTGGTCTGGTTTCAGGTATACATCTGCCTGCATGGACTCATTATTGAGATTCATGGTGGTAATTTTTGCAGGTGTAAGCGAGCGTTGAATGAGCAGTTGTGTGTTGGCTGTCCAGTTGATCACATCAATATTCTCATTCTTCAGTTCACGAACAATGCCATGAATACGGCTACCCTTCATACCTACGCAGGCGCCCACCGGGTCTATCCTGTCATCAAATGATTCCACGGCTACTTTTGCCCTTTCACCCGGGTCACGCACAATTTTTTTGATTACGATAAGTCCGTCAAAGATCTCAGGTACTTCAATTTCAAGCAACTTAGCTAAAAATTCCGGGCTTGTTCTTGATAAAATAATTACCGGACTATTATTTTTTAAATCCACCCTTCTTACAACGGCGCGGATGCTTTCTCCTTTTTTAAAATAATCCTGCGGAATCTGCTCACTTTTTGGCAGGATCAGCTCGTTTCCGTCTTCATCCAGCAACAGGATTTCTTTTTTCCACACCTGGTATACTTCGGCATTGATGATATCGCCGATCCGGTCGTGGTATTTTTTTACCAGCACATTCTTTTTTAAGTCACCGATGCGGCTTGCCAGCGTTTGTTTGGCTGCCAATATGGCCCTGCGGCCAAAATCCATTATATCGATGCCTTCATATAATTCTTCACCCACTTCAAAATCCGGTTCAATCCTGGCAGCATCCTTATAAGCAATTTCTGCGAGGGGATCATTTACTTCCCCGTCATTTACAATCATACGGCGGCGCATGATTTCCAAATCACCTTTTTCTGCGTTAACAATTACGTCAAAATTATCATCGCTTCCGTATTTTTTTCGCAACAGGGTTTTAAATACGTCTTCCACCACTTTCATCATGGTGGGGCGGTCTATGTTTTCCGCATCTTTAAATTCCTGGAATGCCTCGATTAGATTAATGCTTGCCATACTCCTGAGATTTAGAAAGCTTGAATTACCGGCTTGCAGCGGGTTTCAATGATATCACCCGATACCCTCCGATTATCCATGGCTAAAATTTAATTTGAATTTTTGTTGATTTAATATTAATAAATGGGATTGTGTGCTGAACCACTTCCTTTTTTTTATTCTTTCCGATCGTTGATGTTATTTCAACTTCGTTTTCATTTACCGCTGTTAACACGCCTTCGGTTATTGTTCCATCCAGTTGCAATACTTCCACCGGGCGGTTTATATTCTTCAGGTACTGCCGGTGCATTTTCAGCGGTTCATCCAGCCCCGGTGAAGATACTTCCAGCGAAAAATCCCCCTCCGGGTACAGTGCTGCTTCTTCAATCTGCCGGTACAATTTCCGGTTGAGCGACACGCATTTTTCAATGGGCAACCCACCGTCTGCATCCAGCGCCACCCGAATATTATTGGTGGGTTTTATCCACAGATCCACCAAAAAACAATCCGGATCCTGCTGCAGCAGTTCCTGCACCATGCCTGAAATTACCTGTATTTGTGATTCGCCTGCCATTGCTATAAAGGAGAAGGGAACGTTTCCGTTCCCTTCGCTGATTCTTTGTCCGGTACAAATGTACTACATTAATCATATTCAATCCAAATTGTGGGTTTTCTTACGCCTGTTTTTAATGCTGCCGCTGCCTTTACCGTGTATTCCTGCACCGTTTATCAAAAAAACGCTTTCTTTCAATAAACATTAACAGCGTCAGAACGTTAGCAGTTTGTACATTTACGATGTTATGATACTACGATTTATACTTTTCGCGCTGGGTTTTTATATACTGTTTAAACTGGTCTTCGACCTGATTATACCTATTTTCCGGACTACCCAGAAGATCCGCCGCCAGTTTGGCGACATACAACAGCAAATGCATGATCAGATGAATGCTCAAAACGGTCACAGCCGCCAGCAGGCCTCTCCGCCACCACCACCGCCAGACCAGCAAAAAAGCCGGGCAGGCGATTATATTGACTTTGAAGAAGTGAAATAAGTGGTGCCCCGCGAATCTTTTCTGATCGGCCTAACTTCTAACATACTTTATTTTTTTAGAACACCATTGCCTGGTAGTTCCTGACACTTTCTGTTGTTATACTCATGGTTTGTTAAAACACCCATTGCCATTGTATCCATGATTTAGCATCAGCAACATTTACCATATCGTATGTAAGGTTATCTTCTTTTAAAATAAGGTAATAACCCGTTGCTTCACCAATTTTGATGCCTTCATTCCTTGCTGCAGTGGGTATTGTGCCCAAAGTCACGTATAACGGAAAGATAACCGTACCCCCGGCGGTGAATACAGGCGGCCTGTAACCGACCCCATAGTTAATAGACACACCGCCATTGGCGATAACAATTGGAGAGTACAAATCATAATTAACACCACCTGTTACTCCAAATCGTGGCCAGAAAATAGTAAAGCCAGCAAAGGCCGGCAATGCTGCGATATTATAAAAATCGTCCTTTCCATTAATATGAAAATTTGTTTCTGTTACCCAGTATTCACCTGCATTAACTGCTTTGTTCCACCAGGCCCTTGGAGCGTTTACGTCATTTTTTAATGGGGAGGTACTACCGGCAATAAGTGCTGCAGTTGTTCCATTGATGGAAGTACTGATGGTGGCGGTGCCCGGATCCCATACAATATTTTCAAACCGGTTTACTGTTTGTGTACCCACAACAACCGGCGTTACCAGGTTTACGCTGGTGGCAGTAAAATATAAGCTGCTGTTGGCGGATTTCAGGTTTCCTGAACCGTCCAGTGTATTAATATCAATCGATTTGGCTCCGCCCAGTCCGGGTGTCATTTCAAACTGTGTAGCGCCTGCCGTAACCCTTTTAAAATAATTCTGGATATTGCCCCATGCCAGCATGGTTGATTTCAGTCCACCAGCATAATACGCATCGCGTTGTGCCTTGGTAGCCTTTACCAGCATCGCGCGGGCGCTGTTGAGGTTGCCGGTAAGCCGAATGGTATCACCCAGCGTGGCCGCGCTTACACTGTCGGAAAATGAAAATTCAAAATCTGTTCCCCAGCCGTAACCAACTCCAAACGGGCTTTTAGAAACGCGCGGATCGGGGTCGCAGGGCACATGCAGGTAACTGTATGTATCGAAAATAAGCGCGGGGCGTTGCAATGATTTTACCCTGAAATCCGATGATTTGGGTACCACGGCCATACTGGTATCAAAGTCGGAAAACATCTTTACTTTGTTGCTGTCGCTAAACTCCATAAAATATGCAAACGTGGCAACCGGGCCGGTTTCGCTTACCCCCTGGTTAAAAGCTGTACCGGTGGTGGTTTCCAGCATTAACCAGCCATAGGGCGCCTTGGTTAATTTAGACTGGTAAGCGGCCATGGCTGCTGCTATGCGCTGGTCGGGGGTTTCTCCATTAATGGTATCATCGAAGGTCTTTTTACATCCGGCCATCAAGCCTGCTGCCGCCAGCATATACATCACTAACTTTTTCATGCCAAACAGTGTTTTGATTATTGCAAATAATTTACAAATGCGCTGCGGCATTTAGCCCTCAGCGCATAAAAATCTATATTCCAAACCCGTTGAAAATAATCTACCACTACTGCTTCTTTGGCTTTAATGGTTTTATAGCCTGTTGAGGTGGGGCCGCCGGCCTGCACCAGTAACTGTTCATATTCATCATAACCGCCACTGGGGCCGTTGTCGCCGCCTGCAAGCATCGAACTGATCATTTCCACAAAATCTTCATCAGGTCCGGCTTGCGCATATTGTGTAATAAACCCGTTTTGCCTTGCAGTAACCGGTGCAATATTGTACCAGTTACCCGTATAACCAGTAGAAATGGTTTTAAATGAGACAGGGTATAAAACATTTTGGTGCAATATATGGCCGAACTCGTGGTGCATGGTATGCATGGTCTGCTTGAATGTATTGGAGTCTTTTTTAAGACGGCTGTAAATATTTACTTCATACAGTAACATAGATGTACCACCTTCTGCCTGACCCAGAAATTTAGTTCCATTGGGCAGGTATTCGGCACTTCCTGCAAGCTCCAGTGTTTTAGGCAGATAACGCCTGAGGAATGCCGTGCTGCCTGTTTGTTGTGTATAAGGCAGGTAAGCAACATTCAGCAATGCCTTCAGCATGGGAATGACCTGGTCTTTATCGGGCGGTGTAATATCACTGGGGAAATCCAGCTGGCCGGGTAACCACCTGTAACTAACTGCAACATTGAACGGCACGGTAAGACTGTCTAAAATAAATTTATCTACCGCATCGTATGTCCAGGTATCGCCGCCCAGACCGGGAGAAGGCGTGGTAAGCGGAGTAAAATCCTCTTTATTACAGGATGCCAGCGCAACCATCAAAGCAAAACCTGTTAATAGTTTTGAAATTATTCTCATAGTAAACATTTGAAAGCTTTTTATTAATTTTCTTTTATAACCCGCGATTACCGGGGGTTCAGCGGCACACCATATTGTACTGCTTCTACGGGCACCTGCAAAACACGTCTCTTATCGGTTGGTGCAATGGTGGCCACGATTGTTCCAAAATCGCTTCCTGCATACCTTATCACCGGTCTTTTCAACCGTATGATATCAAACCAGCGCAGGCCCTCCTGCATATAGGTGAACCGTTTAAAATCCAGTGCGGATTCTATCAAGGCCAGATCTGCAGACAAGCCATAAAAAGCGGATGCTTTTCCTGCGTTAACGTTGTGCGTGGCAGGGTTATATGCTTTTATATTGCGGCTTACCCATGCGTTCAAATCGTTGATGGCAGCTGCCTGGTTGCCCGTTCTTACATAGGCTTCGGCCCTGTTCATCAATATTTCTTCTGCGCTAAACAGGGGGGCGCTTCCATAACGTATATTATTCCTGGTATCTCCTACATAGTATGGGTTCCATTTGGGAAAGTTAAATACCTGGGGGGTAGCTCCATAGGTTATAATGCCCAGATCTCCACCCGTAACATTATTGGCATTGATGATATATGTATTGATACCCTGGCCGTATCCGTACCGGTAAGAGGCATAATTATCAAAATAGTTGCTTTGCGTTTCCTGTAATAATATATTGGCCGGGTCTGAAGACTGGTTATAGCCAATGTACAGCTGGGTGTATTGCAGGGTTGCATAATTGGTTACCTGGTCTCTCAGCAATGAGGCCGGGTTGGCTGTACCGAATACTGCGCTGGCATGCGTAACCACTTTTGCATAATCCTGTTTAAACAAATAAAACCTGCTGGCAAAAGCATGTGCGGCCTGCTGGGTAAAATGAAATTTCGGTGCTATGCCATAAATTTTATCCTGTATCAGCGATAAACCGCGCACCAAATCATTTTCAATATTGGCGTATACAGAAGCCACTGTTCCTCTTTCGTAGGTCTGAAAAACATTGTCCTGTGGTTTTACCACATACGGAACACCGGGGTCTGAAGCAGCGGTAGCAGGATCATAGGGCTTTGCAAACAGGCAAACCAGCATGAAATGAGCATAGGCCCTGCATACCAATGCTTCTCCTTTTTGCGCAGCATAAGCAGCAGAATCGGGTCCATTGCAATAAGTAAGCGCCTGGTTGGCTACGGCGATGGCTTTATAACAGGAATCCCAATACGCTGTTGGCGAATCAAATTTTACCGTGGTTACGTCTTCAAAACGGTATGCCTGTGAATTGATCTGGTAAGACTCCGGATCGGCCGTAGCGGGTGCTGTACCTTTGTCCTCCGCATTATCGCTTAATGGTTCTGTGAAAGCCATATAAGTAGCATGCGGATAAGCAGAGGTAAGCAATTGGGTAACCTGGTCTACATTGGTGATAACAGCCCTGTTATCGGGCAGTTTATTAAGGGTCTTACTGCAACCTGCCACACAAATTATCAATGCAGGTAAAAATAATATTTGAATAATGTGCTTCATACTGAATACTGTTTTTAATTAAAGCCCCACTTTTAGTGATAAAGTAATCTGTTTGTTTACCGGCAATGCCACGCCACCCGTATTAAAGAACTCGGGATCCTGTCCGTGTAAACGGCTGTCAGAATAAATGAGCAGCAGGTTGTTTCCAGTGAGTGAAACAGAACCGCTCTTCATACCTACTTTATTCATCAGCCCAAGCGGTACGTTGTAATTAAGGGTCACTGCTTTTAAACGTACAAATCCGCCATCTGCTACGCGGTCGTGAGAGAAATTATAATTGCTGTATGGAAATGCAGTCCGTTGTTGTAAACTATAGCCCTCAGGTTCGTACATGAGCACCGAGGGGATATTGGTCAGTTTTTCATCACCTGGTAGTTCATACCTGCGGCCAAACTCATTGGGCAGTGCGTTTAAATCTGAATAATAAGGACCATAAGTAGGCGTGAGCCTTATTTTATTGCCGGCCTGGTAAGTAACCAGTACATTTAAAGAAAAATCTTTGTACCGGAATGTATTAAACCATCCGCCGGTAATGGTGGGGTCTGACGGACCTTCATATTGCAGGTACGATGTATTGATGCTTTGCAAATTGTTTTGCGAGCTTACTACACCACTGTCATTTATGTAGAGCGGGACACCCCGGCCTGGGTCGAGGCCCTGGTTACGCAATGAAAATAATCCCCTTACAGGATAATCCTGTTTTGCACCTCCCCCTTCGCCTACCAGTGCAAGAATATTAGGTGTGTTTTTTAAGTTGGTAATTTTAGTAATGTTCAGCCCGAAATTGAGTGTACTGGTAATACCCCAGTTTTTCTGTGCTACTATTTTGCCGGTTAGCGATATATCCACCCCATGTGATTTCAGATCTGCGTAGTTGGCATACTGGTCTACCTGGCCACCAATACCTGCTGTTCTTACAATGCCTATCAGGTCAAAACTTCTTCTGCGGTAGTAATCAACGGTAAGTCCCATTCTTTCTTCCAGGAAACCGATATCTGTACCAACGTTCAGCTCATACTTCTTTTCCCATGTCAGATCAAGGTTTTGTAAATCCTGGATATTGATAGCCGTTTGCTGGTCGTTTATATTTTGACGGTAGGTGATTAAAGATTTCAGGATGGTGGTGCTGTTAATTGCGTTTCCAATACTGGCATTTAAACCATAACTCGCTTTAAACAACAAGTGACTGATGATTTTCTTGTTGAAATCTTTCATGAAATTCTCCTGGTCGGTATTCCATACACCTGCCACCGTCCATGTAGGCAGCCAGCGCGCTTTGGATGAAGCACCCATACGGTTGGAACCATCTGTACGCGCTGTACCCATAATAGTATAACGATCTTTGAATGTATACTGCGCATTGGCGTAGAAAGCTACGGCCCTGTCGTATTCAGGAATAAGGCCATAATACACGTTGCTGGTTTCCACCATCTTTTTAAAGAAGCGGTAATCAACAAAAGGAGTGCCGCCGGTATTGTACTGGTAACCCACGCCCACATTATTAGAAGTCTGCCTGTCTGAAGACCGGTATTCCTGGCCTATGAGCGCATTTAACTGGTGCGTTCTGTCGTTGAAAGCGCGCGCATAAGTAAGCGTATTTCTGAAGGTAAAGTTGGAAAGGGTTCTGTCTGTGCGTTTATACAAACCGCCGTGTGGCAGTACTGAAACCGCCTGGTTGAAAGGCAGGGCAGGGTCCTGGTACAGAAAAGTATTGTTTGAATTAAGAATGGTGTTGTAACCGGGCTGGTTAGGGTCTCCTGTGCGGTATGCATTGGCTTCATTGGCATCATCCAGTACGCTGTGTTGTTCTGTGGTTTTTACATACCGTGCCGACCCAAGGAAATCGTACGTTAAAAATGGGGTGATTTTATAACTGAGGTTTCCCTGCAATTTGCCATCCAGTACATTAAGATTGGTGTAATTATTTTTGGTTTCGTACAAAATATTGAAGGGTGTATAATCTTTAGTAGAAAAACTATATGACCCGTCTTCATTATAAGCAGGCAGTGTACGGCTGGTATTGAGTGAATAACTAAACGGGTTGATATCAAAATCTCTTGAAAAAGAGCCTTGCAGCGGGTCAGAGTTCCTGTTTTCTGTACCGGAAGTGCGCTGTGAACGCACATTACCGCTTACCAGGAATCCAAACGAAAGCTTTTTAGATACATTATAGTTTTGCCTGGCTGAAATAATATAACTTTTTACTTTGTCTGCAATCGTCCAGCCTGGGTCTGTATAAAAACTGGTGGAGAAATAAGATTGTGATTTTTCAGAACCAGAAGAAATACTCAATGAATGCTGTTGGGTAACCGAGTTTTTAAATAGCAATTTAAACCAGTCAGTATTGATATTGGCATATTTCATAAGCCAGGCCTGTCTGCCTTCGGGGGTATTCTGCACGGCAAAATTGCCATTGGCATCCGGCGTTTGCAATAACTTGGCCAGCTGGCCGTAAATACCGGTATTCTGGGCATTTACCAGTTGGGGATAGATCAACAGCGCTTTTCTCTCCAATTCTGCATTTAAGGAAGTCTGCTCGGCCGAACTCATCACATCATAATCTGCATACACGGGTTTTAACTGAACACCGAAATTGCCGGTATAGCTGATAAGAGGTTTGGCGCCCGATCTTCCCTTTTTAGTGGTAATTACAATTACCCCGTTCATGGCCCTGGCGCCATATAATGCGGCAGCCGAAGCATCCTTTAGAATATCAAAAGTTTCGATATCGTTTATATTCAAACCGGCCACCGAAGAACCCAGCAGGGTGCTGGCATCGCCGCTGGTAAGTTGTTCGTTGGATACATTCACAATGTCTTCCAGCACTACACCGTCTACCACCCACAGCGGCTTGTTTTCACCATTGATAGAGGTGGCGCCACGGATACGCAGCTTGGGTGCAGAACCAAAAGTACCCGATACGTTCTGTACGGATACACCGGCAGCACGGCCCTCCAGCATGCGGCTCACATCGGTAATACCATCAATCTTTACATCGGCTGCTTTCAGCGTTACAGAAGCACCGGTAAATTTCTTACGGTCTATTTTCTGAAAACCCGTTACCACTACTTCATCCATGCTGGTAATACTTTCACGCAGGGTTGCCGAAATTGTTTCGGAAGCCCTTACCTGAATCGGTTTAAAACCCACCATGGAAAGCGAGATCATCGCATTCCGCTTCACACCTTTTAATTCAAATTCACCATTGTTGTTGGAAGTAGTCGCTTTTTTTGTGCCGATTGCCTGAACGGTTACACCGGTAAGACGGTTGCCGCTGGAATCGGTAATTACACCTTTGATATTTATGGTGGCATCTCCGGTTACAGGGTTCTGCGCAAAGCCCGCATTTGTAATGGCCAGGCCCAAAACAAGCATCAGCATAAGCTGCCACCGGTTCCATCTTTTTGTAACAACGGACACACTTCGCCTGCAGGTATCAAAACGCGAAGCATTGCCAATAGCTCTCACACGCATAGTTATATTGTTTTTGGTTACCAATAGCTGATCGGTTTCCCGGAAGTAAATTGTTTATAGCAGCGGAAACCGATGGTTAACAAAAATATACAAAACGAAGCATGAACATGAACCGCTTCTCATATTTTAATTGAAATATTTTCTGGGTTTTGATGCAGCGTTTTCGGAATACCCAGTTTCATTATGCAATGCTGTTTTTAGTCCGGACAGAAACACCAAACCCTTGCCGGGCCTGCAATGCAGCAAGAGGTCTTTTCATAAGCTTGTCATGTACTGGTGGCTGTTGCAATACCGGCAACTCATTTTGTATATATACTCTGTTGAACTGGTAAAGGTTGCTTTTATACACAAACACAGGCGAACGGTTCACAGGCCCGTTGTGTTTGTTTTACTGCCGGATGGATGAAACATTGTATTACAAGGAAACCGGGCTGTCGTTCCGGACAGCGGGTCAGGTGTTCAGCTATTCTGAAACAACGGCATTTCCAAAATGGTCATGGGGGGCTCCAGGTAAAAAGTCTGTATGCCAATTTCTTCGGCGCCGCTGAAGTTGGAGGCGGTGTCATCTATGAACAATGTTTCCGCAGGGTTTAAATTGTTTTCGTCTAATACCAGTTGGTAGATGGCGGCATGGGGTTTTCTTAAATGAACGGCATGCGAAAAATAGGTTTTTTCAAAAATATCTTCCAGTCTTTTTCCTGTTTCGGCATATAATTTTTCCTGGAAAACTGTATGGTGCAGTGAATTGGTATTGCTGAGTAAAAAAATGCGGTAGTGTTTTTTTAATTTTTCAAGCAGTTCAATACGGTCCGGTGGAAAATCGAGCAGCAGCGCATCCCAGGCATGGATGATATCCTGTTCTGCCAGCGGCTTGCCGGCTATCTCCTGTATGCCTTTTATAAAAGCGGCATCATCTATTTTACCCGTTTCATAATCTTCAAAAAAAGGAGTGATATGAAACTGCGTCATATATTGCCTGAAATCGGCAAAACCCAGATCGGCAAATGCATTTTCTGTCAGCTGAAAATTAATATTGAGAATAACTCCGCCAAGATCGAAGATGATATTTTTTATTGCAGGCATAAAGCGAAATTAAAGCTTTTAGCTTTTTGCTATTAGCTATTAGTTTTTACGCGGCATCGTCTGCCCTTTTTTTCTGACCCATAACGGGTTTCTAACAGCTAACGGCTAATAGCTAACAGCTTTCTTCAATTCACGATTCTCATATTGCGTAAACCGCGCTGAAACTGCCTGGGAATGGGCATATTGTTATTTTGCTGGCTGCCTTTCCTGATATTGTAAGTGAAACTGAGCATGAGGTAACGGTTAAGCACATTGGTACGCGTATCCTGGATATAGTTATCGCCGGTACTGCGGGTAAGGCTTTTGTTTTGGTTCAGTAAATCATATACTGCCAGCTTTATCTCGCCGTCCCGTTTTTTAAACACCTGCAAAGCCAGGCTCGCATTCCAGTATGCCACCTGTTGGTTATACCCCGCAGAAAGCCCTGAATTGATGGTATAGTCCAGGTCGGTGGAAGCAACAAGGCGTTTAAAAAATGTATAGTTGATCTCCGGCGAATATGTTTGCGTATAATACCCGCTGTTAAGATTAGACTGCAAACTGTATTTGAATGTATTGTATGATACGCTGCCGTTAAAACCAAGATCCAGCTGTTTGTGGTTGTAATTGATGCCAAGCGATTGCGTAAGTATCAAACCGTTGGTATAATTCTTTTGTTTGTATAAAAGGCTCACATCTTTGTTATAGATAATAAAAGTAGTGGCGTTGATATTGCCTCCTTTTAACTTTTTCATGGTCTTACCATAAGTAAAAAACACCGAGGCATTGTAGGCGCCATCGAGATTAATAGGCCTGGTTAACTGTACACCCCTGCCGAGGGTATCAATACTGTTTACTATTTTATTTTGTGTAAGTCCGGCATTTATATTAAATGCAATAAACTGGAAATTGGCCAGCACGAACCGGTTATATCCCATATTCAGGTTATGGATGAATTCCTGTTTCAGGCCGGGATTGCCCGTTCTTATATTTTGCGGGTTCGATACATCCTGCACATTCTGTAATTGGGTGGTGGATGGCTGGTTGGTGCGGCCACGGTAGTTCAGGCGCAGGTTTTGCCCGGCCTTTGGTGTGTAATTGAAACTGGCATTGGGATTAAAATTGATATAGTTTCTGTTTATTACAGAATCCTTACTGCTGCCATTGTTAAAAACATGACTTTCCAAAGAAGCGAACTGTACCGAACCGCCCAGCTGGTAATTGTATTTCTTTTGCTGCACCCTGAAATTGGCGCCCACCCTGTTAGATATAAAACTGTTGGCAAAATAATTTGTTTGCTGCGGGTTGGGTTTTTCGTATTTGCCGCTCAGGGTATCAAAATTATTGGTCCTTTTATCCGAGTTGTTTTGATTATTGCTATAAGCGTAGTTAATTTCTACCAGTTTATTTTTGCCAACCGGTTCTGTATAGGAAGCGCTGATTACATTGTTATCCGATTGTGTTTTTTGAGCAGACTGGTAATGCTGGCTCAGGTATTTTGAAAGCGTATCTCCATTGGGTGTAAACAAAACCTGCGGTGAAATATTCAAACCGTTACCGTTGCTGTGGTTATAGGTATTACTGAAGCCGAATGTAAAGGTTCTGCCGGTTTTATTCAGCCTTCTGCGGTAAAGTAAATTATTATTCAGATTGATGCCGTCGCGGTCATTTTCATTGTAACTGTTGCCCGCCAGCGCCAGGTATTTGCGTGTTCGTTTCAGGGAATATACAGAGGAGGTATCATTGCTGAACCCTTCAGAATGCTGTACTGTAAACGAAGGCGTGTACAGAATAGAATTCATGGAGTCTATGCGGTATTCGAAACGCAGGTTAAAGCGGTGGCTGGTATTCTGGTTTTCAGAAATCCGGTCGTCATTGCTGTTGGTGGTAGAATCGTCCGGGAAAAAAGTCTGTTTAAAGATATTCTGTTCGGACCGGTTTTTTGTATGCGATAAAAAATAGCTGCCGCTCACATCAATTTTGCTGCCCCAGCTATCGCGGTAGTTTAATCCGGTAGAAATACTGGAGGTAATGCCATTGGAAGAGCCTCCGAAACCCAGACCCGCTATGCCTCCCCTGGTAGCAATCATCTGGCCGGCACCGCCGGGCAGGCCACCGGGTCCGCCGCCACCAGGTCCGCCACCGCCGGGTCCTCCACCTTGTCCGCCTCCGCCAAAACCACCCCCGCCACCAGGCCCTCCATTGCCAAATCCGCCCATGGTGCTGATGATATCGGAAAATGAAAATCCCTGTTTATTGGTGTTGTTAACCGCGCCAATCAGTGAGATTTGCCTGCTGCCTTTAAACTTGTTAAAAGAAAAGTTATTGTCGTAACGGCCGTCAGTACCCGCGCCCAGGTTTATCTTGCCAAAATAACCATTCTTTTTATCTTTTTTCAATTTGATGTTCATGGCCTTCTGCCTGCTGCCATCATCTATTTTTGTAAACTTTGCCTGGTCACTCATATCATCAAAGACCTGCACACTTTCCACCATATCTGCAGTGAGGTTTTTGGTAGCCAGTTTTGGGTCTGTGCCAAAGAACTCCTTCCCGTCTACATACACTTTTTGCACGGTCTCTCCCTGCGATTTTACGGTTCCGTCCCTGTCTACCTGTACGCCGGGCAATTTCTTCAACAAGCCTTCCACATCTTCGTTTGGCTTGGTTTTAAACGAGCTGGCGTTGTATTCTACCGTATCTTTTTTTACACTGATTGGCGGGCGTTCCACAATAACTTCCTGGAGTGTGGTGCTTTTCCTGTCCATAAAAATGTTGCCGAAATCAACCACCGGTTTCTCACGGGTGATACTGAAATTCCTGCTCAGGTTCTGATAACCACCAAATGTAACCAGCAGTCGGTACCGGCCTTCCTCAATTCCTTTTATTTCGAAAATGCCTTTCTCACTGGCGGTAGTAAATGCGGCAGCCGATGAATCTTTCAGATCCATGATAGAAATAGTGGCGTCTTCCATTGATTGTTTGCCGAGTGTGTCAGCAATCTTTCCGCGAATGATGCCAGACACCGGCTTTTGTGCAGTAAGTGGCAGCGCACCTATAAGCAGAATTAGTATCAGCAGCAGGTTCCGGTTCATATTAAAAGGCTTGTACCCACGAAAATATCCGTTTATAACGTACGCAGGTACAAAAACATGGATAATCGGCGAATGCGGCGCTTATTAAGGTGAAAACAGTTGTTTCCAGGGTTATGTTATGTGTTGTGTGCCGAAGAAAGTTGTAAGTTTTGAGTTGTAAGTTTTAAGTGCCATTGCCGGATTGGGAAGTGGCTAGTGGTTAAAGGCTAGTGGGCGTTTGCCGGGTATAATGCAAAAGTCAAATTGCAAAATGCAAAAAATGGCGAGGCACCGGTCTGATGTCCAAGAAATAGTACACGACACACAACACCTAACACCCAACACAATTTTTCAACACCCAACACAATTTTTTTTAAAACCTGCGGCGTCCGCCGCCATCAAAACCATCGGGCATATTGCGCATGCCGTTGCGCATACCCCTGAAAATACCGGGCATTTTCTGTCCCTGGCCTGCAAAACGGCGCAGGTTGTAAGTAAAAGCGAGCATTCCATAACGGGTAAGCACATTTGTTTTTGTATCCTGTATGGCATTGGATGAAATGGTACGCGTTACGCTTACATTCTGGTTCAGCAGATCAAACACGGACAAGCGGATCTCGCCCTGCCTGTTTTTAAATATTTGTTTGGCAATGGAAGGATTTAATAAAGGCACGCTGGAGTTATAACCGGCCGGGCGGTTGCCGTTATAAGTATAATCGAAATTTGCCGCCAGCAACCAGCCGCTTTTGGTATAGTAGGTAATTTCAGCGGCTATCACTTCGGTATAATAGTTCAGGTTCTGCAATGCCTGCAGTGAATTGCGGGCTATATAATATGTGGTAGCTGAACTCAGGTTCATATCAAAATTATCTTTCAGATTGGTTGTCCATGAAATGGTTTCTCCCAATGTGGTGTTTCTTGACCAGGCGCTTACATTGTTTACCAGTGTCTGGCTTTGTGCGTAGGCGGCATTGGTTATAAAATTGAGGTTAGACTTTGGCTTTTTTAACGGAATACCATAATTAAAATATCCACTTATATTGTAGCTGCCATTTAAATTAACGGGAGTTGTAAGCTGGGCACCCCTTGCATTGGGCGGCGATGGCAGGTATATGATTGAATTCTGAATATCATTGTTGATCATGCTGGCATTTATTGTGGCAAATACCACCCTTTGTGTAACCGGGTTAAAATTAGAATACAATACACGCAGGCTATGTGTAAACTGTTGTTTAAGGTTGGGATTGCCCTGCGTAAAATTGATGGAATCGCTGGTGGCAATAATGGGTTGCAGCTGGCTGATGGCCGGCTGGCCGGTACGTCCGGAATAATTCACCCGCAGATTTTGTGTTTTTGAAAAAATATATTGAAAATTAAGCGTGGGTGTAAGGTTGATATAATGCTGTTCAATGGCTGTACTTTTTGTGGTATTGATGCTGCTTACATTGCGTGCCTGCAAACCAGACCCAACGCTGAGGTTGTATTTTGCATTTTGTATGCGGTAATTTATCGTCAGCCGGTTTGAGTTAAAAGTATTTTCAAAAGCGTTGCTGTAGAGGCTGTCGAAATGATCGTACTTGCCAGACAGGTTGTTGATGGAGTAGGTATATCTTTCGGAAGTATTCCGGGTATAAGAATAATTGTAGTTGAACTCCAGCAACTGGTTTTTTGCAATGGGCTCTGTATAAGAAAGGGTAGGGCTTACCGTTAGTCCGGCCGAATTGGTAACAATATGCTGGTTAAGCGTATCAGCATAATCAGACGGCAGGAAGTGTGCATTTATGGCATAATTGGTAGCCATCCCATTGTTGAGATTGTTCTGAACATTCATATCAACCGACATAGTCCGGTATTTCTTCTTAAACTTATGCCTGAACAATAATTCATACTGCCCGTTATTGCCGTCGTTTGTCTGCGTGCCATTTGATTTTGTATTGTAGATGGGCGTTCCGTGCTCGCTGCCGCCGGTATACATGGTCTCTTGCGACGAAACACTGTTGGTGTGCTGAAAACCAATATTGGGCCTGAAAATAAGAGAGTTGTTTGAATCCAGCTGTTGCTCCAGGTTGAAATTGATACGGTGGTTCTGGTTGTTTCTTATTGAATTATTATCCTGCGCGGTATAAGTGGAAGAATCGGGGTTTATAATATTTTGCGCCAGGCTCTGTTGTGCGGTGCCCACATGCTGGCTGTTAAAAAAATAACTACCATAAGCCTGCGTGGTGGGGCTCCAGTTATCGCGGTAATTAAGGCCGCCTGCCCAGGTGGTGGTAATACCTGCGCCTGTTGAACTTCCCCTGCCGCCACCGCCGCCGCCCCTGCCACCATTATTTGACGAACCCAAAATATCCTGGATACTGAAATTTTGTTTGTTTACATCGTTTGCCTGGCCCAGCAATGATATTTGCTGGGTGCCGCTGAAACGATGAATATTAAAACTGTTATCGTAGGTTTCGTTGCTGCCCGCACCGGCCACAGCCCTTCCAAAATAGCCTTTGCGTTTATCTTTTTTTGTAACAATATTGATTGTCTTTACGCGGTTGCCATCATCAAAACCGGTAAATTTACTCTGGTCGCTCTGATCATCAAACACCTGTATTTTGTCAATTACATCGGGCGGCAGATTTTTACTGGCCAGTTTGGGATCATCAGAAAAAAATCGTTTACCGTCTACCAGTATGCGTTGTACCTGCTCGCCCTGGGCTGTAATGGTACCATTTTTATCTACCTGTACACCCGGCAGCTTTTTAAACAAATCTTCGGCTACGGCATTGGGCTTTGTTTTATAACTGCCGGCATCAAACTCAACGGTATCTTTTTTTATAGTGATGGGGGGCTTTTGCACGATTACTTCCTGCAGCATGGCACTTTTCCTTTCCATGATAATATTACCGGCATTATAAACAGGCTTTTCTTTTGTTATAGCCAGTATGCGGCTTTGATTTTCGTACCCTTCAAAACTAACCAGCAGGCGGTAACGGCCTTCAGCGATGTTTCTTATTTCAAATAACCCTTTTGCTTTTGCCTGTACATACCTGGCTGCTGCGTTTGAATCATTGAGATCAAATAATGCAATGGTTGCGCCGTTCAGCGTTTGCCTGCCCGATGTATCGGATACGCTGCCGGTAACCCCACCTGCAACTGGCTGCTGCGCAAGGGTACGCAAACAGCACGCCGTAAAAACAAGTAAATAAAGAAGAAACCACAGCGAAGATCTTTTCATGAACAGTTTTGTTAGCCTCCATTGTTAGAGGCCATTGCGCCCATAAACCTGCGAGCCTGATAGCATTATTTTAAAAAACACTTCGTTAACGAAAACGCAGGCAATCCCAGTTTATTTGACCGGACAGTTTTTGACCAGGTAGGAGAAATGGCCCATAACAACAATCAAAGGACTGCCTGCTAAAGGCTGAAGAAAAATAGACGGCTGAAATAAATAAATAATCCCCCAATGCAAACAACCGGCGCCATAAAAGACGCCGGTTGTTTTATTTTGAAGCAAATTAAAAAGAATCTAACTAAACAGGTACTCCACATCTGCCCGGGTAAGGCTTTTTACAAAACCTTCGTCGTCTGTAATAAGATCGCGTGCCAGCGATCGTTTTCTATCCTGCAGTTGCAGGATCTTGTCTTCTATGGTGTCTTTACAGATCATCCGGTAGGCAAAAATATTTTTCGTCTGTCCAATACGGTGAGTACGGTCAATGGCCTGTTGCTCAACGGCAGGGTTCCACCAAGGATCAACAATGTATACATAGTCTGCAGCAGTCAGGTTAAGACCCACACCTCCTGCTTTTAAAGAAATCAGGAATACGCGGCATTCATCGTTGTTCTGGAAATTCTGAATGGCCTTTTCCCTGTCCTGTGCAGACGTGCTGCCATCGAAATATTCAAACTTAACATCCAGTGCCTTCAATTTTTCCTTGATGAGTGCCAGCATACCCAGGAACTGAGAAAATACCAGGGCTTTATGGTTGCTGATGTTTTCAGTTATTTCCCTGGCCAGCTCATCCAGTTTAATGGAATGGTTTTCCAGTTTCTCCGTTTCATTGAGTATCGCCGGCGAATCGCATATCTGGCGCAGCTTCATTAAACCCTGTAAAATGGTCAGTTGCGATTTCTGGATACCCTGCTCCTGGATGGTTCCGAGAATTTTGTCGCGGTAATCGTTACGATAGGCGTCATAGATGGTACGCTGTTCATCTTCCATTTCGCAGAACAGCACTGTTTCCACTTTTTCAGGCAGATCTTTTGCAACCTGTTCTTTGGTACGCCGGAGAATAAATGGAAATAACAATTTGCGGAGATGGTCTTTCTGATCTTTCTCCCCGAATTTGTCAATGGGTATGGCAAATTCGTTCCTGAAAAATTCAATGCTTCCCAGCATACCCGGGTTTAAAAAATTCATCTGGGCAAAAATATCAAAAGTATTGTTCTGCAGAGGGGTACCGCTCATGCACAAACGATTTTTTGCTTTTAACAAACCGGCCGCTCGTGTTACCTTGCTCGACGGATTTTTAATGGCCTGGCTTTCATCGAGCGTAACATAATCAAATTCGTTTTCTACAAACAATTTAATATCGCTGCGCAGGGTGCCATAGGTAGTGATGATAACATTGAATTTTTTAAAATGATCTTTTTCACGCGAGCGATCGCCGCCATGGTGAATATGATAAGTGAGCTGCGGTGTAAATTTTTTTATTTCGTTTTCCCAGTTAAACATCAGTGTGGTAGGACAAACCACCAGCGAATTGAGATTACCATTTACATCTTTATAGTGCTGCATAAAAGTAAGCGCCTGCACCGTTTTACCCAGACCCATATCATCTGCCAGTATACCACCCCACCTTACTTCAGTTAAATAATTGAGCCATTGAAAACCAAATGCCTGGTAAGGACGCAATATGGCCTGCAAAGAACTGGGTGGGTCTATTTCACGTATGCTTTTAAAGCCACGCAGTTTATCATATTTTTCTTCCAGCTGTATAAATAGTTCTTCTTCGTTGCGGTTCTCGTACAGCTCATCAATAACACTCATGTGATATTGCGAAAGCTTGAGGGTTTCCTGTTTGCCTTCTCCCACCCGGAAAAGCAATGAATATTTTTTTATCCATTCTTCCGGTAATATACCCAGGGTACCATCGTTCAGCTGCACAAACTGCTGCTTATTTACCAGCGCTTTTTTTACTTCGGCAATGGTTACCTTCTGATCACCAAAGACAATGTCTACCTTGGCATCGAACCAGTCTGTATGGCTGCTGATATAAATTTTTGTTTGCGGCTTCGCGGTATTGAACCGGAAATTTTTCAAAGCCTCAAATCCATATACCGGTACTTTCTGTTCTTTCATGGCATCCACGAAAAGAAAAAACCAGTTATTGCGCAACACATCTGCGCCTTTGAGCACCAGGTTATAAGACCCTTCTGGTTTTATAAAATTGGAGTGCAAGGCTTCCAGCCGGCTTATGAATTCCTGTTCCGCTTCTTTATTGCGGTGAACTATCAGCACTTTTTCACCATCGGGTACAATAATCTCATCTTTATCACCGGTCCTTACCTCAAAACCCTTGTAGGTAAATACAGGCTGAAACACCAGGTAGTCTGATTTTTCCTGCAGCAATAATTTCTTTTCGGGGTCACCGTCTTTGTATGATGAGACAAGCACCGGGTCAAATTCTACATGGTATTTTTTTGCCAGTGGCAGAATATAACTACGGATTTGTTTTGGCCAGTCGGCTTTGGAAATAACCATATTACCCTTACTGGTAAACGGGTTTGTTTTTTCCACGTCTTCCGTGTCTTTCCACAAATACAGGTTTTCCTGGTAGAAAAACATGAGGTTACTGCCGAGTTGATTTTCCTGCAACGACAATTCTTTGCCGTTCAGTTTTACCCAGCAGGTAATTTCATAGTTGTTCTTTCTGGGCGCCACTTTAAAAAATGGAACAATGGGCTCCGGCACAATACCCGCCAGTTTCAGGTTGTCTGTTTTAAATGGCTTATGGCCGTTTAAATAAAACACAAATGGGTTAACGGCAATATCAACAAATAATTTTTTCAGTTTGGGGTGCAGGTATTCTATCATCAGGTTCCTGGTTTCCTCGGGCAGTTCATCGGTATCCTGGTGAATGATATTTTCCCAAATGCCGCTAAAGGGCGAATTGCGGTTAAGGTACCGCGTTACCTCTGTTTCCTGCATACGGCGGATGATGGGTACCAGCAGCTTGTCTTCTTCATTCAGCACATCAATATTTACAAACTTGCTGAGATCTATTTTCTCTACTTTGGATATAAATTTTTTCTGTTCGCCATCGCTTTCACCCTGTACCACTTCTACTATAAAAAACGGGTAGGTCTTGTGATTGAAATTAAAGACAATGCCCAGCCGTTGTGCCGGACCGGATACTTTTCTTTCTTCTTCTGTAATAATATCCAGGGGCTCGTCTGCCAGTACCGGTTTTGGTTTGCTTACGGCCAGCGGGTTGATCCGCTTAATGGTTGTATCCAGCACGCGCAGAAAGGGTTTGCCTTCTTTATAGGCAAATTCAAATTTTCCTTTCAGGTCGTCACTCAGCGTATACCCATACGCTTCCAGCAATTTGTTTTTTTCATTGTCCCAGTTGCGGATGGTATCAAAATAATGAGCGCCATGTTTATTGTACAACTGCAGCAATACAATCACTTTAGGAAGGCAAAGCGGGTGCAGGGTGTCTTCATACTCGCAGCTGGTATCTAAATTTCTTTCTTCATTTTTTTTAATGACCACTTTATAAACAGTGCCATCGAGGTCTACAGACGCTTTTACCATTTCGTCTTTTGCAAATTCTATAGTGGCCTTATTGGAAGCCAGGAATTTTTCTGCATCGGCCAGAGTTTGCTGAGCGCACAGCAGCCGTATGGTTTTGAGATCGATGGTTTTCATTTTCACCACCGTGTGGCGCTGGTCGTACACCACTTCTTCTGCTTTGAGAAGGTTCCTGTCAAGCAATTCCTGCAATTGTATCAATGCGCCTGCTTCATGCCTGCAGATATCTCCCAGATTATATGGGCAGCTGCAACGAACAGACATGGTTTTAGGATCTTTGAATTGCTGTACATATACCTTGTAATAGGTACTGTAGCTGTCATCTTTTACCCTGAATGTAACCGATCCCATCAATTCATCATACTCTATCAGCTCTACAAAGCCGATGGCGTGAATTTTTTTGCCCCTGCGGATAACTTCGTCCGTTCCGTTGGTATACACATATTTAATAAGGTGCGGTAACGCCATGCTTTAATTTTATTTACCGGCTCAGAACCGATTGTACGAACAATTTTATCCTGTTTCCGCGGCCTGTTCTGCGCACAGGCCGATCTGCAAAAGTAAAGGAAAAAAACTGAGGTTTGGAAACAAAAGCTGCATTATTAATGGCAAGTTATTGCCGAAAAATACCCTTATTTTCCTTCCTGTTCTGTTACGGGGCATCCGGCAGTCCGCCTCCTGCTATAACAAACGATTAATGGGCTTATTTTCAGGCTTGGTCTGGTAATGCAACCGGTTGCGGCGGGTGCCAGGTGCTGACCTGCCAACTAATTGTAAAATTTATGGCATAACTGTTGGAATACCATTTGCTCTTATACCTTTGTGCGGAGACCAAATCTTCCATATGTTTCTAAAAATAATTGCCATCGCCGTTTCATCACTATTGGTTACAGGTTCTTCCTTTTCTCAAAAATTAAAAAAAGCCGATAAAGCCGTTATCGTCAGCCTGCAGGAGCATATCAGTTTCCTGGCAGACGATAAACTGGAAGGCCGTCGTGCCGGCTCAAATGGTGAAAAACTGGCCATGGAATACATTGCCGCGCAATTTCAAAGCGCCGGTCTGCTTCCAAAAGGCGATAACAATACCTGGTACCAGTCATTTGATATCAATGATGGCAAAGAAATAAGCAAAGAAACCTACCTCCTTATCAATGGCGGTGAAATTAAGCTACCCAATTATTTTCCTTTTATTGGCTCACCCGATAAATCCATTGAGGCAGCCCCTTCCATTGCGTTGCGCGAACCCGGTATGCCCTGGTTCCTGAACCTGAAAGAAGAACTCGATAACAATGCAAACAACCCGCATTTTGATGTGCAGGCATATATTCAGCAACAGGCAAAAGATGCTGCAAAGAAAAAAGCTACTGCCCTTTTAGTCTATAACAGCAGTACTGTAAATGATAATTTAAAATTTGACGGCAAGGAAAAAATGGAACCACTGGCTATACCGGTGGTCTATGTGCAAAAAGACGTAGCAAAAAAATACTTCGGAGATGAAAGCGCTACGGTTGAAATAAAATTAAAAACCGTTTTTTCAGATAAAAAAAGAACCGGCCACAATGTTGCAGGATTTATTGACAATGGTGCCCCAACTACCGTTATCATAGGAGCGCATTTTGACCATTTGGGCTTTGGGGAAGACAATAATTCGCTATACCGCGGTGCAGAAAAGCAAATACACAATGGCGCCGATGATAATGCCAGCGGTACTGCCGCGCTGATAGAACTCGGAAAACTTTTGAAGAATTCCAAGCTTAAAAAAAACAACTATCTGCTGATTGCCTTTTCCGGTGAAGAAATGGGATTGCTGGGTTCAAAATATTATACCGAACATGCGTCCGTTGAACTGTCAAAGACCAACTATATGATTAACCTGGATATGGTGGGCCGGTTGAGCGACAGCAGCAAAACCTTAACCATTGGGGGTTATGGCACTTCGCCTTCCTGGTCAGCTTTGCTCACAGCAGCAGGCACAGAACAGAATTTTATCAACAAATATGATAGCAGCGGCATGGGCCCAAGCGACCATACTTCTTTTTATCTGAAAGATATACCCGTATTGTTTTTCTTTACCGGCGGACACAGCGATTACCACCGCCCAACAGACGATGCGGACAAATTAAATTATACCGGCGAATACCGCATCATCCGGTATATCTATAAAATCATCGATGCTGCCAACAACAAAGGCAAGCTGGCATTTACAAAAACAAGAGACACGCCGTCCGGCGCCAATACAAGGTTGAATGTAACCATGGGCATTATGCCGGATTATGCTTTTAGCGGTACAGGGGTGCGTGCAGATGCCATTAGTGATGGAAGACCGGCGCAAAAAGCCGGACTGAAAGCCGGCGACGTAATCATACAACTCGGCAATTATCCTGTGCTTTCTGTGGAAAATTATATGCAGGTATTAAATAAATTCAGCAAAGGCGATAAGACAACGGTAAAAGTAAAAAGGGGCAATGAAACAATAGAAGCACCTGTTCAGTTTTAATGGCAGGCTGTGAAGAACGGGCTATTAGCTGTTAGCTGTTAGCCATTAGCCTTTGGGACTGGTTATTGCCTGTATCTTCACATTACTTCTGAAACGAATTGTAATACCCATCGTTGCATATGTACCGGAAACAGCACTAACGGCTAACAGCTAAAAGCTAAAAGCTACTTTTATGAAGTTGAAACTGGATATGGATGAAATGGCGGATGCATTTTTTGAAGATACCCGTTTGGTGGGTATTGTGGCGCCTGTAAAAGATTACCAATTTTGCTGGCACCTCAACCGCCTGTTTCACTTCAATTTCCGTCTTAATAACGCCATCGAAATACAGTTAACCAAAAAATTTATCCATTTTTCATTCCCTGTTTTTGAATATCCCGAACCAAACAATTCACTGGTACACTACTTGTACAATAATAAACACAATGGCGAATACCTGCTGCCGCAGTTTAAACACAACGATTTTCTCTGGCTCATGAAAGGTGATGCCGTAGACGACCATAAATTTGAAAACATCAGTAAATCGATCCGGCAGATAAATGGCGTGCAGATGGTAACTGAACTTACCCATGAAAAAATATTACATAAGGGCAACCTGATGTTTTAACATGCTAAGGGAAAGAAATTAAACTGTCTTTAAACAATCTATTATGAAAAAAGATTTTACTGTATCGCAACTGCACAGTCCTGCAGCAAATGACACTTCCGGTACCGGTGGCTGGAAGGAAGCAGACAATAAATTATACCGGAAATTTGAGTTTAAAAACTTCTCCGAAGCATTTGCTTTTATGACCAGGGTAGCGTTGGAAGCTGAAAAAATGGATCACCATCCCCTGTGGACCAATGTATACAATACGGTGGAAGTATGGCTTTCCACGCATGATGCAGGGGATATAGTGACCGATAAGGACAAAAAATTGTCAAAAAAAATTGACGCTATTGTTGCTTAACAGCATTTTGCTGGGTGAGCAGTTTTATAAGCGCCAGTACTGATACCAGCATCCAGGTGCCTTCCAGTATAACAAAAGGCAGGTAATTGATTAAATAAGACGCCAGGCAGGCAAGTCCGCCGCCAATGGCATTCATAATAATGTACAAATACCCCTGTTTTGATATTTTTCCGAGCAGGTTAAATAAATAAGCTGCCAGCAGCATTGCTACGCCGGTAAAGCCAAGGGCATCATTGAAATTAAATTGCATACTTTTTTCTTTACGCTTATTTAAAAATCAGGTAAGCTGAATGGTTAACTGCTGGCGCGCTGCCACAGTAACCGGTGTATTAAATTGAACAACTGTACCCGTTCCATTTTTTTGCAGGGTACAGGGTAATTTTTTATTGTTGAGCATTGCGGTTACCGATGTTTGATTACCGGTTTCGAGGCCAAGCCGGGAAATTTGTAAAGACCCATATTTGCAATCAATCTTTGCTGTAAAATGTTCCTTTGTTTTTTTCTGTTCAAAGCTGCCCCAGCCCATAGCAGTAATAAAAGGTGCTTTAAAATGGGCGGGTGTTATTTTTGGCGCAAACTTCAGCCATCCTTTCGGACCATGGTATTCAAAACCACAGGCTGTAATAAAGGTGCCGTAACTGGCCATGGCCCTGGCATAGTGGTCGCTGCATTCAATCTCGTTAAACGGGTTACGTTTGGCGGCATGGTAACGGTCATGAATAGTTCTGGTTAGTACCAACGCTTCGTCTACCATGCCTTCTGCCATCATATGACTGGCCACCTGGTGTTCAAACCCGCTCATGCATTCATGAAAATACCCGGCCTGCCAGCTTACATTTTCGCCATAGGGCGCCGGCTCTTTTTTTGGATTGGTATTCATTATCATTCCGCCTTCACCGGGCAGTGCATAGGGCCGCCCGCCGCGGTGGTTAATAATATATGGACCTACATCGGTTGTAAAATTGTATTTCCACAATGAACGCAAAGCGCTGACCGTTTTTTCTTTATCCAGTATTCTGCCGAGGCCAACCTGGAAAGCCCAGCTTTGGCCAAAAACCTGGTCTATATGCGAGGTATTATAGCCACCCAATTTTTTTCTGCCGGAAACTGCATCGGGTTGATGAATAAAATATTCGCCATTGAACAGTTGCTCTTCCATATTACGGCTACCCGAGGCCACATAATTTTTACAAACAACAGCAAACGCATCGTCATTCATTTCTTCCGCCATTAACTGGCCGGCTTTAACTGCTGCTATACAAAGGCCCACTATCCAGGCAATTTCTCCATCCCAGATTGCGTCCAGGGTATTTTCAAGCGGGGTGTCTTCCATCCCGTCTTTGTTTTTGTCTTTATCAAGTACAAACTGGATTGTTTTTTTGACAGATGGCCAGTTTGCCTGCAGGAAACCATTGTCTGCACTCATCTGGTGTTCGCGGTAAAAACGAAGAATGGTACCCGCCTGTCCGTCGATGGCGGCGCGGTTTTCATTTTCGGCCCTGAAAGAAATGCCGCCATCTGCCAGCAGTGCAATACCCAGGTCTACCCGCTGACGGGTATCACGCTCCAGGGCGGGAAACACACGGCCAACTGCCTGCGCGTACTGCCATACATGGGTACAGTTGCCGGGACAGGCGCCCGTACCTTCCCATGCCCAAAACCTGCCCGAACTAAAGCGGTGACAGGTAGTAGTTGCCAGCGTAGAAATATTCAGAAAACTGCGTTCCAGAAACCACCAGGGCAATGTGGATTCATACCATGTTTGCCGGAAGAGCTGCGTCTGCGAAGACAAGCTATTAAAATGTTTTGCTATATAGGCCGCAACTGCCTGCGCGTTGCTGAAAGAACCCTGGTAAAATCTACCGGTATCTTTTATACCTTCTGCACTTGCATTGGCAAAATGCCAGCTGATAAGAAAATCAGATTGTACCTGTTTACCGGGTGGCAACTGGTATTGATGGGTTACCGCAGCTATTGCTTTTTCAGCAATGGAATGTATTGTCTCCGTTTCAGCGTTGGCGTCAAAATTTGCTGCATGAACGGGCAGTTCTATATTCGGCAATGCATGGCTGCCGGTATTTAAAGAAGCAATACACAAACTGCCAAAATCCGGTTGCTGGTTTAACTGGAATGAATTGCCGGTTTTTGACCGCGTAATACCTTGTACGGCTAACAGACCGTCCTGCTGTATAACTGTGTTGATGCGTTCATGCTGTGCTGCGTTGGCCGAGCGAATGGAGGTTTTGTTTTCCAGCCAACCCAATAGCGTGACGGCATATGTTTCAGTGCCTGTATTTTTTATGCTAAAAGATAAAACGGTGGCTGGCAGACCCGAATTATATTCATCCAGTGCAATAAACGGCGAATACAACTGAAGTTGTATTTCCAGGGGCAGGCCTGCATCTTTATAGTGTACGGTGGCCAGTGGATAGGTTGCTTCGAAGGAAATTTCATTCCAGTCGGCTTCTTCCAGTTTCTTAATAATGGTTTTGCCGCCGGTGATTATTTTTATGGCAAAGCCCTGTTCAAGCGGACGTATGTTTTTTGCAGGTTCCACATAACAGGCGCCATCCCTGGAACGTATATCACGCAGGTCTTTCCCATCTTCGCTCCATTTGATGGTTTTACTTTCTACGCCTTCATGTGTTTCATTAAATATATCCCATAGCCAGAGCCTTCCATCGCCTCCGGCATACACCATACCGCAGTTGATACCACCTACCGGCATGCCAATGAACTGCAATTCATTTTTGCTTTTTAAATAGGTGGTGGCGGTGCCGCGGTTATACAAAGATTTTACCCAGGCCGGGACAATTTTCTTTAATAATACGGCATCATCTTCTTTTGTAAACAACTCCGGCGGCAGGGGCAGGTTTGCTGCCAGCAGTACGGTTGAGAATGCACAGGTTTGTTTTATAAACTGGCGGCGTTGCATCATTGAATTTTTCTGAAAGATGGCAGTTGTAAAGATACGGACTGCAACAAGGGGCTGGTCAATAAAAAAACCATCCTTCAACAGGATGGTTTACTATGATTGATTCATTTATTACAATACCAATACACCTTTGGCGGTGAAGATGAGTTCTTTTTTAGGAATTGTTATCTTACTGATCTCTTCCTTGCTTTTACCGGCGTCTGCTGCATAATGTTTTAGTTGTTTTACAGAGGTTTCTTTTACTGATGCATCTCCGTCCAGCACCACTTCCTTACCAACAATATCTTTTGGCATAAAGAAACCATAGTCTTTAAATTTTACCATCATGGTTTCGCCACCAGCTTTTTCAACTTTCATCCAGCATCCTTTTTCCTGACAAACGGATACCACTTTTCCGGAGGCTTTGCCGGTAAATTTGGCGTCTTTCATCTGGCTTTCAATCTGGCTAACCGGTACCGCGTCCTGCTCGGTTGCGCCTGCGCCGTACACCACGCCTTTAATGGCGGATGCGGGTTCCTGGGCAGCCGTTGTAACTGCAATGGCAAATGCCAGGGTAAATATGAATAGTTGTTTCATGTAATGCCTGTTTTCAACAAAACTAATAAGAAATTGCTGATTTTGGGATTGCGGGATTTTGAGATTTTTTGTGGCCTTCCGCTTGCTTCGATGGTTTCACGCAGCGAAACAGCGGAGCAGCGGAGTTTTGCCGCGGCCGCAGTTTCGCCCAATCGCTGCGTGAAACAGATACCGGCAAGCGCAATCCCGAAATCTCAAAATCCCGCAATCCCAAAATCACCAATGCTGTGTCCGCTGCCCCGCCGTTTCGCCGCGTGAAACAGATACCGGCAAACGCAATCCCGAAATCTCAAAATCCCGCAATCCCAAAATCACCAATGCTGCGTCCGCTGCCCCGCCGTTTCGCCGCGTGAAACAAATACCGGCAAACGCAATCCCGAAATCTCAAAATCCCTCAATCCCAAAATCACCAATGCTGTGTCCGCTGCCCCGCCGTTTCGCCGCGTGAAACAGATACCGGCAAACGCAATCCCAAAATCAGCAATGGCAATCTATTGCACCACAAAATAAATAACACAGGGCGGGCATTTTTTCTTGCCGCAGATGGGTGTAATCTCCAGCCGGTATACGCCGGCAGCCGGAAAATTATATCCAAACGGGAAATTAAATGCGGGAAAACTTTGCACTATGGCGCCGGTTGCATTATTTCTCAATACTGCTGTATAACGGGTAGCGCAATTTCCTTTGCAGGTGTACTTACCGTTTAATTTTACAGGATCTCCTTTTTTAACGGCCACTTTATCGCCGCATTTCAGGGTTTTTATACCGGCGGCGGTTGACAATTCAAATTTCGACCAGCCATCGGGGTTACAATCGCAGGCCGTATCACAGTTTCTTACGGTAAAGGAAAAACGGCAGGGCGTGCATTTTTTATCGCCGCAAATGGGTGTTATCTCCAGGGTATAAGTACCGGGCGCAGCAAATTTGTAGCTCCAGGGAAATGTAAATGGTGAAAAATTCTGAACCACTACACCGGTAATGGCATTTTTGAGTACTGCCACATATTTTGCTTCGCAATTGCCAATGCATTTGTACATGCCTTTCAGTGAAACGGTGTCGGCACAGGTAAGCGAAAACTGGTAACCGCATTTAACGGTTTTTTGTTTGCCATTGATACCGGCAACAATAGCTCCCCATCCGGTTGGATTGCATTTGCAGGCGGTTTCAGTGCATGCGGGGAAGGGCGCCGACTGGATTTCGATCTTGCATTTTTTGTCCCCTCTTGTAAAAACGAGTATAAAATGCGCCGTGCTGCCTGCAGCTATAAAGGGGGGATGATCAGTAAATGTAAAAGGAACATTTACGATGGTATTGGGCGGAACGCTCAGTGGTGCAATGCTAACATCGCCACCAACCTGCTGCATAAATTCCTGGAGTTTAAAAGTGCAGCCGGGGCCATTGCCCACATTCAGCACACCCGAATACACCGGGAATCCGCTTGCATTTTTACCCTGGCATTTCCATTGGCCAATTAAAAATTTTATACTGCCGCAATTACAATCCTGCTGTGCAGCAAGATGGCTTATTGCAAAAAATGCAGCAAACATTAAGAAGAAGGTCTTTTTCATTTGAAAAGGTTTGATGATGCGTTTATAAATGGATAACAATCTTTTCAAAGGTAGACTCCGCGCAGATCTGTAACAATACCACTTTGTGGTGCTGTTACGGACCGGCGGGCCCTGCGGCCCACAGCTCGCGGCTATTTGTTAACTTGCTGTCTGTCTGCATAAACCATTTTCAATGTATAACCGATCTGCCATTGCCATTTGCGTGATAGTATGCTGCGGAGTCCTGCTAACACGTTGCATCAACACACAGGATGATAAAGCAGTGGCAGAAAAAAAATTGAGCTTTGCAAAATTTGCGGGTTCAGCCAGTTGCGCCGGTTGCCATAAGAATATTTACGACACTCATATTCACACAGCGCACTACCTGTCTTCACAACCTGCCGGAGAAAAAACGGTGAAAGGCAGTTTTGAACCAGGGAAAAACAGTTTTTCTTTTAGTGCGCGTACCCAGGTGAGGATGGAGAAAAGGGATAGCGGCCTGTACCAGGTTGCCTATACAGATGGCATAGAAAAAGCACTTCACCGGTTTGATTTAGTAATCGGTTCCGGCACAAAGGGCCAGACTTCTGTTTACTGGCATGAAAACAGGCTTTACCAGTTACCCGTTTCTTTTTTTACTGCTGCCAGTCAGTGGTCTAACAGTCCCGGGTACCCGATGATGGTTGTTTTTAACAGGCCCATCACAGCGCGTTGCCTGGAATGCCACAGCACCTATATAAATACCGTTTCTCCACCGGGTCTTGAACCGGAAGCATTTGATGCGGCCACCATGATATATGGGGTGGATTGTGAAAAATGCCATGGGCCGGCTGCTGCGCATGTAGACTGGCAAAAAGAAAATCCGGCAGCAGCCACGGCAAAATACATTGTTAACCCGGCCTCCTTTTCACGCCAGCAAAAACTGGAAGCATGCGCTTTGTGCCATGGTGGAAGATTGCAAAAGAAAACACCGCCTTTTGAATATGTGGCGGGTGAAAAGTTGTCCGACTATTTTATTATGGATACTACTCCTCCGAACCTGGCTATTATTGACTTACATGGCAACCAATATGGATTATTGCGCGCCAGCAAATGTTTCAGGATGAGTGAAACGCTTTCCTGTAATACTTGTCATAGTGCACATGAAAACGAAAAAGGAAAGCTGGCCTTATTTTCGGAACGCTGTGCCGGTTGTCATAATACCGGTAGCCATGGTAACGGAAAGCTTTGTAAAATGACCGGTACATTGGGTAGCAGCATTGCCGCCAATTGTATTGATTGTCATATGCCCGCCAGCGCATCACATGCCATTGCTGTAAACCTTCCGGGCGTGAGCATGCCGGTATCTGCCCATGTGCGATCTCATTTTATCAGCATTTATGCAGATGAAACAAAACAATTTTTAGAAGCCAGGAAAGCGGTTAGCCATTAGCGGAAGCAGCGGACTGTACGCTGCTGACCATTGGTTGTTAAATGACCTGTATATTTCATGGTTGCTATAGTTGTTACAAACATGCATCGCGCAGCATTTTCATATAGGCGGGTCCTTTGGCTCTGGCAAAAGCAATATTGCGTTCGGGTATTCCTTCGGGATGCGGGTAATTCTGTAAGGCCTTTTCAATACTTTCTTCGCGCAGCAGGTGCAGCATAGGGTATACAGAACGGTTTGTGTAATTGGCAGCATCATTTGCAGGCGACCCTGCAAAACGATACAGTGGGTGAAAGCTGGCAAGCTGGTAAATACCTTCATATCCTTGTTTCTTCAACAGTTTTTCGCCCAGAGACACCAGTTCAAGATAGTCGTCGAAGCCTGGAAAGCCCTGCGGAAAGATTAGCAGGGTGGTTTCAATGTTTTTGGTGTTGTTCAGCCGTTCGCATTCATCAGACAGCGACTGCAGGCAGGTGGCAAGGTCAACAGAAACTTCTACCTGGTAATGAATACTATCCTGTTTTATTTCACGGGCAACAAACGGACAAAAATTACAGGCGGCCACCACACTGGTGATCCATTTTCTTGTTTGGCTGATAACCTGTTCGTTGCTGATCATATTTTTTAATAAATAACCCGGTAAAACTAGGGCAGATTATTATGCAAAAACGTTTCAGCAAAAATTTCCTGGTAATAATATTATACCAGGCTGGTTTCTCGCGGCGTGCGCGGGGAAGCGGCGGACACAGAGCGGATTGCTGATTTTTCGATGGTGCGATTTTGGGTTTTTTTTTGTTAGTTGCCGCCCGCCCTGCTGCATACACGGCAACCGGCGGGAATATTTTTGTTGTATTACCATGACGCTGCGTTCCGCCGCCCCGCCGCGCCCGCTGCGAGAAACCCAAAAAATACCCACATTAGGGTATTGCATATATCTGTTATTTATTGTCACTTTACATATTGTTTAGCAGCAATCGTTTTAGTTTTAGTTTTTACTCTCCCGTCCGCCCGGATGCCCGGTCGGGCACAAAGTTTTCTCATGTGAACCCTGCCGCTCTCCTCCTGGCAGGGTTTTTTTTTGCGCAGTCAGCAGCTTGTTATATTTATCAGCACGTTTTTTCCCGTTAGCCAGTTGGTGTTTCCATCGCAAAAAATCGGTCTAAAAAAATTAGTTATAATTTACTAATAAAATTAGTGTTGATAAGAAGTTTTTCCCTACATTTGACATTATATTACCTTGATTAAAAAAATAACCCATTATGTCAAATACAGAAAAATTAAAAGCGCTAAAGCTTACCATGGATAAAATCGACAAAGATTTTGGTAAGGGCAGCGTGATGATGATGAATGAGCGCAGCCAGGAACCGATGGAAGTAATTTCTACTGGTTCCATTGGTCTTGATATAGCGCTTGGCATCGGCGGTTTGCCAAAAGGCCGTATTGTTGAAATCTACGGGCCGGAATCCACCGGTAAAACCACCATTGCCATTCATGTTATTGCTGAAGCGCAGAAAAAAGGCGGTATGTGCGCCATTATAGATGCGGAGCATGCATTTGACAGCGCTTATGCCAAAAGGCTGGGCGTGGATGTGGACAATCTTTTAATTTCTCAGCCGGATTATGGCGAGCAAGGCCTTGAAATTGCCGACCGCCTGATTCTTTCCGGCGCATTGGATGTGGTGGTAATTGACTCTGTAGCTGCACTGGTACCCAAGGGTGAGCTGGAAGGCGAAATGGGCGATAGCAAAATGGGACTGCAGGCGCGTTTAATGAGCCAGGCCCTCCGAAAACTTACTGCAACCATCAGCAAGACAAATACCATTTGTATTTTCATTAACCAGCTCCGCGAAAAAATCGGGGTAATGTTTGGTAACCCTGAAACCACTACCGGTGGTAATGCATTGAAATTCTATGCTTCTGTACGTCTCGATATCCGTCGTGTAAGCCAGATCAAAGACGGCGATGCCGCCGTAGGCAACCGCGTAAAAGTAAAAGTGGTAAAAAATAAAGTAGCCCCACCTTTCCGTGCTGCAGAATTTGACCTGGTATTTGGAGAAGGTATTTCCAAAGCCGGTGAAATTGTAGACATGGGTGTTGAACTGGGTGTTATTCAAAAAAGTGGTTCATGGTTTAGCTATAACACCGATAAACTGGGCCAGGGCCGTGAAACCGTTAAACAGCTTATGCTGGATAACCCCGCACTGGCAGATGAAATTGAAGCGAAAATCCGCGAAAAGATAAAAGAGATGGATGCAGCTTAAACTGTTTTTTGGATCACGGAAACATAAAGGTTAGTAAGTAAACAGCCCCGGTTTCGGGGCTGTTTTATTTGGTGGATATTTTCATAATCAATTGTGCATACTTATGCAATAAAAATAGGCAATTGGTCTGGTAAGGATTAGCCACTATGCTGTTCCAACAGTTTAGCAATGCAATATTGCCTGGGCTGTAACCTGATTTTCGCAACTTAGCATACAAAAAAAAATTGAGTATCGCTTGATTTTAATAATGGCAAACTGATAAATTCCAAAGAGAATATTATCAAGGGTGACAGCTTTCCAACGCTTGCTTCCAGGCCATATATACCCCGGCATTGCAGACTACATCTTACCGGCCAGTCAGATTACCTGCATTTGCGCAAATATTGAATACCGCATTATTTTTGTATCTCTTACCGTATAAATTTTCATCAAAATAAATTATCATGAGAAAGTTAATACTCGAAGAATGGGTATCGCTTGATGGCTTTGCAGCAGACAAAAATGGCCAGCTGGATTTTTTTCCTTCCACCGAAAAGAACAAGTATTCCGACGAGGACCAACTGAAATTTATGGAGGGCATCGATACCATTTTGCTGGGTCGCATTACCTACCAGCTTTTTGTTGATTTCTGGCCCACCGCCAGTACCAGCACAGAGATCATTGCCGATGCATTGAACAGCACCCAAAAAATTGTATTTTCAAATACCCTGCAACAAGCACCCTGGGGCAATTGGCCCGATGCGGCAATAATAAATGGAAACGCTGTGGATGCAGTGAAAAAATTAAAACAGCAGCCCGGTAAAAACATGGTGCTTTGGGGAAGTATTTCGCTGGCGCAATCGTTGATAAAAGAAAATTTAATAGACGAATACCATATACAGGTTTGTCCAACAATAACCGGGGGCGGCCGGCCTATGTTTCCGGATCTTGACAACTACAAAAACCTACAGCTGGTAGATATCAGAAAATATGAAACCGGTGTTGTGTTTATGCACTACGAACCTTAATATTCCTTTTAATGAGCAACATCAAATACAGGGCTATGCCAATACAAGCAGAGAATTCATCCGCCAATCATTCCTGTTATCAGGTGCAGCATCAATTTCAATAGCGGCAGATCGGCAAAAGGATCCCTGCAAGGAAATATTGTTGTTGGCAAAGATCTTCATGGAATTTCCTTTGTAGTTGTTATCTTTTACAGCATCATCCCGGCTTATAATAAATCATCCTTTCGCCCCCTGCTCACAAATTATGTCAACCGCTCAACCGCAGCCACAGCCCTTCAATATTTTGATACTTTTGAATCATGAAATCAAACAAAGAATTAAAAGACGACTACAAACAAAAGAAATTTAAAATAGGTGTATTTCAAATCAGGAATACAGTCAATGGCAAAGTGTTTGTTGGCAGCAGTCTAAATCTGGATGCAATCTGGAACCGGATAAATTCAGAACTCCGTTTTGATGGTCACCGCAACGAACAACTACAAAAAGAATGGAAAGCTTTTGGTGAAGAGAAATTTCAGTTTGAGATACTGGCAGAAATAGGCCAGGAAGAAAATGACCGCACCGATTACGAAAGTGAAGTAAAAAAACTGGAAGCCATGTTTATTGAAGAAATTCAGCCATTTGCAGAAAAAGGATACAATACTTTCAAAGCTTAAATAACAGCCAAATAATTCATGGCCCACCGCGGTCTGACCGGCGGTGCCGACCGCTTTGCAACCACCATTGTTCCCTTTAGGTCTGCATCAAAACGCAGGCCGGCTGAATATTTCCGGTCTGTACCGAAGGTCAGACCAGCTGTGTTATCTGCAACATGAGCCGATTTCCTGATAGAAGTTCGCATTTTCACAATTTTTTTATGGAAGTCCCGGTTATTTTTGTTGTTCAACAACTATCATATGGAAATATCATATAAAACCGGCCTGGTTCCTGCAATTGAGGATGTTATTGAGCTGTACAACAAAGCAGGGCTCCCCAGGCCTACTACAGACCGCGATAGAATTGAAAAAATGTACCAGCATTCAAACCTGGTTATAACGGCATGGCACAATGGTAAACTGGTGGGTGTATGCAGGGGTATTACAGATTGGGTTTGGTGTTGCTACCTGTCTGACCTGGCAGTAGACCCGGACTATCAGAAAACGGGTATGGGCAAAAAACTGATTGCGCTGGCCCAACAACAAATTGGAGAGCAATCGATGATGCTTCTATTGTCGGTACCATCTGCCATGGAATATTATCCAAAAATCGGGTTTGTAAAGGAAGACAGGGGTTTTATTATCAACCGAAAAAAATAAAATAAGCGATGAGAAAAATAGTTTTAAACCTGGCAGTTACACTGGATGGTTTTATTGAAGGGCCTAATGGTGAGATCGATTGGTTAGAAACGGGCAGTTACAATGAAATGGGCGATGGATCTCCATTTGAAAAATTCATGAACAGTATTGATACCATCTTTTATGGCAGGATAAGCTACAACAAATGGGGTCAGTACCAGCCCGAAGGCAATGCATCAACAGAAGAAAAGAAAATCTGGGAATCGGTGCACAGTAAAAACAAGTACGTCTTCTCCGGGAATGCTGTTCCCGATGGAAAGGCTACTTATATCAATTCAGTCAGCCCAAATAAAATACAGGAAATAAAATCGTTGCCGGGTAAGGATATCTGGTTGTACGGCGGGGCAGGCCTTATAACCAGTTTTATGAATGAAGGATTGGTAGATGCTTATTCACTGGCAGTATACCCGGTCATTTTGGGCGAAGGCAAGCCACTATTCACTGGTATTCAAAACAAGGTTGGCCTGCAGCTAAGAACTGTAACAGCATCTCCATCGGGCGTTGTACTGATGGAGTACGACAAGGCCTGAAATGTTACTTGTCCCATGCATATGCTGCCTTTCATTAAACCATGGGTTGCACGTTGTTAGAAACTTTATTGTATCTCAGCTGAACCGGGCAGATGTACAGCATTGGGCAGTTTGTCAGTTTGAAATTGACCTTCATATTTCTTAGACCTGACAACCACTTTGCCTGACGGGAAATTTTCGTTATTTTTAATACGCTCCGGGCCGGCAGAAAGGCATCGCTATCAATTACTACAGTACGGCAATATCCTGATTAGCAGCAAAGCGAAACCCGTTTTTCGAAAAATAAAATCAGGCCGAAATGAAACCAGTATTGCGATTATTACTGCCAGTCATCTCCGCAGTTTGTCTATTGACTTGTTATTCATGTAAAGAAAATAAACCCCCTTCACAAGAGGCCATTAATGCTGTAAATCTTAAAAAAGGAGATGTGATTGTATGCGGTCCGCCGGAGAAACAGTTCGGCGATGTTGCATTTGAAACATCCTGTGGTGAGAACAGTAAAAAGGATTTCAACCTGGCTATTTCATTGTTGCACTCATTTGAATATGATGAAGCGGAAAAGGCCTTTGCAAAAATCATTGATACCAATCCTTCATGCGCCATGGCATGGTGGGGTGTGGCAATGTCCAATATTCACCCGCTCTGGACGCCACCCACACAGGCGGAACTTGAAAAAGGCGCTAAATCAATCGCCATCGCACAATCCGTCACCAATAAATCAAAAAGAGAATCAGAATATATTGAGGCATTGGCGCATTTCTTTAAAGATTGGGATAAAACCGATCATATAAGCCGGAGCCGTGATTTTGAAAAAGCCATGGAAAAGATTCATTCAGATTATCCGAAAGACATTGAAGCAGCTATTTTCTATGCCCTGTCGCTGGATGGAGCCGCGGACCCGACCGATAAATTATTCACCCGGCAAAAAAAAGCAGGGGCTATTTTAACGGCGCTGTACCCGGATCAGCCTTTTCATCCCGGAGTCATCCATTATATCATTCACAGTTATGATTATCCTGAACTGGCAAGCATTGCATTGCCCGCAGCCAGGAAATATGCTTCCATTGCACCCTCGTCTGCACATGCGCAGCATATGCCTTCGCATATTTTTACCAGGCTCGGCTTATGGGATGAATGCATTCAATCCAATATCGTTTCCACTTCATCGGCAAAATGCTATGCTGAAAACACGGGTATAAAAGGGCATTGGGATGAAGAACTGCATGGCCTGGACTACCTGGTATATTCATACCTGCAAAAAGGGGCCAACAAGGCAGCCAAAGAACAATGGGATTATTTGAATACCATTCAGGAAGTTCAGCCGGTAACATTTAAAGTGGCCTATGCGTTTGCGGCTATCCCATCGCGTTACTTGCTGGAAAACAGGATGTGGAAAGAGGCTGCCAGCCTCCCCATGCACGCCGCCAACTTTAAATGGCAAAAATTTCCATGGCAGCAAGCCATCATTCATTTTGCCAGGTTGCTGGGCAATGTACACATGGGCAACCTGGATTCAGCAAACGCAGCATTGAAAGAAATGACCGTAATACATGATACCCTGGTGCAGCAGAAAGATAATTACAAAGCCAACCAGGTAAAAATACAAATGACGGCCGGCGAGGCCTGGATAGCTTTTAAGAAAGGGAATAATGAACAGGCACTAAAATTAATGGAAACTGCTGCCGTCATGGAAGAAAGTACGCAAAAACATCCCGTTACACCCTGTGAAGTAATACCCGCCCGGGAATTACTGGCCGATATGCTGCTCGAAATGAACAAACCGGCAGAGGCCCTGGCAGCATATGAAGCAGATTTGAAAACACATCCCAACCGTTTCAACGGTTTGTACAATGCCGGCCTGGCCGCAGAAGCTGCCAACAACCCGGAAAAGGCCATGGCTTTCTACCGTCAACTTACAACTGTTGCCAATGAATCAACGTCAGAAAGACCGGAACTTGCAAAGGCCCGCGCATTTTTAAGAAAAACAACCGTAATGGCAACCGCAAAACGGTAATTGCTAAAAACTTACTTTCCTTCGCCATCAAAGTGATGCCCGCCTGCTGCATACCTGGGGCTATGTTTAGCTTTTATCTTCTCGTCTTCATATTCAACTAAATATGCTATGCCAAAAAGAAAATCATTACATTCAACAAGACCAACCAATAACCCGTTCGTTTGATTTTTTATATGCTGTCGCCAAAAAGCAAAAGAAATATTATAAGAATTATCCCATTTGGCCTTATCTGGCTTTCCTTTAGTGTTGTCTACCTGCTATTGGAACGGGGTCTGTTGGGAGATTTACAATTCTATCCTTCTACCGGCAACCCGTACAATTTTAAAAACAATTTAATAATAACGACTGCCAGTGCTTTTACAACCGGCATATTAATCGGAATCCTTGAGATTGTTTATTTCAATAAATTATTCATTCATAAAAGTTTCGGAAAAAAAATAATTATTAAATCGCTCATTTACCTGGTCCTGATTTTATCGTTTCTTTTTGTTCTTACCATTATTGCAAATGTTACTGAACTGCATGCCGGCATTTTTGATGCCCGCGCATGGAACAACGCCTGGTTGTTTTTTGTAAGCTTTTCATTTTGGAGTGTTACGGTATACATAGCGGCAATAATTGGGGTTTCTCTTTTTTACAACGAAGTGAGTGATAACCTTGGCCAGGGTGTTCTCATTAATTTTTTTTTGGGCAAATATCATACCCCCACAGAAGAAGAGAGAATATTTATGTTTCTCGACATGAAATCATCTACCACCATTGCGGAGCAAATTGGCCATGTAAAATATTTTGATATGCTCAGGAACTATTACGCCGATCTTTCCGAACCTATTATAGCGTATTCTGGCGAAATTTATCAATATGTGGGAGATGAAATTGTTGTATCTTGGAGTCTTAACAATGGACTGAAAAAAACCAATTGTATCCGTTGCTTTTTTGCTATCAAAAAGGCCATCGGTAAACGGCAAAATTATTATACGCAAACATTCGGGCAATTGCCACAATTCAAAGCAGGATTTCATATAGGAAAAATAACCACCGGCGAAATAGGCGTTATCAAAAAGGAAATCATCTTCACAGGCGATACACTCAATACCACTGCACGGATACAGGGCCTTTGCAATGCAAATAATACCGATATACTTGTTTCGGGCCAACTGGTAAACCGGTTGCCATTGCAGGAACCTTTTCTTTATAAACCGCTGGGAAAAAATGAACTGAGGGGAAGAGATGAGAAAATTGAATTATTTACCGTTACAAAAAACAATTCTCATGAAGCCTGAGAAACATCTTCTTCACGTCATTTTTGATTTCCCGGGACCAGGACGCCGTTTCATTTCATTAAACATGCTTTCAACGGCCGGAAAAGAAATTCAATAAACCAGCAATTTCATCAATACCGGCCTCACCGGTTAAACGCAACGAGTAAAGCGGCCGCGGTAAAACAAATTGCTGAAAAAACCAATCCCCGGAATGGAATTGAAAACCAGTATCTTTTTGCCAGCCAGCAATAAAAATATATAACAACAATATGCATCAGCATATACAAAGGCCGGGACACAATATAAAAGTACTGAAGCGCGGCTACTACATTAACAATGCCTATATAAATGGCGCCGGAGCTATGACTGGCATTAAAACCTGTCCACGCTTTCCACATAGTAGTTTGTCTTGTGATCACCGGTGACGTTTTTTTCATTTCTTCCTGCAGTGCATGGTTCCGGCAAGAAAATTTGTCGGTGAAAAAAGTATACAGTAAATGGATGCTACCCAATACAACCAGCGGTATTGAACCTGCTAACCACAAATATTTTGCTATCATATTTTATTAGATATGTTTAATGCCAGCATCGGGCAGGGTTAGAATTTTGAAAACAGTTCCAGAAAAGCCTGTTTTTTTGTGCGTGAAATACCAACCATGGTATCATCGTCCATAATAACATAGCCGCCCTCACCCCGCACAAATTTCTTTATATGGTTTAAATTGATAAGAAAGGAATTGTGTATCCGGTAAAAATCAGGTCCGGATAGTGTATCATCTATTTCCTTCATTGTTTTTGAGACAGTTATTTTCTTGCCATCGGTCATTTTTACACTGGTATAGTTGTTATCAGACTCGCAGTAAATGATATTGCTTGTCTCCACAAAAAGCATTCCATAAGAAGTTGTTAACGCAATTCGGCCAATGGTTTGGTTAGCGGTATTGTGAACGCTTTGAAGCAATAATTCCATTTGCTCTTTTAAGGGAGCCGATTTGGTGGTTTCAATTCTGCGTATGGTATCAGTCAGGTCGTCTGCGTCTACGGGTTTTAGCAAATAATTCAAAGCGCTGTACCGGAAAGCGCGTATGGCAAACTGGTGATATGCCGTGACAAATACCACATCAAAAAAAAGTTTATCAAACTTCTCCAGCATATCAAAGCCGTTCATATTCGGCATTTCTATGTCAAGGAACACCACATCGGGGCGAAACCTGTTTATTGCTTCGATACCCTGTTCTGCATTGTTACATACCGCCTCAACTTTTACCTGGGGGCAATAGGTCTTCAACAGCATTTGCATTACTTCGAGGCTATCGGTTTCATCATCTACCAGAATACAACGTATCATGTTTTTGTTTTTTATATCAAATGGGTATTGTGAGAATAACTTTTGTTCCTGCAGCTTCCCCGGTATTGCTTTCCAGATCGATGATCTGTATGCTTGCATTGAGGGAGGTATGTTTATTGAGCATGGTAATTCTTTCTTCGGTGAGCTTCATGCCCAACGACTTATTGTTGGTGGCCGACTTGCTTTTTAATTCCTTGGCCCGGGCACGTCCAATGCCATTGTCTTCCACCGTACATTTCAGCAAGTTATCGTTGGTGGTTTTTACCGATATGAAAAGCCGCCCGCCGCTTTCTTTGTGTAACAACCCGTGCCAGATGGCATTCTCTACATAGGGCTGAATAATCAAAGGCGGAACCTGCAGCGTATCCGCGCTTACATTTTCGTCTATGCTAATTTCATACACAAATTTATTGGAGAACCGCAACGATTCCATTTCAACATAGAGCTTTAGTGCTTCCAATTCATCAGATAAGGCTACTTCGCGGCTGTTGGAATTGTCTAATATCAACCTTATCAGTTTTGCAAACCGGGTAAGGTACCTGGATGCATTGGTATGATCGCTTTTAAGGATATACTTGTTGATTGAATTGAGCGAATTAAAAATAAAGTGCGGGTTCATCTGCGCCCGCAGCGCACGCATTTCTATCTCTGCCTGTTTTTGTTTTATCTGGATAAGCTCCATTTCGGTATTCTTTTTTTCCTCCTCGGCTTTTGCCTTTTCTTCTACCGACGTTTGCCATTGCCTGAAAAAGAATCCCGCCGCTACGCCTACATTCATTAAAACAATGATCACAAAAAGAAGAATGCAAACAAGCGCAATAAACGGATCTGAAAAAAAAGAAGGCAATGATGATCTTACCAGGGCATACACAACCAGCACCGGTGGCACCAGGATAATAATCGAACTGATTATCTGTACAAATACCCGGCGGGCAAAACTTTTATTATAAGAAAGCCGCTTGTCAAGAAAACGGGCAATGCCCCTGATGGTATACCAATAAAAAAGCAGGAGACCATATTGAAATACAAACCAAAAAAGATGAAACAGCAATGATAATTCCGGCATGAAAACATACCGTACAATGCTTGCCAGCACAGTAAAAAGCAGAAACCCGGCAAAAGGAACATATTTCCAGTTCATACAAAGAATTTAAACAGCATGGTGATGAATGAATAACGCGGTGCTGTGCGCGCAATGCGCTAAAGTAGGCCTATATGAGACAAGGCAGGAAAATCAATGAGCAAACGGCAAGCTGGGTGAGTGGTTGGCACGCCGTTTTTCCGCCATACACCCACAAATATTATTGCCCTGCACCTATATGCAAACCGTCACAATGGGTTGTATTGGTTTGCAGTATATTTATCCATCTTTTTTAATAATTCAACCAATGACTTTCTATGCCTGCAACCAGCCAAAAACCACCGGTAATAAACAATGATACCGCCTGGCGCCTAAAAGCCATTGTGGGCGGCTCGGCCGGCAACCTGGTAGAATGGTACGACTGGTACGCATTCTCTGCATTCTCCCTATATTTTGCGGGCATTTTTTTTCCGGGCAGCAACGCCACAGCCCAGCTTATCAATACTGCCGGCATTTTTGCCGTTGGTTTTTTAATGAGACCCATTGGCGGTTACGTGTTTGGAAAACTGGCAGATAAAAAAGGCCGTAAGCTGGCAATGACGCTTTCTGTTTTACTCATGTCTTTCGGATCGCTGCTGATTGCCGTGTTGCCCGGATACCATTCCATAGGAATATTTGCGCCCATTCTGTTGCTGGTGGCCCGCTTGTTACAAGGGCTGAGTGTAGGAGGCGAATACGGCACTTCTGCTACGTATTTAAGCGAGGTAGCCACCCCGGCGCGCCGTGGGTTTTACTCCAGCTTTCAGTATGTTACTTTAATAGGTGGCCAGTTGATTGCGCTGGGTCTGCAGCTACTGCTTCAGCATGTATTTCTTTCGGATAAACAATTGCATGAGTGGGGCTGGCGTATTCCATTTGTTATTGGTGCGATATTGTCATTGGTGGCATTGTATCTGAGAACACACCTGCGCGAAAGTGATGCTTTTGAACATAAAGTTGAAACAAAACAAAAGAAAGGCAGCCTTAGGGAACTGATGAAGCATCCAAAAGCCGTTGTAACGGTTATAGGACTAACGCTGGGGGGTACCCTCGCCTTTTATACCTATACCACGTATATGCAAAAATTTTTGGTCAATACCGTTGGCCTGACAAAAAATCAATCCACCCTTCTCTCATTTTTATCCCTTTTTATTTTTGCATTCATTCAGCCTTTGTTTGGTATGTTGAGCGACCGTATAGGCAGGCGCCCTTTGCTCCTCTCTTTTGGCGTACTGGGCACTTTGTTTACCATTCCATTGCTTACAACACTCAGTCATACCAGTAATATGTTTACTGCATTTTTGCTATTAATGGCAGCCCTGTTAATTGTAAGCGGGTATACTTCAATTAACGCAGTAGTGAAAGCCGAAATTTTTCCTGTAGAAATCAGGGCGCTGGGCGTGGGACTACCCTATTCATTAACGGTAGCGATTTTTGGCGGCACGGCAGAATATATTGCATTGTGGTCAAAAGAAAATGGACACGAAAATTATTTCTACTGGTATGTAACCTTTTGTATTTTTATTTCGCTTATTGTTTATTTCCTGATGAAAGACACCAAAAAAACTTCTTGGCTGGATACAAAATAGTAAAGCACCAGAAGCCTGATACCATGGATACAGCTTTAATAATATCGAATATATCTCAGCAGGTACAAGCCGGTACAGAAACAATGGATTTTTTTGTATCGTTGCTGGAACCGAAATCGATAGCAAAAAAAGAATACCTTGTCAGAACAGGGGACATTTGCCGGTACGATTATTTTATAAACAAAGGCTGCGTTAAAGTGTGTTACACCGACAAAAAAGGTGTCGAGTGCATTGTAAAATTTGCCATTGAAAATTGGTGGGTGGTAGATCTGGAAAGCTTTTTGCATCACACTCCTTCATTTTATTATATTCAGGCCGTGGAAGATACAGACCTGTTTCAGCTGAGTAAATGCAATTATGACCTCCTGCACCGGAAATATCCTGTATTCCAGCAATTTTCCAATGACCGCTGGCAAAAAGGTTTTATTGCATTGCAACAGCGCATCATACAAAACCTTTCTCTTACAGCCGAAGAAAAATACAAACATTTCAGGGAAAAATATCCCTCGCTTGAGCAGCGCATTCCGCAAAAACTTACCGCCGCATATGTAGGCGTTACGCCCGAATTCCTGAGTGTATTAAGAAGAAGATGGGCAACGGCCATTTCTTAATGTACATTAAGATTTTTTACGCCATTCATGTTTTGTTTTGCCTAAAAATAATCATGAAACAATGTATCTTTTTTACAGACAACAGCTGGCCGGCGTTTATACTGCGTCTTTTTGCGGGAGGCATCATGTTTGCGCATGGCGCACAAAAGATGTTTGGGCTGTTCGGCGGGTACGGGTTCAGCGCTACCATGCGCTATTTTACTGAAACAATGCGACTGCCGGCCATCATTTCTTTTCTTGTGATTGCAACAGAATTCATTTGCTCATTGTCATTGATTGCCGGACTGGCAGGCAGGCTGAGTGCCGCTGTTTTTATCATTATCATGCTGGGTGCTATTTTCAGCACCAATTATAAAAACGGTTTTTTTATGAACTGGTTTGGTAATCAGCAGGGCGAAGGCTATGAATACCATTTGCTGGTAATTGGAACATGCCTGGCTTTGCTGATAACCGGTAGCGGTAAGTATTCTATAGACCGGTTGATTGTGCAAAGCTAAAGCGCCGCAACCGGCGAATGATTGCGACGCCCGCAAAAAGGAAGGGCAGAAGAGATCCGGCACAATTTTATTTTCTCATGTTTTAAGGAACTGACATATAGCGCAGGTAACACCCAACTGTATGCTTTTCATATTCCAGGCCGGATTATCATAGCCGCCTCCGCCCGGGTAATATTCAGAGGTTTTTTTATTGAGCCTGGATATGCGGTGATCGTAAATAAGCTGTATGCCGATCGGCGAATTGGGTATATCATATTTTAAACCGGCTTGTATTCCTACACCGGTACTCACTGAGCTGCTCTTTATATCTGTCTTTTCATTGCTGCCGGCACCGCTCGATTTCACTTTGGCGCCCAACAGAAGATTTACTTCGGGGCCGGCCATCACAGTGAGCTGTTCATTTACCTTTATCTCTGCCATTATGGGCACAGACAGATAGGTGTAACTGTATTTGGATTCATATTCCTGACTGGTGCCCCCACCTGTTTCGCCGGGGGTGGAATAACTGAGCACTTCAGATGCACTGTTATGTTTTAATAACAAAGAAGGAGTAACAGCAAAACGATCACTGAATGAATACGCTGTTCCAAATCCAAACTGGAAACCAATACCCGGCTTGTGTTTGTGGTTGGTATTACCATAATCCTCTTTGCTGCTTTTAAAAGAAATATTGGGACCCGCAGTAATATGCGTGCGTATCGCTTTTATACCCAAGGGCAGTTTTTTAGCGGTTTGTTTTACGGATGCTTTACTTTGACGGATGATCGTTTGCTCACCTTCTGCCAGTATTGCATTTGGTAACGTTTGAATGTCCGCATCAGGATTACCGGCAACGAATACAACTTCAGGTACGGCCGGTCCGGTAGGTTCCGGTAATGTTGACAATGAATTGCCGCTAATGGTAGCCAGCCTTTCTGTGTTTAATGAAATGGTATGCCCATGAGAAGTGGTGACGGGTGACGCCGCATTACCGGAGACATAGGCCCGGTTGCCCGGTTTGCAATTGCAGGGTTTGCTGGAAGCAATCCCCAATGGACCTAAAAAACAACAGCTCTGCACAAGAAAAACAATGGCAGTAAGAGAAAACAAGGACAACAGTGTGGAACCGTTTGGAGAGGGTATGAAAATTTTTTTCATGGCGATAAGTTTTTATACCTGCAATGCAGGTGTGGTTTAATGTAAATGATTAAAAATTCAGGTTGCTTACCATCCGGTGCCCGTAGCCTTGCAGCAAGGGTTGCTGCTGCAGTATTAATATGCTGGCAAATCTTTTATAAATTGATTGATCCGCGAAATAATTTCTCTTAATGGAATAAATCTTTCTATGAATGCATTCCGCGGCGGTGAGTGGTAGCAAAATGCCGCTGAATGGGGCGCCATTTAGTTTAGTTGCAGTGTAAGTTGTACGGTATACTTGCCGCCGCCTTCATTAATATACAATTCATGTTTAGCAGGATAGATGATCTCAAGGCGTTTTCGGAGGTTTGCCAGTCCAACCCCGCCACCCGTTGATGCATTGGCTGTATTGCTGATACTGTTTACCGATTGATAAGACAGACTGCCATTTTCGATGGCAATATTTATTTCGAGGTAGCTATTGGTTTTATATTGTTCCAGACCATGTTTGAATGCGTTTTCAATAAACTGTATTAAAAGCATAGGTGAAACCTGTTTGCCGGCGGCATTTCCAGAAACATGCAGGCTGATGCTGGCACTGTCATCGTACCGGAGCTTTTCCAGTTCTATATAACTGGTAATGAATCGCAGTTCCTTTTCTACCGGTACACGATCATGGCGGCAATCGTAAATGATATATTCCATAATATCACTCAGTTTTAATATAGCGTCCGGCGCTTTTTTGGGCGCAATCATAGCGAGTCCATATAAATTATTCAGGGTGTTGAAATAAAAATGGGGGTTTAATTGTGACTTCAGCAATTGCAATTCCATCTCTGCAATCTTTTTGGTAAATTCTATGGTAAGCTGCTGTTCCTTTTCTCTTTCCAGTTGTTGTTGCTGCGCCAGTATACGGGTTGTTTGCTCCCTTACCCTTGTCTCCAGTTTTGTAGTCAGCTCTTCCTGCAATTTTTTATTCTCTTCCAATTGTTCAATCAGCTGCCGTTGCGCAATAATTTTTTCTTTTTCAATCAGCCCGGTTTTATAACTAAGGCCCAGTGTAAAACAAAGCAGTTCCATTACCATACCCAGCTGCATATAAATAATGGGGTCGAACCGGCCAATATAAGGTCCGTCCAGTAACCACGACAATACCATAGCCAGCAACGCCCCTAGTAAAAAGCAGCCGGAACCCGCAGCAATAAAGCGGGGCAATGGCTTTCTTGTTTTTAATAATAGGTAAATACCGGTAAAACCCATTATCAGCAGGTAAATGCGTACAGCATAAAAAAGTATAATTTTTGCCGGGTACAAGTTCAGTTGCGATAAGATGATATCTGCGGCAATACTGGCCAGCAGTATTCTTTCAGTAACAATGATGACACGAAAAAATGCCGGTGCAAAATCCCTGAAATCGATAAATGACCGAACAAAACGGTAGTACCCAAAAAACATCAGGTAACTAAGAGGGTTGTTCCCGAATTTATGTATAATGGGGAGATAGGAAAATAAAAGATCGTTGTAATAAGCCTCATCGAATTTGAAAATGAAAAACGCAAAAACGCAGCCCGAATAAAAAGCGTACAGCAGGAATTCTGTGCGGCGGTTAACCAGGTATTGGGTGAGGGTATGAAGGGTAATAAAAAAAATAATAGCCAGGAATAAAACATCCGCGTAAATAAAATAACGGTTTTTATACAGCAGGTCTTTTATAACAAGCGTAAATTCTGCCGGCCGTATGATAATAGGGTACTGCCTTGAGAAATTCTGGTAGGCATTGTTCATACGGGCGTATACTTTGATGGTGCCGCCTGCATTGACCTTACAATAAAAACTCCTTCTTTCATTTTTGCTGGCCGATGAAAAAAAGCCCATGTTATCTTTTACAAAATGCAGCCCGGTATTATCTTCATAATAAACGGATAAAACGCTTACACGATTAAATATGAGCTGGACCATTTCGTCCTTTGCAGCGGGGTTGTGCAGTATCCACCGAATCCAAAGCGTTAATGGCGCAGTACCGTATTTGTTGCGGATGGTAATATACATATTGGTATCGCGTACAAATTGCTGACGGGTAATGGCTGCCGGTTGCAGGGTAGTGCCGGTATTGGTGAAGTAACGGGCGTAAGCCTCCATATTGTAAGCGCTATCCCAGCCTGGTTGCGGAAAAAGCAATACCGTATCCTGTGCATTTGCAAAAGAAAAAAACAGCAACAACACAGGTACTATGGTAAGTCTGGCTGTCCGCATGAACGCTTATAATAATTTATTTTTTGCTACACGATTAATAAATTCTTCTTTACTGTAACGGCTGATGGGCAATTGCGTTCCATACACCAGTGCCATATTTCCTTCAATGGCTTGAACCTGTTGCAGGTTTACAATATAGCTGCGGTGAATGCGAAAAAAATAGTCTCTGGGCAAACGTTCTTCCAGGTTTTGCATGGTTTGATATACGACCAGGTTACCACTCACTGTGTAAATACGAACATATTCCTTTAAAGCCTCTATATAAAAAATATCGTCGGTGTGGATGCGTATAAATTTGCCACTGCTTTTTACAAAAAAATCTTTTGCCGCCGGTTGTTCTTCTGCGGGAAAAACAGGATCCGTGGAAATTGCGGGCGTTATAAGCATACAGGCTTTATTGACTGCCTGCAAAAAACGTTCAAAAGCAAAAGGTTTCAGCAGGTAATCTGCAGCGTTCAAATCAAAACTTTCCACTGCATATTCTCTGTATGCAGTAGTAAAGATAACCTGCGGATGCTGCGGCAGCGAGCGCAACATTTCGAATCCGCTGATTTTCGGCATTTTAATATCCAGGAAAATGAGGTGTGGTTTCAATTTGCTGAACTCGCGCAATGCATCGGAAGCATTGGAATAGTCACGGAGTAACAATAGACGGTCATCCCGCAGAATATAGTCCTTCAGAATATCCCGGGCAATGGGTTCATCATCAATAATGACACAATTCAGCGTCTGCATATTTAAAGTTACAAGTTACCCTCAAAAAATCAGAAGCAATGGGCATTTCAACGAATGGCAGGAATTCACCGCCCAAAGGCATGGCTTTCCGGGGCCGGATTTCCATTACGGTAATATCGAATAAAAAGAAGACAGGGTCCTAATCATCAATATAGCTTGCATGCCGATCCCTTTCCGCCGTTGTTGGTGTTTTCACCAACAACTCAAAGCAAGAGCACGCCGCAAAAAAGACCAGAATTTATTCTTCATGTTCCAGCGGAACATTTTGTGGGTAGAAAAGATTGAATGAATATCCCTGCACGCCGTAGGTATGCGTTGTGCTGACTGATTTCCCGCCATTGTTGGTGTTTTCACCAACAACCCGAAGCAAAAGCACGCCGCAAGAAACATCAGGAATCTTTCTGTGAATATTATTTGCACACTCCCGGGATTTCTGTATTTGATTCGATACCCATTGCCCGAAATTGCACTCCGGAACGGCAATAAAAATGCAACCTGTATCTACCCACAACGCACCCCGCTGGGGTGCCGCTTGCCGGAATTCCGCGATTGATAGTATACAACATGCCGCATATTTAATATTGGCGCATGTTTGTTAAAGATCAAACATTTTCCTTTTTTTTAGTTAATCGGTTTTATCAATCACCCCTTTAGGCTTATTTTCCGTATCTAAAACTGACTGCATGAGAAATCTTTTCTTTCTGTGTATTTTATTTCTTTTATTTAATCCACTTATCGCGCAACAACCTATTCCGATAAAAGCGAATTACCAGCTGGCAGCCAGGTTCTCACAAAAAAAACAGGATAAACTGCTTTTTTCAACTGCCGTAGACGCCCATTGGCTAAAAAAAAGCAGCCGGTTCTGGTACAGTTATGAAACAACGGAAGGCAAGAAATGGTATATCGTTGACCCTGCAAAAGCAGAAAAACGGTTGATGTTCGATAATGCCCGGCTGGCTGCAGAACTTACCAAAATCATAAAAGACGCTTCAGATGCACAGCATTTGCTGATAGACAGCATCCGCTTTATAAAAGATGAACACTCCATACAGTTTGAATTTAAAAGTACTGCAGATGCCGAACGCAAAGACAGTGCAGACCTGGCAAAGAAAGATTCACTGGCAAAAAAAGCGGGCCTGCCGGTAAAAGAAAAAAAGATCTTCTATTTTGAATACAACCTCGACAACGGTGTTCTGACAGAACTCACCGATTATAAAAAACCGAAAAGAAAACCCATCTGGGCGTCCATTTCGCCCGACAGCCAGACCATTGTATTCGCAAAAAATTTCAATCTCTGGTATATGGACAAGGCCAACTATGAAAAGGCAGTAAAGAATGAAGACGATACTACCATCGTTGAAAAAAAACTTACCACAGATGGAACTGAAAATTTTTCCTATGGCGATTCTTTTAATGAAACCAATGTTGATCGGGAGAAAAATAAAAACAAACGCAAACAGGCTTTTATTTACTGGTCGCCCGATGCGAAACATTTTGCCATTACAAGAACCGACCAGCGAAAGGTAAAAGATCTTTGGGTGATCAACAGCATTGCAGAACCAAGACCCACACTGGAAACCTATAAATACCAGATGCCTGGAGAAAAAGAAGCACCGGAAGATCACCTGCTGTTGTTCGACATGGTGGCTAAAGCCCAAAAAGAAATCAATGTATCGCTTTTCAAAAATGAAGACATCAGCATCTGGTCTGCAACGCCATTGCCCAGCAGTCGCGACAACGACTGGCGCACCTTACTATGGCTGGGAACAAATGATAATTTTTATTTAACCCGCACCAGCCGTGATCTGAAAAAAGTAGATGTACTAGTAGCCGGTGTTTCATCTGCAGATGTAAAGCCACTGATACAGGAAAGACTCAATACATATGTTGAAACAAGAAAACCGGGTTTGATAAATGCCGGTAAAGAATTGATTCACTGGAGCGAAAGGGATGGCTGGGCGCACTTCTATTTATATGATGAAAATGGAAAACTTAAAAACCAGATTACTACCGGCGCATTTCATTGCGAAGACATTGTGGGTATAGATGAGCAAAAAAGGATTTTGTATTTCTCTGCCAATGGCAAAGAATCCAATGAAGACCCTTACTACCTGCACTTATACAAAATTAACTTCGACGGCACTGGCATGAAACTGTTAAACCCCGGCGAATATGAGCACGGCATGAGTATGGATGACAGCAAAGAATTTTTTGTAGATAATTTTTCAAGGGTGAACACCATTCCAAAATCTGCTTTGTACAATGCGGACGGCAAAAAGATAATGGAATTGGAAACAACCGATTTTTCTTCGCTCGTGGCAGCGGGTTATAAGTTTCCACAGATATTTAAAGTAAAGGCCGATGACGGTATTACTGATCTCTATGGTGTGATGTACAAACCATTTGATTTCGACAGTACAAAAAAATACCCCGTAGTTGAATATGTATATCCCGGCCCGCAAACAGAAGCAGTAAACAAAGCATTTACCAGGGCCGCAGACAGAACAGACCGGCTTGCGCAGATAGGATTGATTGTTATTACGGTTGGTAACCGTGGCGGCAATCCCAGCAGATCAAAATGGTATCATAGTTATGGTTATGGCAATTTAAGGGATTATGGATTGGCCGATAAAAAAGCAGCCATCGAACAATTGGCTGACCGCTATTCATTTATTGATATCAACCGGGTAGGCATTCATGGTCATTCGGGTGGTGGTTTTATGTCTACTGCCGCCATACTGGTTTATCCCGATTTTTATAAAGTGGCTGTTTCTTCATCCGGAAACCATGATAACAGTATTTACAACCGCTGGTGGAGCGAAAAACACCATGGCGTTAAAGAAACCATCGGTGAAAAAGGCGATACCAGTTTTGTATATAATATTGAAAAAAACCAGGACCTGGCCAAAAACCTGAAAGGCCACCTGATGCTCACTACGGGTGATATAGATAACAATGTAAGTCCGGCCAATACCATCCGTGTTGTAAATGCACTGGTAAGAGCTAATAAAAGATTTGATTTAATGGTATTGCCGGGTCAGCGCCATGGCTATTCAGATATGCAGGAATATTTTTTATGGGGACTGGCAGACTATTACAGCAAATGGCTGATCGGAGATTTTTCGCAACCTGTTGATATAGTGGAAATGAACAGGGAAATAGAACAGAGTGGAAATAAAAAAAGATAATATTTTATAGTAACAGCTTGAAATGGTGCAATCGTTTGGAGATATAATTGCAGAATGCGATTCTTTAGAATGTATTCAATTTGCAAAAACGTTTTTTCTAATTTTCACCACTGTAAAAACGAAAGCCCCGATGTAGAAACATCGGGACTTCTTGGTTAAGGCTCTGATTAGTAGCTATGTTTAATTCGTTATTTTCTTTACCAAAGATAATAGGTCATCTTAACTATTCCAACATTCAGACATACCCTAAAGCGGGTATTTTTGTTATAATTCTGCCATCACCTTCATTTCTTTATCCACAAACTGCATCAATTGATTGATGTTGTCGCCGGAGAAATTAAATTTTAAACCGGCTGCTTCGTACAATTTTGGAAGGGTTGCAGTGCCGCCGAGGCTGAGTGCTTTTGAGTAGTTATCCAATGCCGCTTCCTTGTTTTGCTTGAATTGTTTCCATAAACCGATTGCGCCCAGTTGGGCGATACCATATTCTATGTAATAAAAAGGTACTTCAAAAAGATGCAGTTGCCGCTGCCAGCCATTGCCGCGGTAATTTTCCAGCCCGCTGAAATCGATTACTTTGCTTGAAAACTCATTCAGGATTTCTGTCCAGCGTGCGGTACGTTCCTCCAGGGTATGATTTGGATTTTCATATACCCAGTGCTGAAACTTGTCGATAGTAGCAATCCATGGGAATATGGTAATTACACGTTCCAACTGATGCTCCTTTGCGCGTTTTAATTCTTCCTTGCTGTCAAAATAAACATCCCAGTAATCCATACTGAAAAGCTCCATGGCCATGCTGGCCACTTCCGCAATTTCCATGGGGTATTCTTTAAAAGAACTCAGTTCCAGCGGGTGCGCTAAAAAAGAATGTACGGCATGACCACCCTCGTGTACCATGGTGGTTACATCACTCATTTGTCCTGCTGCATTCATGAAAATAAAAGGGGCGCCGGTTTCGGCAAGCGGGCAATTGTAACCGCCGGGTGCTTTGCCTTTACGGCTTTCCAGGTCAAACCGGTTCATTTCATTCATTTTGCGCAGACATGCAGCAAAAAAAGGCCTTATTTTTTCAAAGCAGGCGATGCTTTTTTGCAACAATTCATCGCTGGTAGAAAAAGGACGCAAAGGCGCTGTACCTTCTGGTTCAGCTTCCAGGTCCCAGGGCCGCAGCGTATCCACTCCGAGCTTCTTCTTTTTTGCTTCGTAGATTTTATCGGCCAGTGGCAGTATATATTTTTTTACAGAATCATGAAACTCAAAACAATCTTCTTTGCTGTAATCGAACCTGCCCAGGTCGGCAAATTTATAATCACGGTAATTGCTGAACCCGGCATTGACGGCTACCTGCCGGCGTTTTTCTACCAGTTGCGAGTAAAGGTTATCGAGTGCGTCTTTGTCGGCAATCCTTCTTTCATTTATTTTTCTATAGACAGTTTCGCGCTGTTTCCGGTCGTGGCTTTCCAAAAATTTAGCGGCTTGCTGCAAGGTATATTCTTTACCATCTACGTCTACGGTCATTTTCCCCGATATAACACCAAACTGTTGTGCCATTACGCTGAGCTCAGAAAGAATGGGTATATTAATTTCCCGGAAAAGGTCTATGCTTTTTTTAACGCTGCGCAGGTAGGTATAATATTTTTTTTGATCCAGTTCGGCTGTATACGGACATGCCACCAATTTACGGTTAAGCTTATCTGCGTACGGCTGAATTTTGGGTTGAATCTGGGTTACAAAAAAAACAAAAGCTTCTTCCAACGATTTATTTTCTGTATCGCAGGTCATTTTAATTTGCCTCCAGCATGCATCTTCGCTTAATACCGCTTCTATTTCGCTGGAGTCTTTCAACCATTTTTCGAGGTCTGCTTTTGAATTCAGTGGCCTGTCGAGCAATTGTTGAAAATAGGGTTCCAGCGCTTCCCAATTGGTTACCACAAAGTTTTCGGGCAAAAAATTTCGGGGAAGCGCCTGTATTTCCGCACTTGTCTTAATCATACGATTGTCTTTTTAGAAAAACACAGGCTACTGCTTCAGGCTTCCTGTTGAAACCCTGCTGCACGTAGCCTGCGCTATAAACTTTTTATTTCTTTTTGGGAGCCGCCTTTTTCTTGGGTGCTTCCTCAGCTGGTTTTTCTTTGGCCGCCTTAGTAGCTGGTTTAGCCGCCTTGGTTGCTTTTACAGGCTTTTCTTCTGTTGTGGGTTCTTTCTTTTTGGGAACCGCCTTTTTCTTGGGCGCTTCTTCCGCTACTTCTTCTTCTTTAGCAGCTTTTGGCGCCTTGGCGGCTGGTTTTTCTTTCGCAGCTGCCGGCTTTTTTTCCGCTACTTCTTCAACAACGGGTGCTTCTTCCACTTCCGGTTCCGGTTCAGACAGTTTAATTTCTATATCATTCTTTTGAAGAATCTCGAACCATTTTATAATCTTCTTCATGTCGCTGGTATACACCCTTTCAAAATCCAGGTCGGGATAAGCAGCTTCAAAATATTTTTTTATAGCCGCATTGTCTTTTGTATCGGGCAGCGGTGCCTTGGTTTTTTGCATTGCCTGTAAAATGTCTACCAGGTTTACATTATCCCGTACAGTATAAATTTCTATGCTTTCCAGGTGAGAAAAATTATGAATACGGCTGGATACGAATTTGGTTGTTTTATCTTCCAGTGAGCGTACAATAGCGCCGTCGTTCTTGCTGCTGATGAGTTCATGCAGGCCAGACAAACCAGAAACGGCAATAATTTTACTATAATCCATACAAAGTTGTTTTTTAAGGACGTGCAAGATACAGGAAAACCACAAATTTAGGCCAGTAAGCACCCATGTACGGGGTTTGGGATGCGGTTTTTGGGAAAGCCGGTATTTAATTTAGCCTGAAAGGCCACCAAATATGCGGGCAGGCTTCAAAAAAGCAGCGCACGCGCGGTTTTGCCGCCTTGGCAGGTTAACTGGTAAAAACGCCTTTGAACTTGAAGAAGGTGGTTTCATTGAAGAAAATTCGGGCGGTTACGTTGATATCGCCCGATGTCAGCTCCGTATAATCGGTTTCGGCATGGATTGTATTGTTCTTCCCGGGATCTATAACCGATAAAAACTTTAGATCCAGCCCGGTATGCAGCCGCAATGACCGGTTGGTGGCTGTTTCCAGCAATTCTTTCACAATCTGCATCATACAGACGCCTGGCACCACCGGTTGACCTGGAAAATGGCCCCGGAAAATTTCATGGTCCGGATTTATCTTCAAAACAGCCGTCGTTCTGCCTGTTTCTGTAACCGTGCTCACAATTGTATAAAAATCACCCGCTAAAATCATTGCTTCAGTTTTTTTAAACCAATTGTAAAATTAAAGTTTGCATGGCTGATACCAATGGTATCGGGCATGCCGTCTTTATAATGCTGCATCACTGCTGTAACCACCGGCTTTCTTCGTGAAGCCCTTTCTACCCTGATCAGCTGACTGCAGGTGCTGTCTGTAATATAATAATTATTGCCTTTGCTCTGCGGAAAACCATAGTAAAACAAACCGTCTTTTTTTAGTAAAAAAGATTTCTTCATATCCAGGTGCTGCATCAGCAGCAAGGCAAAATCTTTACGCAGGGTAGTTTTAACAGCCTTTTTATCCATCTGCGGCAGTATATACCAGACTTTGAATTCGCCGGAAGCAGAGAATTCAAAATCAAAATACTTAAAACCCATTTCGTTTGAAAATACAAGCCGGGTGCTGCTGTCGGGCATTTGTTTTAGCAATAATAATCCGCTCAGATGTTTACCCACCACATCTACCTGTGTATTGTACAAAGCCCTGGTAAATATTGGTTTGAATGTCAGCAGGCATGAAGCATCTGCTTCCGTGCGGGTCATACCGCGGTAAACCGAACTGCAGGCCGTCAAAAAAAACAGGCAACTACTTAATAATAAATAATGCGTCCGCAATACTGGCATTCATTTCTTTGTTTAGAAAACTGATGAGGGTGTTATCGCCCGACTGTTCATACATTTCCAGTTTGTTTACCGAATAGTCTTTTTTTGAAAGTATGACATGGATGTTTTTAAAATAAGTCTTCATTCCTTTTGCCACGGGCGAAAGTTCTACCAGGTATGCGGTACCGCTTTCAAATACCATTACTTTAAAATCGGGGTTGCTGAGTGCGGTTCCCTGCACACAATCAACCATCATGCGATTTATCTGCTGAAAAAGTTTATTGGATTTTGCAGAGATCCTATTTTCCTTTTGCCCGTCTTTTACATAAACTGTATTGTTATTAATGATTACGAGGTACTTAAATGGGTCTGTGTATTCCATGCGTACCAGGTTTTCTTTTTTGAAAAAAAACTTTCCCCTGGAATTTATTTTTTCTGACAGCATTCCCAGGTTTTTTTCCTGTACAAAGTCAGCGGTGATGGTTTGCATTTTTTGTGCGGCAGCGGCAAACTGTGTTTTAAAGGCATTCATATCTGCTACCGGTTTATAACCGGCATATTGCGCCTGCAATTTTGTTAAGGAACAACACAAAAAAAAGATTCCGATAATTATATTACGCATAGGGCTGCACATTTAATAACTTATCAATCCTTACAAATTCATATCCTTTACTGCGGGCCGATTCAATGAAACGCGGCAATATATTCAGCGTGGTTTTACTGGTATCATGCAACAGCACAATGGCGCCCGGTTGCAATTGCTTATCTATTTTTTGAAACAATTGCTCTTCCTCTTGTATGACCGTATCCAGGCTCCGGATATTCCAACCGATGGCCGTAAAGCCGCTGCGCTTCATTACGTTTCTCATATTGGGCGTAGTTACACCGTAAGGTGGCCTGAACAATAAAGGCCTGCTTCCGGTTACATCGTTTGCGGTTTCGCTCATTAACTGTACATCGGCCAGCATTTTTTTGGTTGAAAAAAGATCAAACCAAAAATGATGCGAAAAACTGTGGTTGCCGATAATATGTCCTTCGTCTTTTATCTGTTTCAACAAAGCTTCCTGACCGCCAATGTTTTTTCCAATGCAAAAAAAGACCGCCGGTACGCTGTATAGTTGCAATACATGCAATATCGCTGGTGTATACGCATTGGCGGGACCGTCATCGAAGCTAATGGCAATTTGCCGTGTATTCTGGTTGCCCCTGCACAAAACTTTCATAAAAAAGTTACTGCCCACATAATAGGACCCGTAGAAAAGTATACTCAGGTAAACCAGTAATAAAAGCAGGAAAACATACCAGGGCAGCTGGTTGCGGTTTACCAGGAAACCGGCCGCCAGCGCCATTATAATAAAAATGATATTGGTATTTCTAAAATTCAGCATGCGCTTACCAGCATTAAGGAATGATGAATGTTTTCGTAGTGGTTGTATACAAGAAGGTGTTGCAGCTTTCCCGGAGATATTGCGCTTACCGGAGGCGGTACGCTTTGTTCTTTCACGGCGGCAGCCGCCAGCCACAAAGCAAAAGCGGTGCTGGTAGGATATTCTCCGCACAGGTGTTTATAATGGGCCACCGGTTTATTTTTAAATATACTGTTGTTTAATTGTTCGTAGATGGCATCTCCCGCGGCATGCCCGTTACGGCCGGTAATTATAAAGTCCAGGTCTGTAACGGACAGCGACTGGCCCTTTAAAAAATTCAGTATTTCATCTTCAATTTCTTTTGTACCCGCTGGTTTATAGAATGTATGGAGGGCATCCAGCGTTGCGTAATCATTGCCGGAAGCCTGGTTGGTCAATAAGAAAAAAGCGGCGCCTTCTCCTGCTATGGTTCCTTTTGAATGACCTGCAAACAGTTCCGTATTGGCGGCGATATCTTTTTTATACAAGCCAAACCTGCTAAGCAGTGTATGACTATAATCTGTTATCTCGTCGGCAGCACCTGTTAATACCGAAGCAGCCGCATTTTCTTGTAGCAGCATCATGGCATCCAACAAGGCGCTTTCAAAAGAAAATCCGCGGTGTACAAATGTATTATTGTAGTTATGGCATTGCAGCAGCAAGGCAATCTGCGCACCTATTGTATTGTGGGTTGATTGTATAAATGCGGTGGGCGTAAGCATTTCTTCATGCTGCTCTACCATTTTTTTAATAAAGATGCCGGTATCTTCCAGGCATCCATAGGCGGTGCCCATTACAATGGCATCCGGTTGCTGTACACCCGCTTCATGTAAACACTGCATTGCCGCAGCCGTACCCATTTTTATAATGCGGCTCATGCGGCGTATAAACTTTGTATCTATATACTGCAAATAGTCTGGCTCAGTACAACGCAGGCGGTTGCCGTTTTGTATTACCAGCTCCTGCAGCATGGGTGTTTTGCCGGGTATATAACCAAATGTTTTTTGGGGCGAAATATTTCCGGTGGCACGAATAAATGTTTTCATCTTACAGTTTTGAAAAAATTAAAGATGAACAATTGCCACCGAAACCAAATGAATTGCTGAGTACATGATCAACGGTTACTCCTTTCTGAAAAGTTTTTTCAGGTACAAATGGCAGCGCCTGCATGGGCGTCTGCAGTCTGAGGTTCGGATAAATAAGGCCGTGCTTAATGGCCAGCGCAGAAAATACAGCTTCAATACCGCCGCTTGCGCCCAGTGTATGACCGGTAAATGCTTTGGTTGAACTCATTTTCGGATAATGCGGATCAAACAACCGTTGTATAGCTGTTCCCTCGGAAATATCATTGTTATACGTGCCGGTTCCATGCAAATTGATATAGCTGATATCATTTGTTTGGAGTCCGCTCATCGCCAGTGCACCTTTCATGGCCGCATAAGAACCCGCGCCTTCGGGCGATGATGCAGTCTGGTGATGCGCGTCATTGGCATTGCTGTAACCGCTGAGCCGGCAGTATAATTTTTCCTTCATGCGGGCAGCAACCTTTTCTGATACCAGTACCAGGTAACCTGCTCCTTCACCCAAATTCAGTCCACGCCGGTTTTCATCAAAAGGCTGGCAAAACGCCTTGTCTAAAATTTGTAAAGTATTAAATCCATTGAGTGTAAACTTTGTTAAAGCATCGGCGCCCCCGGCAACTACCACATCCAGCAGGTTGTGTTTGATAAGCCGCGCGCCAAAAAAAATACTGTTGGCGCTGGAAGAACAGGCGGTGCTAATGGTAGTTACATAATTTTTAATACCCAGTCCGTCTGCAACCAGTTCTGTTACCGCGCCGCATTCATGGTGTACCACATCTTTTAACCTGCCACTGTTCCTGTTATTTAAAAAAGCGGAAAAAAAAGATTCTGTCTTATCCATTCCACCTACTGAATTGGCAGAAATAAAACCGGTACGCAGTCCCGCAAATTGCGCAATGCCGGCATCGTTCCAGGCTTCTTTTGCAGCCATCATAGCCAGTAATGCAGTTCTGCTAACCGTTTGCGACAGACCGGTTGCAGCAGCCAGCTCCCGGTTATCCAGTTTTACGGCGGCAACGGGCAATATATTCTTATGAGTGGTTTCCAGTGATGTTATTGCGCCAATACCCGCTTCACTGTTTTCAAGTGACAGCAAACAGTTTGCTGCATTGTTACCAATTGCGGAAACAACACCGGCACCTGCCACATAAACCCCTGCGCTTTTTGTGTACATAAATTTGTTAAGACAAGCTGACTGTAAAATTTTACGGCATTAAAATGTCGCTATCGCCGATACTTGCGGGAGTGTTGCCTGCAATGATCAGGCTTGCTGACTTTGAATGTATTCAGCCATCGTTCTGACACTGCGGAAAACTTTCGGCCCTTCTTCTGCATTGTTGAGTTTAATATTATACTGCTGTTGTAATAATACAATCAGTTCTAGCGCATCAATGGAATCAAGACCCAGGCCCTCTACAAACAAAGGCTGATCGTCCCCGATTTCTTCCGGTTTTACATGTTGCAGATTTAATTGCTCCACAATCTGTTTTTTCAAATCCGACATTAGCTTATCCATGTGTTATCTGATAAATGTGATGAATGTTTTCTTCCGTAAAAAGTATTGCTTTGTTGTTTTTTTTCTTTTCCACCAAATACAGGCAGGCATGATAATCGTTGTCTAATATTTCCACCCAGCCGCAGATACAGGCTTTCAGTGCGCCGGTTTCCAGTAACCAGGAGACATTTTCCTGTAAAAATCCTGCATTGAAACTATCAAAAATAAAAAAATCATTTTCACCCTTAAAATTATGCCGGATACAGATTTCGCCCATTACAATATTTGGCAGGGTATACACAAACAACGCCGGGCTGGCTATTGTTTTTACCGTTTCATAATATTTTATATCTGTATCCAGGCTGCTGTTCCTGTTAGATAAAACCAGGCCGGTATCCTCCGGTTGATAATCCTGTTTGCTGAACGACTGATCCAGCAATATTTCTGCAGCCAGCCAACCCAGTTTAGAAAGGCTGTCCATTTTATAAAACCTCGGGTAGTTGATGGCAAAATGCTGGTAAACAGAAAGCAGGAAAGGTTGAACACCGGCTCCTTTGTTTTCAAACAATGCGCTGCCATCTTTTATAACAACATTACCAACAATACTGCAACTGGCCGTGATATATAAATTCTCAGTCAAAATAATATATTAATTAACCTGTGTTGCATTGAATTTATCACGCATTTCGATGGTTTTTGCCAGTTTGTTCACTGCTGAACGGGCATTTTTTACAAAGTCATTGTTCATATCCCAGACATAGCCTGCCAGCACAGAACAAATTTTGTTTTTGATTTCCTGCACGGGATTGTCCGCAAAGAAAATCGTGTCCAGCGTACCATCGTACCAGGCTTCTACATAGGCGCGAAAAGTGTCTACTCCCTGCATAACCGGTTCCATGTATTCTTTCTCCCAATCGATGGTCTCTCCATTGAGTTTGCGTACTACTAAGCGGGCAGCCGTCTGGCTGGACACGGTGGCCAGTGTTACGCCGCTTGAAAAAATAGGATCCAGGAACTCGGTTACATTGCCCGTTAGTACAAAACCCTCTCCATAAAATTTATTGGTGGTAGTGGACCATGATTCAAGCACCCTTGCTTCAAACATAAACTCCACGTCTTTGAACCGCTCACTCAGGTATGGCTGAGACGCTATCAGGGCGCGTAATTGGGTTTCATTGTCTCCGCCATATTGTTTAAAGAATTCAGGGTGGCCAACAAACCCCAGCGATGTAATGCCGTTCGAAAAAGGGATGATCCATATCCATACACCCGGCGCATGTACTACTATGGTGATGCGGTTGGGTTCATCGTCCATGGAACGCTTCTTGTCATTGGTGTGCACAAACAGGGCTTTGCGCGGTGGTTGTGTGCTGGGCTTATCCAGGTTAAACAGGCGCGGTATTACCCTGCCATACCCGCTGCCATCTACTATAAAGCGGGCGGATATTTGTGCCTTGCTGCCGTTTTTATCTTCCACTGTTGTAACAGAATCGGAACCGTTGAATTCAATACCTGTTACGGTGGTTTCATAACATACAGGCACACCCATTTTTTCTGCAGTATCTGCCAGGGTTTTATCAAATTCCGCACGCGGCACCTGCCAGGTCCAGTTCCAGCCGGGCGTAAACTGATCCGCAAAAAAGTAATCGCAGATCTTACCATTTTTTACAAACTTGGCACCGAATTTTTGCTGGAATCCTTTCTCTTTTACGGCATCTACAAATCCTGCTTCGGTGAGGGCTTCCATGCAACGGGGCAACAGGCTTTCCCCAATCACAAAACGGGGAAAATTAAGCTTCTCAACGATCTTAACCGTAAAACCAGCTTTCTTAATAATGGCAGCAGCCACCGTTCCGGAAGGACCGGCGCCAATTACAAGCACATCTACTTTTTCTGTATTCATGTGATTTGTTTTTGTTTGATTGCCGCAGATAATATTATTTTAAATTTTAAATTTTGAATTTTAAATTGCCGTAATCTGCGAATCTGCGGACAATCCGGTACTAATCCTATTTTAAAATTTGAATTTTAAATTCAGTAATCTGCGAATCTGTGACCAACCTGGTACTATTTTAAATTTTGAATTTTGAATTTTAAATTCCAGTAATCTGCGAATCTGCGGCCAATCCGGTACTAATCCTATTTTAAATTTTAAATTGCCGTAATCTGCGAATCTGCGGCTAATCATCTGCGGCTAATCATTTCCGTTTTTTACATTTCAATAATGTCTGGCTCAATCCAATATTGTCAATCTGTTCCGCAATTTCAAAACCTGCTTCTTTTACGCAGGCTAAAAAAGTAGCTGCACTGTACATCTGGCTATTGCCGTTGGCAAGCGCTGTAAAATACAGTGATGTCTGGTGCAGGCAGAACGCAGCAATTTCAAAGCGTTGCCGGTCCCAGAACGGTTCCAGTATAAATACATAGCCATCGTCGTCAATCGCATGATGGCATCTTTTTAATATTGATACAATTTCCGCTTCCGAAAAACAATCCAGGAACTGGCTCATCCATACCGCATCGTACCCGGTTGGAAATTGCTCGGTTTCATCCAAAATATTTACCGGCTTAAATGAGATGCGATCGCTTAAACCCAGGTCGGCTACTTTTTTTCTGGCAACATTCAGCTGTCCGGGTAAATCCATAATGGTAACCTGCACATCGGGTGAAAAATTTGCTGACGCGACCGCCCATTTACCGGTGTTGCCGCCCACATCGAGCAATTTTTTTATGCCGTCTTTGTAAACTTTGGGTAACACCAGCGGGAATGCATCATCAGAAAAAAAATGATCAAAACTAAACCAGCTTTTCTGCACGTGTTCGGGTAATTGCGACAATCCTTCATAAATGGTTGTCCATTCCCCAAATTCCTTTAAGCCTTCCGGCTTGCCCGTTTCAATACTTTTATCCAATGCAAAAAGACCTTTATAATTTACATCGTGTATAAAATTCATATTGGTAATAGTAAGCGGATCGTGCAGGATAAAATAACCGGTTTTTGCCAGCGTATACACATCGTCATTTACCAGCACCAGGCCCAGGCTTAAACCAGATTCCAGCAATACCCGTACCCCGTACAGTGGCAGCTTTACTTTTTCCACTATATCTTCAATGGTCAATCCCTTTGTTCCACTGTTTTCTATGACTGTTAGTATTCCTGTATTCCGGAGCGTTCTGGCCGCCTGGAAGATAACTGGTCCGAATGCTATCCATTGCGCCGTTTCTTTGGCTTCGAATGCAGATTTTTTATCCTTGCTAAAAAAATTCATACAGCGGTTTCTATTTTTTGATCAAATATTAATTAAGCGTTCTGCTGAATACCAGCGCTGCATTGCAGCCGCCAAAACCCGACGCAGTTTTCAGGCAGTGCCGCGTGCTGATATCCATTGTTTCTTTACAAACTGTAACGGGTACCGATACACCGGATTTTTCATAGCCCCGGGTGGCAATCAAGGTTTGTTGCTGTAAAGAATGGATGGCAATTACTGATTCTACCAGGCCGGCGGCGCCCAGCGTATGGCCGTAATATCCCTTCAAACTATTGAGCGGTGTTGATTCCATACCTGCAAGCGAAAAGGCTTTTGCTTCCATTTCATCATTGTAAATAGTAGCGGTTCCATGAGCCGATATAAAACCAATATCTGCCGCAGTTACCCGTGCCTGTTGCAAAGCCCTGCTGATTGCCAGACAAAGCTCCTGGCCGCTGCGGCTGGGGCCCGATATATGATTTGCATCATTGGTAATGGCACCACCGGTAAGCTTAACCGCCTTACCGGTTGCTGTGGTTGATAAAACAATCGTGGCAGCGGCTTCACCCAAATTGATGCCGTTGCGTGCCACATCGAATGGTTTGCAGGCGCCCTGGCTGATGGCCTGGAACGACTGAAATCCGGAAAGTATAAAAGAGGAAATAATATCTGCGCCGGTAACAACGGCATGTTTGTAACGGCCTGTTTCCAGCAATCGTTTACCGGTAAGCAGCGCCGTTAGACCGGAGATACAGGCATTGCTGATAATAAAAGGGGTGTTGACCAGTTTAAACCAGGCGGCCAATTTTTTAGCCGATGCCGGCAACCCGATACTTTCTTTTAACGCAGTACCGGCGGCCGCAGTTTCCAGCAACGAAATATTTCCTTTGGTGCTGGAAATAATCAGGATGGTTTCAGGGCTTGTTATATCAATTCCACTGTTCTGCAAGGCGTTGGTTACAGAAGCTACCAGCAACCGTTCGAATTTTGTAAAGTCATTGTCGGTATGGTTGCCCGGCAATTGCCGCAGCATTTCATTGCTGAACAGCGAAGCATAAAACGGGGTTGCAGATATGGTTGGCCGCATTTGTTCTTTAACACCGGATACATTGCCGAGTAAGGCATTAAAATTATCTTCTGCTGTAATGCCAACAGGAGAAATAATATTTTCTGAAACAACATACACATCCATCATCATCGGTTAATTAAATCACAGCATGCATTTTTTTCCATGCTTCAAAAAACGGTGGGTTGGTTAATTGCAATAAAGATTTCTCTTTGTCTAAAAACACCTGTACAGAAGAACCCTTTGCTACCAGTTTTTCGTTGGCGGCATTAAAAATATTGTAATGAAAAATTATTTTCGCCGCTTCGCAAGGAATATATTTTGTTTCAACAATCATTTTATCGCCATACCGCAGGCTTAATTTGTAATCGCACACCACGCTTACAATGGGCACAACATAACCCTGTTTGTAAAAATCCAGGTAACGCAACCCATGTGTGTTTCCGAAGGCTTCGCGGCCATCTTCAAAATAACGTATGTAGTGGCCATGCCACACAATGCCCAGCGGATCTGCTTCATTAAAGCGTACGGGTATTTCAGTTCTTTCTGTCAGAAATTTTTTCATGCTTTTATTGTTCTCCAACGAAATACCGGGCCTTGCGCCTATTGATATTTTGCTTTCCATTCCTGATACTTCTTATCTTCTATTTCATTGAGCAGGTTTTTCACTGAAGAAGCCCAGTAGTTCCTGAAACCGATTGCCATGCTGATTTTTGCTTCAATGCGTTCTGTCAACAATACTTTTTTGGATTTCATATCTACAAAGGTTACCCAAAAGGCAGTAGCCTTGGCCGATTTGCTCATGGCTTCCACCACAAATAGAATTCCGAGGCCCGATTTATCGCCAAAATCGAAACCTTTTACCAGTGAAACTACATCTGCTTCTTTAAACCGGTGAAAATCGCTGGTATTGGTAGATTTTATTTTGTCTGCATCGGCCTTTGTATTTCTTTTGGCAACCAGTCCCAGGTCATGATCAATATTGCTTTTATGGAAAGCACCGTTTATGTCAAATTTTTTTGTTTCGGTTACTACCAGGTCGTTTATGCCGTTGTATTGCCTGTCGCGGATATCAATTTCTTTGGCAGTGGCATCGTCAATCAGTTTTGCCTGTGTAAAATCGATACCGAGGTACAATGCCTTTGTATCACTGGAATTAAAAAATTCTTTCAGTGTTTGTGAAAAAGCGGCCGGTGCCACAAAAATAAAAGAAATCAGCAGGGTGGCTGTTATTCTACGTTTCATGGTTATATTTTTTTATGGTTTTTAATGAAAATTTTCATTTCGCATTTCGCAATTACCCTGCCTGCGCACCGGATGGTTCCTTTTATTACCGATACATCAAACACCTGGTTGCCAATAACAATTTCTGTTTCAATCATATTGCCAACTGCTGGTAATTCAAAAACCTCAAAATTTTTAACCGCGCCAATATAACCTACGCGCACTGGTGCATTGTCTTTTTTTGCCTCGTATCCTGCCCTTGCTGCTGCTGTTTGCGCAATGTTTTCCAGCAAACCGGGTTCAGTGAGCAGATTGTTTTCTACAAAAATATTATCTGCTCTCACCATCAGCCGGGTACCGGTAAGATTGCCATCCGAACTGCTCAGTTCATCAATCATTACGAAAGGCTGCCGTTGCGGGATCAGGGATTCAATATTTTCTTTTAATACTATCATTTACGCTTGCCAGAAATTATAATAATTAAACCATTGTTCAGGGTATAATTTTGCTTTCTCTTCCATAGCTGCGGCAAAATCTTTTAATACCTGCTGCATCATTTGTTCCTTGCCTGCCCCTTCGTACTGTTTTACATCGCTTGCGTACAGGTGATAATGAAAATCGGTTTCTTTAAATGCAAATACAAACGAAAGCGGCACTTTAAAAGTGGCAGCCAGTACAAACGGCCCTGCCGGAAAAGGCGCCGGCGACCCCAGGAATGCTGCGGTCATCGTTTTATTGCCTTCCACAAACCTGTCTGCATGTATACAAACCAGTTCATTGTTTTTCAACGCTTCACTGATAGCATATATATGCGAAAGATCTTCTTTAATAACTATAACCTGCATATTACGCTTGCCGGTTACGCCTTCCATGTACCGCTTTATCTGCTGGTGCTCACCATCGTACATCACAACATTTATCTTTGTATCCAGTCTTTTTAATAAATGCCCGGCAATTTCCCAGTTGCCCAAATGGGCGCTCAGGAGTAGTCCCCCTTTTTTCAGGGCCGTTATCCTGCGCAGGTTTTCTTCACCATCAAAATTATAGGTGAACTTATTATCAATTCCGGACATTATAACCACTTTATCGATGATTGTCTGGCCAAGCCGGTAATAATTTTTATACAACAAGCCCAGCGACTTCAGCCGGCTGTAATGTAACTTTTTATGAAAGTAATGAAATATGAGTTTTGATGTTCTGACCGAAAATAAAAAATAATACAGCACCACAAGCCGCAACAGCAAATAGGCGGGTAAAACGCCCCAATTTTTAAGGATGCTTACAAAAATGCGGTAACCAAGTGGGATGCCCCTGCTTTTACCCTGCCAGGAAGGCATTATGCGAGTTCTTTGGCATTAACACGGCGGGTGACATAATCATAAAAATCCTGGAAGGTGATAATACCGGTAAAATCTTCCGGCTTTACTTTAAAACCAAAATTGCTTTCCACTACCACTACCAGGTCTATATAGTCGAGACTGTCAAGGTCGAGCGTCTCTTTCAGATTGGCGGAAGGCGATATTTTGACCGGCTCTACCTCAAATTCTTCGGTAAGAAATTCGTTTATTTTCAGGATAATGTTCTCGTTGTTCATATGCAGTAATTTATCAGGTCCACTTTTTGACAATCAGGGAAGAATTTGTTCCCCCAAACCCAAAAGAATTCGACAAAAATATTTCAAATTCTTTATTAATGGTGCTTTTTACGATATTCAGTTTGGCAGAATCTTCATCCGGGTTTTCAAAATTAATATTGGGTGCTATAAAGCCATTTTGCATCATCAGCATGGAATACACAATTTCACTTGCTCCTGCCATCCAGCATTCATGCCCGGTCATTGATTTTGTTGAACTAACATACGGCAGCGATGCTCCAAAAACCTGATCAATTGCTTTTGCCTCGCTGGCATCGCCGGCTGGCGTTGAGGTGGCATGGGCATTGATATAGGCAACATCCTTTGCCTGCAGGCCGGCATCTCTTAAAGCCATGGAAAGCGCTCTTACCGGACCATCTACCGTTGGGTTAGAAATATGCCCGCCATTGGAAGAAAACCCATAGCCCAACACCTCGCCCAGGATGGTTGCGCCTCTTTTGCGCGCCGATTCCAGGCTCTCGAGAACAACGGTGGCAGCGCCACCGCTGGGTATCAGTCCGTCCCTGTCCCGATCGAATGGTCTTGACGCTTTTGCCGGTTCCGCTTCGCGCACAGAAAACGCCGAGAGGGCATCAAAATTGCCCATAGAAAATTTGTTAACTTCCTGCGCACCGCCGCATATAATAAATTCCTGAAGGCCGCTTTTTATGAAGTGATAACCCAGTCCGATGGCATGCGAGCCACTGGCGCAAGCCGCACTGACTGTTAGATTGATACCACGTAATTTGAAAATGGTTGCCAGGTTCATGGTCACCGTAGAATTCATGGTCTGAAAAACAGAACCCGAACCTACCAGCATGGTGTCTTTTTTTTCACGAATCACGTCAATTCCATGCACCACCGGTTCAGCACAACTATCGTTGCCATACAACACGCCAACTTCCTTACTGTCTATATAATCCTGGTCAATACCCGCGTTTTTTAATGCTTCAACAGTAGCCAGGTAAGCATACTCGCCCTGTTCCGGAAGCATTACCCTTGCCCTCCTGTCGAGCATGCCCTTTAAATTGGGCCTTTCAAGAAAACCGGTGAGTGCGCTCCGGTAGCCAAATTCTTTTCGCTCCGGGTCAAACACAATACCCGATTTACCCCCGTAAAGTGAATCTTTTACTTCATCAAGGTTTTTACCCAGGCAGGAGTATATGCCCATCCCCGTTATCACCACTCTGTTCATAGCGTTGTATAGTTACCAGCTCTTTTTTTTATTATTACCCGTTGTATATGCTTTTTTCTTCAACTGCCAATATAAGCCAACCTGTTTGAATTTAAAAAGTTGAGGCCTGTATCCATTAAAAAAAATCAACTTTTGCAACCGGGCTTTACCGCGTCTACAAAATTAGCTTTTAGCGGATAGCTACCCGCTTTTAGTTGCCCTCTTTCGGTTATGCCGGAAGATTTCTACATTAAAATAAAGTAAAGTAAGCAGTAAACTGTCCGGTATGCCAATAGTTAACAGCTAAAAGCCGGCAGCTGCTGCAAGTAGAAGAAGAAATTGCCTTTGATCAATAAATTTTATCATTATCAGGAATAAAGCCCACCGTTTACTGAAATTACTTCGGCGGTGATATACCCGGCTTCTCTGGCAGCAAGGAACCCTACCGCATGGGCTACTTCTTCCGGTAACCCAAAACGTTTTACAGGTACCAGGGCAGCCAGCTCCTTTTCATTCAAATCTTCGGTCATATCTGTTTTTATAAAACCCGGGGCAACGGCATTCACAGTAATGCCGCGCCGCCCAATTTCCTGGGCAAGTGCTTTGGTGGCGCCTATTACACCGGCTTTGGCAGCCGAATAATTTACCTGTCCGGCCATACCTTTCAGGCCGGATAAAGACACCACGTTTATGATTCGTCCATATCTTTTCAGCAGCATGCTATTTAATACAAGGCGGGTTACGTAAAAAAAGCCGTGCAGGCTGGTATTCAACACATCTTCCCACTGGCTGTCTTTCATAAAAACCATCAGCCCGTCTTCTTTTATACCGGCGTTATTAACCAGCACCTCTATATTCTTTTCTTTATTGTTTTCTATCCAGTTACCCAGTTTTTGCTGAATATCCTCTTTCAAAGCCACATCAAATTGCAGCAATTCGCCATCTCCGCCTTTTGCTTTTATCAACGCCATGGTATTGCCGGCCTCCGTTTCATTGCCCTTATAATTTACCAGCACATAGTATCCCATGGCGGCCAGTTTAATACAAATGGCCCTGCCTATTCCTCTTGAGCCGCCGGTAACTAATGCACAATTCATATGTATAATACTTGGAGTTATAATTAGAAACTGACAATGGCATTATTTGGCAAAAGCCGCAGGCGCCTGTTTGGCACCAGTTCTGCCAGAATATATATTTTCCGCTTTCTCCAGGTAATTCTTTACCTGTTTCAGCTCCTTGTACATGGGTTTATCTTCAATAAACTTAGGAAATATCTTTCTAACCTCTTTGTATACCTGTAAAGTATAACTGGAAAGACGGGAAGTACACTCCAGGAAGTCGACGGCCTGCAAAACGGCCACCATTTGAATGGCCAGTACTTCAAAAGAATTATCGATTACCCTTTTTGTAATATTGGCGGCATTGCAGCCCATGCTTACAATGTCCTGGTTGTCGTTGTTATTGGGTATGCTATGCACATACATTGGAAAAGAAAGCGTCTGGTTTTCCGCTACCGTGGAGGTTGCAGTGAACTGCATGCCCTGTACGCCAAAATTGAAACCAAGTACACCCAGGTTTACAAAAGGTGGAAATTTCTGGTTGAGTTTATCGTTGAGCAGGTAATTAAGTTGTCTTTCTGACAGCATGGAAAGCTTGGTGGTGGCTACTTTCAGTTTATCCATTTCCAGCGACACATAATCTCCGTGAAAATTACCGCCATGAAAAATATTCTCATTTTCATGGTCTATTACCGGGTTGTCGTTCACCGAATTCAGTTCATTCAGCAATACGGCTTCTGCCTGCACAATCGTGTCATAAACGGGTCCAAGGATCTGGCTAACGCAGCGCAGAGAATAATATTCCTGCACCTTGTCTTCAAACACCTCCTGGTTAATATTTTCTGCCTTGTACAGGTGCTGCGACCTGCTCCGGATCATTTTGCTGTCTTTCAGCATTTCACGCTCCATGGCAGCAATATGGTTCTGGCCGGCATGTTTTTTTACTACGTTCAGTTCATATGAATAGTGGTCGTCAAATGCTTCCACCACTTCATTGGTCATGGCCGAAAGCGTTACCGACCATTCCAGCAGCTTTTTGGCTTCTATAATATTTACCAGCCCAATGCCGGTCATGGCCGACGTACCGTTTAAGATAGCCAGTCCTTCCCGCATGTAAATGGGAAGCGGTTTTATTCCAAGTTCTTTAAATACTTTTTCGGTAGGCTGCATGGTCTCTTCATAGATAACTTCACCTTCACCAATCAGAACAAGCGCCAGGTGCGCCAGCTGTACCAGGTCTCCACTGGCACCTACGCCGCCATGCTCATAAATACAGGGGTATACGTTTTTATTGATAAGCGCCGCCAGCAGCTCCACAATATCTGTATGTACACCAGAGTAGCCCTGCAACAGGCTATTCAACCGGGCCAGCATAAGGGCTTTTACCAAAATGGGTTCCAATAATTTACCACCTCCGGAACAGTGACTGCGGATGAGGTTATACTGCAGTTGTGTGATATTTTCTTCGCTTACTTTGTATTGCGCCATCGGCCCAAAACCGGTGTTGATGCCATAAATAAGCTTATTCCTGGAAAATTTTTTCAGAAACTGGTGACTTGCATCCACTCTTTTCAGGGCTTCTGCCGCTATGGAAACCTGTTTACCTTTAAATAAAATCCCGTTGCAATCCTCCAGGGTGAGCTGTTTGTCCACAATAACGTTCATAAAACTGTCTGGTTGAAAGCATCAAAAATAATATAAACCAAGCATATATTGATTTTGATTGCGGAGCGGTAATTTATAGTGCTGGTTCTGTGGGATGCATTTGTCGCCGCTATCTATCGGTCCGCCTAAATGCAGGTAAGTCAGCCTATCCGTAGACAGGCCTGCCAGGCTGTTCCTGCCATGTCCTTTTATCCTGCAAATCCTATAAATCCTATGAATCCTAGTCCGCCTTTATTCGCCTGTCAATAAACTTTACCGGTTTTCTTACGCCTTCAGGAAATTGCATTTGCTGTATCTCCGGGCCGCTAATGTATTTAACATGCGGACTTACCCGCAGTTTGGCCTGTAGATAGGCGCGGATTCGATGGTCTGTTTCAATTGCATTGTCTGCGGGTACAATGTAAAGCAATACTTCATCGAGCCCGATATCATTGCTGTATACTTCGGCTACATAATCCAGCACTTCCTCCATTTCATTCAGCAGGTCAAACAAAGCGGGCGGGTAAAGGGTTGTACCCTTGTATTTTATCATTTGCTTTTTACGGCCCAGTATGGGCGATAAACGCAACGTGTTACGTCCGCAGCTGCAGCCAGCATCGGTATACATACAGATATCGCCGGTTTTATACCGCAATAACGGCATGGCCTCCACGCCAATCGTAGTAATGGTTACTTCCCCGGCTTCACCCGGTAGCACAGCCTCGTTGTTTTCATTGAGCAGTTCCACCAATAATAAATCCGGGTTATGGTGCCCGCCTTTGCCGGCGCCGCATTCGGTAAAAGCTGTCTGCATTTCTGTACTGGCATAAGTGGAATACAGCTGTATATTCCATGCATCTGTAATCTTTTTACCCAGTATATTCAGTGAAAAATCGGTATTCCGTATATTCTCCCCAATGCAAATCGCTTTTTTTACCGAACTGCTGTTAACGGGTATCTTGTGGGCATCTGCATACTGAATCAGCTTAAGTATAAACGATGGAACACCTACAATGGCCGTAGGCTGTATGCGCTGAATGGTTTGCCATTGCAAAGAAGGCACTCCCGGTCCCACACGTATAATACCTGCGCCCATTTTACGTATCCCGGCATAATAGGCCATCCCTGCCATAAACTGCCGGTCCAGCGTTAACATCAGCTGGTAAATATCTCCGGCAGACCCATCGGCGCATAAAAAAGAACTGTATTCATTGAAGGCCAGCCGCTGCAAATCATTTTCTGTAAGTGCTACGGTTACCGGGCTGCCCAGGGTACCTGACGTAGAGGTATACTCAATAATACTGGTTTTGGGAACGCATAAGAAATCGTCGTTGTATTGCTGCAGGTCTTCTTTGGTAGTAACGGGAAGCCGCTGCAGGTCAGCAATATTTTTGATGGTAGCAGTGTTAATATGATGGGCGCCGAACAACCGTTTGTAGAACGGCGAATTGGCCTGCAGGTAATTCAACGTTTCCTGCAATTTATCTTCCTGTAGTTTTTTAATCTGTTCTTTTGACTGAAACGCCGTTTGTGCTGAATAACTCATTGTAATAGTATGCGTAAAAGTAAAGATAAAGCGGCGCACGTAAAAACAGCTGAAGCGGATAAAACTTAGATTGCCGGCTCAGGCGGAATATTTTCCTTTTGCTTCGGGTTGTTGGTGATAACACCAACAACGGCGTCGGGGCGGGTTCCGGAATTTTCCGTTTCCTTCGAGTTGTTGGTGATAACACCAACAACGGCGGACGCGGCGGGTTCCGGTATTTTCCGTTTGCTTCGGGTTGTTGGTGATAACACCAACAAAGGCGTCGGGGGCGGGTTCCGGTATTTTCCGTTTGCTTGGAGTTGTTGGTGATAACACCAACAACGGCGTCGGGGCGGGTTCCGGTATTTTCCGTTTGCTTCGGGTTGTTGGTGATAACACCACAACGTCGATGCAAATTTCTGGCAAGCGGCACCCCATCGGGGAGCGTTGTGGGTAGATATGATTGTATATTTTTAAACCGTTCCGGAGTGCAAATGATCTGCCCAGCACAACGCATACCTACGGCATGCAGGGATATTCATCCAATGTTTTTCTACCCACAAAATATTCCGCTGGAACATGAAGAATAATTGCGATTGTTTTTTTTGCGGTGCGCGTTTGCTTCGACTTGGTGATAACACTAACAACGAACTATTCCGGTCTGACGTCCACGTCTGGCCGATAAGCTGGGTGGCTACAATTTGTTGGTCCGTCAGACCCGGAGGTCAGACGGGAATTCACACAACACTTAACACACAACACAACGGTTTTGCATCAACCTTCAATGATAACAACGGCCGTAGCCATTGTTTTTACATGAGACAATGAAACTGCAATGGCGCCAATACCTTTTTGTTGCATGGTTACTGCAGTGGCGCCGCTCAAAACCATTAGAGGCTTTCCATCCTCAGTATGTATAACTTCAATTTCATTAAAGGCGGTTCCATTTATCCAGCCGGTGCCGGCCGCTTTAAAAAATGCTTCTTTTGCTGCAAAACGGGCTGCATAGTGTTCGTACTTATGGGTGGCAGCTTCACAATATTTTATTTCTGCCGGAGAAAATACCAGTTCACGAAACCCCTGTTCCCTGCCGATCTTATCAGCAATTCTTGTTACTTCCACCATGTCTATGCCAATACCGGTTATCATGATCAGGAGCTTGTTTTTTTTATACAGGCAGCTATTTGCGCTTTAATATGATCTGCTTCCTTTTTTGTGGCGATAATTTTTGTAAGTGCGGTTTTATAATAAGGCAATGCCGCTTCATACTTTTTTTGCCCAAATAAATAATCTCCTGCCAGCACCCAGGCGTGATAATATTCCGGATTGCTGTTTACCAGGCTATCAGTATTAATTTGTTGCCCTTCGGCAATGCGTTGCTTAAAACTTCTGAACAGTGTAAAGTTCCTGTATTCATTGGTAAGCAGGAAGCTGTCTGCGGGTATATTCATAGATGTTTCACTGATTTCCCTGTTTTCTTTCATCCCCTTCAAAGCAAAAACTTTGCGCAGATCATATGCTACATATTCCCCCAGTTGCCAGGGCGATGCGGAAACCCATACCAATAATTTTTTAGGTTCAAAAACGATGGAATGGTGTGCAATCAGCTGGTTGATGGCTTTTTCATTGCCCAGCCCGATATTACTGTTGTGAAGCCCGCGGCGGTCTCTCAGCACGGACACTGTTTTTTGAAGCGTATTGGTACCATTGGTGTCTATTAGTTCCATTACTCTTTTATACCGGTAATCGGAAGCGCTTTCATTAATCTGTTCCAGGTTGGCTGCACTGCCTGCCAGGTCTTTGCCCTGGAAATGATTGGCGCATACAATGTATTTTTTATGTGGATCATAAACATCCAGTTGTTCAGGCGTTTTTTCTATAACGATGGCTTTATTGTCTGCTGCTGAACCAATCAGGAATGATTCTGATACAAACATTTTTCTTTTCTGAGCTATTTCCAATGCCTCACGGGTGTTTTTTGCGTATTGCAATATTTCGCGGGCAACCAGCGAAACCGGTGTTGCAGAGGCCGATGGCAGACTGGTCTTATCTGCATTAATGGTAACAGTTAATCCCTGGTCGTTCATGCCTGAAACGGCGCCTATAAAGCCACCCCAGGTAACCGTCATAAACCGGTAACCTTCCGACGGATGAAAAAATGCAACTATTTTATCTTCCGCAAATTTATCACCCACATAAAAATCAAAATTGCGCCCTATGATCATATTGCTGTCGTTGTCTGCACCCCAGGTGCCGAAAGATGTACAACCAACCAGCGCCATACTTTGCAGGGCATGACCTATATCATGCGCTGCGTGATAATTGAGTATACGCTGGTAATTGGACCCTATATAATCATATTTACCGGATGCTGCATTGGACACACCATAAATTTCTTCTTTGTATTCTTCCGTTACATTGTCTGTAAGGTGCCGGTTAAAAAAACCGATAAAGTATTTTAAAAAATGCCTGTAAAAATTAGAGGGGATCATTTTATTGATCTGCTCATTAAAATGGTCTTCCTGACGCTGCACCAGTTCTTCGGTTAATTTTCCATTGATAACACCACGTTCATAGGGTTTTCCTTCTACATACAGCTCATACAATCCGCTGTTGCTTTTTCTGAACCAGTTGTTATTGATGGTGTACAAACCTGGCGAGGGTTCGCTCCTTTTTAAAAGCAGGCTGCTGGTATCTGCAGGCCTTGGCGGTTCTACATGGGCTATAATGGCCAGCCATATAAAACCGATCAGTAGTATTCCTGCAATTACCAGGAAAGTATATAATAACCGTTTCCGGAATTTTCCTTTCTTTTTAAGCATTTTTTATTTTTTCTATAATCGTATCGTTGCCCATAATAGTCATACTGGTCATTATGCCGCTTATGGTGGCGCCCAGCACACCGTGCAAGTTTAGGTTTTGCCCGGTAAAATAAAGGTTGGGCAGTTTGGTATGCGACGGAATAAACGTTTTTAACGGGTCCTGGTAGTCTTTCATGATTCCATACATTGATCCATCATCGTTCCCAATATAATCCCTGAACGAAAGCGGGGTAGAGCTGTAATAAGAAAAGATACAATCCCGGATACCCGGAAACTTTTTTTCAACCTCATCCAGCAACTGCTCCGATTTTCTTTTCTTAAATGCCTCATAGGTTTCACCCCGGTCATTGACTGCTGCAACCGTATTAAAGGTATGCTCCCATTCTTTTACATCTTCAAACCGCATATAGGTAAGCAGGCTCATACCCTCTGCAAATTCACCCGTTCTGGACGTAGCCGGTACAAAAACACAATAACCCAATGGCCAATTTTCTTCTGTGTAGTTGCCCATATTCCATATCTGGCCTTCTTTATGACAATAATAATTGTATTTGATATACTTAAAGGTGTTTTTCTTAAAAACGATATTGAGTATAAAAGACGATATTGAATTTTCGAGGCCTTTTAAGCGTTTACGGTATACTTTCTTTATTGTATCCGATTGGGTAATCTCCAGTGTTTTTACAGGATGCATATTGCTGATGAAAGTATCCGCATACAATTTTTCTCCCCCTGCAAGCTCCACGTGTGTAATCCGGCCGTGCTCGTCCACTATTTTTTTTACTTCGGAGTGTTTTCTTATTTCACCACCTCTTTCCCTGATATTGGCAGCCATAATTTTACCTATCTGCGAACCGCCATCCACGCATTTCCAGGAGCTTTCAATATAGTGATTCAAAATAAGTGCATGTACATAAAAAGGAGTTTTATCCGGTTTACCCGCATACAAATAATTATTACCTGCCAGCACGGCCTGTAATTTTTTGTTGGCGGTGATCGATTCAATAAAATCTTTGGTATTAATACCGAGGACCGGCGTTTTTTCGCTATCGCTTCCCACGCGTAAGTTGTACAATGGGAAACAGCTGCATACATATTTTATCATCTCACAGTAAGCAACAATGGCTTTTTCCTCTTCCGGAAAATCCGCGGCCAGCGTCTTGATAAAATTGTCGTAGCCCTGCGCATACGCATATTCTTTATCGTCGTTATCAATAGTTATTTTATCAAATGCATTTATATCCAATTGCTGCAATTTCAGTTTATCCATCAGGCCGAGGTATTTAAATACCTGGTAAAGATTCTGCCCCTTGCCAAGCGCCCCGATATAATGCACCCCGGAATCGAAGACTACTTTATCCCTTGCATACGTTTGTAAAGAACCGCCGATTTGTTTGTTTTTTTCAAGCACACATATCCTGTACCCTTCGCGGCTGAGCAAATCACCGCAAACCAGGCCTCCCATGCCACTGCCAATTATTATGATATCAAACCGTTCCATCTTATGCCTGCCGGTGTTTTAATACAAATACAATATTCGATGTAAATTTTGTTTCATCAATCTCCTGACATTCCATATTATGGGCGGCCGCTATTTCTTTTATGGTGCTGCCCGATAAAAATGACAGTCCCTGTGCGGTTTTTTTGTTAAAGCCCGTGATCTCCGTAGAAAATACTTCCGTAAGCCTGGTGCCCCTGTGCCTTTTTTCAAGATCGGTATTGCCATCGCGTATTACAATCAGCCCGTTGGGATGAATACTGCGGATGCTTTTTTCAATAACAATTTTTTGCTGTTCCGGTTGCAGGTAATGTAAAATATCCATCATTACAATGGCATCGTACTGCTGAAAAGGAAAGCTGGTGATATCTGCACACACAAAATTGATGGAATCGTCTTTACTGAAACAGTGGCTGGCTGTGGCAATTTTCTGTTCATCATAATCCAGGCCGGTAATGGTTCGCGCAGGAGATACAAAGTGCAGCATATACGACATGAATCCGTAACCACAACCAATATCCAGTATATTTCCGTTGCGGGGAAGCAATTCGTCAAAAAGGCGGTAATTTTTCTCCATCCGCACTTTTATCCGCATGTACCACTCCAGTACAGGTCCTTTATAAATGTAATTGTAATGCAGTTGTTCGTAAAAATAACCCGGTTGTTCCATCCGCTTTCTCAATTCTTCAAAAGAAGTTTTAAAATAGCGGCTGATCTTTTTTGTACGTTCTGCATAACCCGTTCCGAAGCTGGTATCACCTGGTTTAATGCGTGGTAAAAAGGAAAGCGTGATTTGCCCGTTTTTCACCAAAAAATCATCTTTGCTGAGTGCGTAATGGGTACCATGAATAAGAATGGGCAGTATATCCAGTTGTAATTTTTCGGCCACATAGAAAGCGCCTTTATGAAATCGTTTTATATTGCCATCCAGTGAGCGGGTGGCTTCCGGAAATACCACCACCGAATACCCCTGCTGTACGCGTGCGGCAATTTTATCGAGCCCTTCTTCCGTATTTTCCGTGGTAGGAAAAAAATCGGCCGATCTTACTACAAACCCAACGAAAGGCAGATTCCAGACCCTTTTATTGATAAATAAAATAACCTTCGGATGAAGCATCATTGCCAGCATTACATCCAGCGAAGACTGGTGATTGCAAATGATAACGGCCGGTTTGGAAAAATCTTCATTCAGTGGATTGAGGATCCGTTTCTTTACATTGGGCATTATATACAACAACGCATAAGATAATTTTGAAAGCAGCTTATGATAGATCAGCTTTCCTTTTTCTTTATCAAAAGGATAAAGTTTTACAAATAGCAGCGCTGTTAAGGCCACCACTACACTTCCCGATGCAAAAAAACAAAAAGCAAAACCGGATTTCAGCAATCCCAAAAAAGTCCATGGAAACCGGTTATTGCGGATCCGGTTCCTTATTAAAAAATTAAAAAGAAAAGGTATCAGCAGTTGCCCGATGATAACTACGCTCAAAATACCAATGATGGCGATGAGAGCAATAGAACGCAGGGCCGGATGTTTGGCAAAAATCAGTACGCCAAGTCCGGCTATGGTGGTAATGGCAGACAGCAGGATAGACGATTTGTATGAGGCCAGGTTCTTTTTGCCGGTTTTATATTCCTGTAACAGTCCGTCCATTATAAAGAGACTGTAATCATCTCCCAGTCCAAAAATAAGCGCAGAGATAATGATGTTTACAATATTAAAAGTGATACCCAGCAGTCCCATAATACCGAGTATCCAAATCCAGCTGATAAACATGGGTATAAAAGATACCAGCGTTAATTCTATGCGGCCATAGGTTACCAGCAGCACTACAAAAACCAGTACAGAAGACATTAAGGCAATACGCCCAAAATCTGAATTGATGATGTCTACAAACCGGCCCGTGAGGTATTGTTTATCTATGATGGTAGTAGTAGTATTTTTCTCAAAAGCGCTGAACAGCTGCTGCCTGTTGCGGGGTGTTACTTTTACAAGCGTTATAACAGAAACCTTCCCGGGTTTTTCTGTTATATAATCATCCAGGAAATTGGTTCGTATGGGCGAAACATCGGGACTGCCCGCCTCACCATATGACTTATTCAGCAATTCAGCAAAATCGTCGAAGGCATTTGCGCGGTATTTCAATGCGCTTCCACCGGTTTTTAAAGCTGTCAGCAACTGTAGTTTTTTTTCATCCGTCCAGTATTCGTTCCAGCGTTTAATCCTTTGTTGCTGCTGTTGTGCTGAAAGTATAAAAGTAGATACGCCTGTGTATTTGTGTACAATACCCTGTTGTTTCAGCTGTTCCGTCAGGGCAACCGCTTTTTCATTTTTTAAAAGCGCTTCATCCAGGTTGCTGCCGGCAGATATTAAATACACAGACTGCAATGACCATGCATTGATTTTATTAAGGTTGCTGTCTGCCTGTTGCAGCCGGCTGTTCATAAAGTTCATGCGCATCATGTCCGGCTCAAATTGCACCCGCCTCGCCGTGAAGGAAAACAGCACTGTTAATAGAAATATCAGTACAATAATGATCTTATTGTGCTCTGGCCGCCAGCCTGCAATGGAATCAATCCATGAAATCCGGGGAGGGGTGGTTTTTTTTTCTTCGGCCTCAGAAACTATCAGGTGCGGAAGAAATACCAGTGAGCACAGCGAAGCGCCCACCAGACTGAATGCCGCAAACAATCCGAGGTCTTTCAGCATGGCCGATTCTACAAACTGCAGGCATAAAAATCCGCCCACCGTTGTAAGGCTGCCCACCGTTAACGGCATGGTAAGATCGGCAATAACCTGTCTTATACTGTGTGTATGCCGGTAATGGTTAAAAACATGCAGGGAATAATTTACGGCTATGCCCAGAATAACAGAACCGGTGCCCAGCGCGATAACAGAAATCTTTCCTTTTAGCAGGTAAATAAGCGCCAGTGAAAACAGAGCGCCAAAGGCCACGGGTACCAGTACCAGGAAGGGCGCCCGTTTTTTTCTGAAATAAAAACCGATAAACAATACCAAAAAAACAATGGTGATCCCCTGCGTAAACAACGTGTCTTTTCTTAATTGTTCCGCATTGCTGGCCGATACAGCAGGCGCACCAAAATATTCAGCTCTTACATTGCTGAATACACCGTTGGAAAGGCTGTCATTGATCTGATCAATGCCATGGAGCAGCACCTGATTTTTGCCGGTATTGTTAGATGGCCAGGCCGGTGTTATAAATAACAGCAGGTGTTGCTGGTCTTTCGTAATTACATAACTATCGTACAATTCAAAATTGTCATCGTATTGCAGTTGTTGTAATTTTTTCAGTCCCAGGAACGAAATTCCCGTGGGGTCTTTGGCAATGATACTTTTAAGGGCAATACCTGCAGGCGAGCCCAGTGTACGTATATTATTTTGAAGTGTTTGCTGTAGTACAGCTGGCTGAATAAGGGAGTCTATGGCTGTATAATCTTTTTCCTCCAGGTACAGGGGCAGGTATTCGCTGATGGTACCAAACATTTGCAGTACCAGGCTGTCATCGGCACGGTCCTGTATTTTCGTTATGTATGCACCATATTTTTCTTTTGCTGCGGTAACTAACGCATCCGCATAAGCCACTAAACTATCTGGCGCCGCTCCTTTGGTTGAATCTTTTAATGATACCGTGACAACCAGCTTATCAAGGAATTTTGAATTTTGAAAAACCTCATTCAGTTTTTCAATTTTTTGATCATGCGGAAGTATGGCTGCAATATCTTCTTCCAGTTTTATGCGCGATGCAAAAAAACCGGTTACCAGGAAACATCCGGTAAAGACGGCCCAAAATAATACACGGCGCTTTTCAAAAAAATTATACAGCGAGATAAAAATGTTTTCCATGCAGGTATACCTTATGCTGCCACCAGCATTTTTCTTTTAAAAACCTTCATGAGCAAATAACTGGCTAGTCCAAGCACCAAAGCGGCTGTGATGGCCAGGGTAATACTGCCGTAAATATATTGCTGCAGGTTTGCTTTTATATCGTGCAAACTAATGTTTTTGCTAAACACCAGGTGCATGGCGTGATTGCCCATCCACCATGCGCCCATCTTGTAACTTAAAAATACTATCAGCGGTATCATGGGCGGAATGCTGATATTGGCTGCAATAATAACCAGTCCCTTGTTTAATTTTAATACCACCGATAGAAAAACGGCAATGGCCAGTTGAAAACCCCACAGGGGAATGATGCCCATAAAAATGCCGAATGCAATGGAAACCGCTTTTAATTCATCGCTATGATGCGGGTGTAACAGGTGCTGGTTCAGGAATTGTTGCCTTGCTTTTTTATTAAAGAGGCCGCGCAAAAAATTACGCGGTATAATATACAATAGCAATACCAGCACCAACAATGTATTCAAAATACTGATGCGGGTAAAATCTCTTACGGGCCTGAAATGAGATACCCTTTCCTCTTTTGGTGCATAGTATACACCCACCGGCACAGAAACGATATCGACACCATTCCAGGCGGCGCGCACCAATACTTCAATTTCAAACTCGAACCGGTGCGTAAAAAAATGAATTTTCTGCAATGGCTCCAGCGGATACAGGCGATAGCCGGACTGTGTATCGGGCATTGTTTTGCCGGTTTCCACTTTAAACCAGAAATTGGAGAACCGGTTGCCGAAACTGCTTTTGCCTGGTATGGTTTCCTGGCTCATATTGCGGGCACCGATGATAATGGCATTGGGCGCTTCTTCCAGTTTATCTAAAAATTGATGGAGGTCTTTTGCGAAATGCTGTCCGTCTGCATCAATGGAAACGGCATATTTATACCCTTTTTCAAATGCATAATCAAAACCATTGCGCAAAGCAGTTCCTTTTCCTTTGTTGACTTCATGTGTAATAATTTGCAGCCCGGGGAATTTTTGCAGCAGCAGTGCGGTATTATCGGTGCTGCCGTCATTGACTACAATAACCTGGTCGGTATACTGCAACACATCATTGATAACAGCAGGCAGACTGGCACCATTGTTATAAGTTGGTATTAATACACAGGCATGAAGTTCCTTAAATCTTGTATAAACAGGTGTTGTCTGATTCATCTTTTCCGCTCATTTATCATTGAGCATTACTGTATAAAGGTTCAATCAAGGTTAATTTAAAACAACGCAAAATTAAGTTGAAATGTAGTGAAAGCGAAAGGCTGTTTTCAACTGTTTATCCTGTTTTATGAATTCAGTAACAGCTATTTACCGGCGTATTGCCCCAACCACAGGTTTTCAGGCATGGTTATCGTCCAATGAAAAAGAATACCTTATTTATGGGGAAATCTACATTTTTATTGGTTATTGTGTTGTTATCTGTAGCTGCCGCAAGGGCGCAGTCCCCATTTACTGTCAGGGGCATACTGGCAGACAGCGCGCGTAAAACGCCATTGGCTGCGGCCGGAATTAAACTGGTTTCGGTAAAAGATTCGCTTATTCACTACCAGGCCCAAACAGACAGCACCGGTAGTTTCGAAATAAAAAATGTGCGGACCGACAGTTTTTTAGTATCTATTACCGCCACCGGTGATTCGCCTGTTGTAACCCGCTGGAACCTCTCACCGGCTACCGCTGAACTGGGTATCGTGGCTATTGCTATGCCGGCCGGGCCTGCTTCCACTGCAAATACCAATATTCCGGCAACCGACAGTGGTGCCAACGTCCGCTCAAAAATGACTGACAGCAATGCAGCCCGCCAGCCTTCTATGATTGCATATAACCCACCGCTGCCCGGCAACACCCCTGCAAATTCATTTAGTGGTGGCAATATTTCAATAACCGGTATTTTACAGGACAAAGCTGATAATACCCCCATAAAAGGCGCTACCGTAAATGTGCGTTCAAAAAAAGATTCTGCCATCTCACACAATGCCATATCAGATAACAAAGGCTATTTTGCATTTACAGAATTACCCGCAGATACATTTATCCTTTCTTTCAGTTCTATCGGCTATGAATTTGTTGACCGCCAGGTAAACCCTTCGTCGGCTACCATTGACCTGGGTACGATTGCCATTCCCAAGACATCTAAAGAATTACAGGGTGTAACTATAACAGCCAAAACACCGCCCGCACAACAAAAAGCCGATACCGTTCAATACAATGCAAACGCATTTAAAGTAAACCCGGATGCTACTACCGAAGACCTGATTAAAAAAATGCCGGGTATTACGGTTGATAAAGATGGAACAGTGACCGCCCACGGAGACCAGGTGAAGAAAGTGACCATTGATGGCAAGGATTTTTTAGGCGACGATGCCACTGCGGCCTTACGTAACCTGCCTTCAGAAGTTGTAGATAAAATACAGGTTTTTGACCGCCTGAGCGACCAGGCGGCGTTTACCGGTTTCGACGATGGCAACTCGGTAAAAGCCATCAACATAGTCACCAAAACCGGTATTAAAAACGGCCAGTTCGGCCGCATATATGCAGGCTACGGTACAGACAGCCGCTATTCGGCAGGCGGTAATGTAAGTACTTTCAAAGGAGACCGGCGCCTGTCGCTGGTAGGAAGCTTTAATAATATCAACCAGCAGAACTTTTCTTCACAGGACCTGTTGGGGGTGACCAGCAGCGGTGGCGGTGGCAATTTTGGTGGTGGCGGTGGCGGCCGTGGCGGTGGCGGCAGAGGCGGTGGTGCTGGTGGCGGCGGAAACCGTGGCGGCGGAGGTGGCAATTTTGGCGGCGGTACGGATAACTTTACCGTAGGACAACAGGCAGGCATCAGCAAGACCAATGCTATCGGTTTCAATTACTCAGATAAATGGAGCCCAAAACTAGATGTGCAGGCAAGTTATTTTTTTAATAACAGCACCAATACCAACCAGCGCGAACTGCATAGCCAGACTTTGATCAGCAACGACAGCACCCAGTTTACCGATCAGAACAGCCTGTCGGTAAGCAGGAACAACAACCATCGGTTTAATATGCGGCTGGAATATAAATTCGATTCCAGCAATTCACTGATAATAACACCGAGCCTGAATTTTCAAAACAACAATTCCGTTTCCAGTGGCATATCGCAAACTTATTATGGCGCCGGCGATACGGCCAATACATCTGATAGCCGCAGTTCATCTTACCGCAATGGCTATAATCTGAGGAATAATATTCTTTACCGGCATTCGTTTGCCAAACGGGGCCGGACCCTGTCAGTCAATTTTGGAACTGCGCTCAATAAAAACGATGGCGAAAGCTATATTACGCAGCATCTGCGTTTTTTTGAAAAGAACCTTGTAACAGATGATTCATTGCAGAACCAGTATAAGAAAAACCCTACAGACGGGTATACCATTTCCGGAAATATCGCCTATACAGAACCGGTAGGCAAGAAAGGACAGCTGCAGTTTAATTACTCGCCCTCGTATTCAAAAAACAAAGCAGACCAGCAAACCTATTTATACGATTCTCTGGGTAAAGGCTATACGCAATTCAGTACGGTATTGTCTAACAAGTTCGATAATACCATTACCACCAATAATGGTGGCATCAGCTACCGCATCGGTACTACGCGCGAAAACCAGTTTTCTGTGGGCGTAAACCTGCAGAATTCTAAATTGGAAAGCATGCGCACCTACCCTGGTGTGGCTACGGTAAACCAGTCGTTTACCAATGTGCTGCCCAACCTGATGTTCAGGAGAAAATTATCGGCCAAAAGCAGTATCAATATTTTTTACCGGGCCAGCACCAATTTTCCTTCTGTAACCCAGTTGCAGGATGTTATAGACCCCAGCAATCCGCTGCGAATAACCAGTGGTAACCCCTTTCTGAAGCAGGCGTATACCAATTTTCTGTCGGCCCGTTATACCTTTACCAATACCGCCAAAGGACAAAGCATTTTTGCCAATGTATTTTTACAAACACAAAGCAATTATATTTCCAATGCTACCTATATTGCCAACGCTGATTCAATATTGCAACAGGGCATTGTGTTGAAGAGGGGTTCGCAGTTCAGCACACCGGTAAACCTGAATGGGTATAAAAGCCTGCGCACATTTCTTACTTTCAGCCAGCCGGTATCTTTTATAAAATCAAATGTAAATCTGAGCACTGGCTTTTCTTATTCGCGGTTACCCGGCCTTATCAATTACCAGGAAACCGTTACCAATAACTATGCTTACAATGCAGGAATCGTTATTGCCAGTAATATCAGCCAGTATATAGATTTCAATCTTTCTTACAACGCCAATTTCAACAATGCAAAGAGTTCGGCAACCGGGCAGACCAATCAGAAATATGTAAATCAGGTTACCGGCATCCAGTTTAATTTGCTATCGAAAAACGGCTGGTTTATTCAGAATGATCTTACCAACCAAACCTATACGGGTTTATCGGGCGGACTTAACCAGAGTTTCTGGCTCTGGAATGCGGGCATTGGCAAAAAATTCCTGAAAAACAGGGTGGGAGAGTTGAAATTATCCGCGTTTGATTTGTTGAAACAAAATCAGAGTATTGTGCGCACGGTGTCTGAAAACTATATTGAAGATTCCCGGTCGAATGTATTGCAACAATATTTCCTGCTAACGTTTACATATAGCCTTAAAAACTTTGGAACGCCCAAGGCGCCGGCCGGACGGGAGAACCGCCGGTTCAGGCCAGATTTTTAACCGGCTTCGAAATTATTTTAAATTTTGAATTTTAAATTTTGTGTTCATTACCCGCCCAGCCATTGCTGAAATAATCTGCGGCAAAAAATTGTGTTGGGTGTTTGGTGTTGGGTTGTAAGTGTTTAACGCAATTGACCACATCGCAGCCACAAAAAATCGTGATGGGTGTTGCGTGTTGGGTTGTAAGTGTCTAACGCAATTGACCACATCGCAGCCGCAAAGACGAAGAAACCAATCCGGCATTTCAGAAACATTTTCGTTTCGGCGATCGCCCAGCCCGGCATCCTATAATCCCCTAATCCTATAAATCCTGGTTCAGACAATTACTCTGCGGCAAAAATTGTGTAGGGTGTTGGGTGTTGGGTTGTAAGTGTTTAACGCAATTGACCACATTGTCGCTGCAAAGGCGAAGAAACCAATCCAGCATTTCAGCAACCTTTTCGTTTCGGCGATCGCCCAGCCCGGCATCCTATAATCCCCTAATCCTATAAATCCTGGTTCAGACAATTAATCTGCGGCAAAAATTGTGTTGGGTGTTGTGTGTTGGGTTGTAAGTGTTTAAAGCAAATTGTGCTGGGTGTTGTGTGATGAGTTGTAAGTGTCCAGGTAAGCTGACTTTCAGACAACGCTCCGGAATTCAACGAAATCATTTAATCATTCCAATCAACGGTCCGGACAATTAATCTGCGAATCTGCGGCTAAAAATTGTGTTGGGTGTTGTGTGTTGGGTTGTAAGTGTCCAGGTAAGCTGACTTTCAGACAACGCTCCGGAATTCAACGAAATCATTTAATCATTCCAATCAACGGTTCAGACAGTTAATCTGCGAATCTGCGGCCAATTCCTTCCTCCACAGCAAATTTTACCTGTTTGCGGCCAAAATCGCTGCTATCTGAGGCCAATCCTGATCTTTTTTCGTAATATCGTTCCTAGCAAAAAACGCTGGTGCTTTGGATGAAAGAACCTTGGTAGAACAATTAAAACACGGAGACGAAAATGCGTTTAAAATAATTGTTACCACCTGGCAGGATATGGTATACAATACCGCGATGGGTATTTTGCAATCTGCGGAAGATGCAGAAGATGTGGCGCAGGAAGTTTTTGTGCAGGTATATGAATCCATACATACATTCAAAGGAGAATCCAAGCTTTCTACCTGGTTATACCGGATTACCACCAGTAAGGCCTTGGACCATATCAGGCGGAAAAAAAGAAAGAAACGTTTTGCCTTTGTACAGACATTGTTTGGAGAGAACAACGAGATAATTATTCAGCCGCCCGATTTTCATCACCCCGGAGTGGTTCTTGACAATAAAGAAAGCGCCACCGCGCTTTTCAGGGCGATTGAAAAGTTACCGGGAAATCAAAAAATAGCATTCGTACTCAACAAAGTAGAGGGATTAAATTACCAGGAAATCAGCGAGATAATGAATACCACCGTTTCATCTGTAGAATCACTGCTGCACAGGGCAAAAAACAATTTGAGGAAATGGCTGCGGCAAGTCTACCAGAACAAAGATAAATAGCGCAGGTTTTGGATTCATTTCCCGTCAAATTAAAAGAGACATTTTATGGAACAGCATAATAAAATAGAAAACATCCTGAACAGCCTGGATGGCATTAAAAAAGCCAGTCCCGGAGACTTCTTTTTTACCCGGGTACAAGCCAGGTTACAAAAAGAGGAAATCAGCTTTTGGGGCCGCATAGCCGCTTTTATCACTAAACCGCGTGTGGCTATGGCAATGCTTGCCCTTACCTGTTTGCTGAATGCCGCAGCACTGTTTTACCAGCGCGGGTCTGCTTCCGCTTCGTCTATAGCCGACCAGTTGGAACAATCCGGAAATGACGATTACAATACCACCCTGGCAACCAACACTTATTATGACGAAAATTCCGAGGCACGATAATGAATAACTCAAAGAACAGGATTCTTATTTTCCTGGTTGTATTTCTATTACTGACCAATATTGGTATGCTGGTCTATTTTACTGGTCTTAACAAACACGCTGTAAAAGAAAACCGTGGGGAAAAACGGGGACCCATTACTACGTTTCTGCAAAACGAAGTGGGTTTTGATAAAAGCCAGATGGACATGCTGGATAGTCTTAAAAAACTACACAGGGCTGCTATCAGGCCATTATTTGATGAATTGGGTAAAAGCAAAGACAATTTTTACCAGCTTATCGGAAAACCGGGTGTCACCGACTCCTTGTTAAAAGCCGGGGCAGATGATATCGGAAAAAAACAGGCTGCGCTGGACCAGCAGTTTTACCAGAATTTTATGAGCATGCGTAAACTGTGTACGGAACAGCAGTTGCCCAGGTTCGATTCTGCCATGCCAGCCCTGACCAGCAGAATGATGCAGCCCTGGCAAAAAGGCAATGCTGGCAGAAAAAAAGACAGCGCACAAATAAAAAAATAGCCTAAATCGCAGTACTGCCCGCAGGTTTTCAACCATTCCCGGCATCCAAATTAAAATATCTTTTAAAACCCAAAAATTTTATGCAATGAAAAAGAAAGTGCTTTTATTGGCAAGCTTCGCGCTCATGACTGTTTTTGTAGTGAATGCCCAGGGTGGCGGTGGTGGTATGCAGCGTAGTGTGCCCGAAAGAGTTAAAATGGTAATGGATAAATTGGTAGATTTTAAACTGGATAAGGATAAAACAGCATTAACAGACAGTGCTTTTACCAATTATTACAGGAGCCAGCAAAAGGCAATGGAGGATATGAGAGCGGCAGGTGGCCAGCCAGACCGTGAAAAAATGATGGAAACAAGAAAAAAACTGGCTGATGAAAGAGATGAAAAATTAAAAAAGATTTTTACAGACGAACAGTTCAAAAAATGGAAGGATGAAATAGAACCTACCACCCGCCCGCAAAGGCCCAACGGTGGAGGAGGCAACACCAGGTAATTTAATGATTCACGGATACATTACAGTAGCCCTGTTTCCAGTAACGGAGACAGGGTTTTTTATTGATACTCCAACCAGGGATACAATGCCGCAAATGCGCGAAAAAATTGGCCGCAGATGCACAGATTAATGTTAAACGTTGCAAACAATTCAACATTTAAAATAATCAGCAGATCGTCAATTGCCTACCCACTCTTTAAACGCACCTGCATTTTCCTGGCTTACGATGATCTCTTCATTCATGGGCGGATCTACTTCAATCAGCAATTTACTTTTTGGGTAAGTTTTTATTTTTTTTATGGCCTGTATATTCACCAGGAATTTTCGGTTGAGCCTGTAAAACTGTGCAGGATCAGTTTCCTTTTCCAGGTCAGCCAAAGATTTGTCCAGAATAAATTTCTGTCCTTTATTGTCAACCATGCATACCAGTTTATGGGTGGCATAGAAATACGCCACTTCTTCTGTGCGTATGGTTACATAATCCATTCCGCGTTTTACCAGGAAGCGCTTTTTATACATTTGCGGTTCGCCCTGTTGCCGCCATTGCTGCAACTGCTGCAGGTTGCCGGCAAAAAATTGTTTCAGTTTTTCAAACTTTTGAAGGGCGGCTTCCAGTTTTTCCTGTTTAACCGGTTTTAATAAATAATCGATGCTGTTGTGCTCAAATGCTTCCTGCCAGTATTCGTCAAAAGCCGTTGTAAATATAATGGGGCAGGTTACGGGTACGTTATCAAGTATTTTAAATGAAAGGCCGTCCGTTAATTCAATATCCATGAAAATTAAATCGGGGAGCGGGTGTTGGTGCAACCATTCGGTGGCAGCCAGTACACTGCCCAAAATTTTTTCAATAACAATGTTTTTACCAGCCAGCGCAATCGCTTTCTGTAATTTCTCCGCTGCCGGTTTTTCATCTTCAATAATAAGTACTTTCATGCTCAGGCTATTTTAAGAACAGGCAATACCACACTGAAACTTTTTTCTGTTTCTTCAATGCTGATGGTATTGCCGGTAGTCAGTTTATACCTTTCATCCAGGTTTTTTAAACCGATTTTAGAAGAAGGTTTCCGCAATGTTTTTTTCCTGGCCTCATTGTAAAAAACCAGCGCGCCATTTTTAAAACTTATTTCCATCACCAGTGGGTGCGTATCAGAAAATTCATTGTGTTTGATGGCATTTTCCATCAGCACCTGCAATGAAATAGGTGGCACCAGGTACTGATCAAACATGGCGGCATCTATATGCAGCTTCAATTGCACTGCGTTTTCAAAACGAATTTTTAACAATGAAAAATAATCGCCCAGGAAATTCATTTCCTCCTGCAATAGGACAAGGTCCCTGGCCTTATTCTGCAGTATATACCGGTAAACATCTGCCAGGTTATCATTGAACTGCTTTGCTTTTGCCGGCTTTTCTTCTATCAGGTACGACAATGTATTGAGCGAATTAAAAATAAAATGAGGATCGATCTGGTTTTTCAATGCTTCCAGTTCCGCTTCAGCCCTTGCCCTTTCAAATTGTTCTGCACGCAGCATTTCGCTTTCAGATTCCTTTACCAGGAAAACAGTTTCATAGACATGCGTAATAAAAATTACACAAATCATCATAATCAGAGTTGCAGAAAAAACAACCTGCCAGTTGACCGCACTTTTATAGAAAATATGATACCATCCTGCCAGCATCAATATACTGACGGGCAAGGTATAAAAGGTGATCCCGATTAACAATACAATGATTTTCCTGACAGGTTTTTTATACCAGTCAAAATAACTGCGCATACTAAACAACAGGTAACGATTGCCTTCCCAGATTATAAAAGCTATGAGAATGGTGTATAAAAAACTTAATTTAACCTGCCAGTTAGAAAAATTCTGCCCGTTAATCATACCCGTTATAAGCGGAATCGCAATGCCAAAAAACGGAATCAGTATCACCCTGAAACCTATATCATTTATCCTGTCCTTGTGTAAGGACGCCTTTATCGGTGGTATATCGGTGTTTATCGGCATCAATTACTGCTTGGTCTTCGTTGGCTTGATATTGTAAAGTTTAGAAATTAGTTTAGATAACAGCATTTTTCACCCCTAAATAAAAAACACATGAACACTATCAATTGGCTGGCCGTTCTGGTTGCCGGTATCTCTGCATTTGTAATTGGCGGTATCTGGTATTCTCCCGGCCTTTTTGGTAAGGCCTGGATGAAAGACAGCAACCTGACCGAAGAAGAAATAAAAAAAGGCAATAAGGGAAAAATTTTTGGATTTACCCTGGTTTTCTCATTGTTGATGGCTGTTAACCTTGCCATGTTTTTGCAGGACCCTAAATCTGCAGATTGCGGACCAAAAACAGATATGACCTGGGGCTTGACGGCCGGGTTCCTGGCAGGCATCTGGACATTTTGCGCCATTGCCATTCACAGCTTATTTGAGTTAAAACCCTGGCGCCTGATATTGATCAATGGCGGTTATTCCATCATATCCCTGGTGCTCATGGGCGGCATACTGGGTGCCTGGAGATAAAAATTATCATTGTGAATGGTTACCCGGGCTGATAAAACAAACAGCCACTGCCTGGCTGCTATTGTCTATTCAAAAATTTAACATGAAAACACCTTTCTCATTCTGCCTGTTGTTTCTATTGTCCGTGGCGGTTATAGCGCAGCAACCTGCCGCACAGCGTCCATGCGCCGCAAACCCGCTGTACAGGCAATTTGATTTCTGGCTGGGCCAATGGGAAGCATTTGCCACTAACGGCAAAAAAGCCGGCGACAGCAACATTAGCCTGTTGCTGGACAGCTGTATTATTTTTGAAGAATGGACAAGCACTCAGGCAGGCTATGCTGGTAAAAGTTATAATACTTATAACCCGGTAACCGGTAAATGGCAACAATACTGGGTTGATAATAAAGGCGGAATTACCGAATATTTTAATGGTCGCTTTGAAAACGATACCATGGTTTTACAAACTGCCAATAACCGGCAATCCGATGGCACATTCAAGATAATGAAAATGACTTTTTCTCATTCGGGCACCACGAAAGTGAGGCAGTTGGGACAAAGTTCTACCGATGAAGGCAAGACATGGAAAATAGATTTTGACCTCGAATACAGGAGAAAGAAATAATATTCACCCAAATAAAAATCTGCACAATGAGTTTTATAAACGCTATCAGCTGGTTTGAAATCCCCGCCACGGATTTAAACCGCGCACAAAAATTTTACGAAACCATTTTTGATCTCCAGCTTATACCAATGGATTTGCCCAATATAAAAATGCGCATGTTTCCACTGGACGATATGAAGGGCGTAGGCGGCGCAGTAGTAGACAGCGGCGGTTTTCATAAACCTTCCGCCACCGATGGACCGCTTATTTACCTTAACGGTAACCCGGATGTTCAAAAAATACTCGATAAAGTTGTTGCTGCCGGCGGACAGATAATGGTTCCCAAAACAGAGATATCGCCCGAATACGGTTTTATGGCGGTTATCATTGACACCGAAGGCAACCGCATTGGTTTTCATTCTGTTCCCGTGGGCTAAGAGAGAAAAGAGAAACAGCGCTTTTTTACGCCATGAGTCGCACAGAGCTAACAGAAGGCTAAGAGAAGAATAGCGAAGGGGTTTTTGACTTTTGAATTTTTACTTTTGAAGTTTATCGTAGTGTCAAACAATTTACTCCGGGAAGGCTGACTTGTCTATATGCGGCACAATGCGCAGTGCATTTTTATAATAAATCTTTTTCAGGATTTTATCCGGAAGTCCCATGCCATACATACGCCAGAAGGCATGGTATTTTTTGTGATAGGGAAAATATTCGTCGTCGGTTTCCAGCACCCTGAAATAGGTGGCATACTCTTCGGGCACCCAGCTGTCTTTTCCAAATAAAATCCTGTCCTGGTATTTTTCAAAAAATGCACGGGCGGCCCTGGGTTGTCTGCCCAATTCGGCTATTACCGCACCAAACTCAACACATACATGTGGCATAGCATCCAGCAAAAGGCTCAGTTTGGTGAGGTCATTGGGGTACCAGCCAAAATGCGCGGCAATAAATGTTGTTTCGGGATGTTTCTTAAACATACGGTGTTGTTCTTCTATCAATGTTTCCCAGGGAGCCGGATCGTTTACACCTCTTTTTCTGCCCGGATGCGTAGTTATCTCCAGCCATCTTTCATTTTTTTCATCCACCGGGTCCCAGAATGGTTTGGGATCGGCTGTATGAATTAAAACAGGAATTTTTAGCGCTCCGGCCTTTGCCCAGATAGCATCCAGCCGTGGATCGTCTACCGGTACCCGGTTGCCCTTGTTATCTTTTACAGAAAATCCGAGGTCTTTAAAAATTTTAAGTCCATTGGCGCCATTTTGTACATCTTCCTCCAGCTGTTTTACGGCTTTTTCCGTCCAACCGCTTTCACCGATGCCGCCAAAACTGATATTGGCAAAGACAATAAATCGTTTGGGATAATTGGAGCGGATGTTATCAGTCATTTTTTTGAGGCTGCTGCCGTTGCCACCACTCAGGTTTACCATGACCGCCATATTCAGTTTATCCATATCTTTTGCAAGCCCGGCTAAATCCTGTCCACCCATATTCCATTGGTGGTTGTGCACATCTATAAATGGAAATTTTGCTGCAGTCAATTTGTGCTCAGGTACTACCAGGTTGGAAACGGGGTCATATTTTTCAAAGTCCATTTTTCCGGAAGACTGGGCACAGGAAGTAAGAGCTATTGCCACAAAAATAAAAGACAGGCTGGTGTATTTTTTCATGTAGTTGATGGTATAAAATCTGGTATAATATAAACTAAGTTGTACAAATAATACGGCTTCAACGCATGTGATTACTGTTGGGCATAGATTGGTTACCGGTCTGGTTGCTGTTCCTTCAGTACATTTTCAATACGTTCCTGCAATGTTTCAAAACTGGTGTAACCGCGCGACAATAAATAAAATTTGCTTTCATTGACCTGCAACAGCACCGCCGGAAAACCGGTTACCTGCAATTGTTTTACCAGCGAGAATTCATAATAGGCTTTCTCTTTGTATTCACTGCTGTGCAGCATGCCGTAAAAATCTTCTGCATTGATGTTATATTTTTCCAGCAGGTGCCGGTACGCTTCGTCATCACATAAATCTCGTCCTTCATAATGCAGGGCATATTGCAGATCGGCTGCAAACGCTACCTGTTTGCCGGGATAATACGTTTTGAAAACACACATGGCGATGGCAGGCTTTTCAGAATTCGGGAACCAGTCGCTTTTATCGGGGTTGTTGATATGCCAGAGCCAATCGCTGCCGAACTGGATGCCCGTGTGCTCTTCTACCGTTTTATATGCTTTTTGAATATACCCGGCGGTAACAGACAACGGCCGTGGGGTATCGCTGATGATCATGCCTCCGGAGAGTACCTCAAAACTAAACTTGTCTTCATAAGCTGTTGCCACCTGCACCATCACCGGGCTAAACCCATAACACCAACCGCAATAAGCGTCGTAACAATAAAAAATAACAGGCTGCATGGTATAAAGTTAAGGGTTGGTTGCTTTTAATTTTTGTACATACTGGTTTATATAGTCCGGTTTTGTTTTTAACCGGTACTGCATAATAAACCGCGGGTGTGGTAAAGGAACAATCGTTTCAAAGAATTGTTGTTCTTTATTCAATGCAGACAGGAATGCAAAATTTTTACCGTCGCCCAGGCAGAAAGCCGTGCCCCTGCTGATGCCGAAAGAAAATTGTTTCTGCAAACAGTCAATTACAAACGGTTTTATTTCGCGCTGCAATATTTTATCATCATAATAATTGAGGTTTTTACCTGCCCTGGTGAAACCCAGCGGACTCACTGCTGTTATATAGAATTGACGGTAAAATGCCGTTGCGCCGCCGAAGGCTGCAATCATGTCATATATAAACAATGATGAAAGTTCCTGTTTTTTTGCCCAGTCATTGGCTATCCCGCAGTCCTGTTGCAAACGTATAGGATCTGTAAAAGGGATGCCGGTTACCCCGCCCCCAAACCTGCCGGGGTTTATGCCAATGATCATATGGCGCTGCAGGGAGTCGTTGTAATACTTTCTATAAAAAGCGTTACAGGCTTCTATGGTGGCGGCATTGTCAAACGGCGTCATCACCTCAATACCTTCGGGCAATGAAACAGGAAATTGCAGCTTACTGATAAAAGCCAGGATATTATCCGCAAAAGTCATGGGCAAATGTAACGCAGGGACTTCTACTTCCTTTTTAATTTTACATCATCAAAATGCTGATCATAATCTTTGCGGATAGTGCCCATTATACGGTCCCAAAAAGTAAAATACAACCCGTAATTGCCTTTAAAATACTGGTGGTGCTGATTATGGCTCACCGATGTATTGATCCATCTGCCAAACCAATGCCTGCTGAATCCTTTGGGGTACAATTCATAACCCAGGTGGCCGTACACGTTATAAACGATCATGAAAAAAAAGAACAGGGAGATATGCAGCGGATGAATGGGTATGGCAAACAAAAAAACGGCGAAAACACCCGCTTCCACAATTGCCTCCAGCGGATGAAATGAATATGCCGCCCACGGCGAAGGATTGGTTGAATGATGGTGCACCAGGTGAAACAGCCCGAATAATTTTCTGTGGTGCATCAGCCGGTGTGACCAGTAGAAATAGGTGTCGTGAATAATGAACATTAATGGAAAAGCACTGAAAAAATAGATCCAGCCATAACGGCCGATGTCTTTGTAATACCAAGTATGCTTTACAACCGCTTCATTTTTTATGAGCAATACCGGCACGAAACCAAAAATGCAAATGGTCAATACAGAATAGCCAATTTCACGCAGGTAGTCTTTTTGCACAGGATAACGTGCCTGTATTTTTTTATGGCCGATGGCTGCTTTCAGCAATATATAGAAAAGCAAAAAAGCAATGGCCGCCACAAAAAAATAATGGCTGCCTGCTTTTTCAACAAAAAAGAAATAATCTTTCCAGTGCATGGTGCAGAATTAAAAAAGTGTTTTGAAATACAGCCAAAATTAATGGATGCTGATTTCAAAACACTGTATGATAACCGTCCGTATATTATTAACCGCCTCTTCTTCCGCCACCACCACCGCGGCCACCGCTTCCACCACCATTACCACCACCGCCGGATCTGCCGCCACCGTTGCCTCCGCCATTAAAGCTGGGCCTGCTTCCACCGCCGTTGCCGCCACCATTAAAACTGGGTCTGCCGCCTCCGCCGCCACCGCCGCGGTCAAAACCCTGTGAAGGTGCACTGCGTTGCGGTCTGTCTATACTTTGTTGCTGAGGTCTGCTGAAACTCCTGTTATTATCCATGTTCCGTTGCGGGTTAAATTCACGCTGCCTTACAGGCGGCTGACTATTGTAATTTCTTCCGCCCGCACCCGGTGTTGCCGGCTGGCCCTGTATCTCGCGCCTGCGGCCAAAACCATTGTTGTCTGAGTTACCAGGTGTACGGTTGTTGTTATTAAACCGGTTATTATCATAACTGCGCGGTGCAGATTGCTGAGATTGGGGTGAATATGGTCTGCGGTCAATATTATTATTAGAACCGCTGCCATTGTTGCCGCCCCTGTTGTTAAACCGGTTGCCATCATTGCTGTTATTGAACCGGTTGTTGTCTCTTCCACGGTAATTATTATTAAACCCATCGTTTCCACTCCGGTTATTGCCATTGAATCGGTTACCGCTGTTATTGTTATACCGGTTACCATCTCTACCGCGATTGCTGAATGCCCCGTTGCGGTTATTGTTGTTATAACGGTTGTTATTTACAAAACTCCGGTTGTTGTATGCATATACATTTCTGCGGTTATTGTAAATATTGTTATTATAGTTTATGTTGATGCGCGCGCTGTTCCTATAGGCGTATCCGCGGTTGTAACCATAATAGCCGTAGTTGCGGTTATAGCCTCCACCATACGAATAACAGGGCCTGTAAATGGAAGGTCCCCACCAGCCGCCATAACGGTAACCGCCACCCCACCATGAATTAAAGCCAAAACCAATGTCGAACCAGCTAAAACCAAATCCGTATCCAAAGCCCCAGCCATACCAGGGTGTATAATTCATGCTGAAACCCCAGGTATAAGGCCTTGCATAATAATAGTGCCGGTACCACGGGCGGTAATAATAACCTGTTCCGTAAACAATGGTAGGCCCGTATACATACGCATTCAGGTAACCAGGTGTATAGCCAGTGTACACATAATCCGGTGTTACATCATATACATACACATACTTTGTATTGTATACAGGGTAGCTGGGTGGAATTCTGTCAACATCTTCAGGGCGGTAAGTACTAACCGTCCAGGGGCCATTGGGTCTGTTTGCCATGAACCAAACGCCATTATCTACAGCGTAATACATGCCGTCCATTTTCAAAACAGTTGCAGATGCATTTACTGCATACTGCAGTCGTGTGCCGTTGATATTCTCAAATTCAGGATCGCCATCGTAGGTAACTGTAGTGGTAGCCGTATTACGGTCTACTTTCGCAGTTTGCGGAACAGCGGCATCCATAATAGCCTCGTTGGCTTCATCGGTTCCGGCTACGCTTGCCAGCACATTGTCTTTTGGTGTACCAGCTGGTATTTTGGCAAAATCTGATGGTAATTTATCAGCCCCGATATATTGCCATTGGTTCTTTAAAGATGAAGACCTGTACCAGCGGCCGCTCAGCAATACGTAATACTGCTGGGAATTTACATCCATAAAAATATCGTTGGATGAATTCTTTACATACAGTAAGCCGGTATTTTCTACCGGGGCAAAATTTGCTTCGCCATCTGATTGTATCAGTTCGGCAGGCTCTGTACTTACTATAATATCGGGTATCACATTGCTGCCGGCTGACGATGCATCATCACCCGTATTGTTCTGATTATTCTGATTGTTCTGATTATTTTTTACAGCTGTTTCTATCTGTTTTAAATTGTCCGGAATATCTGCTGCATAACTGTAAGGGCCTGTTGCCGCAGCTGCGCTATACCATTGTTTACCTCCATATAAATAAAAGCGGCCGTCATTGTTTTTTACAATGGTGAATGGCGAGTTTACTACAGCGTCCACACCGTATGTGCTATTGCGCTGTAATTTTGGCTGTCCGTCAATCAGCACCAGCATAGATGGTTTGGTAGTATAAATTACTTTGGGCGGGTTGTTGTTAAAACCGGAAGACAGTTTATTTTGCTGTTGCGTATTACTCAGTGAAGTTTCAAGCTCATCCTTTGCAATGCTGATATTCATTTCCGGCACTGCTGCTTCCAGTTTGTTTTTTATGGCGGCAGTGGCATCGTCATCCACACCATCGGGGAATTTTATATTGCTGATATTTATTGATTGCACCGTTACTGCGCGGCCATTATCTGAAACATTGGCTTCCCACCAGAATGCACCGAAAACAGGATCGGTTTTACCTTCCTGTATAACGGATATGGCAGACCTGGCTTTTAAGTTGCCGTTCGAATAAGACTCTACCTGAGGCTGGTAGATCTTAATCTGATCGCCATTATCGCCTGTTATACTTTTAGGCCAGTTTTGTTGCGCAAATACTGCGCTGCCAAAAATAACAGTGCAGAAAAACAAACAAAACTTTTTGTAAAAGATGTTCATGATAGCGTTTTTATTTTGAATAATAATAGAGTCGAAATGCGTTGACTTACTTATATTAAGACGTCTTTGCTTCCCTAAAGTTTGTCATTCTTAATAAAAGATTTTGTTAATGTAATTGTTTTTAATGCCGCTTTCATAAATAGTATTAATCCCCGTCTATTTAACGTATTTCCAATGTCTTGATTTACCCGCCACAATCCATTCCAGGGCGGTGTTCAATCGTTTTTCCCGGGTTGGGACGGTCTTTGCATCCGCCAGCCACACGGCATACTCCTTTTTGTGCGAATAGCTCAACCTTTCAAAAGCGGCTTTCGCTGTTTTATTCTTTGCCAGCGCTGCGGAAAAAAAGCGGGGAATCTCCAGTTTTTGCGGCGCAGCTGGTTTGGTCTTTACCAGTTTTGCGCTGGCATCGGTCAGCTTCATTGCTTCCTTCACCCAGGCCATCAATTTTTTATTGGAAGGCAGGTCTTTTATGGAAGTTATTTTTCCCAATGAGCCCATGGCCTCTTTCCGGTTATCCAGCAATAATTTGGCGTCTTTCATTAAAGAAGCTTTCCAGAATCCAAAAGCGCAGTGGTATTTAAAAGATGCCATACTGCACAAAATTTCGCCCTTATACATAAAATGCGGAAAAGACCATTTAAGGGTTTCTTCGACCTCCGGGCAGGCGGCATGAACCAGTGCACGCAGGTGCTCCAGTATGGGAATGGCAAAATCGGCAGACTTTATAATATAGACATCAATACGGGGATCATGGGTTGGCATATAAAACGTTTTTGGTAGCGCGTGTTGTGTACGGCCGGTAATCCCTGATTATACGGCCGGTAAAAATGTTTTTACTACTTCATACATACCTGGTTCAAAACTGGCTATTTCCAGCGCCTGCTGAAAGTATTGGGTGCCGGCAGGGTCGTTGCGCATGGCGTTGTAATCCTCCCTGCTCCGCCATTGCGCATACATGGTAACTTTTGTGCCATCCAGGCTGCGGTGAAGACCCGATGAAATAAAGCCATCAGCATGGCGCACACTTTTTTCGGTAGCCTGCGTAAGCAGATCAATCAATTTTTGCTGTTGCATTGCATCAACCGTAAAGACATTGATCAAAGTAAAATAATGGTTGTCGGCTGAAATGGTTGTCATACTGTTTTTTGCTTATACGGGATCTGAAGAAACGCCTGCTAAAGTTAACAATAAGCAAAACAAGATTTTGGTAGAAAAAAAAGACCGTTTTGTATAATTCCGACAAATGGCGGATAATCCCCGGTGTAGTTTTGTAATAGAAATAAAAAATTAAACCATGAAAATTGTATCTGTTCCGCTGGTCATGCGGTATAATATTACCGGAGCAGCAAAGCAAAGAAGCCGGCAGCGGCATCAAACAGCGCCAAAACCGGTTGAGAATGAAGAATTGTTCGACCACCTGTTTATAAAAAATGAGCCGCGGCAGCGCAGTGGAAACAGTGTTACGAGGTATTTATTTAATTAAATAAATGGCTGTTCGTGCATCCATGGGCAACCAACCAGGTATAGCGTTTTCTAAAAACCGAAGGATTTTCACCTGTTATTTTCTTAAACAGTTTATTAAAATAAGACAGGCTTTCAAAACCGACTTCATAACAGGTTTCCGATACACTGATGCCCTGCAACAGCAATGTTTTAGCCTGGGTAATCCTGTACTGGTTTACAAAATCGGTAAATGTCATATTGGTCTGCTTCTTAAAATAACGGCAAAATGCCGCCGTACTTAAATGCACGCTGGCAGCTACTTTGTTTACATCGGTAGTTTCGTTGTAGTTGGCGTGAATGTATTTATATACAGACCCCATCCGGATTTTATCATTCAAAAAAAGCTTTACACTGGTATCCTGGTCATTCAATTCGGTTACTTCATTTGACAGTGCCAGTATCTGAAAAATCTCCAGCAGGCACAACAGTTGTTCAAAATGTGCAAGCCCCTGCATTTGCTTTAACTTCTCCACAGCCCTTTTTTTTGTGTTTCCGCTAAATGAAAGCCCCAAACTGGCTTTTGAAAAAAGTTGTTGTATGGCATCCAGTTCGGGTGTATTGGCAAATGCATCACCCAGGAAATTTTCTTTCAGTTGTACTACAATTTGCCTGTAAGCTGTTTTTAAGCCATAGTCGAAGTTCAGGTGCGGAATATTGGATCCTATCAGCACCAAATCACTTTCCATATAACTGGATATATGCTTTCCTACATGCCGGATGCCGTTGCTCGCTTCTGCATATACCAGTTCAAACTCCGGGTGGTAATGCCAAAAAAAATTATTCCGCAGACGCGGTGCAAAAAATCTAAACGACTGCCCGGGATCAGTTACTACTATTTCTTTCTTGATTTTCACCTCTTTTTTTCTATAAAACTACAATTTAGAGCTAAAAAACACAAAATATGTCAATGGAGAGCAAATGCCGGTCATTTCAAAGGTTTGCCGGGTTTCTATCCCGGCTGAACTTTGTTGTATTCATTAATGGTAAAACTTATTTTATGCAACCAATGACAATGGCGCCAACCATGACCCCCAATGCGCACAAAGACATACCGGGCAATCCTTCAACAGCCAAAAGCAGTAAGGTGAAACTGAACGACAGAAGCAATGGGCAACCGTTGCGCGTACTATCGGAAGCAGACTGGCAGTTTTGGATTACCAATGGTTATATCGTTATAAAAAATGCGGTTCCGAAAGAACAGACAGAACAGCTGGCCAATTTTCTTTGGGAATTTGAAGAGAAAAATCCGAACGATCCCAATACATGGTATGCGCCACCCCGCGCTGAAATGCAAATGAAGGAACTCACGAACACCGGTATGGTGGAAGTTTATAACCACCAATATCTCTGGAATAACCGCCAGTGGCCCAAAGTACACCAGGCCTTTGCAGATATCTGGGGCACGGAAAAATTATGGGTAACCATCGACAGGGCCAACCTGAACCTGCCTATCCGCCCGGGTTTTGAATACAAGGGATTTATTCACTGGGATTATGATCCCGAAACAAAACCGCAAAACGTACAGGGTGTGCTGGCACTTGCGGACCAGGACGATGAACACATGGGTGGTTTTCAGTGCATCCCCGAATTATACAGGACTTATGATACCTGGAAACTGTCGCAGCCGGAGGATCGTGACCATTTTAAACCGGATACCACCGGGTTTGAGATTGTAAAAGTAAAAATGAATGCAGGTGATTTGCTGATCTTCAACAGCACACAACCACACGGCATCCGCCCCAATACCAGTGGCAATAAAGTGCGGCTGGCACAGTATATTTCAATGATGCCCGCCGAAGAAGACAATGAAACACTGCTTGAGTGGCGCATTACTTCCTGGAAAGAACGAAAGGCGCCGGAGGGTTATGCCTTCCCGGGCGATCCCCGGAAATGGGAACAGATAAAATATACAACCGCTGAATTGTCTGAGCTGGGTAAAAAATTATTGGGAATTGAAAAATGGTGATAGAGCGGTAATTGCTTTCGCCGTTCATCATGGATGAACGGCGAAATTATTACAGGCTGGTTTATTTATTTCCTGCCTGCTTTTTTCTTTGATGCTTTGGCAATTGTATTATACTCCAGGGCCAGTGACATCCAGTAGCCAAGTTTCTTATTGGTATTCAATACATCAATATCTACAAAAACATATCCTTTCATTACTTTGCCTGTGAAATCCATTGGGTGGCACCCTTCTTTCTCTAGAACTTCTTCGGTTTTATCCGGGTTCAGTCGCACCATTAAACGTTCCGATTCCACTCCCACGCACATTTTATCATTTACCATAAAACACAAACCGCCAAACATCTTTTTTTCCACCACGTTATCCTGGGATACAGCGATTATCCCGCGCACCCGATCAGCCAATTTTTCATTGTAAGACATGGTTGGAGTCTTTGGTTTATAATACAAATCCGTGTTTAATGCGCCACCAGCCAGTTATCTCCGGAACCTATCTCCGCATCTGCCGGCACATCATTGGGCAACAACAGTGCAGACTGCATGCACTGGATAATAATGGGTTTAATGGTTTCCAGCTCGTCTTTATGGGCGTCAAATACCAGTTCATCATGTACCTGCAATAACATTTTTGACCTGAACTTCTTTTTGCCAAATGTCTCATGAATTTTTATCATGGCCAGTTTTATCATATCTGCCGCCGTGCCCTGTATTGGTGAGTTGATGGCATTTCTTTCAGCAAAGCCCCGCACAGTAAAATTTGCGGAGTTGATATCACGCAACCAGCGTTTGCGGCCCATCAGCGTTTGTACATACCCGTTTTCTTTTGCAAAATTGATGGTATCATCCATGTATTTCTGGATATTAGGGAATTGTTTTTTGTAGTTGTCGATGATCTCCTTTGCTTCGGTGCGCGATATACCCAGGTTGTCTGCCAGTCCAAATGCGCCCTGCCCGTAAATGATACCAAAGTTTACGCTCTTGGCTTTGTAACGCATTTCTTTGGTTACATCCTTTTCGTCTACGTTGAAGACTTTAGCGGCGGTAGCAGTATGAATGTCTTTGCCGGTTTTAAATGCAGCGCACATATTTTCATCGGCACTGATAGCTGCCACAATTCTTAGTTCAATCTGCGAGTAATCTGCCGATACGAGTACATGGTCTTTATCGCGCGGAATAAATGCCTTTCTTATTTCCCTGCCGCGTTCTGTTCTTACCGGAATATTTTGCAGATTGGGGTTATTGCTGGACAACCTGCCGGTTACCGCCACAGCCTGTGCATAAGAGGTATGCACCCGGCCGGTTTTGCGGTTAATCATCAGCGGTAGCGCATCCACGTAGGTCGATTTTAGTTTGGTGAGTTCGCGGAATGCAAGGATATCGCCTACTATCTGGCTTGAATGCGCCAGCTTTAACAATACGTCTTCTCCGGTGGCGTATTGCCCGGTCTTTGTTTTTTTGGCTTTGGGATCCAGTTGCAGTTTATCGAACAATACTTCACCCAGTTGCTTGGGTGATGCAAGGTTAAACCGCACCCCTGCCTGGCTGTATACATTTTCTTCTGCCTGTTTGGCTTCCTTTTCCAGCTGTTTGGAGTACTCGTTCAGAAAATCCACGTCTACTTTTATGCCTTCAAACTCCATGGCGGTTAATACTTTCACCAATGGATTTTCTACCTCGTTAAAAACCCTTTCCACTTCTTTGTCTTTCAGCAGGGGTGTAAAAATATGTTTCAGCTGGAGGGTGATGTCTGCATCTTCCGCTGCATATTCTTTTATTTTCTCCAGTTCCACATCGCGCATATTACCCTGGCCTTTTCCTTTTTTACCTATCAGCTCTTCTATATGAACAGGTTCATACCCCAGGTACTGGGCACTCAAAATATCCATGCTGCGTTTGCCATCCGGCTCAATTACATAATGTGCCAACATTGTATCAAAGATCTCTCCTTTCAGTTCCAGTCCATACCATTTCAAAATCAGCATATCATATTTCAGGTTCTGACCTATCCAGGTAATTTTTGTATTGCTGAATAAAGGTTCAAATTGCTGCAGTATCTTTTTTGCTTCTTCCTGGGCCGGCGGACAGGGAACATAATATCCTTTACCGGTTTCATACGCAAAACTCATCCCTACTATTTCCACATCATTGGCATCAATGCCTGTTGTCTCGGTATCAAAACAAATCTCCTTTTGTTTCATTAAAGCATTCACCAGCTTTTTTATGGCGGCATCACCCTCAACGGCTTCGTATGTATGCGGTGTGTTATGAATATTTTTTTCGGCTACAGCGCCTACTGTTGCACCGGGTGGCGGAATGGATGCATCACCTTCCCTGGTGAGCTTAGCGGGCACCGGTGTTTCAATAATGTTTCCAAAAAGATCTGTCTGCGTTACCGTGGGTTGTGGGGCAACAGCGCCCGGAGCGGTAAACGGGTTGAACTCATCGCCGAAAATTCTTTTGCCAATGGCTTTGAATTCCAGTTCCCCAAAGACTTCTTTCAGCGCCTCCTTGTCAATTTCTTTTATTCTGAAATTTTCTTCATGAAATTCGCAGGGCACATTCATGATGATAGTGGCCAGTTTCTTGCTGATGATGGCGGCGTCTTTTCCATTCCTGATTTTTTCTCCCAGTGAGCCTTTGATGGTGGCTGCGTTCTCCAGTACTTTTTCCAGCGTTTCATATTCCGCCAGTAGCTTGGCTGCTGTTTTTTCGCCAATGCCTGCTATACCCGGAATATTATCTACTGCATCGCCCATTAAACCAAGTATATCTATAACCTGCGATACATTTTTGATATTCCATTTGTTGAGAATTTCCTGCGGACCCATTATTTCCACATCGCCACCCTGGTACCCGGGTTTATAAATTTTTACTTTTTCTGTTACCAGCTGACCGTAATCTTTATCGGGTGTTACCATAAACACTTCATAACCGGCATCCGACGCTTTTTTGCTGAGCGTGCCAATGATATCGTCTGCCTCATAACCGTCAATTTCTATCACCGGTATATTAAACCCGCGGATAATCCTTTTTATATCGGGCATGGCATTCATTAAATCTTCGGGGGCTTTCTGCCGGTTGGCTTTATAATCAGCGAAATCGGTATGGCGTTCAGTAGGCGCATGGGTATCAAAACATACCGCCATATGCGATGGCTTCTGGTTGTTGAGCAATTCTACCAGCGTATTGGTAAAACCAAACTGTGCATTCGTGTTCTTGCCTTTACTGGTTACACGCGGATTGCGGATAAGGGCATAATAAGCGCGGAAAATCAGCGCGAGCGCATCGAGCAGAAATAATTTTTTTTGCATACTAACAACAAATTATAATGGCTGGCGCATTACCAGCCGGAATGTAAATGTATGCTAAGAGGGCTAAGGGAAGAAAGAGAAAAAGAGCTTTTTTGCGTAAATAGCCCAACGGGGCTAATAGCGCTCCAGCTATTTTTTCATTTCTACCAATTGCTTTTGCATACCAAACATTTCATCCCTTAACCGGGCGGCTTCCATAAAATCCAAATCGCGTGCGGCTTTCTCCATATCTTTTTTTATACGGCCAATCGCTTTTTCAATTTGCGGTATGGTTTGGTAAACAGGTTCTTCTTCTGCGGCTACGGTAACAATATCCTGGTCTCCCGAAATGGCATACGGATTTTTGGGATCGAAGCCTTTAATATCCAGTACGGAAGTTTGCTGAAATACCTGTTCCTTGCTTTTGATAATGGTAGTGGGCGTAATACCGTGTTCAAGGTTATATGCCACCTGTTTTTCCCTTCTCCGGGTGGTTTCATCAATGGTACGCTGCATGCTTTCGGTCATCTTATCTGCATAAAATATAACCAGTCCGTCTACGTTCCTGGCAGCGCGGCCTGCGGTTTGGGTGAGGCTTCTTTCATTGCGCAAAAAACCTTCTTTATCGGCATCCAGTATGGCTACCAGTGAAACTTCGGGAAGATCGAGCCCTTCACGCAGCAGGTTCACGCCTACCAATACATCAATTTCTCCCAGCCGCAATTGTCTTAATATTTCCACTCTTTCCAGTGTATCTACTTCACTGTGGATGTATTTTGATTTGATGTTGATGCGGTGCAGGTATTTATCCATTTCTTCGGCCATGCGTTTGGTGAGCGTGGTCACCAGCACACGATCGCCTTTTTTTATTCTTTGATCAATGGCATCCAGCAAATCGTCAATCTGGTTGACCGATGGACGGATTTCTATTGGGGGATCCAACAAACCGGTTGGCCGCACTACCTGTTCCACTACTATACCGCCTGTTTTTTCCAGTTCATAGTCTCCCGGTGTGGCAGAAACGTAAATGGTCTGGCTCAGCATGTTTTCAAACTCATGAAAATTTAGCGGACGGTTGTCCAGTGCAGAAGGCAACCGAAAGCCATAGTCAACCAGTATCAGTTTACGGCTTCTGTCGCCACCATACATGCCGCTTACCTGTGGTATGGTCTGGTGGCTTTCATCAATGATGCAAAGAAAATCTTTTGGAAAATAATCGAGTAAACAAAATGGCCGCGTGCCTGGTATACGGCGATCAAAAAATCTTGAATAATTTTCTACGCCGTTGCAATAGCCCAGTTCACGGATCATTTCCACATCGTAGTTAACGCGCTCGCTCAAACGCTGGGCTTCAATAAATTTACCGCTATTTTTAAAATACTCTACCTGGGAGGCCATTTCATCCTGTATCTCTATCAGTATTTGTTGCATCCGGTCTTTGGGAGCTATATAAAGATTGGCGGGGAAGATGGCGGCATTTTCCATTTTACCGATGCGTTTGCCTGTTTTCGGATCAAAGCTTTCTATCTCTTCAATATCATCGCCAAAAAAACTCACGCGGTAGGCAAAATCTACATAGGGCAGGTTAATGTCAATGGTGTCTCCTTTTACCCGGAACGTCCCGCGGGTAAAATCTATTTGTGTACGGTTGTACAAAGAGTTCACCAGCGAATGCAGGAAGGCCTGCCGGGAAATGGTCTGTCCCCGGTTTATCCGGATAATACCATTTTCATAATCGGTAGGATTTCCCATACCATAAATACAACTCACGGATGCTACCACAATGATATCGCGCCGTCCACTCAGCAATTCGGTAGTTGCATGCAGGCGCAGTTTATCCAACTCTTCATTGATAGAAAGGTCTTTCTCAATATATGTATTGGATACGGGCATATAGGCCTCGGGCTGGTAATAATCATAGTAAGAAACAAAATAACCCACTGCATTGTCCGGAAAAAACTGTTTGAATTCTCCGTATAGCTGGGCTACCAGTGTTTTGTTATGGGTGAGTACCAGTGTTGGTTTCTGTACATTTTGTATGAGGTTGGCGGCGGTAAAAGTTTTTCCGCTTCCGGTAACACCCAGCAATGTCTGGTATTTTTCGCCGTTCAATACCCCTTCCGTCAGCTGGCGGATAGCATCCGGCTGATCGCCCGCGGGTCCGTATGGTGCATGCAATTTAAAAGCCATAGAAAAAATTATAGGACGGTAAATTTAGTGAGAAATGTTTGGATTATTCTGTCATTGAGCGTTGTGCGCGGCATTGAGCGTCATTGAGTGTCGTGGGCGTGGTGGGCGTTGTGTGCGTTGTGGCTGTCGTGGGCGTCATTGGCCGTCGTGTGCGGCGTGTGCGGTGTGTGCGGTGTGCGCGTCGTGTGTGTCATTGAGCGTCATTGAGCGGTGTGTGCGGTGTGTGCGGCATGTGCGTTGTGCGCGTTGTGCGCGTTGTGGCTGTCGTGGGCGTCATTGGCCGTCGTGTGCGGCGTGTGCGGTGTGTGCGGTGTGTGCGGTGTGCGCGGCATTGAGCGGTGTGTGCGGCGTGCGCGGCGTGCGCGGTGTGTGCGGCGTGCGCGGCGTGCGCGTCGTGCGCGTCATTGCGCGAGGGGCTACACCCCTCGCTTTTAGATTACGCCCTTTCAGGGCTGTGAATATTATAAAAAATGCTATTCGAAAATGTGTATAGAAGCCAATAATTTCATTAGCGTTGTTTGTCATTCGTTTCCTAAACCTTATTCTTATGCCACAATCACTTGTTCAAATTTATGTGCACATCATTTTTACTACCAAACACCGTCAAATGCTCATTACTGAAGAGATTGAACATGAAGTACACAGTTATCTGGGGGGCATTTGTAAACGACTTGAATGTCAGCCAATAATAGTAGGCGGCTATAATGACCATGTGCACATTCTCTGCATGCTTTCAAAAAAAATCACGCTGATCAAATTGTTGGAGGAAGTTAAATCACATTCTTCCAAATGGGTGAAGACGCTGGACGAAAGCCTTCAGAATTTTTATTGGCAGGATGGATATGGCGCATTTTCCGTAAACCCTTCGGAGATTGACGTTGTAACCAGTTATATTGCCAATCAGCGTGCTCATCATTTGAGTAGATCTTATCAAGAGGAGTATAGGCGTTTTTTGAAAAAATATGGCGTTGAATATGACGAGCGATATGTATGGGATTAATTGGAGACGGTGACGATAGACATTGCGCAATTGTTGAGCGTGGGGCTACACCCCACGCTCGCAGATGATGCCCTTTCAGGGCTGGCAATGATAAGCCCTGAAAGGGCGTCATCCAATAGTGAGGGGTGTAGCCCCTCACATAACAATAGCATGGGTGTAACCTCTAACATTACAATAGCGTGGGCATAACACCTCGCATAACAATACCATGGGTGTACCCCCTCACATAACAATAGCATGGGTGTACCCCCTCACACAACAATAGCACGTATGTAGCCCCGCACATAACAGGCTCTTATTGAACGCCCGCCGCCACATCATCCAAATACGCCGCAAATTTTTTGATCACATCGGCATCGATGTCTGCATATTCCTGGGCTTCCTTCCAGTTGCGTTGTTCCAGCGCTTCACGGATGCCAGGCAATGTCTTAACGCCGTATCCCGTATAAAAACCCGGTGCATAAATACTGTGGCGGTACCAACCACGGCGGGGCAATCCTTTTTCGGTTAGTAATTTTTGTTCTGCCTGGAATAATTTTTTATTGATATCATTTTTTTGCGCGACAGTTAATTTGCCCGAAGAAAGTACAATACTTAAGTGTTTGGTAGCCGATTCAAAACCAGTCATGGCATTTTGTAGTGCGGCAAAACTTAAAAAAGGAACTTCGCCTTTTATCGCAGGCGATGCCTCTTTTTCTTTAGGGTCTGCTGCATAGAAATATCTTTTTTCTGTAATCAGCTGGTTTTCCAGGCTGGTGGTTTCACGCATCTGGTCGGCCAGCGCTGTTACTTCTCCTACATAACCATTGACGGTCTTGTAGAGGGCTGTAAAGTCGAAAGGCAATAGATCAGCGCCTGCCATCCGCAGTGTAGTCCTGCCGGCAACCTTAGCCAGGGCCACGCCATATTCAAAGGTGGGGTCTTTGAAATTTTTATAGTCGTAATATGAATCATAGATTGAATGGTATTCGCCACCAGGGTCTTCTCCGCCAAAACCGATATTGAATGAGTTAATGCCGAGGTGCTGAATAAAGGGGCTGTAGTCGGACCCGGAACCCAGTGCCCCCAGGCTCAGGGTTTTTTTTGCCAGCAAATCTTTTTTTGCCTTTGTTCCGGATGCGTTTACGATATCATAATTCCTTTTCCGCTCCAGCACACTGATTTCTGTTTGGGGGTCGATCACATCACCTGCTATTTCATTCAAAAATGGTTCCAGTGCATGGGTGCCCTGTGCACCCAGGAAACCCCGGCCATTGCCATCTGAATTAATGTAGAGAACCAGTTTCTGTTGTAATTCGGGACCGTGCTGCTCCACCCATTCAGTAGACCCCAGCAGGCCGGGCTCTTCTCCGTCCCATGCTGCGAAAACCAGCGTGCGCCTGGGTTTCCAGCCAGATTTTATCAACTCCCCGATAGATCTGGCTTCTTCCATCATGGCGGCCATTCCGCTTAATGGATCGCCTGCACCATTTACCCAGCCATCGTGGTGGTTGCCGCGCATTACCCACTCATCCGGCAGCTCCGACCCTTTTATTTTTGCTATGACGTCGTAAGCCGGTTTCAGATCCCAGCTAAAGGAAAGCTTTAAATGTACTTTGGTTTTACCGGGACCGATATGATAGGTAATCGGCAACGCGCCGCGCCAGTCTTCCGGGGCTACCGGGCCGCCCAGTGATGAAAGCAGCGGTTGAGCATCATGATAACTGATAGGCAGTACCGGAATTTTCAGGAGATTGGTAGCTTCGGATCTTTCCAGCCGTTTGGCGTCTTTGGTGGCGCCAATATTGGGCGTCAGGGGATCGCCGGGATATACGGGCATGTCCATAACAGATCCTCTTTGCGCGCCATACTCATTTTTGAATGCGCCTTTAGGGTACACATCGCCCTGGTAATAACCGTCTTCTTTGGGGTCTGAGTAAATAATACACCCGATAGCGCCGTGTTCCTGTGCCACTTTGGGTTTGATACCCCTCCATGAACGCCCGTATTTGGCAATCACAATTTTACCTTTCACGTCTATGCCTAAACGCGCCAGCTGTTCATAGTCGGAGGGTATCCCATAGTTCACAAAAACAAGTTCACCGGTTACATCGCCATCGGCGCTCCATGCATTGTATACCGGAAGCTGCTCGGCCAGTTGGTTGGAGGTAGGATCCTCTTTGAGCGCCGGTTCAGAGAGCAATGCCTTGTATTTTAACGGTTCCACCATTTCGAGTAAACGTTCTTTGGGTGTTGGAAACAATACCATAAATGTTTCTATTTCTGCATCGTATCCCCAACTTTTGAAATGATTGAGAATATATTCCGCAACAGCTTTACCGCCGGGCGAACCGATGTGGTGCGGCCTGGCCGACATTTCTTTCAGGTACTGATCTACATTTTTTGCGCTGAGGGCGGCGTCAAATTTCTGCTCAGCAGTTGTTTGTAGTTTCGATGAAGCTTCTGTAAAACCCATCAGGGTCTTTGTTTGTGCCATTGCGTTGCCTGTAATAAAATAAATGACAATGACAAGAAAGAGTTTTCTCATGTTTACTGATAAATTAATTGGTTTGGAAAAAAAGGAGAAGGCAAGTGTGCTAAAGATAAATACAAATGATTAAAGCAATTGCTGCATCCTTTTGCTTCGTTTGTTTCACGCGGCGAGACAGCGGGCAGCGGGCGCGGAACTGCAATTGCTAATTGCGGATTTTGAGATTGCGTCCGTTTGCTTCGTTTGTTTCACGCGGCGAAACAGCGGGGCAGCGGGGTTTTGCTGCGGCCGCTGTTCCGCCTACCCGCTGCGTGAAACAAATCCAGGCTAGCGCAATCCCGAAATCCCGAAATCAGCAATTGCCTTATACTTTGCGCAACAGATAAGCAGAATAATCGGGGATGGTGCATTCGTAACTTTCGTACATCAGCGGAGATGTAAATAAAAAGTCGGCCGTAGCCCTGTCGCAGGCCATTGGAATATTCCAGGCTACCGCCAGCCGCAAAAGCGCTTTAACATCGGGGTCATGCGGCTGCGCCTCCATCGGATCCCAGAAAAAAATCAAAATGTCTATTTTGGCTTCCGCAATCATGGAACCGATTTGCTGATCGCCTCCAAGAGGTCCGCTCATCATTTTCTGTACCGGCCTGTCCAGCTGGGCTTCCAGCAGTTTGCCCGTAGTACCGGTTGCTATCAGCTCATGCTTGGCCAACACCACTTTGTTGTGTTCGGCCCATTCTATCAGGTCGTGCTTCCTGTTATCATGTGCCACCAGGGCAATTCTTTTGCGGAACGGCAGGAGCCTGCTTTTGTTCATTTTGCTTGTTTTAGGGACTATTATATCAAAAAGTAAATCTTTTCTGAAAACTATAACATGTTTTTTATAAAAAAACATCCTTATACAGCGTTGAATAACTGCGTGGTATGGTATTTGTTAACAGCTTGTCCACATTTTTAGACCAATTGCTTCAATGAAACGGGTTATAACAGCACTGATATTTATTGTAATGGCTGCCACGGGCTTTGGCCAGGTGGTACCTGCCATGGTCTTTACTGCCCCCCTGTTGCTGTTGCCAGACACGGCCAGTTTGCCCATTCATAATTTTACTGTTGCACAAAAAGACAGCAAGGCCTACCTGCGCTGGAATTCGGACAGCCTGGCGAATGAAAACTTTTATGCGGTGGAACGAAGCAGCAATGGCATGGACTTTAGCCTGGTGGGTATTACCAAAGGAGCCGCCGGCGGCTGGTTCGAATTTGTGGATGATGCGCCGTTTAAAGGAAAAGTTTTTTACCGCGTTAAACTCAGCACAGCACAAACATCTTATTACTCCCAGGTTATTTCTGCCAATCCTTCGGCAGATGCATCGTGTAAATTTTACCCAAACCCCGTCGACAAAGTTCTTATAGTTAGAAGCGAGCTCAGCGTGGAGATCCAGATTACGGATTCCTATGGCAAACCGGTGATTGCCGATAAGCTGCTGGGCGGCCTGAAGATAATAGATGTCTCCTCTCTTGAACCCGGCATCTATGTTATAACACTGTTCCAAAAAGAAACCAACAAACTGGTTACCGAGAAGCTGGTAAAAAAATAATTTACCTTTTACACAATAAAATAATTACAAAATACCCACTTTAAGGTATTGCTGAATCCAAATTAATCATCTAACATTGCATCGGTTTTTCATAGGATATTGGATTTTAAAACGGGGTTGAATTTCTATTCTGGCCCCTTTTTTATTTTAGCCCCGTCCCCATCTTTTCCCCCTTTTTCCGGGGTTTAACAGAAAACCACCGTTTCCCCGCTGTTATTCTTAGACATGCTGCCAACAATGCTGTTACTGCCTGCAGCGAAGAATTTATAATCCACATCATGCCGCAGGTTTTCAATGCACTGAAAGATTTCCTGGTAACTGATGCTGCCAGCACAAAAAATAATTTCGTGTGTCTTTTGCACCTGCATCACTTCCTTTATATCCCGTATACCTGTTACCGTTATAATATTCCGCTGTATCGGCTGATTGCCCAGCGCCTCCGCCGCTTTTTTTGTTTCAGTATGACCGCCAACAACAAGGGTCTGTACAATTGTACCGCCAGACTGCAAAAGGCGCAGCCTTAAAAAGAAGCGGCCGAGAAAAGACAGTACTGCCCTTACGGCAATGGCCAGTTGCACCATTATTGAAAACAACCGCGATTCTTTCTCATAATGTTTTTCCACAAAAATGCGCATGGCTTTATAAAAACGTTTTGTATATGCCATGTCCTTCTTGGTGCTTTCTCCTTTAAAATGGATAATGCTGGCAGAGGACAGGTAATAATTTTTAAAGCCTGCCAGTTTAATGCGGTAACTGAGGTCGATGTCTTCTCCGTACATAAAAAATCGTTCGTCGAAACCCCCGGTTTTTTGAAGCACCCCGTTTCTTACCATGAGATATGCACCCGTGAGCACGTCTATTTCATTGTCCTGTTTTTCGGGTAGCTGCCCCAGGTAGTATTGCGCAACAGTAGCAGAGTTTGGAAAAATATTTATCAGTCCTGATAACTTAAAAAAAGATGCGCGGGGAGATGGAAAACCCCTTTTAGATTCTGGCAGGAATTTACCGCTGCCATCCAGCATGTGCACACCCAGCGCACCTATATTTTTTTGCCGGTCCAGCACATGAATCGATTGTCTCAGACAGTCCTCACCCACTATGGTATCGGGGTTCAGGAATAAAATGTATTCGCCGGCGGCCAATTGCCAGCCCTGGTTATTTGCTTTTGCATAACCGGTATTTTCTGCATTGGCAACAAACCTTACCTGTGAAAAAGTTTTTTGCAGGTATTCAACACTTTTGTCGGTGGAATTGTTATCGATAACAATTATCTCCGCATCTATGCCCGATACCGCTTTTTGAACCGAGTATAAACATTGTTCAAGAAAATATTTAACATTATAGCTGACGATGATAATTGATAACAACCTGGATAATTTAATGGCCACTAAAATAGAAGATTTTTTTCAGAGGCAGCTACTTGCTATGACCGGGTTATTAAAGCCCGGGTATTTTTTATATACATTCTCATATAATCTTTACAAACACTCGTAAAGAGTGCGCAAACGCCTTGGCTGACGGTAACCTTACTATACTTTTAAAACTTTTTTAATGAAAACAAAAAAATTAGGATCACAGGGGTTAACAGCCTCCGCCATTGGACTGGGTTGTATGGGTATGAGCGAATTTTATGGTGTACACGACGATGCCGAATCTATAAAAACCCTGCATCACGCACTGGATATAGGTGTAAATTTCTGGGACACCGCAGATATGTACGGGCCATATACCAACGAAGAGCTGGTGGGTAAAGCACTGAAAGGAAACAGGGATAAAGTTACGCTGGCCACCAAGTTCGGTATCGTACGCGACCCCTCCAACCCGCAGGCACGTGGTTTTAACGGTTCGCCCGCTTACGTAAAAAGCGCCTGTGAATCCAGCCTTAAGCGATTACAGACAGAAAGCATCGACCTGTATTACCTGCACCGCGTAGACGCATCCACCCCCATTGAAGAAACAGCAGCCGCAATGGCGGCATTGGTAAAAGAAGGTAAAATAAAAGGCATCGGCTTCAGCGAAATTTCTTCTGCTACTTTACGCAGAGCGCATGCCGTTCACCCAGTTAGCGCCGTCCAGACCGAATATTCGCTTTGGACGCGCGATCCGGAAGATGGCATTCTGGAAACCTGTGCTGAACTGGGGATTGCTTTTGTTGCGTATAGCCCGCTGGGCCGTGGGTTCCTGACAGGACAAATAAAAAAAGAAAGCGATTTTGAAGAGGGTGATTACAGGCGGCTTTCGCCACGTTTCCAGGGAATAAATTTTCAGAAAAACCTGGACCTGGTGACAGCACTGGAAAAAATGGCTTTAAAAAAATCATGCACTCTTTCGCAACTGGCGCTGGCCTGGGTATTGGCGCAGGGCGAACATGTATTTCCGATACCGGGCACCAAACGCATCAAATACCTGGATGAGAATGTGGGCGCCCTCAATGTATCGCTGACCAAAGAAGAACTGGCCAATATAGATGCCATCTTCCCGAAAGATGCCGCCGCCGGACCTCGTTATCCAGAACAAATGATGGGAAGCGTAAACAGATAAAACCTAACCCCCCAACCTCCGGAAGGGGGCTTCCACCCCACAGCCCATTTGTGTAACAAGCTGATGATTTAAACCACGCTGGTCGTGCATACGGCCTTTCAAAGGAACTCAAAATTAATTTTTGAACAAAAAAATCCAGTGAAAACTTAAAACTCCCCTTTCAGGGATCGGGGGGGTCTGGTTTCTTTTATCTTTGCGCCATGTTAAAAACAACCCTTATTAAGGCTACTGAAGCCGCAGCTGGTGTATTGCGGCATTATTTCAACGGCTCCTTCAAAGTAACCAATAAAGAGGGCATCAATAACCCTGTAACGGAAGCGGACCTGGCATCGGAAAAAATAATTTTTGAAACCATTAAGGCTGATTTTCCGGACCATTTTATTTTAAGTGAGGAAGCGGGCGAAATTAAGATGGACAGTGAGTACAAATGGATAATCGACCCAATTGACGGTACAATCAATTTTGCCAACGGTATTCCGCTCTGCTGTGTAAGTATTGGCGTGGAAAGGGCCGGTGAAATGATAATGGGAGCTGTATACAACCCTTTTATGAATGAATTCTTTTTTGCGCAACGCGGATTTGGCGCTACCCTCAACGATAAGATAATACGGGTAAACCAGCAGCCCGATCTCAACAAAGCCTGTCTGGTAACCGGTTTTCCGTACACCTACCTGAATACACCCAACGGCCCGCTGGATATTTTCTCTACCCTTATCCGGAAAGGAATACCTGTACGCCGGCTGGGTTCTGCCGCCATTGATCTTTGTTGGGTGGCCGCCGGGCGCTTTGATGGATTTTATGAACACAAACTGCAAGCCTGGGATAGTGCCGCAGGTTTTTTAATAGTAGAAGAAGCCGGTGGAATGGTTACGGATTTCAAAGGCAACCGGTATTCACCCTATCAGCCGCAAATTGTTGCTACCAACGGCAAAATTCATGAAGCGTTGATTAAATGTGTAAATGGCGAAGCATACGATTAATACCGATAAAAAATTTAATAAATGAGCGAAGAAAGAACAGAAATAGCCGCACTGGGTGAATTTGGGCTGATAGACCACCTGACTAAAAACATAGAGTTGCACAATGCTTCCTCTGTTGTTGGCGTGGGCGATGATGCTGCTATCATTGACCCGCTGGGTAAACAAATAGTTGTAACGACCGACCTCCTGATAGAAGGTGTACATTTCGATTTGATGTACACGCCATTGAGACATCTTGGCTATAAAAGCGTAGTAGTAAACCTGAGTGATGTATATGCCATGAATGCCTTACCCACGCAGATTACCCTTAGTATTGCATTCAGCAACCGCTTTAGCCTGGAAGCCCTCGAAGATTTTTATGAAGGCGTTTATGCAGCCTGCGAAAAATACGATGTAGACCTGATCGGCGGCGATACCTCCACTTCCCAAAAAGGATTTGTAATATCGGTAACCGCCATCGGTGAAGTTGCCCAGGATAAATATGTAAAACGGAGTACTGCCCAAAAAGGCGATTTGCTTTGTGTAAGCGGCGATTTAGGCGCTGCATTCCTGGGCCTTACCTTGCTGGAGCGCGAGAAAAAGATTTTCCTGGAAAGTCCCAAAGTGCAACCCGACCTCGAAAATCAGAAATACGTTGTAGGCCGGTTATTGAAGCCGGAAGCCAGAAAAGATATTATTGAATTTTTTGCAGCCAGCGATATTATACCCACGGCCATGATGGATGTAAGCGACGGGCTGAGCTCTGAAATCCTGCATATCTGTAAACAGAGCAACCTGGGCTGCGTGCTGTATGAAGAAAAAATACCCATTCATGATGATACCCGCAATGCGGCCTATAAATTTGAGCTTGACCCAACCGCATGTGCATTGAGTGGGGGAGAAGATTATGAATTGTTGTTTACCCTTCCTCAAACGGAATATGACAAGCTGGTACTGAATGAACAAATTAGTGTAATTGGTTATATGACTGAGCCGGAAAAAGGAAAGAAAATAATAACCAAGGGGGGTAATACGTTTGATATTACTGCACAGGGCTGGAATGCTTTTGCCTGAGCCGGTGTTGACGGATATTTAGAATATGAGGAATTTTGTTTCACAAAAGATCGTCCATTTAATTTGCTTCTTCAGTTGCTGGCTGGCCTGTGCTGTAGTGATGACGGGCTGCGGCAGTATCAAAAGCAGTTTTAATCCAGGTACAGCATATCCCAAAGCGCTGTTACAGGAAGACTATACCATGTTCAGGAATATCCTGGAAGACGCGCATCCTTCGCTGTATTGGTATACTCCCAAAGATTCGCTGGATTATTTCTTTGATTATGGATACCGGCATATCAACGATTCCATGACCGAACCGCAGTTCAGGTCGCTGCTGAGCTTTGTTATTTCAAAAATTGATTGCGGGCATACTTCAATAAAATTTTCGAAACAATACGCAAAGTATATAGACACTGCAAGGCAACCGCAGTTTCCGCTGGGCATAAAATTCTGGGACGACTCTGCCGTTGTCTTTTTAAACATTAACCGCAAAGATTCAATACTTACCAGGGGAACCGTTCTTACAGCCATCAACAATATTCCCATTACTACCATCAGAGACAGCCTGTTTGAGTACATGGTCACCGACGGCTACAGCATCGGTCACAAATACCAGACGCTGAGTAACCTGGGAACGTTCAGTGGACTTTACCAGTCTGTATACGGACCTACAGACAGTTTCAACATCCGGTACACAGACAGCAGCGGCATTGAGAAAATTACTGCTGTCGGTTTATACGATATACGGAAAGACACCTCGTTCCGCCGGTTTTTACGTGGACTGCCACAACAAACAAAAAAGCAACGCAGGGAAAACAGTCTTTTTAATGCCAGGAATATACAGATAGATACGGCTGGCAGCACCGCCTATATGACGGTGTCTTCTTTCAATGATGGCAACCGGTTAAATTCTTTTTTCAGGAAAAGTTTCCGGGTGTTGCAGGAAGCACAAATAAAAAACCTGGTGATAGATCTTCGTTTCAATGGAGGAGGCAATGTGGCATTGTCTACAAAACTTACGAAATACATCAGCGATCATAAATTTAAGCTGGCCGACTCATTGTATGCTTCACGCCGGCTGAGTAAATATGAGCGGCACATCAAAAATAGTTTCGGTGCGCTTTTCTTTATGAATTTTGTTACCAGTAAGAGAAAAGACGGTAATTATCATTTTGGTTATTTTGAACGTCATTATTTCAGCCCCCGCAGCCGCTACCACTATTCCGGCAATGTTTATATTGTTACGGGAGGCAATTCATTTTCTGCCAGCACCTTGTTTGTAAATGCCCTGAAGGGTCAATCCAATGTAAAAATTGTAGGCGAGGAAACAGGTGGAGGCGCTTACGGAAATACGGCGTGGTTTATACCAGATGCCACACTGCCCAATACCCGTGTACGCTTCCGGCTGCCCCGCTTCCGGATGGTGATGAATAAGAATTATGCCAAGACGGGCAGGGGCATTGTGCCGGATATCGAAGTAAAACCTTCTGCAGAAGCCATCAGGAAAGGCTACGATGTGAAAATGGAGTATATAAAGAAATTGATCTTCGCACAAAAAGCGGGTTTTTAGACAACCGGCGTTTGCGGAAACATCTAATATGTCTGATGTCTGATGTGATGATGTCTGATTTGCTGTATGCGATGTTTGATTAGTATCAACGGCTGGTCGTATAGTGAGTTATTAATTTACGCCTTACGCCCCATGCCTTACACCCCACACCTCGTTGTAGCAATAAGACCTGACTGAATAAATGACTGCGGTTCCTTCAGCCGCAGTGTCCTCCACTGTTTTGATGAAGGTGCAAGTCCCAATGGGAGAGACTCTGTGATGATGTCTGATTTGTTACCCCTACAAATTACATGATTGATTATTCCGTAATGACCTGCACTACATTCAACGCATCATCCAGCACAGTAAGCGCTGTGGCATAATCTTTTTCAATCCGCCCATACCTTTTATCCTGTTTTACTACTTGTGCGGGATACAAAGAAGCCATCCGCAATGCTTCGCCCAAATCGATGCCTGCATGTTCCACCAGGTTTTTTACAGCTTTTGCCATGGTGAGCGCCGAGCCGGACAGAGTTCCATCGGGCATCGTATACCGGTCTCCTTTAAACACGTGCGGGTAGTCGCCACCGGTAGTAGCGGTAACCGCATCGGTTATAACAAACAATCTTTGCTGCATTATCTTTTTGCTGATGCGCAGTGCGGCAAAATCTACGTGAATACCATCTGGTACAATACTGCTCATGGCTTCCGGGTGGTTGTAGATAGCGCCTACCAGGCCCGGTTCGCGGTGCTGAAAAGGGCTCATGGCATTGAATAAATGTGTAGCGGTGCTGATGCCTTTTTCAAAGGCCTCCATTCCCTGTTCATAAGTAGCATTGCTGTGGCCGGCAGAAACAATGATACCGTTACCCAGTATCAGATCTATAACCGCATCATCACACTGTTCGGGTGCAAGGGTTATTATTTTAATGACATCCTTCCCATATTCCAGCAATTGCTTTACTTCGTCAATGGTTGGTTTTTTTATAAACTTTTCAATGTGAGCACCTTTTTTGAGCGGGTTTATATATGGCCCTTCCAGGTGAAGACCCGGCATACCTTTACCGCCTTCCTGCCAGTATTGCCTCACTGCGTCAATGCCCCGGTAAAATACTTCCAGTGAATTGGTGGCAAGCGTGATATAAAACTGGGATGCGCCGCCTGACCTGCAATAATCATAAACAGATTCAATGGCAGCGGGTGTAAGCTGGTCCGAAAATAACTTTCCGTTGCCCCCGTAAATCTGTATATCAATAAATGCGGGTGCCAGGATATTTTTTTGCAGATCAATAATCTCTGCACCGGCAGGTATGGCATCCGGATCCACCAGCCCGGTTATTGTGCCATTTTCTGTAATGACTATAAAATTGGTCAGAAAACTGGTGCCGGTAAAAACGCGTGCATTGGTATATGCTTTCATAATTATTTTTCGTATAGTTCAAGTGGCAGTCCATCGGGGTCTGCAAAAAATGTAAATCGTTTGCCGGTAATTTCATCCGTGCGTACCGGTTCTGTTTGTACGCCTTTTTTATTTAGCAGGCTGATGGCTGCAGATACATCATCCACTTCAAAAGCAAGATGGCGCAGTCCGCATGCTTCAGGCCGGGAGGGCCTGGGGGTGGGGTTCGGAAAAGAGAACAATTCAATTTGGTACTGGTCATTTACTTTGAGATCCAGTTTATACGATTGTCTTTCCGTCCGGAATGTTTCTTTTATGATTTCCAGTTCCAGCACATTGGTATAAAAATCTTTCGATGTTATATAATTACTGCAAATAATTGCAATATGATGTATTTTATTGAGCTTAAGTTGCAGACTCATAAAAGTTGTTTGAATAAATGTTGCAAGCGGTCTGACCTGCGGTGCCTACCTCCAGCCGATCATGGAGTGATGCTGAACGAATCCGCATCTTTCCAGAACGGAAATTTATTCCTGATCTCCTGCAGTTTCTCTTTTTGCAAAATCATGGTAAATATTTCCTCTTCATTTTCTTTTGTATGCAATACTTCTCCCAGCGGATCAATTATCATGCTGTCTCCGCTGTAGTGAATATTATTACCATCATCGCCTACGCGGTTTACGCCTACAGCATAACATTGGTTTTCGATGGCCCTGGCAAGTAATAGCGTCTTCCAGGCGTGTTTGCGATGCTCCGGCCAGTTGGCTACATTGATCAGCAAATCATATTCGGGTTCGGCAGACTGCGCATCTGATGTAACGTCCGATATTGAGCCCTGCCTGGCCCATACCGGAAAACGCAGGTCGTAACAAATCTGCAGATTAATTTTCCAGCCTTTAACGGATGCTATTAAGCGTTTGCTTCCGGCGGTATAGTGATTGTCTTCTCCGGCAAATGCAAAACGGTGTCTTTTATCGTATACGCCCAGCTGTCCATTCGGCAATACCCACAACAGCCGGTTATAATAATGACCGTTTTCTTCTATAATCACACTACCTGCCAGAATTATTTTTTTCTCTGCGGATATCCGTTGCATCCATTGCACCGTTGTTCCTTCCATGGTTTCTGCCAGGGTGGCTGCTTCCATGCTAAATCCGGTGCTGAACATTTCGGGCAACAGGACAATTTCCGTTTTTTCTTTTATGGACCCGATTTTCTGTTCAAACATGGCCAGGTTGGCCTGCTTGTTCTGCCAGTGTATTATGGATTGTATAACGGTGATGCTGAGTGTTGACATACCTGTTTTTCTGGCCGTAAAGTTATTGGATTGCCTGCAGATTAACCAGGCTGCTATAATTCGCAATAAATTTATGGAAGTTGATGCAACGTGCGACTATTATAGTATTATGAAATTGTTTTGCCTGTTTATATTTACCGGCCTGCTTCCTGCACTGATCATATTTTCCGTTTAGCTAAATTGCGCTGACAGCTATCTGTAAGTTTTTGTTAATTTCAATTTACAGGAAACCATTAAGGGCCTGCAGGCGTAATTTATAATTAACCAGTGTACGAATTATGTTTTTTATTACCAGACAAATGTGTTTAATCAGCCCGGCCGCACTTGTATTGTTTGTTTTTTCGTCCTGCACCTATTCATCAAAAACGCAACAACGGCTTTACAGCAAGGTTAAACATGAACAATTTGATGCTATTATTGTTCCCGGTGTTCCATTTGAGAATAACCAGTGGGACAGGGTCATGAAGGGTCGTGTATACTGGGCCAAATATTTATACGATAGAGGCATCACCAAAAACATCATCTTTTCAGGTGCGGCAGTGTATTCCCCATACTATGAGGGAAAGATCATGGCGCTGTATGCGGAGGCGCTGGGTATTCCGAAAACGAATATTTATACCGAATCGATGGCGGAACACAGTACGGAAAATATTTATTATTCATACAAGCTCGCCAAAAAACTGGGTTTTAAAAGACTGGCGCTGGCTTCCGATCCTTTTCAAACCAAATTGATGCGCAAATACATCCATAAGAAAATAGATCCGGCAATGCCAGTTATTCCTTTTGTAGTGGATACATTAAAAATTATCGAACCGGGTATGATTGATCCGCCGATCGACTATCAGCAGGCATTTAAAGAAGATTTTATATCCCTAAAAAAGCGGGAAGGGTTTTTTAAAAGATGGCGGGGAACCAGGGGTAAAAACCTGGATGGCAAAGCGTATGAGTAAGCACCGGCGATCTATGTCTCTCTCCCCGGGGTTATTCAAATAGCGCCCCTTCAGGGCTTGATGTCTACACATTCGATGTCAAACCCCCGGTGCCGACCAGGTATTTTCCATAAAATCATTTTTTATCATAACAATCATGAAAATCCGTGTTCCATTTGCATCGAAGATGCAGGCCCGGCAAAAGCCATTTGCACATTTACACATTCTGCTGCTGCAGTGCCCGCAGGGCCTGTTTTATCAATTCATGTTCATAACCCTTTTGCAGTAAATAATCCTGGGTTTTGCGGAGCTTATTAAAAATATTTGCCTCCGCCTGAAGGCTTTCCCACTTTTCGGCTGCCAGTTTTTTGAGCGTAGCCGTATAGGCATCTTCATCAATTTCTTTCAGCCCTTTTTTTATACAGTATTCGCTGACCTGTTTTTGTTTCAATTCATATTTTATTTTTACTTTACCCCATTGCTTCATCCGGAATTTCCCGCCGGCATACTGTTGAGCAAACCGTTCTTCGTTCAGGTAATTTTCTTCAATTAACAGCGATAAACATTCTTCTATTTGTTGTTTGTTCAAACCCAGTGAATAGAGCTTTTCCTTAACCTCATTGTGGCAGCGTTCCTGGTAACTACAATAATGCCTCGCCTTTTGCAGTGCCTGTTCCTTATCCAGTCTTTTTTTAAAAACCATGCGCAAAGTTAGGTCCCGGTGCACAAGCACATTCCGGTACCCCGTTTTTAAACGATTTATTGTGAATGCTGCAACCCGGCAATGAACTAAAAAAATCCTTTTTTGTTTACTCAATCCTGTTTACGGGTAAAAGCAGGTTTAACAGAACTTCTGACCCGGAAAACATTTACTCTTCTCGTAAGTTACAGCAAGTGCAAAATGGTATTTTTGCGGTCCGGGAAAATAAGCGGTATTTTATACAATTGGCGTCAAAAGGCATTAACATAGCATTGGTAGGCAATCCCAACAGTGGCAAAAGCTCCCTGTTCAATTCATTGACAGGCCTTAACCAGAAAGTGGGCAATTTTCCGGGGGTAACGGTTGATAAGAAAACCGGCAATGCCGAGTTGGCACCCGGCATACAGTCCAATATCATTGATCTGCCAGGTACGTATAGCCTCTATCCCAAGCGCGGAGATGAATGGGTTACCTATAAAGTATTGCTGAAACAAGACCCGGATGTACAACCGGATGTAATACTGTTGCTGGTAGATGCCAGCAACCTGAAACGCAACCTGTTATTCTGCTCCCAGATTATCGATCTCAAAATTCCGGTGGTAATAGCGCTTACCATGATGGACCTTGCCAAGAGAAAAGGCGTTGTAATTGATGTGGAAGGCCTTGAGCGTGAACTGGGCGTAGCGGTAGTAACCGTAAACCCCCGCAAAAACAAAGGCATCCCCCAGTTAAAAAAAGTTATGCTGCAAACAGCGCAGCAATTGTACCATGTACCCATTCGTGATTTTATAAATAATAAGGAACTCGCGCCGGCGGCCATTGATGATATAAAATCTGCGTTTCCGTCTGTTAGCGATTATACGGCCATCCATTACCTTATCAACCACGAAAGTTTTTCACTGGATAAAACAAAACAGGAAGGCATTGAGTCCATTGAAATAGAGCATAAGTTTAATCCCACCCGCACGCAGGCAGAGGAAATCATGCAACGCTATGCGCGTATTAAAGTAATAATGAAACAGCATGTGGCGGAACCCGATCCACTGCAGCAAACCCTGTTTACTGAAAAGCTGGATAATATTTTACTGCACCGCAAATGGGGATACCTGATTTTACTGGCGGTATTGTTCATTCTGTTTCAAAGTGTTTTCTGGCTTGCAACATTTCCGATGGATGGCATACAATGGGTTTTCGCCAACCTGGGAAGTTCTTTAAACAACATGCTTCCACATGGTTGGCTGAGCGATTTATTTGTAAACGGAATACTGGCTGGCCTGAGCGGCATCCTGGTTTTTGTACCGCAGATTATGATTCTGTTTGGCTTTATTACCATGCTGGAAGACACCGGTTATATGGCCCGCATCAGTTTTTTAACGGATAAGCTTATGCGTAAAGCAGGACTGAACGGAAAAAGTGTGATGCCCATGATCAGCGGTTTTGCCTGCGCCGTACCAGCCATCATGAGCGCGCGGAATATTGAAAATAAAAAAGAACGCCTGCTAACCATTCTCATTACCCCCTTAATGAGTTGCAGTGCACGTCTGCCGGTTTTCACCATACTTATTGCACTGGTCATACCCCGTAAAAACATACTTGGTTTTATTGGACTGCAGGGCCTTGTTATGATGGGGCTGTACCTGCTGGGAATTGTGATGGCATTGCTGGTTTCATATGTGGCCAAGTGGTTTATTAAAATTCAGGAGAAGAGTTTCTTTATACTGGAGCTACCCATTTACCGCGCCCCCCGCTGGAAAAATGTGCTGATTACCATGATCAACAAGGCCAAAATTTTTGTGCTGGATGCAGGCCGCGTTATTATGGTGATAAGCCTTATTCTTTGGGCGCTGAGCTCTTACGGCCCTACCAAAAAAATGGAATCAGTAGCGCAACGGTATGATGCGCTGATTGTTCAGAATCCAAGCCAGGCAAAAGAACTGACCACCCAAAAGCAGTCAGAACTGTTGCAAAATTCTTTTGCGGGAATCCTGGGCCGAACCATTGAACCGGTTATTAAACCCCTGGGCTACGACTGGAAAATTGGCATTGCACTCATCACCTCATTTGCAGCCCGCGAGGTATTTGTGGGCACTATGGCCACCCTCTACAGCGTGGAAGGTGGTAAAGATGCCGATGAAACTACCCTTACCCAGAAAATGCAGCATGCCCGGAAGGCAGACGGAAGCCCCGTGTACACATTGGCTGCGGGCGTATCACTCATGATTTTTTACCTGCTGGCCATGCAATGTATGAGCACACTGGCTGTGGTAAAAAGAGAAACCCGTAGCTGGAAATGGCCGGTTATACAATTGGCCTATATGACCGGACTGGCCTATATCATGAGTTTTATTGCCTACCAGCTATTGAAATAGTCGAAATAAAAGATTACATTTTTCCATCATTTGTAAGAATAATTAGGCTGCACGGGCGTTATATACCTGAATCCAAATCCTGCATTATGAAAAACACCTGCTTCCTGCTGCTGACCGTACTTTTTGCCACAACTGCTGGCGCGCAATCAACCCAATTCAACTATCCTGATGCCTTCTATTTTGTAAAAGAGATAAAAACGACCGGACTTACCGAGCGTCCATTTCATATAGAAATTACTGTAAAAGAAACGCCTGCAGACTCTTTGTCAAGACCCCGTATTTACGCAGTACAAGTGCGTAAAGGCAAAGAAGACATCATTGGTAAAACAATGGTATATGCAACAGCCACCAATGGCGAATGGAAAACCTATAGCATCGACGGCATTACCGATAAAGAAGCTACCCGTATATGGTTTTACGCGGCGGTAAATGGCAATGGCAATTTTTATTTTGATAAACTGCAATACTCCATCGCCGATACCAACGGAACATTGCAGGAAAAAGATCTCAGCAACCAGTCGTTTGAAGATAAAAAAATATTGAATGGTTATTTTGTAAATACCGGCAATTCAAAAGATCTTCAAATAAAAGCTTCAGCTATTGCCAATGACGGAAAACAATCCTTACAGGTAATTGCAACCAATCAAAAACCGGCTGGCATACGCGGAGTGGTAAAGAATTAGCAGACAGCTGTTAGCTTCCGGTGGCTGGCACTATGCACGTTTTGCGCAGCATTATACTATTTGTTCTGTGACTAACCGCTAATAGCCGATAGCTCTCTCAAAAGGTCTTTTACTTTCGCTTCTATCAAATCCCTCACTTTATTAAAATCTGCTGATTCCAGGTATTTGGGATCGGGAATCTGCCAGTCTATAAATTGTTTTGCCGGCATCCAGGGACACGCATCTCCGCAACCCATGGTTATCACGGCATCAAAGGGCGCATACTGCATTACATTGTTCAACGATTTGCTGTCATGGCTGCTTAAATCATATCCCAGTTCCTTCATAGCTGCAACAGCTTTGGGGTTAACCATGCCACTGGGTTTACTGCCGGCGCTGTAAGCCTGTATATTTTTTCCACCGTGCATCAATGCAAATGCCTGGGCCATCTGGGAGCGGTTGGCGTTCTCTATGCAAACAAAAAGAATTTTTTTAACAGCTTTCACCAGTAGTCGTTTTTTAGTTTGTGTATCGTTCCGGAATTTCCTGTACAGTTTACCACGGAATAGCATTGATGCAATGACGGAGATTATTTTTATCCGACGCCTGCAATCCGGCTTCGTCTTTCCAGGAAAACATTGTCGCGCCAGGTATTTTTCATTTTTCCAATTCTCTCGCGACGGCCTACTATTCTGAATCCACTTTTCAGGTGCAGCGAAATACTGGCTTTGTTTTCCGGGAAAATGCCGGCTTGCAATGTCCAGAATCCGTTTTGTTCACTCGATGCGACCAGTGATTGCATTAACAGTGAACCAATACCTTTTCCTCTTTCCTGCATAGCTATATAGATACTTACTTCTGCAACACCCGCATACACCGGCCTTACGGAAACGGGACTCAATGCGGCCCATCCGGCTACGGTATCATTGTCTTTTGCAACCAGCCTGCAGGATGCAATATGTGCGCGATCCCATTCCTGCCAGGCAGGTGCGGTTTGTTGAAACGTGGCGTTGCCCGTAGCTATCCCTTCCTCATAGATTTTTTTCACTGCTTCCCAGTCTGTCGTCAGCATCGGTGAAATAATTATCATACTTTTTTTTACGGTATAGCTTCATGCAGGTATCATCATACTTTTATTGTTGCTGGCATTGGCGGGACAATACTCATTGCTGCCGTCAACAATCAGCAACAACCACCACCAGGTTTGCACTCGTTTGGGTCTGCTGTCTGTAATGCGCCCGATAAAACTTTTTGCTCTGCCGGCGGAGCGCCGCAGGCTTCGGATGCCAGGCAGGCGGTATGTTTTGGAATCAACAGGAAATCCCGGCCATTGTAATGCAGGCCGTATTTGCCAATGGTGTCCGATTGGTATTCCACTTCAATTTCCAGGTCGCCCATGCCCAGCCGGTCTTCGGACAACGCAATAATTTTTGCCAGTTTCTGGGGCTTTAAGCGGTGTTCAGTATCATTGGCATCCCATAACTGAAAGTTTACTGATTTTTCGAAACGTTCCGTTCCGCCGCAGTCAATAAAATGTTTGGTAACAAAACCAACTTCTGTTACATGAAAATGCGCCGGAACGTAGGTTCCGCCCGGCAGTTTGAAATCTACGGCTTCTGCGGTAGCCAGGTGTTTCTTTATTTCTGAAAGTTTCATTGACAATGTATTTTTATGATGATGAATAAATTACGGTAATTATCTGCGGACCATGATAACTGAACTGGCCGGGCACAACCCATTAAATTCTTTTGATTGTAACACCGTCGCAGGAACGTTTTCTTTCGCAATTTTTATAAATCCCTTTATTTTGAAGTACTCTTCTGCCGTGTTGGTGATCAGATACAATGAAGTAACACCCTGCTCTTTTGCATAATCAAATAGTTGATTCACCAATGAACCGGCGATCCCGGTATTGCGATAATCTTTGTGCACAACTGCCGAACGAAGCAACCCATCTGTACCATATTTATCCATGCCTATTACACCGGTTATGGCATCGCCTTTAATTGCAATAAAAAAATTATCCAGCGCGGGATTTAGATCGCTGGTTGGCAGATTTTCGGCGGCCAGTAATACACAAATGGCTTCAAAATCATGCTTACCCGCTTTTTTAATTTGGATGGTGTTTTTCATGACAGATGGTATCAGCAACAGGCTTTTTCGTTTTTAATTTTTAGTGTGGTAAACAGCATGTTGAATGCTGCATTAAAATGCTCAAATGCTTTCCAGTTAATGCAATAACAGCTGCGTGGTCCGTCTATTGAACCATTAATGAGGCCAGCCAGTTTCAGTTCTTTAAGATGCTGCGAAACGGTGGACTGGGCCAGCGGCAATACTTCTACAATCTGGCCGCAAATACATTCATTGTGTTGCGCCAGTACCTTTAATATGGCAATGCGTGCAGGGTGAGCAATTGCCTTTGCAAAATTGGCCAGATCCTGTTCTTTTTGGGTAAATGCTTCTTTTTTATGAACAGCCATTTATTTATCGTATTAATGCGATTAGTAATTTCAAGAAAAAAGACGGGCGATTGCCGTCTTAATATCTTATTATCGCAAATATACGATAAGAATAATTATGTGAGCAAATTAATTTATTTCCGAATGCCTGTCTGCAAACATCTTCTATCGTTATTCTATCTGCCGATATTTTCCATTCTGCGCGGAACCAGGTAAATTTCTTTCTGCCGGTCGCTGATATAACGGAAACCTTTTTCATCAAAAAAACCGTCTTCTTCCAGCATGATACGGATTTCTTTATTCCATTCCGGTATGCTGGTGGTGGCGTTTAATTCAATGGAGTAAGCAGTATTGAAATGCATTGGATAATCGCCGCTACCCGGAACTCCGTTTTGCTGATCCCACATACCAATGACAGTGCCGGCGGCATGTCCGTTGTAACCAATAGGGTGTGTATAGATACTGGGTTGTATGCCTTCACTTTTGGCCTGCGCAAGTGCAGCAGCTAATACCTGGTTGCCGGTTTTTCCTTCTTTGAACTGGCTGGTAAGAATATCCTGTAAACGGCTGGCTGCAGCAAATGCTTTTTGTAAACTGGCGGGCACCATGGTTTCCCCAGGCTGCAAAACATACGCATGCTCCTGTACATCGGTGTTCAGTCTTAAATAGGTAATGCCAATATCCACATGCAGTAAATCGCCCGGCAAAATTATATCTGCCGTGGGCCTGTTTGAAAAATTTCGCAGGTGGTCAGCATTCTGCGAATCATTGCGCTGTATGGTAACAGAAGGATGAAACCACGTATCATAACCCAGGTTGCGTATCTTCTGCCTGAACCACCATACCACATCATCTGTAGTGGTAATACCCGGTGTAATTACTTTTTCAGAAAAACCTTCTTCAATTATTTTATGGGTGGCGTTGACCAGTTGCGGATAGATTTGCATTTCACGGGCGGTCCTTGTTTCCATCCAGCCTACCGCCAGATTTTCTGCAGACACCACTTTACTTTTCCAGGCAGCCGGTAATTTTTGCATCAATTCATTGTACCCGGTATGGTCAAGTCCGTCTGCATGTGCAAAATCTGCAGATGTATTGAGGCCAATCTTAGCGGGTTTACGACTGGTAATAATATCAATCAGTGCATCCCATTGGTTGGGAAACCTTTGCATATCCCAGGACGCTTTTACTTCATTGCCCACATTGTACCGGGCAATTGCCAGTTTTTCGAAAAGTTTTTTTGCCGGATGGTTATAATAAACAAGTATGGTTCTTCTTCGTGCATACAACCATTCTGCGGGCAGCATGGTTTTCATAACCGGGTCTTCATTGTATTCTCTTGAAATGATCACCCACATATCTATTCCGGTTTTTTCCATCAGTGCGGGTAACAGGTGGTTCAATCGCTCCGACAACAATTCATTTACAACTGTAGCCTGTTCGCGTACCGGCAGCGCTTGTCCGTTCGCAATAGCTGAAGCAAAAACTGCCACCGCCAGTATTATTTGTCTCATGAAAAGTCTTTGTTCAAATATAAGCGAGAAAGTCTGTTGTTCCAGCGGAGGTATTAGCAAGCTTTAATAAAAGCGGCGGAATATTTACTGGAAACTCATTAAATATGTTCATAACCATTACCTTTAATACGACGCAAATACGCAGTGTATCATCAATCTTTTAAAGACTATGAACAAAAAAACTATAGAAAATATAGCCAAATCGTTGCCAGCATTTTTTAAAAATGCAATAGATTATGTAAAAGAAAATTTTGAATCAAAAGGAGCAAAAGTCTTTGAGAACTTAGGTGGCACTGTGGGAGTATTGATAAATCTCTTTGCCCAACCTTTAATCGACAAATATTTTGATTCCCTTTCGGAGAATAAATTAGAAAATTTTGGCTATAATACTTATTTAAAAACGAGTTTATTGCAAGCAAGAGCATCGTTAGACGGCATAGAAAGTAAAATTGATGGCTCTGTTAATCCAAAACTAATATTTGACACTTTAAACAAAACATTGCAAGAAGAGATATCAATCTTCGACAAAACAAATATTCTTTTAATTTTCCAACCTCAATACCACCCTGCTGCGGTTTTTGTTAAAAATAGTTACCAGAGAATTCTTGGTGAGCTAAATGTAAACGCAGTTGACATCAAAATTTTCATAAAACGATTCAATGAAGGAATTGAGGCAAACCTTATACAACAATTCGGAAGTGATTACGATGAACACATAAAAAAAACTGAAAAATTCCGGCTAAAAGATACAGAAACTGCTTTTTTGTGGGATACTACTCAACAAGGTAAAATTGGTTTTAAGGATTCCGAAAACTTACGATACGAGTCGACATATGGCCAATGGAAAAAAACAAGCGACTTTAGACAAAAAGACGATGAGGACTTAGATACAAAACAAAATACAGCTATAGAAAACAAGTTAGTAAAACTTGAAAATTTAATAGAAGAGTATTTTAGTAATAACCCCAATAACTCTTTACAGAAAATATTATTTTTAATTGCAGATTTCGGAAAGGGGAAATCGATTTTTCTAAAATATTATGCGTCTACACTTGCTAAAGATTACTTAGAGACCTCAGAAGGGTATTTCCCGGTCTATTTCAATTTGAGAAATTTTAAAAATTTTTCAACCGATTCGCGTCTTGGAGTAATTTCCGAATATTTGGAAACAAATTATAGTATTAAAATTGACGACGAATATTTTCAAAAAAAGAAATTTGTATTTTTAGTTGATTCTTTAGATGAAAGTGGCGAATTAAACAAAAGGACCATTGACAAAGTAATTGCCTCAGTCAAAAGCATTCAGGGTATAAACAAATCAAAATTTAAGACAAATCGAATTATTATTTCATCAAGGCCTTTTGATGAGGGGTTTAGTCATCATTTAACAGAACATGAGCCACATGTCATAGAAAATGATGAAGGTCGAGAGATCCAGCATTTCATAAGTATTTACGGTTTTACAAAAAGTCAATTTAATGAATGGCTCTTAAATACTTTGTCATCATTTCCAAACATCGGCACAATACCAGTTCAAGGTTTCGCCAAAAAAATAATCACTTCCATAAACCAAAAAGTCAAAATTGACATTTATGATGAGTTGCTAAAAAATAAAACTCTCTCCCGAAGCGAATTAAGACGACCAATATTTGCTTATATGATATATCAGCTGATTGTTAATAATGTTGATTTTTTGTCTGTCGGAAAATTAGGTGTTTATATGTCATTCCTGAACCTTCTTACAAAAGAAGCAAAACATATACATGACGTAAATTACAGAATAAATTTAAGAGAAGAGTTTGAGTTTAGAAATGTTCTGCATGCGACCGCTTCATTATGGGCATATGAACGCCAAAGCGGGCGCCAAGGGTTGTTAAAAAAAGCAGATATTTGCAGAGTTCTCGACGGCAAAGACAGTGAAGAGTCGGATTATGAAGTTTTAGAAAGATTTAAAGGACAAAATATTACCGAGATTCAATTTCTTTCACATTCTTATTTTGGTGAAAATGATAATATCTTACATTTTCAACACCAATCGTTTGCGGAAATTCTTTTAGCAGAATACTATGTAAAAGTTTTAATAAAATTCTCATTAGACGAAGACGCAGATATTGAGGATGCTCGAGTTAAGCTTACAATTGGTGAACCTACTGAACAAACTATACTTTTTCTTCAAGAAATTCTTCGGTTAATAAGAGAAACGTCGGTTAATTCTTATACTAAAGATATAATGGAAAAGCGAAAGCTTCTTTTTCCATTGATGGCTTCTTTGGCAAGTAAAAAACACAACCGCTTGTTTTGTAATGATGTTTATTATTCCTGGTATATGAATTGTGAAATAAAAGAAAATCAAATTGACTATCCCTTTGCTTCTTTGGAAAAATGGTGTATTGATAAAACTAGGATTGACAAAATAATCCGGTTAGCTACAAATATATTAAATGCAAAAACAAATTATCTGCCTATAAAAATTAGTTCAAAAACCGCCTTGTTTAACAACGAAGTAATAAAAATTCAAAATCAAAGTCTAAGTAGTATTCCATTTTGTACAGATCACTGGCTGGCATTATTATCGGGAAATATTCTTTGTAACGATTTTGGAAATTCTCAAACGCCAATATTATTTAATACCGCTCACGAAATTGATTGTTTTAGGCTGTTTGAAATGATAAAAAGTCGAAATTTTACATTTAATGAGTCTGCGCCTTCTTGGGGGAAATCACTTTTTAAAGGGTTAAATATGTCAAAAATGACGGCGACTTTTGACCTTTCTCATTATAATTTTGATGGCATTGATTTTTCATACTCTCATTTCAAATACTTTAGAGCGTGGAATGCCAATTGGAGTCGATGCGCCTTAAATCATTGCGTTATTGAGCAAGTCAGTTTCATAACCTGTTTATTTTTTGACACCGAAATTTTTAATATAAAAAGCGTTGTTCATCCGTTTTATATGAGCAATTGTGAAACCAACGATGATGTCAAACTGCTCGATATTTTTAATACCACAAATTTGGATGATATAAGTATTCACGAGCCATTTAAATTTAAGATGAGATCCTTTGCAAGTTTTGACGAATTTGATAGTGGTGCTGGTTTATTTAAAACTCTGAGAGGCTTTTTTGTATTTGGTTTACAACATAATTTATTTAATCTAGATCAACTTAAAACTCTTTTTGAGTTTAACAACAAATCGGACGAAAAATATTTTAATAAGCAAATTGATAGAATTAAACAATATTCATCTAAAAAATAATTGCCATTAACTAGATCTTGATAAATAAATTTCAAAGAAAGTTGTAAGAAAATCATCTAAGAAATAAATGAATCAAATCGCGTTTTATTCTATATCATTACTTCAATAGTTCTTATCTTACAAAGTCAACAATTTTTTTTCAAAAATTAGATCTTAAAACTTAATTGTATCTTAGCCCTGCAGGCCCATCATACCAATGCGTACAATGATATGATGTGGCATTAAACCAAGCCAACCTTGTTCATATGCGCCGCTTCCTGTTTATCGTTTCCTTTTTTATAATTTGTCATTCTATACGCGCACAGGACGGTCATGCCATCATAGCCGGACTACAATCAATCAATGCAGCTGTCACAAAAAAAACATGTTCGGCAGGCGACGCCGCCGCCATCTCTAACCGGGCCATGAATGTTTTTCTCGCAGACAAAACAAGTTATCTTTCGGCTCCCCGCGACCTTTCCTTTTTTACTAATTACGCAACATACAATACCGGCGACGGAAAATTTACTGTTAACCATAATTTTCAGCCGCTGCACGGTGCAGATGACCCCATCAAAACATTGTTCAGTTTTGGATTTGATATGACCATTGCCGGCAGTTACGCAAAAGCTTTTTTAGATAAAAGATTTGAAAACGAAGCCGGTATAACGCTCAACTATAAATGGCTGGGCAAAGTTAAAACCCGGTTTGAGGATTGTTCGTCTGCATCAACAGGCCAAAAACAAGCAATGGATGCAGCCCGGGCAGCACTGCTGGCGCAATTGCAACTGCAAATTTTAAAAAAGGAAGCAGATTTTAAGCTGGCGCTGGATGCGCTCGATACAGCATTCATTCCAGGCCAGTCGGCAACAGCCGCGAAAACAGTTATGCTGCAAAATTTCTATGCGGATCTTATGCTGGAGTATGAAGAAAAATTTGCCATGGAGCAGGCTTCCCTGCTAAGCAAATCGGGTAATTTTAAATTGATCAGTACCAGCTGGACCAGCCTCACTGCATACATTCCCCTGTATTTTCCAAAATATATGGTGGCGCCTTCATTCAATATTGCATTTACCGGCAAACGACCTTATCCGGCAGTTATAACGCTTGGGCATACCAGGATGTGGGAAATGAAAAAAGCGGGCCGTTTGTTTTTTACACTGGATGCCAGTGTACTTTTCAATAATTCTAAATTAAGCCGCGGGCTTAACAAAATAAATTACAGCGAGTATAAAAGTCTTGGTGGAACAGATACTTCCTATAACACCGACCCCGGTAACAACAAGTTGTATGTTGGCCGGTATGCTTCTTTCATAACACCTTCGCTGGTGGCACGCCTGGTTTATTTTCCGCCCACTTCGCATGTTGGCATCAGTTTCCTGGCAGAGAAAAATTGGGGCGATTACAGTCCGCTCAATTGCAGGATAAGTGTACCGGTAATTCTCATTAACAGTAAAAAAACACCCGCTGTTAACCTGGAGTGTTTTGTATCTTTTTTTGATATCGCCAATTCCATGCATACTTCCGGCAAAACGTCTGCCGGGCTGGCCATCGGTGTTCCTTTTAGCCGGTTAATGTTTTAAACTGCAACGCCGGGTGTTACAATAAAACATACTGACCCGCCTTGTAGAAAACGGGTGGGTTCTTTTATAAATCCCTTTGGTTTCTGTAATTTACTTTACATTTGTAATCCCCTTATACATCAAATCCCCTGCATGGGCTGCAGGCACCTCAGACAACCACTACATACAACAGCTGATGCTGTTTACAAGAACTGCTGTACAAGGGGTTAAAGAATGTAATCCATATGCATCAACCAGCCATGACGCAGGTCATGTCTTTTATGGTTTGTAATACTGCAATATGTAACTGTGACTGACCCGTTTTTACCGGGCTTGTGTAAAATTTATAAGTTTTAAATCCAATAGATATTAAAACCCGTAGCTTTTTCACGGCCTTACTATCTAACATGCTTAACACCGGGATTGTATGAGAAAAATTATTTATTGGTTCACCAGCCTTACAATAATAATGTTCTCTGTAGCATGCAAAAAAAATGCTGATGTTCAGCCGGTTATTGCGCTGCCGCCGGTTACTGATTATAATATCATTGCTGAAACATCCCCGCCTGTTTTAACGCCCAATATTCTATCGCTGAACGCCAATACGGGAGGGTTTTACAGTGCCGTTCCGTTTAACTACAATAAAACAACCAAATCATATCCCTTATTAATAACTGTTCATGGCGGGGGTCAGTATGGTAATGGCGCACTTGATTTGCCATTGTTATTAAACGATGGTATACCACAGCTGCTGGATGAAAAAATATTTCCGGCCGATTTTTTAGTAGGCGGTGCACATTATTCTTTTATTATAATGGCACCACAGTTAAAGCAGTTCCCGGTGGCACAGGATATAAAAGATGTAATAGATTATGCAAAGAAAAAATACAGGATAGACACCAGCCGTATTTACCTCTCGGGTTTAAGCAATGGCGGGGCCGCCAGTTGCCTGGTAGCGGGAACGTATGCCAATGAAATTGCTGCGTTGGTGCCTGTTTCCGGAGAATTTAATTATGACCCGGTATGCAGCAGTCTGGCTAAAAATAAAGTAGCCATCTGGAATTTTCACAACAATAATGACCCGGTAATAGATATATCATCTGCAACTGGTTTTATTGCCGCTGTCAACAGTTTTTCACCACTGATTGCACCCAGGCTTACCATTTTTGAAGCAAATGTGCACGATGCCTGGACCAAAGCCATCAGCCCAAAATACAAAGAGAACAATATGAATATTTACGAATGGATGCTGCAATACACCAAATAAAAATATCCTTGCCGTACCCCGGCTCTGATCCTGTTTCCGTTACCCCTTTGATACTGTTGCATACGCCAACCTGTGAACCTGTTTTGTCTGTACCACCGGCAAAATAATAATCGATTTATACATCAGCCGCCCTGTTGCTATTTCTAATTACAGGTAAAATCCACTATCAGTTAAGGCCCTGCGCATACTTGCATGCCATTGCAAATTGTTACAATAACAATGACTGCAAGGTTACCGTTATGGCTTATCCGTACGCCCTGGGTATTATTATTTTTAATTTAAAAACTTGTGGTTTATGCAACAAGCTAAGTTTACATGTAAACGAAAGTTGAAGATTTTTTTAATGACGGGCTGCCTGTTGGTATTCTCCGGTTTCATGATGTCGTCCAGTCACCGCGAGGCGCCACTGATTGCAAATGATCCGCTGGCAGACAACACCGACCTGTATGCTTTCAGAAGTCCGGACAATCCCGGCAAGATAATCCTGATAGCGGACTATATTCCTGCGGAACTGCCTTACGGCGGACCTAATTACAATTCTTTCGGGGAAAACATCCGTTACGAAATTCACATTGATAATAACACCGCTACCGCCGGCGATGATATTATTTACCGGTTCCTGTTCAAACAAACCAACCAGGATCCCACTACTTTTTTTAATATAAGACTGGGCAAGCAGAATCTGTATACCACGTATACGTGTGAGAAAAGTACAAATGGCGGGCAGTCATTTACCATGATCGTTGCTAACGGTGTGGTACCAGCGCCCAATATTGGCCCACGCAGTATCGGAGGTGCCGCTGGTCTTAATACGGCAGATTACAACACACTTATCAACCAGTCCATTGCTACTGCTTCCAGCGGTGAAAGAATTTTCTGCGGTTCTGCAGATGACCCGTTCTATGTAGACCTTGGCGGCATCTTTGATTTGGGCGACGCACCGAGGCAGGGTAGCAAAACGCGTGATGGCCTTGGTCATTACAATGTTCATTCAATATGTATTGAGGCAGACATTGCATCCTTGCAAAAGGACCATAAAAAAGCAGAGGAGGCAACAAATATCCTGGATGGCAATTTTGTAATAGGCGTATGGGCTTCCAGCAGCCGGCGCGCTACCAGAACGTTGAACTCAGCCGCCGGGGGTTCGCCGTTTAATCCGTTGGGTGGTGGTACCATTACGGAAGAAGGCAACTGGGTACAGGTATCAAGAATTGGAATGCCATTAACCAACGAAGCTTTGGTAGCGCTGGGTAAAAAAGATTTCTGGAATGCATTAACGCCTTACCAGGATTTGGCCAATAACAGCATATTTGGTAATTACTTTTACAACCCTGAACTGGCACTCTATATGGACGTCAGCAAATTTGCAGGCGCCATACCTGCCTTCAATGCGCTGCGCATCCAGAGCAATTCATTAAAACAATTTGATTTCCGTAATGGCAGAAACGGATTGTATAGTTTAAAAGGCACATCGGCTCTTACAGGCACTGCATTGGATGACGCCATATTCGGTACAATTTTATTACCGGCGCCCGGGCAGCCCCGCTCGGTTGATCTATGGCCCATCTTTCATACAGGTGTCCCCAACTTAAGGCCTTACCAGCTGGCTACCGGCAAAAATGGTAATCCGCTGGCGGCAGGTAAACCATTTATCAATAATTTTTTACCCAATGGCGGCGATATGCTGCGGCTAAACATGGCCGTACCTCCCACGCAGCGCAATGACCCAAAATTCAGTTCACTGGGCTTGGTACAGGCGGCGGTATTAGGACTCACTGATCCGGCATACAATGGCAATAACATGCTACAGCCTATTCCCAATATGGATGGCTTTCCCAATGGCAGAAGGCTGGAAGATGATGTTACCAGGATTGAGTTGCAGGCGGTAGGCGGCGTGGTACTGGCAGCAATTGGCCTGTGGTATGATGATTTCTCAGCCGGTGGTTCACCAGTAACCAACCAATTGATCAATACATTGCAATATTCTACCGGCGTGGAAAAAAATGATACTACGTTTAAATCAACTTTTCCTTACGTACAAACACCCTGGAGAGGAACGGCTGTTCAATAACCAAACAAAAAATTTATCATGAAACGAAGACAAATATATGCTGCCATTCTGCTGGCAGTGATGCTGGTAAACACAAGCATACCGGTTTTTGCTTCCAGCCACCGCGAAGCACCGATGATTGCCAATGATCCGCTGGCAGATAATACCGACCTGTACGTTTTCAGAAGCCCGGATGATCCCTCAAAAGTGACCATCATTGCAAACTATATTCCATTGCAATTGCCACAGGGCGGGCCCAATTACTATTCATTTGGTGAAAACATCAGGTATGAGATACATATTGACAACAATGCCGCCAACAATACTTTTACAAATGGCGATGACATTGTATACCGGTTCACATTTACAAAAACGAATGAAGACCCCACCACTTTTTTCAATATAAGATTGGGTAAACAAAACCTGAAAACAACTTATATGCTTGAAAAAAGCACCGATGGCGGTGTTAGTTTTACAACCATCGTTGCCAATGGCATTGTTCCGCCACCCAATATAGGACCGCGTTCAATTAGTTCCCCTACGGGCCTTGGCGCAGCAGATTACAATTCACTTATCAGCAGTTCCATTGCTACCGGCATTAGCGGTGAAAAAGTGTTTTGCGGAACAGCAGACGATCCTTTCTTTGTAGATCTTGGCGGCATCTTTGATTTGGGCGATGCACCCAGAACTTCCGGCACTTTGCCCAGTGATGGCGTAAAATGCAAAAATGTTTCCACCATTGCAATACAAGTGGATATTGCCGAACTGCAGAAAGATCATAAATCTGTTGATAAGGCAGCCAATATACTGGATGCGGATTATGTCATTGGCGTTTGGGCTTCTGCCAGCAGAAGAAAAATAAGGACGCTTAATACTGACGGTACGCAATCTTATACCGGCTCATGGGTACAAGTTTCCAGGCTGGGTATGCCGCTTACCAATGAAGCAGTGATTCCTATCGGCAATAAAGACCTCTGGAATTCATTGACCCCTTACCAGGAAGCCAGCTTGTATAACTTCGACGTCTTTTCACCGTCTTTCTATAACCCGGAACTGGCTCTGTATATGGACGACAGCCAGTTTGGCGGCGCTGTTCCGGCCCTTAAGCCTTTGCGCATACAATCCAATTCGCTGGGCCAGTTCGATTTCCGCAACGGTAAAAACGGCCTGTACGGATTAAAAGGAAGCGCCGCAGTAGCAGGCACCGCACTGGATGATGCCATTGCCGGTAAATTATTGCTGCATGGTCCCGGCGAACCCCGCTCGGTTGACTTATGGCCAATTTTTTTCACGGGTGTCCCTAATTTAAAACCTTACCAGCTGGCTACCGGTAAGAATGGCAATCCACTGGCTGCCGGTAAACCATTTATCAATAATTTCTTACCGAATGGCGGCGATATGCTGCGTTTAAACATGGCCGTTCCCATTACCAGCCGAACTGACCCAAAATTCAGTTCACTGGGCCTGGTGCAAGCCGCCGTACTCGGATTGACCGATCCGGCCTATAACGGTAATGCCAACCTGGAATTCATACCCAATATGGATGGATTCCCCAACGGCAGAAGACTGGAAGATGATGTTACCCGCATAGAACTGCAGGCGGTAAGTGGTGTGGTACTGGCAGCCATCGGACTGTGGTATGATGATTTTACACCCGGCGGCAACCCGGTTACACCCAACCTGCTAAACGTGATCACCTACAATACAGGGGTGAGTACGAATGATACAACACTCAAAACCGGTTTCCCGTATGAGCAAACGCCCTGGCCCGGTACCTGCAACTGCAATGGTGTAGCCGTAGATTATACTCAACCGGCTGTATTGCCACCAACACCAGACCCTTTGCGTTTGTCGGCACCCGAAGTATTTATTACAGCAACACCCAATCCTGTAAATGGTACTGCCAACCTGCGTTACCGCGTATCTGCAGAGTCAAATATCACCATACAGGCCATGGATGGCAATGGCAACCTGGTGACAACGTTACAAAATGGAAGGCAGCAGCCCGGCATGTATAATGTTTCATGGAATGTAAGGGGCGTTCCTGCCGGACTTTATTTCATCAATATAAAAGAGAATGGTGTTACCAAACAAAGTATCAAAGTAGTTAAGCAATAATGGTTCAGCCATTCACTGTTATGAAAGCAGGCTGCATGCAACTGCAGCCTGCTTTCTCAACAGTAACATCAACCAACAAAAGAAAAATTATGAAAAAGAATGCTGTATACGGTTTTACCGTGTTTCTTTTTGTGCTGGCAGCAGTTGGCATCTTCTTTAAGTATAAACATGATGAAACAGTCAGGGAAAACAGGGTTTATCCTGTTTTGGAACGCAAAGGCGCTGCCGCATCTTCAGATGAATTTAAAGCGGTACAGTCCCGGAGTACCGCATTGCTGAATACCATCCGGACAAAGCCCGGCGATATTAAAACCAATATTGCGCTTGCTTCGCTGTACATACAGGAAGGAAGGGCTTCCGGTAACTATTTGTATTACGATCAGGCCGCAATGAAATATGTGAATGCTGCACTGGCAAAAGAACCTGGCAATTTTGATGCATTATCACTCAAAGCACTGTTGATGATGAGCCAGCACCATTTTGCAGAAGGATTGCAGATTGCAGAACAGGCAAAAAACATCAATCCGTATAACGCATTTATTTATGGATTGATTATAGACGGAAACGTGGAAATGGGCAATTATACTGCCGCCATTGAAAATGCGGATAAAATGGTATCCATCCGGCCCGACATACGGTCTTATTCACGCATTTCCTATCTCCGTGAAATTCATGGAGATTATCCCGGCGCCATTGAAGCAATGAAGATGGCTGTTACTGCCGGACTTCCAGGTGATGAAGGCACTGAATGGTCAAGAATACAGCTGGCCCATCTTTATGAGAACACCGGCGACCTGAAAAGTGCGGAAATGAATTATACCATTGCGCTGGAGAACCGCCCGGCTTATGCTTACGCACTTTCAGGGCTGGCAAGAATAGCCACCGCAAATAAAGATTATCAGAAAGCCATTGGCTTGTACCTGCAGGCAGACAGCCTGGTCAATGATTTTACCATAAAAGAAGAATTGTCCGACATGTATACAATGACAGGCGATAAAGAAAAAGCTTCAGCGCTGGCACAAACAGTTGTAGATGGTATGAATGCTGCAGCAGCCAAAGAAAAAAAGAACGACAGCTCCGGTCATTATTCCGACAGGGAAATGGCGTATGCCTTTTTAAAAACCGGCGCTACCGGCAAGGCACTGGAGCATGCATTGCTTGAATACAATCGCAGACCCCAAAACATAGATGTAAATGAAACCATGGCCTGGGTATATTATTCAAAAGGCGAATACGCAAAGGCGCTGCCTTACGCAAAAACCGCTTTAAAAACAAATAGTATGAACCCGGTACTGCTCTGCAGAACCGGCCTGGTATATGCCAAAAATGGCGATGCCGCTACTGCCGCAAAGTTGCTGAAGGCCGGACTGCAGGCAAACCCAAATATTGCCGCTTCATTGAAAACAATGAGTGAACAGGCCCTGAAGTTGCTGGAACCATAACCGGGCTACCAAGGCAGTAATTAAAAATTCTTAAAAAATATCTACCCCACGTCAAAGCAACTACTGGGTTGGGTTTTTATTTTATACCGGAAGATGCGAAATTCGAAGAAGTTCCTTTTGACAATGTAAGATTATACCCTGTCAAAAATCCTGCGTGATTAATCATTATTTTAAAATGATTTACAATCAGAAGCAACCAGCAACGATCAAATGATCTATTTTTTGGGAATTATTTGTAAATGCAATTAGATATATTTGCATAGTTGAAAATAATTGCATTGATATTAGCCCTGAGTACACTCGCCTGCTCAACAATACCCTGTTGCACATGGGATAGTTGCAGCCAGGAAAATTCATCTCACCAGCCATACAATGATTGCAAAGGCATTTGTTCCCCATTTTTTACATGCGGAACCTGTGCCGGGGTCTCATTCGATACTCACTCAATTGAAATTTCGCCAGTCACATGTATAAGCGAAAATACCTACCCTGATTTTTCTATTTATTCTCCATCAGACTATTTTCATTCTTACTGGCAACCGCCAAAGATGGGCTGATTTTTTGGCCGTAATCTTTTTTTCAACTATCATTTTTTATTTATAATGAAGAAATTTATTATTGCCGTCGGCATACTGCTGATGGCAAAAGATATACATGCGCAATACGCGCTTAAAGCAGTTATTAAAAGCGGCAATGACAAATTGCCACTAGCCGGAGCCACTGTCATAATAAAAGATTTGCAAAAATCAACGGTAGCGGATAGCGCCGGAGTCATTACTTTTAAAAATATACCACAGGGAAAACATGTTTTTGTGTTCAGCTACACCGGATATCAGGAAAAAAATACGGTGTTACTGTTCCCTTTATCTGCTGATTCAACCATTTCAATTGTACTGGAAGAAAATGAGGACCACGGCGAAGAAGTAATAGTGACTTCTACGCGCACGAGCCGCACCATTACCAATACGCCAACGCGGGTAGAGACTATTGATGGCGAAGAACTGGATGAAAAAAATAATATGCGCCCTGCAAATGTCTCAATGTTGCTGCACGAGAGCACCGGCTTGCAGGTACAGCAAACTTCTGCCGTATCCGGAAATGCCAGCATTCGTGTGCAGGGTTTGGACGGACGCTATACGCAATTGCTAAAAGATGGATATCCAAATTTTGGCAACTTTGCCAGTGGGTTAAGCATACTTGAAATTCCCCCACTGGATTTAAAACAGGTGGAAATAATTAAGGGACCTGCTTCAACATTATATGGTGGTGGCGCTATTGCCGGAGTTGTCAATTTTATTTCCAAAACACCCAAAGAAAAACCCGAACACAGTTTTATCTTCAATCAATCCAATATAGGGCAAACAAATGCGGGCATCTACGCTTCGCATAAAAATGGAAAGTTTGGATACACTTTCCTGGCACTGGTCAATTTTCAAAAAGCATATGATGTTGACAAAGATGATTTTTCCGATCTGGCCAGAAACAACAATTTCACTATTGCCCCCCGGTTATTTTATTATCCTGACAGCACCACTAGCATAATGCTGGGTCACAGCTTTGGAAAGGCGAATATTGATGGTGGCGACATGCATGTGATAACAGGCCAGCCCGATAACACCCATTCATACTTTGAAAAAAACAACACTACCCGCAACACAACCACATTGGAGCTGGATAAAAAACTACGCAATAAAACAAGCCTGCAATTGAAGCAGTCGCTGAGTTTTTTTGACAGAAAGATAAACGTGCCCAACCATATCTTTTGGGGAACCAATACCAATAGCTTTACGGACATTTCTTATACACTTAACCGCCACAACCAAACACTTATTGGCGGTGTGAACATTGTGTTTGACAAGTTTGCGCAAAAAGATGCGGGCACCACTACGAACTTAAACACGCAAAATTTTACCAGCGGCATCTATGTGCAGCATACCTGGGATTTGTCAACATTACTAAAACTTGAAACCGGGTTGCGCCTCGACGATGTTGCCTACCGCAATAGCAACTTTAACAGGAACCAGTTATTTGTTTTGCCACGGGCTTCTGTGTTGCTTAAACTATCCAATAAAATATCTTCGAGAATTGGTGGAGGACTCGGCTATAAAACACCTACAATTTTTACGGAACAAACGGAGACAATGCAATACCAGCACGTATTGCCGCTAAACAACGTAACAGCAGAAACCAGTGCGGGCGGCACTGCGGATTTAAATTACCGGACAAATATTGGCGGTTGGGTGCAGCTCAGTATTAATCAAATGTTCTTTCTTACGCAAATCAATAAACCGCTGGTACTGCAGCAGGATCCGGCAGGCAATTATTATTTTAACAACGCTTCCAAATCCGTTCTGACCAAAGGTCTGGAAACCAATATCAAACTGGTATGGAAAAGTGGGGTGAAGTTTTTTCTTGGCTACACCTATACAGATGCAGAAGCATGGTATTTAACCGGCAATCAACACATGCCCCTGCTGCCAAAAAACAAACTAAACCTTGCGCTGGTGTACGAAAAAGAAGGCAATTGCAAATTCGGAGTGGAATCTTACTTCACGGACAGGCAATATTTATACAACGGCATACAAACACCCTCTTACTGGGAATTTGGCCTGATGGCAGAAAAGACGTTTAATAAAATAGCCCTGTTCGTAAACTTTGAGAACATTGGCGACCAGCGGCAGGGCAAATACAAATCGGTTGTCAATCCACCATATAATAATCCAACCTTCGACGATATCTGGAACCACCAGGAAGGGTTTGTTTTAAATGGAGGAATAAAATTAAAATGGTAACATCTGCGGCGGTAATACCGGAGCACTGTAATTTTTTACAGGCAGCTCCCTACAGGCTAATTATACCAGAACGTTTCAACTATTCAGTTTTTTCCCTGGCGGCCTGTATAAGTTTATCCAGCACTGACTGGATAGCGGTCCTGGTGGTGGCATCGCTTATTTCACCGTCAGCATTCAGTTTGGAACGCACATAAGGGATCAGCAGTGCGCCGCCATCGGGAATTCTTGCAGACAGCGCTGTAAATATCTGCAGCAGGGCGGCATGCGCTTTTTCGCCACCGGTTGAAGCCGTAATCAGTGCAAGGGGTTTATCTACCAGTTCGCCCGAGCCCACGGTCCAGTCGAGCGCATTCTTCAAACTGCCGGGAACACCGAATGCATATTCAGGACTGCAAACCAATACCGCGCTGGCTTCCTGCAAATGCTTTCTCCACACACTAACGGTAATGGGTATCTGCGCTGCATCGTCAAAATGCGGCAGGGTGCTAACGCCTTTGTAAATAAAAAACTCAATGTCTTCGGGAACCATTTTTTCAATGATTTCAAGAATGATGGCGTTGGATGAGTTGGCGCGCAGGCTACCGGAAACGGCCAGTATTTTAATTTTATCTGTAAGCATAATGTAAAAAATATACCAATGGCGCAGAATAAATTTCTGTGTGCCCGAAGTACCATACTAAAATTAATCAATACAGTGTTCTTTCCGGAGCCTGTGTTATCTAAATTGACCTTTTCTTAACCATTGAAACAATAATACCACTTACTATGATGCAGCAAATACCCGAGAGTGACATACCATCGGGGAAGGCGTCGCCCAGCATCATGCCAATGAAAACAGAAAAAATAATATTGGCATAGCTGATGGCTGATACGATACCTGCTTTGTCTGCACCATATGCTTTTGTAACAAAATACTGGCCAAAGAGTGCTGCCAGGCCAAGTAATAATATATAAAGCCATTCTATTGACTGCGGCCATTTGAATGCAATGATAAAAATCTCGTCTGTTTTATAACCGGTTGCATAATGCAATAGCATGCTGATCGAAGGAAACACAACGCCACTGATCATAAAAGAAGCCACGATTACTCTTGCGTCGTAATATCGGTTGAGTTTGCCAACGGTGATATAGGCAATGGACGATGCAATACCTGAGATTAACCCTGCCAGGTGATAGTACCAGGGAAAATGCATGGCGGGTTTATAAACAAGTACCATACCGGCAAAACCTAATAAAACGGAAAACAGTACTTCTTTGCCATGGTATTCCCTGAATAAAAAATAAGAAAATACGGCAATAAATATAGCGGAAGTAAGATTGTAGGTCATGGCTGTCCCCAGCGGCAGATGAAGTATACAGTATAGCAAAGTATACAATGCTACGGTACCCATGATGCCCCGAAAAATCAGCCAACGGAATTTGCCTCCGTGGTTTACCGGTGGTTTGGCAACAAAGCCAGCCAGTAACACTGTCAGTCCAACCAGGTTCCTGTAAAATACCAGTTGCCCGGCGTTGAAACTGCCTTTCAATAATTTTGCCGCACCGCCCATTACAGAGAACCCAAGCGCTGCCAGCAACATATAAACGATGCCATGGTATTTCTGGTGTACATTATTCATACCAGGGACTGTTGTTCAGTAAATATTTCTTGCATGGATTGTCGTTAATGTTCCATTTCAGCTCCGTGCGATAAAAGTAATTTTTCTCTTTTCTCTCTCTTAGCCTATCAGCATCAACCGTTCCACAGCCGCATCGATCGTTTCTTTTTTCTTGGCGAAACAAAACCGTATCACCTTATTATCGGTGCCTGTTTTATAAAATGCAGAAACGGGTATGGTGGCAATGCTATATTCTTTGGTAATGCGTATACAGAGTTCTTTATCGCTTTCATTGCTGATACGGTCATATTTGTAACACTGAAAATAACTGCCATAACTGGGCAATGCCGTAAATTTTGTTGCCTGCATCAGCTGTTGAAAATAATCACGTTTTTGCTGCAGAAAACCACCCAGCAACAGGTAGGCGTCTTTATTTTTAAGATAGGTGGCCAGCGCCACCTGTGAGGGCGTATGACAACTAAAACAATTAAACTGGTGCACTTTTCTGAACTCTGCCATCAGGGCCGGCGATGAAATACTGTAACCCAGTTTCCAACCGGTGCAATGAAATACTTTACCGAAAGAAAAAGAGACAAAGCTTCTTTCCAGTAAATCGGGATAACGCAAAATTGACTGGTGCGGAATATTATCGAAGATAAGGTGCTCATACACTTCGTCGCTTAATATAATAATACGGGTATCTTTTACAACAGTGCGTAGTTGTTGCATATCATATTCGCTCAACACGGCGCCGGTAGGGTTGTGGGGCGAATTAATCATGATCATTCTGGTCTTCGGTGTAATTTTTTGCCTTACTTCATCCCAGTTGATCCGGTATTCAGGAAATTGTAAATTAATAAGTACCGGCACGGCGCCGTTCACTTCTATATTGGGTATATAACTATCATATGCGGGTTCAAAGACTATTACTTCATCGCCTGGCTGCAAAACGGTGGTCAGTGCAGTGTAGATAGCGTAAGTACCGCCGGGTGTAATGGTGATTTGTGTATCCGGGCTTACGGTGGTTTGGTACAGCGATGCACATTTTTCTGCCAGCACTTCGCGCAATGGCGTATAGCCCTGCATGGGTGCATACTGGTTCATGCCTTTATTCATGGCTTCACTTACCAGCGCAGTCAGTTCGGGGCTCATGTCAAAATCCGGAAAGCCCTGTCCCAGGTTGACTGCCCTGTACTCCGTAGCAAGTGCACTCATGACGGTGAAAATGCTGGTACCCACTGCAGGCAGTTTGCTGGTTATTGAAAGTTTGTCCAAAGTATTTTGTTGAAGTGAAATAATATGCAAAGTAAGACGGTAGCATTGAATAATGCAGGGCATACGGTAAAATGAATCCGGTTATCATTGAAACTGTTCGCGCAGCTTTTTGGGCAAACTGTTTACCACCAGGTTATACGAATGATCGATCCATTCTTTTAACTGTTTTGCCGGAACAGACCCATCGGCGATGATGGTATTCCAGTGTTTTTTATTCATGTGAAAGCCCGGCTGTACGCAATCATACTGTTCCCTGAGTTCCTGCGCCAGGTCGGGATCGCATTTTACGTTGAACCGAAAGTCTTCTGCATCTAAACTGGTTAACAGGAAAACCTTTCCTGCGACTTTATATACCAAAGTATCCGGACCGAAAGGCAGGGTTTCTTCTACTCCCGGTTTGGAAAGACAATATTGCTGTAGTTCTTCAATATTCACGCTTAATTATTTTCTTTATTATTTTATAGTACCCAGGTCATTGCAACTTGTTATTCTGTATGCAATAAAATGGCTGTTGCTTCTATCTCTATCAGATATTCCGGGTCTATCAGGCCTTTGACTTCTATCATTGATGTACAGGGCATGATATCCTTAAAAAATTCTCCGTGTGCCCGGCCATATTCCTGCCAGCGGCTGATATCTGTTACAAACATGCGCGTACGAACAACGTCTTGTAAGGTGGCGCCTGCCTGTATCAGGACTTTTTCAATTTTCTGCAGGGCAAACTTTGCCTGGGCATAGGCGTCATTGATACCTACGGTGTTTCCGCTGTCGTCTGCGGCAACGGTTCCGGTTACTTCAATGGTGTTTCCCACTTTAACAGCACGACTGTATCCAACAATGGATTCCCATTTGGCGCCGGAAGAATAGTTTGTTCTTATCATATTTAAACGGTTAAAAGAAAAAATGCTACACGTAAAAGAGAAAAAAACTTTTTTCTCATACCAGCACTGCTTTTATTAATATGATAAAATTAAAACAAAAAACTACTTAGCCCCTTGTCTGTACTAAGATTAATAGGATGGGAGGATTAATAGGATGTTTGCTGTGGTCAATCATATGCGCTGTTTTTATCGTATAAGCGCTGGTGGCTCTGTGCGAAACACAGCATAGCAAATGCTCTTTTGTCTTTTTCCTCTTAGTCCATTGTCTGTACCAGGATTAATAGGATGGGAGGATTAATAGGATGTTTGCAGCGCTCAATCATATGCGCTGTTTTTATCGTATAAGCGCTGGTGGCTCTGTGCGAAACATAGCATAGCAAAAGCTCTTTTTTCTTTTTCCTCTTAGCCTTCTCTTAATTCTATATTATCATTTGTTATCAATGCTTCACCCTGCATCCGCAAATATACCTGTGCTACCGTAACCACATCTTTCTGGCAATAGGTGACAATACGCGCCAAGTCCTTTTCTTTCCAGTAAACTTCGCCTACCATGCTGCCATCTATATCATCTTTTGGCGTAGGTACACCCAATGTAGTTGCCAGCAGGTTGAGGCTGGTATAATTTTTAAAGTCTCCAAATTTCCAAAGCTCCATAGTATCCAGGTGGTTTACTTCCCATGGTTTTTTTCCTGATAAATGCAGCAGCGATGGTATGGCAACATCATGCACCACCATGCGGCGGCACAAATATGGAAAATCAAATTCCCTTCCGTTGTGTGCGCACAAAAATTTTGCAGGGCCAGTATCCCATTTATTCACCATACCTGCAAATTCTGCCAGCAACTGCTTTTCATCGTCACCCCAAAACGATTTCAATACTATTTTCCTGTCTGGTGCGCCGCCCGATAAAATACCGCAGCTGATACAAACAATTTTTCCAAATTCTGCATAGATAGCAGCTCGTCCGTATATGCTCTCCGGTGTCTCATCTTCTTTATTGCGCAAAAGTATTTCTGCCTTTCTGTTCCAGAGCGGTTTCCATTCGCCGGGCAATTGATCAAAGCTTGCATGCTGCGATACTGTTTCGATATCCAGGAAAAGAATATTGCTGAGTGGCGGTGCTACCATGTGTAATGATTCAATCTCTAATGTATGAAAGTTTAAATTAACCCCGCGTAGTCATGAACCGATTCAACATATAAAATCAACCTTTAGGATGGTCCTTTCTCCGAAACCACGCGTTGTAAAAATGCCTGACAAAAAATTGCCGGAAAGCCGGTATTATTAAAAAATAAACCCACGCAAATGCATGGGTTTTATGAAGTATGTATGATCCAGTGGTTAAGCGCCGGTAATAATACCCACCTGATTACCAAAAGGATCCTGCAGAACAGCAACCTCAATGGTACCACCCACATTGGTGACGGGTTGTATAACGACAGCACCTTTGCCCGATAATTTTTTTAGGGCCGCCTGAATATCATCTACTGCCCAGTAAGCCACGGCCTGGTTACCTTGTACGGTATTACTCATATCGGGGTCGAGGCCCAGTTCGTACCCATTGATATCAAAACCAACATAAAATGGCTGGTCGAAATAAGGTTGTTTACCGGTCATTTCTATATACCATTTTTTGGCGGCCTGTAAATCACTCACCTTATAAATAACAGTACGTAGTTTTCGGAACATGCTAGCCTGTTTTTGATTTGTTTCCCAAAAGTTACAGGTACTTGTCTCCTTTGTTGCGTTTCACTTCGGCCACATAATCTTTTATCTGCTGTTCTTTTTCTTTCTTGCAGATGAGTAAGACATCTTCAGTATCTACTATAATAAAATCATCGAGCCCCTGTAACAATACCAGTTTGTTTTTTGGCACATGCACCATGCATTTTACAGCATCAATTACCATTACATTGTCGCCGCCCACAGCATTGTGAAAATAATCTTTTTCGATGTTTTCGTAGGCGCTGTTCCATGTGCCCAGATCACTCCATCCAAATGAAGAAGGTATTAAATACACATTGGATGCTTTTTCCATAATGCCCACATCAATTGATATATTGGTACAAAGCGGGTATATTTCCCTGAGCGCCGCTGGTTCCTGGGGTGTATTGAACTTATCTATTTCTGCCATGAATACATCATACATCTCCGGCAGGTGTTTTTCAAATGCGGCCAGTATATTTTTTACCTGCCATACAAAGATGCCGGCATTCCATAAAAACTCACCGCTCGACAGAAAAGTTTTTGCCAGGTCAAGATTAGGCTTTTCGGTGAAGGTCTTTACCTTATAGACATCCTTGCTTACCGGCATTGGCTCAAACTGGATATAGCCATAACCGGTATTTGGGTAGGTGGGTTTTATACCGAGTGTTATAAATGCATTAAGATGGTTTACAAATTGCAGCGCTTCATTGCATACACGCTGAAACTCTTTGGTATCTTCTATTGAATGATCAGATGGCGCCACAATCAGTGAGGCTTCCGGATCTTTCTGGTGCAATTTGCACGATATATAAGCAATACAGGGCGCTGTGTTCTTGCGTGAAGGCTCACCCAATATATTTTCCTTCTTCATACGCGGCAATTGTTTTTCTACAATGCCCATGTATTCCAGCGAAGTAACCACATAGATATTCTCTTCGGGTATAAATTCAGCGAACCTGTCGTACGTAGCCTGTATCAGCGTTTTACCGGTATTGAGAATATCCAGGAATTGTTTGGGATATCCGGCGCGGCTCATCGGCCAGAAACGGCTTCCAATTCCTCCCGCCATAATTGCCACGTAATTGTGTTGATTCATAAGATGGTATGTAAAACTTTAATATTGGTGGAAAAATTCAATGCGCAAAAGTATTGAAAGCGGTAAGTAAACTCAAATTAAATTACCGTTCCTTTTTTATGAGGTTATCCAGTATATATGCCATCTGGGGGTCCTGGTTTTCCATAATATCGTTTATTGTGATACTAATGGGGTAATCAGGTTCTATACCATATTTATTCAGCTGAGGGTGTGCAAGGTAATGTTGAACTTTAACTGCAGAAAATTCCAGTAACAAGCCGGTATTGGGCATTTTATATAACAACCTGGTGAACCCGTTATGGCTGTTATAACCGCCGCCGGTTTCTTCTCCAACAATAATACCTCTTTTACTGTCTTTTACCATGGCTACAAAATTAGAAGCGGCCGACAAGACATTGTTGTTGGTTATCACAAATACATTCCCATTAAATGCCATGGGGTGTGGTCTGCGCAGGTTGTTTTCATCTTCATTCATAGCATTATTGCCATTGGGTAAACGGCAAAATTCCGTTTTAACCATGGAATCGAGCGAAGGGCGTTCATTCAATGCAAATTCAGGATCCAGGAAACGCGTGAACGGGGTTTTATCGAACCGTACTGTTGCTGAGTCAACTTCTTTAAACGCATTTTTACTGAGGAAGCGGTATAAAAGAAAGATGTTTTCGTATTCACCGCCAATATTATTCCGGCAATCGATTACCAGGTTGTTGATACCGCTTTCATTTTTTAAAAGGGTAAAGGAATTGATAAGAAAATTTTTATACGCAGCAAACGTAGCCGATGTGCCATATCCAAAAGAACGAAGGGTAAGGACTGCTGTATGCAGGGAATCAATAATTTCAAAATCGTAGCCTACTTCAGAAGAATAATTATAATAACTGTTGTAATTGTAGTCATTCAACTGTTTTTCCAGCGTTATTGCGGGTACACTGGCCACTTCATTTTTGGAAGCACCCGGTATGGCATATTCTACCTGGAAATTTATACAGGGACCATAGGCTAAAAAATAATTATACGCAAACTCGGTAGCGCCCTGCGACAGGTTATACGTTTTATTTCTGCCATCCGGAACATTGTAATCAACAATCCGTTTCATGATCTGATCTGCTGTATTACTGTTGATACTGATGATATGAGCGCCTACAGGAATATTAAACGCATCGGAATTAATATACAGCCCGCCATCTACATAGATAACTGGAACAGGAAAAAAATTACTGCGCCGCAGAATGGTATCATAGTAGGCTTTGGGTAAATACAGGTTGGTGTGGCTGCAACCAATTTTGTCAATTATAAAGGATAGCTTCTGGTGAAAAGCCCGAACGTCTATGGGCGTCTTCAGTGTCTGATAAACGCTGTCGAAACTGGCATCCATTTCTTCTTTCGATGCATAGGTGTATATACCCGGATGACCTCTTTGAAGTACCGCCCTGAACACATTGAAATCTTGCTGCAGTTTTGTAACCCCGTATTTTTCTGAAACAATATCTGCACTGTACGGGAAGAAATAGCATCCCGCAACAAACAGTAAGGCAAATATGGCTACATAAATACGCCTCATTACATAGTTTACTATCGCAGTTTTACTGGTGACTCTTTTCCGGCAGTATCGTTTTAGTTTTGCTGGTCAGTGATTCAGGAAAGTACCGGGCTTTACGCACATAATTCCTTATACTTAACGGAAGATGCGTAACTATATTTTCCTTTACCGGAGCAGTACGGAAATTTGTAAGCCAGATTGACCGGTCACAGCAAAGGTTGGTTAAAGAAGCCCTTCGCGTATCAGGTCGTGTAGATGCAATACACCCAAATACTGGTTTTGGTTGGCAACTACCAGCTGCGTTATATCAAATTTACGTAAAACATCCAATGCCTCCACAGCCAGGGCTTCAGGCGATATTGTTTTGGGATGGGGGGTCATGATGTCTTTTGCGAGGATGCCCTCCAGCGAGCTGTTTTTTTCGAGCATTCGCCGCAGGTCGCCGTCTGTTATTACACCCAAAATGTCTCTCTGCGCATTTAAGACTACGGTCATACCCAACCGGCTTCCCGATATGGACACAATTGTATCACGCAATGGGGTTTCCGGGCTTACCGATGGTTGCTGGTTCTGAATGTAAAGGTCCATCACCCTCAGGTACAGCTTCTTACCTAATAAACCACCCGGGTGAAATTTGGCAAAATCTTCACCCGTAAAGCCTTTTAATTCCATCAGGCAAACCGCCATGGCATCGCCCATTACCAACTGAGCTGTGGTGCTGCTGGTTGGCGCCAGGTTATTGGGACAGGCTTCTTCAGAAACAGTGGTATTGATTACAATATCTGCCTGCAGGGCCAGGTAAGATTCCATATTACCCACCAGTCCAATCAGGGTATTGCCAAAATTTTTTATAAGTGGGGCCAATACTTTGATTTCCGGACTGTTACCGCTTTTACTGATAACCATTACCACATCCTCTTTTTGAATCATGCCAAGGTCTCCGTGAATGGCGTCTGCAGCATGCATGTACAATGAGGGAGTGCCGGTAGAATTAAAGGTGGCCACTATTTTCTGGGCTATAATGGCGCTTTTGCCTATGCCACTGATAACCAGCCGCCCATTGCTTTTGAAAATCAGTTCTACTGCTTTTACAAAATCGCCGGTGAGGTAGGGTTCCAGGCCTGCAATTGCTGCAGCCTCAAGACCAATGGTTCGTTTAGCGGTATTTAATATTGATTGGGTGTTCATTTTCAGCGGCCAAAGTTAGCAGTTTAGGTGTTAATTATCTGGAGATGGTAAGCTGGATTGTTTTATACAAGCGACACCTGTTAAACTTAATTGGTTTGGTTTGATACAATTACAGACAGTTGTGACATCTGGTTGCAGTCTCAATGAACCGGATAATGCATAAAATGTTGTTCTAACAGTCATTAAAAAAAGGCATGGGTTGTTAACGTGCCTTAACAAATTTTACAGTCTAAAACGGTTGGATTTTATTAACTTCGCCCTCCATAAAAAAGACGCCGGAATCCACATCCCGCCTGTTTATTAGCGTAAAACGCTTAAGGTAAAAATTTATGTTTTCGGTCCGCCTTTTTTGACTATCTTAATAAGTATCGTTTTTAACCCTGTGTGAAAGAAAATTAATGAGCATGGCTACAAGTTCTTCTAAATCAAAATCCACTGCAAAGACTGCTACCAAAGCTGCAGTTGCAAAACCCGCCAAACCGTCTGCTGCAAAAAACAAATCGAAAATAGATTTGCTGCAACCCCTCCAGGAATATTTCGGCCTCGATTCTTTTCGTGGTCAGCAGGAAGAGGTTATTCAATCCCTGCTTTCCGGTACTGATACATTTGTGATAATGCCTACCGGTGGTGGTAAAAGTTTGTGTTACCAGTTGCCCGCTATGATAAGTGAAGGTGTGGCCATTATTGTTTCTCCGCTGATTGCTTTAATGAAAAACCAGGTAGACCTGGTGCGCAGCTATAGCAGCAAAGATGAAGTAGCGCATTTTTTAAATTCCACACTCAATAAAAAAGAAATAAAAGAGGTTCATGACGATCTGAAATCGGGCAAAACAAAGATGCTTTATGTAGCGCCTGAAACGCTGACCAAGGAAGACAACCGTTCTTTTTTCAGCGACCTGAATATTTCTTTTTTTGCAGTAGATGAAGCGCATTGTATATCTGAGTGGGGTCATGATTTCAGGCCGGAATACCGGCGCCTGCGCGAAATGATGAATGTAATCAACCCCTCCATTCCCGTTATTGCCCTCACGGCCACCGCTACCCCAAAAGTGCAAAGCGATATTGTGAAAAACCTTGAGCTGCGCAAGCCAAAAATATTTATTTCTTCTTTTAACCGCTCCAATCTTTACTATGAGATTCAGCCTAAGATAAAAAAAGAGGATACACTTAAAAGTATTGTCCGCTTTATCGTTACCAATAAAGGCAAGAGCGGCATCATTTATACATTAAACCGCAAGACCACGGAAGAGCTGGCCGAGTTGCTGGTTTCCAACGGTATTAAAGCCGTTGCTTATCATGCGGGCCTCGACAGTAAACTGCGTGCAGCCCGCCAGGATCTTTTTCTAAAGGAAGATACACAGGTTATTGTGGCTACCATTGCCTTTGGTATGGGAATCGACAAACCGGATATCCGTTTTGTGATCCATTTTAATATTCCCAAATCAATAGAAAATTATTACCAGGAAACCGGTCGCGCCGGCAGAGATGGACTGGAAGGCAAGTGCATTCTGTACTATTCTCATAAAGATGTGAGCAAGCTGGAACACCTGATGCGTGATAAACCGCTTACCGAAAGGGAAGTTGGCGCCCAGCTTATCAACGAAACCGTAGCGTATGCCGAAAGCGGTGTATGCCGCAGGAAAACGCTGATGAGTTATTTTGGTGAGACCTATGAAACGGATGATTGCGGCAGTTGCGACAATTGCCTGCATCCAAAAGAAAGAATTGAGGCAAAAGACGATGCGGTAAAAGTATTAAAAGTGGTACGTGCGCTGGATGAACGTTTTGCTACAGATTACACCGTAAATATTGTTGCCGGAAGGCTTACACCGCAGAACCAGATGTACCGCCACGATGCGCTTGCTGAGTTTGCTATCGGTAACGATCAACCGCATCATTTCTGGAACTCGCTGGTTCGGCAGATGCTGTTGGAAAACCTGCTCAGCAAAGACATTGTTGATTATGGTGTTTTGAAGATTACCAAACAAGGCGAAGCTTTTATAAAAAAGCCAAAGAGTTTCCCCATTGTACTCAACAATTTATTTGAAGAAGCCAATGCAGATGATGAAGAAGGAGAACCCGCTACAGAAACAGCGGCTGCCGATGAAAAATTGTTTGAACAGTTAAAAGAACTGCGTTTAAAAGAGGCGCGTAAAAAAGCCCTGCCGCCCTTTGTGATATTCCTGGAGAATTCATTGCAAGACATGGCCACCATGTACCCCACTACCATCCAGGAGCTGGAGAAATGCCAGGGTGTGAGTAAAGGAAAAGCACTGCGGTATGGAAAACCTTTCGTGGAGCTGATTGCTAAATATGTAGAAGAGAACGAGGTGCAGAAACCTGATGATTTTGTAATGAAATCGGTGGCCAACAGAAGTATGAGTAAGGTCTTTATTATACAGCAGGTAGATAAAAAAATGCCGCTGGAAGTAATTGCCAAAAACAAAGACTGGCGCATGGATGCACTGATGGAAGAAATGGAGACCATTGCTGCGAGTGGCACCAAACTGAACCTTGATTATGCCATAGATGATATGCTGGATGAATATGAGCAGGAAGAGATCATCGATTATTTTAAAGGCTGTGAAACTTCTTCTTTACAGGTGGCGCAGCAGGAGCTCAATGAAGGCAATTACAGTTGGGAGCAACTGAAAATCATGCGTATCAAATTTCTGAGTGAATACGGAATGTGAGAAGACCAATGTGGAAATGTGATAAGTGTGGAAATGCTTTTGCGGGGCTGATGGAACACAGATTTTCATGATTGGTATGATAAAAAATGATTTTATGGTAGATACCTGGTCGGCACTGAAGGTCAGACCGGTATCTCCTCTTTTCAGAACTACGGGTCAGACTGCTGAAGTAGAATGGGAAGTGTGATGAATGTGCCAGTGGGTTAGCGTGTTGATGTTGTTGATGCCACAATCGTGTTATTTATCAGCCGGAATTCGCGGTGTATTTGTGTCTCATTAGTGGTCTATTCGCGGCCTATTCGCGTTCAAAAAAAGTTTTCAGATTATAAGCGGCAAGTCCTATTTTTGCTGCCCGCGCGTAAAAAACGCGGATGGAGGGTGCGGTAGCTCAGTTGGTAGAGCAATGGACTGAAAATCCATGTGTCGGCGGTTCAATCCCGCCCCACACCACTTTTAATATTATAACGCCTTGTAAATTAATTATTTACAAGGCGTTTTTCTTTTAGGGACAAGAATGGGCAAGATAAAATAATTTGGGTTGCGAGTTTGAGCACCATGATCGCCGTCGAAGTCGGCAATGCGTATGCGATCTTGCCGATATAAAAAGTAAGCTATTAATTTTCAAGTAATTATAGAACTTCTGGTATAATTAGGGTGCGAAATTGCTAAATTCAATGGGGTCAAAGAAACTTAAGATAGCTTATTAAGTTAAATGTGTTTTTGCAATGGAAAACTAATTTAGAAATTTGACGCTACTATCAACACAGACACGCCTACAGCCTTAGGGTGCAAAAATGTCACGAAATATTTGGCAAATACTATCCGTCATTCATCAAATGGATTGAAAAGCTCAATTGTGCGATCATTGCTCCACTTCTATCAGTTGTGTGATCACGGTTTGCTCGTCCATTCTTGCTTCAAAACGGTAAACCCCGGTTTTAGGCGGTGTAAATGCAATATCATGTGTTGTGCCAGGAGCGGCCCGTTGATTTCCGGCTCTGAGTGTTTCATATTGCGTTTCCGGAAATAGATAACCATCTTTACCAATTAGTGTCCATTGCACGGGTGTGCTGTCTTGTTTAAGTGACACTTCAAAGCCGGACCTCGGCGAAATAAAATAACTGTTATTTTGGGAACTGATATGGATGAGTCGAATATGATACGTGATCCCTTTTTGAAAATGCATTGGTGGGGGATGTTGGTTACCGTTTAGCAGGTAATGCAGATTAGTGAAACCGTTTATCCAACTACCCGTGTAAGTAATGTTATTGCCACCCTGGCTGATTAATAAAATCTTATCGATTCCGGGATCATACATTTCTCCAGGCTTTAATACAACCATTGCGCCATACAAGCCTTCAAAGATCTGCCGATCGTGCATATGCGTATGATACATAAACGTGCCCGCCTGTGTTGGTGTGAGATGGACAGTAAAAGAATCATTTGGTTGCATGAGTGGCGCCAGTTTTTTCCCTTGGTTACCCCAACCGGCAACGCCATCGAAATAACTGTCCACTAACAAACCATGCCAATGAATGGTAGTTGGCTCTTTCAGGTGGTTGATAATTTTGATAGCGACCGGTTGGTCTTTTTTTAAAATAATAGTTGGTCCGGGAATGCTGTATTTATTAGGCGATAGGTTGCCATCTTCCACCAATAGAAATCCCTTCCCACTTGGGTTGTTAGAATAATTCTGTGGTTGTTCACCCACCAGCAAGGTTAACTTTCTTTCTGGTACTGATTTAATTAGTTCAGCGTCTTTGTGTTCTTTTCCTGTTTGAACCTGTATGCCTAGTATTAGTCCGCCCATTCCGCTACTGGCATGGGTTTCGGTAGTCATACGAATATGATCAGCATGATCCTTGCCGGCAACAAAGTTCGCCGGCAATGTGTGATCCAGAAGATGACAATGAAAAAGCCAGTTGCCCGTTTTTTCGGGTACCCAGCTGATCCGCATTCTGTTCATTGGTATTAAATTCTGCGTAACGATTGGTTTCCGTTTTTCTTCAGGAATGACAGAATCTTTGGCAGCTGACGGAAATACAAAACTGCTGATAACGAAGGGGAATCCGTGTAAATGCATCGGGTGCCCAAGCACACTGGCATTGATAACCCGCCAATCCACTTTTTCACCAACAGTATATTGCAATCTTTCGGTATATGGCCATGACAAGCCGTTGATCACGTATTTAGTCTGTACCGCATCTGCGCTATTTCCGGCTCCGCACACGCCGATGATAAATATTCTTTCTTTTGGTTGAATTGGCTCATTAAACGGGTCCACTATCAATGCACCATACAATTGACTATTAAAAAAAGGAGTGGCAACAACTGATGGCGTCAAAGTATCGGCCCTGTCTTTTGCAGTGTATAGAAAAGTTCCTGGCGCGCCTGCGTTAAAATTAATTGTTTTGATTTCTCCTTCCTGTATAACGATGCTGTCCTTGCGGTTATCGGGCCGGTAGAGCCGGCTGGTAAATCCATATACTTTGACCGCACCTTTAATATCATTGCGGACTGAGAGTTGCACGGTTGCTCCAGCGGGCACACGTACAAGGGGACCAGGCACCTGCAGGGGCTTGCCAGCTTCGGCAAACGCCTTTATTTTGATCGGATTCCCTTTCTTTGATTCAGGCCACCAATATCCTTCTCTTACTTCGAGATTAATATAATAAATTCCATTACGAAATTCACCAGCTGATTGTTGATTGTCATTGATAGTGATTGCTTCAAGTGAACTGTCAAATACATTTTGAGAAGATGCGGTGCAAGATATTACCTCACGGGTTGCTGCTGGTTTCCGTTCGGGATAAAAGAAAAAAAAAGCAGAAGGGAAAAAAAGCACGTTGAGAAAATGCCGCCAGTTGTTGTGGATGATTTTCATGAATTTAACCTTAGGTTCTCGTCAGTTAAATAAATAAGATAAACACATTGCCATAATCGCCTATGATAATAGAGGAATGCTGAGGAGACTACAACGCTGGAAAAACGGCAATAGTGCCACCTGAAGTTACAAATTGATGCCAAATACAACAAATCATGTTCTTCACATAGTTCACATACTGATAAATAAAATTAATATCAGATGTTTTTAACTGTAACAAATTGCTTGCTATTGAAATTGTCCATTGCAAAATCGAAATGATTGTTTACCCAAATAAATATAGATATGTCAAAAATGTTAGCGCTATCATAAGGTAAACTGCCCACTTTGCATTCTCATATTCGGATTTTGACATATTCTGCAGTGAGGACATTGCCCAACCGACTATAAACACCCCTAAAAGGTCTTGGTTCTTTTTCGACAGAGAAAAATGCAACCACACGATATTTTCTTATGCTTTTTTTACCACCACTGCTGGCTCCCGTTACAAAATGTAAACACCCGCTCCCTGCCCTCCGAACCCGCAGCAACTATTTTATACAGGCAATTGGCTGGCACCATTAGAAATTTTGCACGGCCTTTTGCACCGGAAACGGTTGAAAACAATTTCCAATCATTATCCCAATAATACAATGCATAGAGCTCACCGTTTTTAACGACCGCCCTGTTTTTACCTGCCGCTAACCCCTGTTGTTTTTTGGCAAAATTGTTCCATTGCAGTTCATCTACTTGACTGTACAAATCAACCTGCTCCTGTTCAATGGATGCCAGGTATTTTATTGATACCGTGATTTTTCTTTTTTGAGCCGGTTCCAGGAAATGGGTGCCCGCACTGTCTGCGATAAAAGGATGGTTGATGGGAGTAACCATGCCATCAGAAAAGAAAGCGGGCAGATACAGCCGGTCATTGGCCATGTCTTTAAATATCGCCTTGTGATGCGTGGTAACAGTATCCCATGCTGTGGGTACCCATTGTCCATTGTTATAAACACATAAATACACAATTTTTTGGTTTGTGTATCCGGGAACATTTACGGTGATATCCGTTACAGAATAATATTCCTTTGTAACATCAATAACATGTTCATCTGATAGCGTATAGGGTATACTGGCATCGTTTTGAGTCCATTGGCGAATACTTTTATTATTGGCAGTAAACACATGCCTGAAAACTTTTCCGCATTTTTTATAGGTGCTTTTATTAGCGCCAGGTAATATGGTTTCGAAAAGAAGAAAAGGATTATACGCCCCCGGGTTGCTCTCACCGCCCATAAAGGGCAGGCATTTTTTTCCTGGTTGCAATAGTGCATTCCAATAATGATTCAATCCATTGATATTGGCCCAGATCGGGCAATGGTCTATTGCCACAGGGATTCCATATGATCTCCCTGCAAACGCCATCAGACAAGATATGGCTACACAATCGCCATTTTTAAAGGCAACCAGTTCTTGCCAGGTACCCGGTGATTGGTGTACGTTAAATGCAAACCATTCCTTTACGTTACCGTTGATGGTGTCCATTAGACTGATAGCAAAATGATCGTTGTAGTGAATACCGTTGGTAACCGGCGCAAACGCTTTCCTTACTTTTTTCCGCCAGCTTTGAGGATATTCGTTTAAAATTTTATAGGGCAGCACATATTCTAAAAATATTTGCCAGCTGCAACGGTTTTTGTAAGGAAGTTTTTTCCAGGTATCCACTGCGTCTTCAATATTTTCTTCTATCAAATCATTCGTAAGTATTGCTGTATCTGGCAGCCATTGCTTTTTAATGATAAGCTGTTGCGTTGCCAGCACGTTTGTCCAGCTGGCATAACTGCTGATGGTATCAAGGCCGATATCCTGTGCCGTTGCGGTTCTTTCATTGTAATAAATCGTTTTTTCTGCAGCCTGTTTATTCATATTGGTTTTTAAAAAAATGGCCGACTGCAGATACAGGCTGTCTTCCTTTTTTTGTGCGTATTTATTAATGACAGCGGCCCAGTCTAACCGGCTTGTTGATTTGCACGAAACCACGGCGCACCAGTAATAGCATCCCAATAGAAAACCGGTTGTTGCTTTTAACATAAACAGGATTGTATTTCAATTGCCTTCTTTTAATGATTGTATCAGGCTTTCAGAAAGCTCGGATGGAATTTTTACAGGATATTGCAGGGTTCGTTTTGTCCATTCACTGGCCAAAGCCGGTTTGCCCCATTTTTTGTACAGCCGCACCAGCTTGTATTTGGGATAGATATGAGATGGGGTTGTGTACACTGCCGCCAGGTAATTGACTTCCGCCAGCTGGTATTGATTGGTTGCCGCATAGGCATCGGCCAGGAAAACGCGGATATTGCTCAATGAACTATATCGTTTTGCTTTTTCCAGTTGTTCAATAGCCGTAGCATAATCACCCGCAACACAGGCTTCGGCACCATAATTAAATAAAAAATCACCGTTATACGCGAGCACCGGGTAAACAGCGCTGTATAAATGCCGCGCATTTTCAAAATCATTCAGCCTGGCCAACTCCGCGGCTTTCTGCCACTGTCTTTCGGCCCTGTGTTTTTGAATAACACGATAACCCAGCATGATACACACCAGTAAAACAATTGCTGATAAATAATAATTTTTTGCAGGAGCCACAATCGTGTGTTTTACTGGCTGCACAATAACGGCGAGATGCCAGGTAACCAGTAATAACACTGGTGTAACATGAAAAGGGTTAGAAAAAAAACCGGCGACCATTACCGACACCAAACATCCTGCACTTCCGGCATACAGCCAATTTGAAGGGTGGTGCCGTTGATAAACAATACATGATTTTATCAATTCATACACCAGGCCTGCCAGCAGGAACAGGCCAATGAAACCGTATTCTGTTAACACCTGCAAAACCACATTGTAAGCCTCCAGTATATTGGATGCCAGAAGTTGCTTCGACAAAGACTGCTGTCCGTTTTTAAAATAAGCAGCCTGGTAATTGTTGTATACTGCGCCAAACCTGTTGGGGCCAACGCCTGTAAACGGATGATCTTGTATGATATTGGCAGATACCCTGTAGATGGTTATGCGTCCTGCAGCAGATTCCGGTTTCAGCAGGTATATTGCAAATAGCAGCAGCGGTATTATAATAATACCCATAACAAAAATAGTCAGCCATTGCCGGTATTTTTTTTTCTTTGAAAGAAAGAAAACCACACAGGCCGTTCCGGTCATAATACCCATGAACGCCGCCCTTGCCTGGGTAAACAATACCAGTACGAATGCAGCTATCGTTAAAACTCCAGCTAATTTTCTTATTTTCCGCTTAATGCCATCCCTCGCTATAGTAGCCGCCAGCATCAATGGAACAATCGCCGATAAATAATTAGCAAATGCCCCGGAATTGGCCAGTCCACCCTGTATAAAGGAAGCATTGCCATTTCCGTGGTATAATTGCCGAAAGCCAGTTATCGCCTGTATAACAAAAGCAAGTACTACGGCAATTGGCAGCATAATCCCAACGTTTATAGCAACAATATTCCTAAGATAACACACCATACCTATACAGGCCAGCATCGTAACACATGCATACACGCTGTTATCATCCGGAAACGATTTTGCCAGGCACAGCGCCAAAACATAGAGGCTGCCCAGTACAACGACAACCATTGATTTTGTAACCGGGAACCTGTACATAAAAGAAGCCCATATCCAGCATATACCTCCTGTTATCCATCGTACGTACAAATCTGTTTGATAAAAACCCGTTGTTATCTTCTGCCTGTACAAAGCCGGAGCCACCCAAAGCGCTGCAATAAAACAACAGGTGGGCAATAAAATGATAAATTTTCGTGCAGTTGTAAGCACACTACGGTGTGGTATGGGCGTTAGCACAGCTTATAACTTTGAAATTATCAGATGCATTCAATTTTATGGCCGCGTGTGGAAGGTTGGCAGGCTACTTATATGGCAAAACCCCTTTAAAGGTTTTCGCTTCTCTATATACTACGGTACCCAGCAGGCTCCATCCCATGCTTCCATCAACTTCATACAATACCTGTTGACCGGTGGTATTCAATAATATATTGTGGGGTGTCCATTCAACGCCCGATAATGTGCCGTTTACAAATGAAAATGCCTCTTTAGGCAAAGGGTCGGCCCCTTTCTCACGAAAAAAATAAGAGACACCCAAATTAATCGAGAACATCGGGTTGTTTTGAATGATTGCGGAAGTGAAATCCTTTTTATACAGTTTACCTGAATCTGGATAAAATTGCCATTTGTTCCAGTTAATTGTCTTACTGTTACCACGTCCGCAAATAATATTAAGAACCACCAGCGCAAATACTATTGACAGGGCACGTCCGTACCGCACAGCCACTTGTTTCACCAGGAGGTAACAAATATACAAGATGGATAAAGCCAGGGCCATGTTTAAAAGCGCCCAAAAAATATATATCATATGGCTCTACTTTTTAATCAATTGCCAGTATAAGTATGCATTTCGGCTGGCTCGCTTCAAATGCCACCCAGCGTTATTTTGAAAAAGGCCGGTCATTTCGCCCTTGACCTTTGTTTTGTTAGTGCGATCGCCAATATATTTGTATTAACTGTAAGCTATAAAATCAGACAGAATCGGGCTGTAGTCATTTGTCTAAATTTTATTACAGGTGCGGACTTCTTATCTCAATATTGTTATATTATAAACTTTTACCAGCATATAAAAGCAGTATTTGCATAAATCACTCATGAACTTTGTTGAGGTAATCCAGAATTTTAGTAATTTCTTTGAGATTGATGTTGTCGGCATTTTTCAACTCAAACCTATACTCTTGTTCCGGCAACATGATATTATATTTTAACGACATGTGGCTACCGGTACGCATTGTTACTTTGTATATTTTTGATTTTTTTAAAATGTCAAGGCTGTCAGAAAATGTGTAAACAGTATTTTTAAAGTTGTCAGAAAAATATAAGTAAGTCGTATCCGGGTAAGTGTCATCGTATTTTATTTTGGGAATGTATTTCTCCATAAACCCGGGCTGCCTTTGCGGCAAAGTTTGCGTACCTACCAGGCTATCATTTAGTGAGTCAAAGAATTTGAAGCCCAGAAAAGCACGTTCAGTCAAGACAGAGTCAACGGATAGTATTGAACTGGTGTCCGCATTATTAGAAAAAAAATGGCCGGTTTTACTTTTCAACCTGTATCCAAAAAAATTGTATCGCACTTCTTTTATTAAAAGCACTGAATCATTTTCAACCGTATAAGTGTATGGAAGTTTATAAATAATATACTTATTAGTAGTGATTATATATAAACTATCCGTGAGATTAATTAACTCACCGCTAAGCTTAACAACTGGTATGTTGTATACCAGCTTAACCTTGTTTAAAATAGATTTTGAATTGTTGCAGTTAGTAAATAGAAAAAAGAAAACCATTAAAGTGGCGTTTGCCACTTTAATGGTCAACAGGCCATTGTTTTTAGTCATTTACATTGAAATTTTTGGCTGAATTGTAGTTAACGCTCGATGAGAAAGGTGACCCTTTACAAGCAATAGAATATTTGACTTTGAAGTCGAGGTCCATTATAGCGTTGTATTTGCCAACGGATGGTATAGCTCTTATTACAGAATAATCTATATTACCACCAATAGACACCCCTGACATGCCTATCCCGTTGTTCTTTAAAGATTGCCACTGCCATGAAAGGCTTGGATCCGGATTGGAATTTTTTACATGTACGCCGGTTTCAAAACTATGAATGCTCCACCCAACGCTTTGTAAAACGACCCAATCGTACTTTTTTGTTCTGGTAAGGGCATACTCTGCTTCTAAGGAAATACTTACTGTGTTATTTACTACTGTAACATTAGTAGTCATTTCATCTAAAACATGAGCTGCACCAATAACGCATTCATCTGTTGGTGGCAGAGGTGCAACGCCACCATCACCACCACCACCACCATACGACGGATATGTTTCGCCGTCCGGACATTCAGCCCAGGTAGTTAATATTTCGTAATCTACTATTTGTCCTGTACCGGTATCATAATGATACCCTACCAAATAATGAATGGTGCAACCGTCGGCTTCCGATTCCCTTTTATTCATGGTTGATAACGGCGGCCGCTTAGCGGCCTGTTTACTATTTTGCAGCCTGAGTTCCCTGCCTGCTGCACCGGTTCTGATTGCAAAACCCTTTTCATACTTATAATCCCTATTATAAAATAAGATATTCGTATTGATCCTCCCCTGCGAAATGTTTTTGCCAGTGGTGTAATTGTGGAACGCTGCACTTGCTATCTCCTGTATAGTACCATTAATGGGCATTCCCTTTTGCCCAATCATCTCCATGATACGCATCTGCATATCGCCGGCGGCATCTTTATAAAAAATCAAACACCGGCCTGCTTCATAATCCTTGTTGGCAAATGGCTTTATGTCCTCATCAAGCGGCGTAACCAGGAAGCTTGTTCCTTTGTCGTTGTATTCCATAGCGTCATTCCATTTCAATAAGCCGCCTATCTGCTTCATCAGACCGGGCTTCCTTACAAGGCCTTTTTTAAGCGGAAGCGTGTCTTTGCTATTCTTTATTTCATTTTGTATCACATCATTTTCATACCAGCTCCTGGCATCCTCCGATAGCAATGAACCAGTACCCGCCGCGGGTGTTGCATACTTTTTACAGCCAGTATACAATAAAATGGCTGCAGTTGAAATAAAAAAGACAAGCAGCAGTTTGTAATTCCGTGAAAAATTCTTTTTCATACAATTTTTTTTAATTAGGAGATAGTTATTGCAATTATTTTCATAGAGATAAAGAAATCATTTAGCGGTTTACTCTGTAAATAATCTGTTTACAAGATTACAAACGTGCACTGCTTTTATACCGCAGTACAGAAACAATTTGCATTTATTCAAAACTTTCCCTGATAAACTTTAACGAAAACGTTCCCCGCTCTTCATAATAATAAGATTGCCGTGTTTTGCAATATTGAATGGGCGCACCTTTTTCTTTCATCATAGATAATGTTTCATACAATGTTCTTTCAGAAATACCCAGACGGCCGGCCAGTTGACGGGGCGTACCGGTTCCTTTTATTTGGATAAGGCGATCTATGACCTGTATCCTGTCCAGGTAAAGTTTGAACATGGTTGCAAAAAAATTAAAACCGTTTGCTGTAATGTTTGTAACATCATCATATGCAGCAATGCAATGGATACCCGTTCAGGGGTATTATTGCGGCTGCACAGCGTTACAAAAATGTAGTGGACAACATGCTGTTAAAGCATCTAAGACAGGGGGGAAATGATCAGCATTAGCTGAATGTGGCGAATGTGCAACAAACGCCTGAATTCTGACGTAGACATTTATCGATTTTTTAAACCCGCTGGCGCCGTTTCTATGCCTCACCAGTTTTGGTGAATGGTTTTACCCGTTCGGGGATTGCTGTTGTCTTTCCTGTTCAGGAAATTCGCGGTCTTAAAATAATAACCATGTTTTCTGTACAAAAATCATTCACTGTTATTTTACCGCTATATTAATCTGCGGCAGGCTTTGCGCACAAGGCGTCGCAACTGGTAAAAGCAACAAAAACATTGTAATTGAAATGAACCGGCTTTTCAATGAAAGAAAAAACGATTCGGCCATGATGTATTTCAGCGACAGCCTCACCGGAGCTACCACGCCGGTTATGAAAAGCCCTTTTCGTATAATGCAGGAAGATATTGACAACTGTTTTCCGGGTGTGCAAACCCGGATACAGGATATCTGGGAAGAAGCCGGATGGGTAATTGCGCGATGCCTGTTTACCGGCTCGCATGAAGGTATTGCCCGCCTGCCACATCATGGCGGTTTATTGGTAAACGTAACGCCAACACACAAAACATTTTCTGTTCAGCACATACGGATGTATAAAGTGGTAAATGGAAAAATTGTAGCCAGGCAGGCTGTACGTGATGATCTCGGCATGTACCAGCAACTTGGCCTGCTACCCGCACCGGCCCCCTTTACACCGCTGATCAATAGCGGCACAGCCGGGGGCAAGAAGGGATAACCATCCTCATTCAATTGCGGTCTGATAAAGCGGGTTTTGTTTTTTATAATTCGAAGATTTGCTGATGATGAACGCATCCACCGAAAAGCGGCCTGCACCGGAATATACCAGCGATGCAGCCATGCCTATGGCAAGCAGGAAAAATTCCATGCCTTCTGTTTTCTGGTTGTCAAACCAGTTCATAAAAAAATACCCGGTAAAATTGGTGAGAATAACACCAGCCATCACTACGCCCAGAGCAATGCTCCACAGCCGGGTTGCAAAACCGGCAAGCAGTGCAATCGGACCAAAAAATTCTATCATAATAACCAGGAAACCCACCGGCGCAGGCAGTCCCGCTGTTTCAGTAAAATATTTCATAGAGCCCTGCAACCCAAAACCGCCAAACCACCCGGCTAATTTTTGTGCACCGTGCGGAAAAATAACAATGGCCATGAACAGGCGGAGCAATACAGGCGCCAGGCTTTTATTTGTTTTAAATATTAGTGTCTTCATGATTGTTGTCTTTAGTTTAAATAGATAAATTGTTCGTGAATGATTTTACCATCTTTCCATTGCTGTACGGAAACCTGTGTATATTGTCGTACGCCCCATTCTTTATGTGTGTAATCATAGGTCCAGGTTACATAAGAAATATCATCTCCTATTGCCATACCTTTTACTGCTGCGCGACGGAATTCTGTTATATTATCCAGGAACTCAAGTTCGCGCCTGCGGTTTGTTTCTTTTGATACGGTGGGCGCCTGTTCGTTTTCCTGCATGGCTACTTCTTCATGATAAAATTTATCAAAAGCATCTATCAGTTTACCTTCCATTACAAGCGTGTTTAATTCTTTTAATGCTGCTTCAATTGCTAAGCGTGTCATAACTATTATTTTTTGTTTGTTTAAAATGATTGGTTACCTCTACTATCCTCTCTGCAAACAGTTCGGCTGTAAGCCTGTCCCCGTCATGCAGGGGGTGTGGTTTGTTGCTGCTATTGTCGCACTGCGCCATCATGCCTATATAAGAGGCCATCCTGTTTTGACCGTCTGTTTGTTCCTCGTTGATAAAACGGGGTAAAATGCCAAGGCTGATCCAGTGCATGCCATGCTGGGCGGCAAAAACAAAAAGTGAATTCAGGGTATTTAGTTTGTCGCCATTGGTAGTAGAAGAAATGGTGAAGGCTGCAGCAAGTTTATTCTTCCACAACTGGCGGTACCAGAACGAATCTGTTTTTTCCATGAATTGTTTAAATGCCGCTGAAATATTTCCGAAATAAGTGGGGCAACCAAAGACAATCATATCGGCGCGGTGCAGCAGTTCAAAATTATCCGCGGCTTCCGCTACAGTCAGCAGTTGTACACATGTTTGTTCTGTATGCATTTGATCTGCCAGGAACTTCGCCAGCTGCCGGGTGTGACCGTTATGGCTATGATAGACAATGGTGATAATCGATTTTTTCATTTGAATAATTTCTTTGCAAATTTTACCAAAAGAAGGGGCGGCAGCCAACCACGAAGGATAATTAAAAACATTACCATATGGTAATGCCCGGCAACAATTGCCATTGGTATTAAAAGAACATGAACCGGTGGATTTTTTTGGTGGGATTTATTTTCCGCGGGTGTTGTATTGCGATCGTATGCGGCTGAGGCTTTGCGGTGTAATGCCCAGGTAAGAAGCAATCTGGTGGTTGGGAACGCGCTGTTCTATCTGCGGGTATTTTAGAATAAATTCATTGTACCGCTCAGCTGCGCTTTTAACCAGCGATGAGGCAACACGTTTGGTAGAAGCTATGTATGCGTTTTGTATGATGATCCTGAAATGCCGTTCCATTTTGGGTACCTGCTGGTAAAGCAACTCCAGGTTGGGTTTTGTAATCTGCAGTACTTCGGTATCTTCCAGGCAATCAATATTGTATTTGCCGGGAGTTTCACTGAGAAAACTGTACAGGTCGCCTATCCACCAATCTTCAGGACCAAACTGGACAACATGTTCCTGGCCTTTCTCATCTACTTCGTACGTTCGGGTAAGACCACTCCTGATGAAGGTTTCATGCCGCGCTATTTCTCCTTCCTGTAAAATGTATTGTCTTTTCCTGAATTTTTTATAGGTAAACAGCGATTTAATAATTTCACCCTCGCCCTGGGTGAGCGTGTTGTACTTACCTAAATTATTGAGCAGCCTGTCCCACATTGTGCAGCTTTAGAAAAGCAAAATAAATAATCTCCGGCTAATGTCAATAAAACAAGTTGAAATTGCAATTGCTAACGGTAATAACCTATGCGGAAACTGTTAAATAACCGGATGCTGCCGTGGATAATATTTTTTAATCGCTGGCTTGAGTTCACCAGCTTAAACATATGGTTGTCGTCTATTCTTTTTAAAACAATGCCCTTTTGCGTAAGCAGCTGCATAGTACCAACAATGGACTCTAAATGAGGAGAGTGAAAATAATTAACGCGTTTCCCGCAAACCAGGAAGTAAGTTTCTTCCCCGGCCGATTTTGTTATTTCTTCAATGAGATGACCGGTACAGGTATGATTGAATTCGTAACACATTGGACAACGTTTAATGATAGTAATTTACTGAATATCCGCCTCTGCCTGTTTTTGCGACCATTAAAATCGGCTTAAAATGGCTTTAATAACATCCTTTCTTTCCCGGGTCATCAAGGCATGTCACCGGTAGCAACGTCACCAGATAATGAGCTATTCAAAGGCAATTGCCGATCTAACCCGCAGCAAAAACAAATAAACACCTGCATTTTAATACCTTTAAGACCTGTTGTCTTTTACACATAACAATAACCGCTCAACCGCTACTACGCTTTATGACAAGAATTCCTTTTGAAGAAATGAAAGCCACTATAAAACAGGCGTTCCTTGTTGCCGGAATGCCGGAAGACCGGGCAGAGACTTGCGCCCGCGTTCATACAGAATCCAGCAGGGATGGTGTTTATTCGCATGGCCTTAACCGGGTTGAACGTTTTGTAGATTATATTGGCAAACAGTGGGTGGATGTGCGTGCATCACCCACGCTCAATACCAGCCTGGGCGCTATGGAAGTATATAACGGTAATATGGGACCGGGAATTTTAAATGCGCTTTTTGCCATGGACCGGGCTACCGAAATTGCCGGAAAAAACGGCCTCGGCATGGTAGCGCTCAATAATACCACCCATTGGATGCGCGGCGGTGCTTATGGCTGGCGGGCCGCTGAAAAAGGATTTATCGGAATTTGCTGGACCAATACAGAATCCTGCATGCCAGCATGGGGCGCAACATCGGGTGGAATTGGCAACAACCCTTTTATCATGGCTGTTCCGCGCAAACAGGGGCATATTGTTCTTGATATGGCCATGTCTCAGTATTCATACGGAAAATTGCAGGTTACCCGCCTTAAAAATCAGAAGCTTCCCTATCCCGGCGGTTTTGATGAGCATGGAAACCTGAGCGATGACCCCGGGGCTATTGAAACAACACGACGGGTACTGCCCCTTGGTTTTTGGAAGGGTTCCGGTTTTGCCGTATTGTTGGATATCATTGCCAGTTTACTGGCAGGTGGACTTACCACTGCCGGAATGGATAAATTTGACAAAGGCAGTTGCGGAAGCTGTTGCCAGGTGTTTATCGCCATCGACCCATTAAAAATTAATACACAGGAATTTATTGATAAAGTATTGAGTGAAACCATCGCACAGCTTAAATCCTCTGTACCCGTAAAAGAAAACGGCGAAATATATTATCCCGGCGAGAATTCGCTGAAAACCCGCAACGAAAATATGCAACTCGGCATACCGGTAGATGATGGCGTCTGGACCAAAGTAAAAGAACTGGCCAGGCAGAACCAATAAAAATTTGTTACATGAAAGCATTGTGCGTACAATCGCCCAACAATATTGTCATTGAAGAACGACCCCTACCGGCAATTACTTCAGGCAACGAGGTGCTGATAAAAGTTAAAGCCGGCGGCATCTGTGGTTCAGATGTTCATATTTATCATGGCGCTTCCGCTGTGGCTACTTACCCCAGGGTAATTGGGCACGAAATTGTGGGCGAAATTGTGGAGACAGGCATCGACGTACAACATTTTTCGGTAGGCGACCGTGTTATACTGGACCCCGTTATCAGTTGTGGCAGCTGTTACCAATGCCGTACCGGCCGCCGCAATGTTTGTGGCAAACTGCAGGTAAGATCTGTACACGTAGATGGTGGTTACCAGGAATACGTGGCTATGCCACAAGAGGATATTTATCATATACCCGAAAATCTTTCCTGGGAAGAAGCGGTAATGATTGAACCGTTTACCATAGCCGAGCAGGTGTGTTCGCGTGCCGGCATAACAAAAGACGATATTGTATTTATCATGGGTGCGGGACCTGTAGGCATCAGCATTTTGAAAATGGTAAAACTGTATGGAGCAACCTGCTTTATATCGGATGTAATGGATTATAAACTAGCCGTAGCAAAACAGTATGGTGCCGATGAAGTAATCAACGCAAAGAATATTGATACAAAAGAAGAAATAAAAAAGTTGACGGGTGATAACGGTGCAACCGTAGTCATTGATGCTGCGTGTACGCCTTCATCCTTTGAACAGGCGCTTGCCTGTGTATGCGCCGCCGGCAGGGTAATTACATTAGGGTTCGGAAAAGAACCATCGGCCATCAGTCAACTGAGTATTACCGCCCGCGAAATTGATGTGCGCGGTTCGCGGTTGCACAACAATAAATTCCCGGTAGTGATCGACTATTTTAAAACGGGAAAGCTGGAGGTCAAAGACATGATCACCCACCGCTTCCATTTTACAGCAATACATGATGCATTGCGGCTGATTGAAGATTCTGCCATTGAAAAAGGGAAAGTGGTGTTATTATTTTAAAATGATTTGCCGTAGATTTTGCCGCAGATTACTTTTGCAGACAAAATTATGCCGCAGATTCGCAGATTGATTTTGCCAGGAAAAATGGGTGCAGATATCCTTTCCTCCAAAACACAACACACAACACCCAACACAATTTTTCTGCCGCACATTCGCGGATTATTGTCTTGACTAAGATTTGTAAGATTTATAGGATTATAAGATAAGCCGGACAACACTTTTTGTGGCGAAATGGGCGCAGATACACAGATTTCTTTTGCAGACAAGTTTTTGCCGCAGATTCGCAGATTGATTTTCATGGGCAAAATGGGCGCAGATATCCTTCCCTTTAACACTCAACACACAACACCCAACACAATTTTTCTGCCGCAGATTCTTTCATGCAAAGCAGGATAATTAATTCAAAATACAAAACTTAAAATAATATCACACAAACCACTGCAGCACCAGCACCCCCAGCAAACCGGTTACGGATACCAGCGTATCCATAACCGACCATGTTTTAATTGTGTCTTTTAAGGATAACAGAAAATATTCCCGGAACAGCCAGAACCCGGTATCATTTACATGAGAGAACATCATGCTGCCTGCACCAATACTCAATACCATCAGGTTGGGGTTGATGCCGGCGCCCAGCATCATGGGCGCAATAAACCCAGCCGTAGTAATACCTGCTACGGTAGATGATCCGACACATACCCGTATAATGGCGGCGATGCTCCATCCCAATACATAAGCATTGAGGTGCGCATGCTGCAGGTAACTGGCAACCAATTGCGAAACGCCACCGTCTGTCAACACTTGTTTTAAAGCACCGGCACCGCCAAAAATCAATAACAGGGAAGCCACTTCCTTAACGGCATTCGTAAAATGCAGGTTGATTTCCTGTTTGTTGTTCCGCTTAAAAATCCGAAGCGAATACAATGCAAACAATACGGTGACGAGCAGGCTTACCGTTGCATCGCCTAAAAACAATAAACTATTTTTTAAAAAACCATTTGCCAGAAACGGGGTAATCAATGAACTGCCGCCAATCAATACAATTGGCAGCAACACCGTGGCAATACTCATAAAAACCGTGGGCAGGCTTTCCGGCGGCATTTCCGGGGCAACAAAAGAAAGATTGGGCGCTGTATTGTATTTTTTTACCGTTGCACCATACAATCCGCCCGATATGGCAATGGCTGGTACTGAAATAATGATACCATACAACAAGGTGAGGCCCATATCTGCATTCAATTGTTTTACCAGGAACAATGGTGCGGGGTGCGGCGGAAGATAGCCCTGTGTAACAGATAAAGAAGCAAGCAGCGGCAGGCCAACATACACTGCAGGCAGCTTATTCCTGAGGGCAACAGTAATGGCAACCGGTACCAGCAACATAAACCCAACAGAATAAAACAATGGAAGGCCAACTATAAAACCGGTTAGCATAAATGCCCATCGAATATATTTTACGCCAAACCATTGGGTCATGGTAGTGGCAATCTGTTGTGCTGCACCGCTGATGCCAATCAGCTTTCCAAGCATGGCGCCCAATGCTATTATGCCCGCAATGGAACCGAGGGTGGAACCAATACCTGTCTGCACCGATTTCATCAGCGCTTCCGGTTGCACTCCCAGCACGAGGCCTATCGCCAGCGTGACCAGCAAGAATGCCAGGAACGTATGCATCCTGAACCAGGAAATCAGCAATACCAGTACAAGAATGCCGGATATGGTTATGAGAATGGCCATGCAGGAAAAATAGGTTTAAATGTCGGCAAAAAACCAATATTCAATGATAAAACAATTGGCTGCTACCGGATAATAGCCGCAGATTATTGGTGGACTAAGATTTAAGGATGAATAGGAATTACAGGAATTTTATTCCGGACCTTTTTTGACAGAAATGAGATTGCCGCTGATTCGCAGATTATTGGTGGACTAAGACTTATAGAATGGACAGGAATTTTAGAAATATTATTCCGGGGCTTTTTGACAGAAATGAGATTGCCGCTGATTCGCAGATTACTGGTGGACTAAGATTTATACGCAGAACAGGAATTATAGGAATATCATCACCTGATTATTTAGTATAAAAATAATAGCCACAAATTCGCAAAAAAAATCAATCTGCGAATTTGCGGCCACTCTTTCTTAATTAAATCGCTGCCTGCCTTTTTCGCCGTATGAAACCAATCTGCGAATCTGCGGCTATATAGCTACATTAAAAAGGCAAATCATCTTCGGAAGGAGGTATATCTGTAATATTGGGTACACCCTGCGAGGCTGTTGCTTTACCGGCTTCCTTTTGTCTGGCGGTGTTTACTTTCCATGCCTTTACATCGGTATACCATTTACCATTGAATTCACGGCTTTCCACATCAAAAGACACATCTAAAGCTTCCCCCAATTTGAAACTTTTCATGTCAATTTTGTCTCCCCAGACTGCAATGCAAACCTTTTTGGGATAGGTATCGCCTGTCTCTAAAATAAATTCCTGTTTCTTCCAGGGTCCGTTTTTGCCCTGGCCTTCCTGGGCGGGCAATAATTGCAATAATTTTCCACTGATATCCATAAAAACAATTTGTACAAAAATATTGATTCCTTCCTCGCAGCAGCAAATGTTTTTTACACCTTTTTTCAAGTTGTTTACCTCAGTTTTATAGGGTGCCCTAATCACTTTTACCCTGCCTTTCCCTTTAATGGCTCCAGTAAATGTTCAAGTCCATTTATTTTTATTTCATACAACATCTCCAGCAATATCCCCAGTCTACCCTTTGGGAAACCTTTTTTTTGAAACCACTCCAGGTAATACACCGGCAAATTGCACAGAAACTGATCCTTGTATTTTCCAAACGGCATTCTCATGCCACCCGGAGGCACCAGTTGCAGAAGCAATTGCGGATTAGCTCCCTGCAGGACTGTTGGTTGTTTCTTATTACTATTATCATTACTCATTTATTATCATTATTTGTTGATGGATTCTTTTTCGCAATACCCACAGACCTGGTTCTGCCTTATCTTAAAAACACCGTGCCGCATAGCAGGAGCCGATAGTTGATCCGGCCATACTCAATTCATGAAATGTTTTTTACACCTCATCCCTTTTACATAATTATTTACATGCGTCCCACATTAGTTTTGACCCCTTATTATTAAACCTTATAAATGAACGAAAATGAAAAAATTATTTTTTGTGTTTGCTATGGTTGTAACTGTAATAAGCACCGCCTGTAAAAAAGACAATGACAATGGGTCTGTTTCCTGTAATCTGCCTTCCACCAATGTGCCGGCGGCCATGACCGGCAGCTGGGCCAGCGGATTCAATTCTTCTACGCAAATTGTAGATGCATACAATGGTCAATACCTGGGCAATGCCTGGCAAAGCGGCAAGTATTTTCATTTCAGCACCGATGGAAAATATGCAGAGCTCTATTACATGGCCAACGCCGGACTTTCTTCCAGCTCTGCCACCAAAGCAGTGGGCACCGTAACTTTTAATGAAAATGAGGGATCATTTGTTTTTCATTGCTGCAGTGCTCATTACCGTGGCTGGCAAAACGGCGCTAAAACAGTTGACCGCGACGCCACCTCCAGCGAAACAGCCAACAACCTCACGCAAAAATATTACTACTCAATTGAAACCAGTGGTGGCAATACCTGGATGCAAATCCGTTTTGATCCCGCTGGCAGCCCCAGCAGTTTTAAAGCAGTAAACTAATATCTTCCGTTATTTTTTATGCCGGAGCCAATATACATTATTGGCCCGGTTTACTTTTTTGATCTGTTTTTAAAAATACCAGTGGTTTTGTTCACAGTGGTTGCAAGCCTTGCATTGGCCTATGACTGTTTTACATGAGACACAATACCCTAATCCCTTTTACATTTCAACGTCTTCATCCATTAAACCCAGATTCATCAGCTTTATTTTTACGCCATTAACGCCACGGCTTAACTGAGCGGCCAGTTCTTTTAGTCCATGGCCCGCCATGTGCGATTGTTTCAGCAAATCCTCATCTTCCCTGGTCCATTTCTTTCCATAATTGCCCGTTTTTCGAAAACTGTTTTTTATTTCTCCGGGAGACGATTTTTTATCACTTAAATCCCAGTCGTCTGTATATACATTGCGCTGGTATTTCCTGGGAGCCGCTGCAATAACGGGCGGGGCCTGCGCCAGCGCGATGCTGTGCAATGGGTTTATTTCTGCTGGAATCACCAGCCGGCTCCTGGCGCGGGTAACTGCTACATAGAGGATATTTATTTCTTCGGCCAGCCGGTTCCTGTCGGCATCCGTCATACTACCTTCCTGATACTGGGCCAGGTATTTTTTCAGTTTTTCTTCATTGATAAAATCACCCAGCAGGTTTACTTCATCGTATTCCATGCCCTTGCACCGGTGTACGGTACTAAAAATCATATCTGCTTCTTCCTTGGTGGCGGTATGATTTGTTTTTAATTCGTTGATAAGGACCGGCAAACGGTTTCCAAATTCTTTTACCACGTCTACTAACATGGACAGGCTGTTGTCTTCTGTTTTATCTATATAATCTTCCAGGTCTTTCATGGTTTTCATGCCTGCCATCAGCCTGTCTTTTATTTTTTCGGGTTTTCCATTGTACAGGCTCAGCACATCATACAAAGACGCGCCTTCATCGGCAAACGTGTAACTGTTGATATTGCCTTCAAAATAAAGTTTTTTGATACTTCCATGCTGCCATTGTGCAATGGCATTCGTTAGTAACCCGGTATTGGTTCTGCCCAGCGTTGCTTTTGTTGCTGTTAAACCGCCGGGTTGGCCGGCACCGGTAATTTTTACACGTGGCGCCTGTTGCAAATGCTTTTTCCAATCCAGTATTTTATTGGCAATGAGCGCTATCTCATCGTCAAAACGAAAACTGCTACTGAGGTTATAAACAGGAAATGTTGCCTGTTGCAGGCTGTTGATGGCATACCGCCAGCCATATATCTGCTGGTGTGTGTCTCCCACAATTACCCTGATGGCTTTTTGTTGTAAAAACACATCCAGCATAGCTGCGCTGGCATCCTGGCCTTCATCGAAGAGAATATAATCATATGCCAGAACCGGTTGACCTAACTGAAATTTCTTAAGATAAAAATCATGCGTTACCGCCATTTCGCCCTTGTCCATTTTGGCAAGGGCGGTCCGCGTAAACTGCTCAATCTGGCTATAAAAATTATGTACAAAGGTTTTTGCTTTTGCATCGGTAACCACCATTGAATAATCCATGTCCTGCACTTTGGCCGCACGGCTGTTACAGAAATAGCTGATAAACTTGTTTACATGATTGGCTATAATGATATCGGTATGATGGTCACCGTTGCTGATACCCAGCAGATCACACAGTTCATAGCCTTTGTACCCCTGGCAAACCTGCAAATGATTGTTCCTCACTACATGCTGGTAAGCCAGCGAATGAGCCGTTTCTACTTTTACATGACCAATACCCGCGGCTGCAAATTTCTGAACCGCTTCTGTCTTAACCGTTTTATTAAAAGCTATGTACAATATCCTGCTGTTGGCAGGCCTTGTTCTGGCGTACTCAATTAATGTGGTTGTTTTGCCGCTGCCCGCCACAGCATTTATCACCAGGTCGGTATTTGTTGCTATAACGGCCTTTTGCTCTTCTGTAAACTTCATCTCCCTTTTTTAGATAGGCAAATTACTAATAATTTTAGGAAAACAAGCCCTCTGTACAAATGTTTATTTAGAACATATGTTCATGCATTTTCCGAAATCCCAAGGTCTATTTTTTTGGTTGAGCCGCACAACATCAATACATTAAATGATATCATAATCCCGTTAAAACAAGTGTCTCCATAAACTGGAATGTAAATGCGGTTTACCAGTTACACATTACCGTTACCAATATGGAAGGACAGGTGGTAGTGCATGAAAAAAATATTCAGAACAATATAGCAGTGAACCTGTCTGCATTGCCTGCAGGATTTTATTTTCTGAAGATTTACAGCAATAACCGGTTTAAGATCAATCAAACCGTAAAAATTATAAAACTGGATTAGTACTCTTTCTAATTCACAAAAATTTCATCTGTAAACAACCACCCTTTTTGTCCTTTACCGGGATGCCATTTTGGAAGAACAGCTACCGGTACAGCTATCACTCTTAAGAAAGAGATTTGCGTGGGTTTGAAATTGCAATCGAACCCGCGCATATAAGAGGCGCTGATACTATCCGGCTGTTGCGGTGTAATATGGGAGAGCCTGGTCATATTCTTTTCGCTGGTGCCGCCCCAGATTTCGATGGATGCCGGCGGCATAATATACCCGCCAATTTCGATGGCGCTGCTGAGGGTTACAGAAGAAACGGTCACCGGGTTTGCATAATGCAGCACCATCTCCATTTTATTGCGCCGGAAACCCAACCATTTGCCAGATCTGAAATTCGATTCGCCTTTTTCGCCATTGATAAGTGTTTTGGCGCCCGCTGTTCCCTTGTATACTGAATCGAGCGGCGTCAGCGACCGGATGGAATCTGCCCTGTACGTATTTTTATAAAATGTAGCTACAATGGAATCGCTGCCCGACCATCCGGGTTTAAATGCCTTTGCTTTGAATACACCGCTTTTATCCATCACCACATCGTCTTTATACACAGCGGCATGCAGGCTGTCTGGGTTGGTGCCGTCTGTTGTATACCGGATGGTTACACCTTTTATATAGTGTTTCAGCTTTAATACCAGCGGTGCATCGCTTACAATGCGTTCTTCTGTTTCAAGTACGGGCGGGTTTAATTTCAGCACCAGCGTATCGTTCATAAACCCAGTCTCAAACTGAATTTTATTGTTGGATTGTTTCAACGCCGTAATCTCGGTGGTAGTTATCGGCGCATTCCACAGGTAAATGGCTTTTAGTTTAGGCAATGCCGTTAGCGGCATCAATTCGTTTTTATTTACCGTTGTTCCCGACAACGACAACTGGGAAAGCAATGGCATCCTGCTTAACAACCCAAGGCTTTTGCCTGGCACTGTACTGAAATTAAGATTGAGCTTTCGAAGGTTGGCAAATTGCGTTATAACATTTATATCTTCTTCTTTCAGTGGCATATATGCCATATCAAGCTGTACTATCTGCGTTTTTAACGACTGTAATTCTTTTAAGGATGCTGTGGTATAATTTTGCCGGTTATAAAAATTTACAGCCAGCGCCGGAGACTCCAATGCAATGGGGTGTATAAGCCGGTTGGTATTGTTTAGTTTTTCTATTTCTTTATCGCTGGCCGCAGAAAAATCATAGACTTCTCCTGTTGACCTGTTAAACAGGTTATTGGCCAGCATGCGCAGGCTGTCTGTGGCAGGCAATTCATTTACCTTCTGTTGAAAACTGGCGCCTGCTTTTATCCATTGAAATAAAATAGCGGCCTCTTCATCATCCAGCTGGGGTTTTCCGGCGGGTGGCATGTGCTTCTTTTCGTTCTCCGGCAAATGAATGCGCTGCATCAGTAAACTCCCTTCCGGCTGGCCATTGGTCCATAATATACCATGTTTACCGCCTTTCATCAGCAGTGCTTCTGTTTCCATCACCAGTTCACCCTTTGCTTTTTTACTGCTGTGGCAGCTCATGCATTTTGTTTCAAGTATTGGTTTTACCATATCGGCATACACCGCCGCTTCTTCAATACTTACTACCGGTCTTGTTTTTTCTGGCGTAACTGGTGCCAGCAGGTAATTATCTCCATGCGTAATATTGGAACCCTCATGCCCCGTAAAAACAATCAGAATTAAAGTTATAATGGCAGCAAGCTGGGGCATGTATTTGCGGCTGTGAATGCTGTTGCGATAAGCGTACCAAAAAAAAGAAAACAGGGAAACAGCAACGCCGCCCCATTTATGCCACCACAAAGCTTCGGGATTATATCCTGCTTCTTTCGACAATAGAAAACCCATTAACGCAGTGAGGGCCGAAGTAAATGCCGAAGCCAGTAATAACCACTTCCCTATTTCATCTTCAGGACCGGTAAAGTCCTTTCTTGTTTGTGCCTGCAAAAAAATACTCCAGATAATGTACAGTACCAGCAATACAATAGGGAAATGCAATACGAGCGGGTGCATACGGCCTGCTACCTGCAACCAGGCGGGCACATGTAATTTATCGCCTGCCAGTACGAATAATACCAGTATACAATTGAAACTTAAAACAATATTAAAAAGAATGTTTTTCCAGCGTTGCATGCAGTGTGTACTGTTTTAACTGTTCTGTTTTTATTATAAATAACCGAAGTCTTAAAGACTTCGGTTATTTGCCCGGTTATACCGGTTATTTACTACTGGTAATTTTAAAACCATCGCTGTTAACCCACGGGTTGCAATTTATACGGGTATACATGTCCGGAATTCCACTGAGCCACATACATATTCTCTTCATCGTCTATGCACACATCGTGCGGGTATTGAAATACTTTTTCCGTCTGGTACATTTCTTCCGGAACACCTTTGGTGTATACAGGCGCTGTGCCGGCCAGGTTCGAAATCACCTTATTGTTTTTATCGAGGATGGTTACAAAACCAGACTGTTTCCATTCCGCATTTTTGCTTTGCAACACTGCAGCGTATAAATAATCTCCTTTAATTACAGGGCGGCAAACCCAGGCACCCGGCAAAGGAATGGTTTCAATGTATTTTCCTTCGGGTGTATATCTTTTAAATGCATTTTGCTGGCGCGATGTTACTATCAATGTCGGATTTTTTTTCTTGCGGTAATCTATACATACACCATGCGCATTTAGCAGGTTTTCTTCTTTTTCGCCACGGCCGCCAAAATGCCGGATGTATTCGCCTTTGTAATTGTACTGTATAATAAAATCTTTTCCATAGCCATCTGCAACATAAATATCGCCGTTAGAAGCAATGGCCGTTTCTGTGGGTATGTATTCTTCGGGCTTGGTATACATACCGGTTTCTTTGGGATAATCCAGCACCAGCAGTTCTTTTCCATCGATGGTTGTCTTTATTACCTGGTGGCGGTTGTTATCACATATAAACAGCACTTCTGTTCCGTTTTCATTAAACAATGTAAGCCCGTGAGCACCGGGATAGGTAGTGCCCCAGGTACTGATCAGCTTTCCCTGTTTATCATAAATAATTACATTGTTTTTTGTTTCATTGGTGAGCAGAAGAATGCGGCCCTTGCTGTCCTGCACCATTTCATGGCAATCCTTTACCGGGTATTTGGTGGCATCCAGCTCGCCCCATTTTTTATCCAGGCGATAACGCTTATGTCCATTGCCCAATACAACTTCATCATTTTTGTCAAAAGAAAAAGATGGGGCAATCAGTAAACCTGCTGCGGCAATTGATGACTGCTGGATAAATTGTTTACGCTTCATATATTTAAAATGTCTGGTGTCTGATTTTTTAATGCCTGATTTGTTCTATTGCGGATTTGTTTATGGCAAACTTCTTTGTATGGGGTTTTTATTGGGCAGCGGCGAACCCTGCCCTATTCCTATCGATCGCCCAACCAATCAACCAATTAACCAATCAACTGATCAACTAACTACGCCATCAGCCCTTTTATCACGTTGCCTTCCACATCGGTTAAACGGTAACGGCGGCCGAGGTGTTTAAAAGTGAGCTGTTCGTGATTGATACCCATTAAATGTAATATGGTGGCATGCAGGTCATGTACATGTACCGGGTCTTTAATAATATTATACCCAAACTCATCGGTTTCACCATACACACCCGGCTTTACACCACCACCTGCCATCCAGATAGTGAAACACCGCGGGTGATGGTCCCTGCCATAATTTTCTTTGGTGAGTTTTCCCTGGCAATAATTGGTTCTGCCAAATTCTCCTCCCCATATCACCAGCGTTTCATCGAGCAATCCGCGTTGTTTGAGATCGGTTATAAGCGCGGCGGAGGCCTGGTCGGCATCCTTACACTGACCTTTTATCTGGCCGGGTAAATTGTCATGCGCATCCCACCCCTGGTGATACAATTGAACAAAGCGTACCCCGTTTTCTGACAGCTTCCTGGCCAGTAAACAATTGGCTGCAAAGGTGCCGGGCACCATGCATTCTGGCCCGTATAATTTTATAATGGATTCAGGTTCTTTGGAAAGATCGGTTACTTCGGGTACCGCCGTCTGCATACGGTAAGCGAGTTCATACTGCTGTACTTTGGCATTTATTTCGGGGTCTCCAAAAGAATTGTACGACTGCTGGTTTAATGCAGCTATCTTATCCAGCATCAGCCGGCGGTCGGCCTTGTTTACGCTTTCGGGATCATTTAAATACAATACCGGGTTTTCTCCGCTGCTAAACTGAACGCCCTGGTGTACTGAGTCCAGGAAACCATTGCTCCATAACTTGGAATAAACACCCTGGCCGTTTCCTTTTCCTTTTGATAAGAGAACACAGAATGCAGGCAGGTTTTTATTCTCACTTCCCAGGCCATAACTCATCCACGAACCCATGCTGGGGCGGTTGCCAACCTGTGCCCCTGTCTGAAAAAAAGTCAGTGCAGGATCGTGGTTAATGGCTTCAGTGTACATGCTCTTTACAAAACAGATATCGTCTACTGCTTTGGCAGTGTAAGGCATTAGTTCGCTTACCCATGCCCGTGACTGACCGTATTGATTGAACTGGAATTTAGTTCCCGCCAGCGGAAACTTTTTCTGGTCGGCTGTCATGCCAGTTAACCGCTGGCCTTTGCGTATAGAATCGGGCAGGTCTTCGCCAAACATCTCCTGCAGTTTGGGTTTGTAATCAAAGAGGTCAAGCTGTGAAGGAGCCCCGTTTTGAAACAGGTATATAATGCGTTTTGCTTTAGGCGCAAAATGGGGCAGGCCCGTCATTATCATTTTTTCTTCGCTGCTGCTGAACAGATCGGGTATCATTAACGACCCCAGCGCAATGCTGCCAACGCCCAGGCTCAGGCGCGATAAAAAACGCCTCCGGTTCATGTTCAGGTTTCTCTCCAGTATTTCTTTTTCCATAATCAGGTTTTAGTAATACTTTCTTCCAGGTTATAAATTGCCTCTATGGTTTTCATCAGTGCTGCCATTGTATTGGTATCGGCACCCACCGGCATTTTATATTCTCCGGTTTTAATGGTGGCCGCCGCATCCAGTTTTTTTTGCGTGAACTGTTCCAGCTGTTCTTTAAAATAATCTTCCAGCACCGTCATTTCGCTTTTGGTTGCATTCCTGCAAACGACCAGGCGAAAAGCTTTTGCAATTTTCTGATCATTGTTGTTCTTTTCGGAAACCAGGTGCTGCGCCATTACCCTCGAAGCTTCCAGTACGGTGGGGTCGTTTAGCATCATGAGCGCCTGCAGCGGTGTATTTGTTTTCAGCCTTTTTACTTCGCACTGATCACGGTTGCTGGCATCAAACAATCCCATTGATGGCGGTGGCACGGTTAATTTTATAAATGTATACAGGCCACGGCGGTACAACGAATCTCCATGGTCTTGTTTGTAGGTGGCCAGTACGCCGCGCCCGGAGGTAGCCGATTCCCAAAGGCCTTTTGGCTGGTAAGGTTTTACGCTGGGGCCGCCAATTTTTTTAACCAGCAGGCCGCTGCTGGCAAGAACCATATCGCGTACAAATTCTGCCTGCAAACGAAGGCGCGGACCGCGTGATAAATAAATATTGTCCGGATCTTTTTTTAATTTTTCTTCGGGTGCTTTAGCAGACTGTCTATAGGTGGCCGTCATCACTATTTGTTTTATCAGACGTTTTATATTCCAGCCATTGTCCATAAAATCAACAGCCAGCCAGTCCAGCAACGCCGGATGAGAAGGCAGTTCTCCCTGCATGCCAAAATCTCCGGATGTTTTTAGGATACCCCTTCCAAACAATTCCTGCCAGATCTGATTTACAAAAACCCTTGCCGTTAACGGGTTCTTTTTGTCGGTTGTCCAGGCGGCTAGTCCCACACGGTCTCTTGTAAAACGGGTGGTATCAAATTTCATGACTGCATTGATGGCCGCCGGTCTCACTTCGTCTCCCGGTGCATTGTACACACCACGGTTAAGCACATATGTTTTTCTAAGCGTGTCGCGCTCACCCATCACCGAAATGGTTAGCGTGCCGGTATCTGTTTTATTGATAAAGGAAAGCGCGGATCTTACTTCGCTGTCGGTTAGTTTTAGCAGCGGTGCCTTTGCGGGTTTTGATACGCTTACATCGCCTTCATAACCCGCCTCTTTGGTATTATTGAAAAATGCCAGCAAACGGTAATAATCTTTTTGCGAGAACGGATCATATTTATGATCGTGGCATTGGGCGCATTCTATGGTAACACCAAGTATGCCTTTGCCAAAGGTTTTTGTTTTATCCAGTAAATATTCTATGCGGTATTCTTCGGGTATTACGCCACCTTCTTCGGTGTATTTGTGATTGCGGAAAAATCCGGTAGCGAGAATTTGTTCATCGTTTGGTTTGGGCAGCATATCGCCCGCTATCTGCCAGGTGAGAAATGTATTGTATGGCTGGTTATTGTTAAACGCATGGATTACCCAGTCGCGCCACGGCCATTGTGTACGTATATTATCATCCTGGTATCCATAGCTGTCAGAATACCGGGCTATATCCATCCAGTGCACCGCCATTTTCTCTCCGTACTGGGGAGACTTTAGCAATTCATCCACCATCTTTTCATAAGCACCAGGACTATTATCGGCCATAAACGTATCCATCATTTCCAATGATGGCGGCAGGCCGGTAATATCAAATGAAACCCTTTTCAGCAAACGTTCTTTGTCTGCCGGTTCGTTGGGAGCCAGGTTCATCTGCTCCATCCTGCTCAGTACAAAATAATCGATCTCATTTACGGGCCATTTTTTATCAGCTACAGTTGGCAATGCTGATTTAGCAGGCGCTGTAAAAGCCCAGTGTGTTTCATATTTAGCACCCTGTTTAATCCATTTTTCAAAAAGGCTGATCTCATATTTAGTTAAAGCACCGAGGTGTGCATCAAGTGGCGGCATCTGGAAGGATGTATCATCAGAAGATATCCTTTTATACAATTCAGATGCTTCCGGTTTTCCCGGTACCAGGGCAAAAGCACCCTTGGTTTCTTTCAGCGGCGCATAAGCGCTGTCGGCTATATCAAGCCTTAGACTTGCTTCTCTTTTATTTGCATCGGGACCGTGACATTTAAAACATTTATCGGAAAGTACGGGGCGAATCTGGAAGTTGTAGCTAACCACTCCGGGCAATGCATTGCCATCACTATTGGTCCTGTTATTAAAACAAGAAACAGCGGCAGCAACCATAACCATCAAAAGCAGGACAAACCAATAAATCCTGTATTTCATATGCTTTATAAGAGGATTAAAGTTAAGTAAAAACTGCCCGTGTAATCACTTGATTTTTAAATAAAACCGGTTAAAAAGTAATAAAGGCGGTTATTAAAACCGCCTTTATATATAAATATTTATTTGTCAGGTTATTGTTTGATGAGTTTGATTGTTTTGTTAAACACGCCTTGTTTTATATTTAACAAGTATACGCCTGGTTTGTATATCGTTGCATCGATAGGAACAATACCCCTCGATTGGCCGATGCGTTTTTCCATCAGTTTTTTACCATCTATACTAAACAACTGCATCTCTACCGGTTGCTGGTCTGCAAGCGACAGATAAACCCTGAATGTATTGGAAGACGGGTTTGGATAAACATCGGCAATCATTGGCCTGGCCATCGTTTCAGACGCAGCCTCTTCTTCTGCCATTACCCTGTCTGAAGAATTGTTGCATGTAGATTTACTGCTGTTCTGAAGATCAATTCTTGTAAATCCAAAATTATCTTCCCAGTCAAGAATAAGAAGATTGGGTATTTGATAGCCGCCAGGGCTGTATGTAGCCGTTGAAAAAAAATATTCACCCGGGGGCACTGTAATATTACCTTGCTGGTTACTTCCCAGCAGCAGCCAGTGCGCTTCTACTTCAAAAGAATTGGGGTTGATCACTTTCCAATTGCGTGTAGCGGATGGGTTATCCGAACAAACTGCTTTCAGCTTAAGATCTTTTATATACAGGTTCGGAAATTTAACGGCTGCTACAGCAGCATCTGCTTTTATTAAACCAGCGCCGGTATTAAAATCAAAGCCTTTGTCGAAACCATCGGTGAAGATGTTATCCATATCTATTGCACTGGCCGATAAAACACCTTTTATCTGGCCGGGGGTAAGGTTATTTAGTTTTTCTGCTTCTATCATTAAGGCAGCTACGCCTGCAGCATGCGGTGCGGCGGCGGAGGTTCCAAAAAAATTGGGAAAGGTGTCGCTGTCCTGCGAAATATCTCCATTGCCAAATGGATCAAAGAAGGACGTATTGCCACCATCCGGTGCGGTAATTTCCGGTTTGTTTCTCATTACGGGTGCAATCCTGTTTCCGGCCAGATCAAAATAATTGGGGGTACCCGCTAGCGATGAATACCATTCCACACGGGGCGTATCAACACCATAAGCGGGTGTATTGATGTAAAAAGCCGCGGCAGTTGCAATGGCGCCCGCCGCTTTTGCGTGGCCCACCAATGATGGTGAGAATACGCCGGGTATGGGATTTGTAGTTAAATAGAATTGCGCGTTTCCATATATATTGTATTTTAACCGCGATGGGTTAGGACCGGCATATTTCAGTATCAGCACAAAAAAAGTATAGTTAGTGGTGAAGTTATTAAAACCAAAAACTTCGATTGGATCTCCGCTGGCAATATTATCCGAAGCCCCGTAAGCCACCACGCGACCGCTTAGGTCGAGCAGGAATATATCAAAGTCAGAGCTGGCTCCTTCGCCACCCGCAGTAAATGATGGCTGATCCCATTGAAAGGATGCAATAAAGGTGCCGCCCACCGGAATGTAAACGGGTTGCAGGTAACGCGGAGTAGTGCCAGGTGCACTGAAATTATGAGCGGTACCATTACCGGGGCCTAGTATTTCTTCTGTTGTGGCGCGATAATCACTTTCATAGGAATTGTCAAAATTGTTTCCTGCAGCAGAAAAATAGGCTACGCCTTTTTTCTTTGCCTGGTCAACCGATTGCGCAATTATTCCATCCTGGAAAAAGGGCTCATCATAATAGTACACATCATCGGTAATTACCTTGCAGCCATTTTTGGCGAGGTCCTGTATGCCCTGGGCAAAATCTGCTTCGCCCATAAACGCGGTGTGGAAAGCCAGTTCTGCGCCTGGCGCCACATCATGAACTATTTCCGCCATGCCCCGGCCCTCATCTGTACCGGTACCATCGTCCAGGTCTTCCAGCACATCTACTGGTTTTTTAAATTTAAATGGATTGCCTGGTCCGGGCAGTTCGCCATTGGCCACACCAATATCGGCTGTACCAAGATTATTATAGCTGTCTGAAAGAATGCCCACTTTTACACCTTTACCATTGACATCGTATTTTTTTCTTGCGAGATTGGAACGCTGGGCCGTGTCTCCCTGGCTGGTCACCGGGGTTGTTTTCGCGTTCATACCGGTATTGCATTGCTGCAAAAATTTAGCTGCGGTAATTCCCTGGTGCATGGGTTTGTATGCAGGCCTTGCAAATTGTACCGTGCTGTTGCTACCAAGTTTTGGCAATGCAGTAATGGGTATGATTCCGGAAATAACGCGCCCATATTCGCCGGTAATTTTCAAACCCAGTTGTTGTAACTCAGCCCTGGCAGTTGCCATATCTTTTTTTATGGTGATGTCTACTACTATTCCATCGCCTTTCAGTTGCAATAATTTGTCGAGTGCATCATTGGTTACCCCCGGTTTGTTGCCCTGGTCAATTTTTCTGGCAGCGATGGTATTGTCGTATAATTTTTCTAATGCCGGACTAAGTTTTGAATTGGATTTTTGAATGGGTAATGTCTGTGGTGTTCCATTTAACTGAGGATCTCCTTTTACCTGGGCTTGTATTTGAACAGATAATAGCATGACCACAACGGCACAGGTTATGCTGAGTAGCATTTTTCTCATAAACAAGTATTTAAGGTTAACGAAAAAAGTTTTACGGAGAAATAAGGAGAGTGGGGGCTGGTGTGGTTAGCACTTATTTTGACACAGGAACAGTGGAGGATAGCCCTATTAAATTACCATAATTTTTTTAGAAACAATTAAAAATACCCACCGGCCTCTATTTGAACCGGTTGATGATTTAGGCTGCTGTTTGGAAAAAAGCCGGAGGTAGCGAATGGATGCATGGCGTGTTTGCTCCGCGTTGCGGATTGCACAGGATGACTATTGCGCCGCATTTCACAAATCGCAAAATCACAAAATCAGCAATTTCTCCAGCGCTCCGGATTCGCTGTTTGCTAATCGTCCATTACATATTAAATTTTCATAATATTGCACTTAGTGTATAAATACTTTTTACGTTTAGTATTCGCTGGCGTAGTTTTATCGCTAAGACCCTGCCAGTAAGCAATATGAAAACATTTTTTGATGCTACACATGAATCAGCGGCTGTTCCGGCCGGAATGTTTGAAGAGTCGCTTCAACGTTACAAATTGCTATCGCTGACTACCGATGAAGGTATCTGGGATTATAACCTGGAGACTGGTCTCACATATTATAATAAGGGCATTTCGCGTCTCTTTGGCTACAATAAAGATGATATGCGCGATAACTTTACCTGGTGGCGCGACAATCTCCATCCCACAGATAAAAAAAGGGTTATAGAACGCCTGGAAAAATTATTGAAAGGAAAAGAAAGTGCCTGGTGGGGCGAATACCTGTTTCGATGTAAAAACGGATCATACAAACTGGTGCTTGAAAAATTATATGTTGTCCGCAATGCAAAGGGCAGACCCTATCGCATTGTTGGTACCATGCAGGATCTTACAAAGATCAAGGCATTGGAAAAAAGGGGAGAAGATGAAAAAATCAGGCAGCAGCGCGAGATAACAAAGGCCATTATGAAGGCCGAAGAAGAAGAACGCAGGGAAATAAGCGATGAGCTGAATGAAAATATCAACCAGGTGCTGGCTACCATTAACCTTCACATTGAACAGGTTAAAAGAGAGGCGGATAACTATGGCAAACTGGAGTGGCTCAACAATGCCCAGAAACTGCTTCGCCAGTCAATAGAGAACATCCGTTCTATTTCAAAACAGCTTACTCCTGCCAGTCTTCCTTTCTTTGGGTTATTACCTTCGGTAGAAGAGTTTTTACAGGTTTCGCATAAGCGCACCAAAATAAAATTTCATTTCAAAGCAGACGATACTGTAGAGAAGAAAACCGATAAAGAAAGAAAATTACTGCTATACCGTATTATTCAGTTACAGGTAAAAAATATACGCGCGCATTCCTCGGCTACCAACGCTTATGTACATATGCAGTTGTACAATGATAAAATAAAACTAACGGTAAAAGACAACGGCACCGGCTTTGACCCCGCCAAGCTGAAATTTGGTTATGGCTTTTCCAGGATATTGCGGCTTACTGAAGCTTACAACGGATCTTTTTCTGTAAAGAGCCGGCCCGGAAAAGGATGTGTACTGGAAATTATTCTGTAACCGGCTGGCCCGCAACTTAGCTCTCCACAATCCGCAGCTTTGCATAATTGAGCATAATTTTTTTCTCGCCGTTGAGCGCAAATTTTACGGTTGCAATTGGGTTATGCGCCGACCCTTCCATCTTTACCACATCGCCGAATCCAAATTTCTGGTGTTCAACTTTCTGGCCTTCTTTTAAAGCGGATGTATCGCTGGGAACAAAGTCGGCCGATGGCGTATGTTCGATGGTTTTGTTTTGCGGTTTAGGCACAACATATGCAGGAGTTGCTTCCTTTTTCTTGTTGGGCGGCGCGCCATATTTTCTTTCTGCATCATAAGCGCCATTGCCATAGCCGCCACCGTTCATGCGTTCGTAGGCAGAAGAGCCAAAACCAAATGATTGGTTTTTAGCACCGCCCCCTGCGTAACTTTTATCTGTATACTGTTCCGGTATTTCACTTAAAAACCTGCTTGGTTCATTCTGCACCAGGCTGCCAAACTTATAACGGGTATTGACATACGTAATCCATAATTTCTTCTTGGCCCTGGTAATAACCACATAAAAAAGTCGCCTTTCTTCTTCCAGTTCTTCACGCGTATTGATGCTCATGGCATTGGGAAAAAGCATTTCTTCCAGCCCCGCAGCAAACACACAGCTGAATTCCAATCCTTTTGCGGCATGTATGGTCATTAATTTAACCGTATCTGCATTGGGGTCTTTCTCATCTGCGTCTGTAAGCAGGGTAATCTGCTGCAGGTAGCTGCCAAGGCTTTTATCTACCAGTTCGCCTTCTTCATTGTCGGGACTTTCTGTCCATTCTTTTATGGAGTTCAGTAATTCCTGTATGTTTTCGTACCGTTGCACGCCTTCGGTACTTTTATCATTGAATAATTCTTTTACAAAAGCTGTTTGTTTGCCCACATGCACCGCCACTTCGTATGCATTTTTTGTTTGCAGCATGCTGGCGAAACTTTTAATCATCAGTACAAAATTATCTATCGATTCCAGCGTGCCGCCTTTATAACCAAATTCTTTTGCCCGCTTCAGTACTTCAAAAAAAGAAATATTGTTCTCATTGGCCGCCAGTATAGCACGGTCTACAGACGTTTTACCAATGCCCCTTGCGGGTATATTGATAATTCGTTTCAGCGCTTCTTCATCCCTGGAATTTACCAATAAACGCAGATAGGCTACATAATCTTTTATTTCCTTGCGCTGGTAAAAACTGATGCCCCCATAAATAGTGTAGGCGATGCCCATGCGGCGCAGGCTTTCTTCAAAAGCACGGCTTTGCGCATTGGTTCTGTAAAGAATGGCAAAATCCTTATTGTTAAAATGGTTGCGTAATTTCTGTTCCTGTATGGTATCTGCTACAAATTTGCCTTCTTCGTTGTCCGTCATGGTGCGGACCAGCTTTATTTTTTCTCCCTCGGCATTTTCTGTAAAAAGGTGTTTTTCTATCTGGCCCTTGTTATTACTGATAATTTCATTGGCAACGTTGATGATATTCTGGGTACTGCGGTAATTCTGTTCCAGTTTCACCACTTTTACATCGTCATAATCTTTCTGAAACTGCAGTATATTCTGAATGGTGGCACCACGGAAGCTATAGATACTTTGTGCATCATCTCCTACCACGCAAACATTTTCATGCTGTGCACCCAACAGTTTTATAATTTCATACTGGGCGGGGTTGGTATCCTGGTACTCGTCTATAAGGATATATTTAAACTTGCGCTGGTACTTGCTGAGTGCTTCCGGAAAGTTTTTTAAGAGCTCGTACATTTTGATTAGGAGATCATCAAAATCCATGGCCCCGTTTTTAAAACAACGTTTGGCATAAGCATCATAAATCTGTGCAATGGCCGGCCGGTTGCTGCGCAGATCTTCCTGTTGAATATAATAGTCGTTGGCGTATTCTGCCGGTCCTACCAATGCATTTTTTGCACTGGAGATGCGGTTGTAAACCGTGGCTGGTTTATAATGTTTGTCATCGAGGTTCAGTTCATTGACAACCGTTTTTACCACGCTTTTTGCATCGTCCGTATCATAGATAGTGAAACTGTTGGGATATCCCATGCGGTGGGCTTCCGATCTCAGTATGCGCGCAAATACGCTGTGAAATGTGCCAATGTACAAATTGCGTGCGTCTGTATTGCCAAGGGTCCTTTCAACCCTTTCTTTCATTTCCCTGGCCGCCTTGTTGGTAAAAGTGAGCGCCAGTATATTAAATGAATCTATTTTGTGCTCCGCCATAAGATGGGCGATGCGTGTAGTAAGAACTTTGGTTTTACCGCTGCCCGCACCCGCAATAATCATCGCTGGCCCATCCTTATGCAAAACGGCCTCCCGTTGCGGTTCATTTAACCCGGATAAGTAATCAATCATGCCTGCAATTTACAATTAACGCTTGGGTGGTAAAGAACTGTTGGAAAATATTTATGACTACTCCCAATAAGAAAACCGGTGTCTCCTGAATTACCTCAAAAGACACCGGTTTTCCTGCAATTTTTTTATTTCACCGGTCCATCCTGTGGTTTTGGTGGCGGCGGCTTTTGTTCATCGCCCGTAATTTTATTCCACAGGCCTTTTGCTGTAGCGGCCATTTCATCCAGGGTTTCGCCTGCTTCTTTTTTCAGGTGATTTAATTCTTCCTGTACATCCGCCTGTTTAATTTTTTGCCAGGCATCTTCTGCTGCATCTTTTAGTTGATCGCCCAATTTACTTGCTTCTTCTTTTAGCTCCTCCAGCTTTGCAGCTGCCTGGGATTTAAAATCGGTTGATTTCTGATTTTGTGACTCTTCATTTGCAGGCATACATTATCATTTTAATTTTTAACAATGCATCATAACAAAAGTTCAGTATTCATCCGGGTACCATTCAGTCTGCCGGCCGGCAGTTACTGAAGCAATAAATAAAAAACTGGTCTGAACATACACTTAAGAACCCCTTTGAGAGCCCCCGGTAAGTTTGGTATTACGGGTAACCGCCTTTGTAGTGGCTTTTCCTTTTGCAGCATTTTGCGCGCCTGCTTTACCCGCGGCCTGGCTTCCACCGCCCGGGCGGCTATCTTTCTTGTTCTTTTTATTTGGAATTAGTGACATGGGAAAATTATTTTATCAATAAATGTAAACAAATTGCACTTAATAAAAAGCCTTCTATACAACAAGTTTTGCTAAAAATTACAGATGGTGTGCAAGCCGTACCAGTTACGCCTTATTTATTTTTAATTGTTTACCCGGCTTCCTGTTCCACCGCGATAATTCAGTAGCGTCAAACATGAGTATCAGCACATCATTTTCAAATTTATACCGGTTCGCGCGCAACAGGCTTCTAACAAATGCCGCTTCATCATAACCACTGCAAAGCATTTTGGTTGTAATAATATTCGGATTAAAAATCAGGCTGCTGTCTGTTTTCTGAAAACTTCCGCGCATGTTGTTACAACCTGTATTACCCGTAAATGTTTGAGCAGCCAGGTTTATATTCAATACCGGAATCTTGCCGGTTGCAGTATCGGAGGGTAGCATCGGTTGCAGGTACCACTGTCCCTTCAGGCTAACGGTATCGGCAGGTTGTTTTGCAGCCCCGTAAACAGCTGGTGCCGGATGGGTATTTTCAACATTAAAAGTGGCCGTATGGCCTGCACACAAAATATGTATGAAGGCAAGAAAAAATAAGGTTTTCATACGCTTTCTTTTTTGTTGGCTATTGTAATAAAAAAACTATGCCAATAAGCGCTGTCAATAGTTAATGAATGGATTTTTTACCTTAAAAAATGATTTGCCGTATCATAGCATTAAGTGCTGATTTTCAACCATCTGAAATTTAAACTGGCATCTATTGCCCGAAACCGGAGGGACTGTCTAAGGCAAATCAGGCCCCCGAAAACCTGGCCTGGTATTGGCGGCCAGCGCGGATTTAGGCTTCCTGATATGTAAGCGGTAACGCAGTATAGTGTCGTGGTTATAGACTATCTGCAACCATTCAGTAGTAGTGTCTGTTGCGTAAAAACTATAACGGATTTGATGACCATTGCTTTCTATGCAGGAGGGTTCCAGAATGGCAATCGAAGGAGTAATTTTTTGCAGTTCGTTGTCAAAATGCGTAATGGTATCTGCGGCTGTCTTACTATCAGCAACCGGGTCGCCGGTTTCAATGAATATGTTTATTGTGTCCCCCACAAAAGCTTCTATAATACCGTTTTGGGGTGTATATGTGCTGATGCGGTATTTGGTAAAACTCCTGTTTCTATAGGGTGCCTTGTCAAATTCCTGCGGGGTAACAGGTTTTTCCATCAGCGTCCATCTCAGATCATCGGGGAAATGATCCCGCAGAAAGGCTTCCGGTGTGGCCAGAAAATATTTTTCGTCGTAGAATTTATAAAATTCATCACCGCTATAAGAAGTATAACCGCTTGCCCACGTAATATCCAGCAAATGCCATCCACTATCAATGTAGACTGCATTCCAGGTATGGTTGCACCGGAATGGAGGCTGCCGGCTGAGATCGCTTTTGGCGAAACCGGTAATAACAGCACTGCGCAGCCCTGCAAAATCGCACAGGCTTTTGAACAGGCGGGCATAACCGTCACATACAGCCGATTTGCTTTGTAATACCATTTCTGCCATCCTATCATTGGCGGACTTCCAGCCCGATGTGTCAGTAAAAAGAAGGTTATTGCTGTAGTTGCCTGCCCTGGTATTCTTTTTTCGAACCCTGTAACTGATGTGATCGGCGATCCAGCTGAAAATGGAACGCAATTTTTCTGTATCGGTTGAATAGTCTTTTGTAAGTGTCAGCGCCAGTTCGGCGGGCGGGGCGGGTTCAATGAGTTTAACCCGCTGGTCTATTTCGGCAAAACTAACCGGATGCTGCTGTTGTGCAAAAACCATTTGCGCCGAAAGCAACAGCATAACTGTATTCATGATACAGCGAACCAGGGTTTCAGTTATCTGCGAAAACATATAAATTTCAGTATGGCGTATGCAGGCAACAAGCCTTTCTTTTGCTACAGTAATTTACAAAAAATAACGCGGTTGCAACCATTTACCCCGACCCTTCCCATACTATATACTCTATACTTTCCTGGCTCTGAGGTACTGGCTTGGCCATTCAATATCTGCGCCCAGCTCATGTGCCGCATGAAGTGGAAAATAGGGATCACGCAACAGTTCACGCGCCATAATGATGAGGTCTGCCTGTCCGCCGGCAAGAATGGCTTCCGCCTGTCCGGCATTGGTGATCATGCCTACAGCACCGGTTAATATACCCGTTTCTTTTTTTATTTTTTCAGCAAAAGGCACCTGGTAGCCCGGGCCCAGCGGAATTTTTTGGGTAACTGCCAGTCCGCCGGAAGAACAATCGATCAGATCCACACCCCGGGTTTTCAGAATAGATGCCAGTTTTACCGCTTCTTCCTCATTCCAGCCGTCGGGCACCCAGTCGGTGGCTGAAATACGTACGAATAAAGGCAGTTCTTTTGGCCATACAGACTGAATGGCCTCTACAATTTCGAGCAGGAACCGGATCCTGTTTTCAAACGGGCCGCCATAATCATCGGTGCGCTGGTTGCTGAGCGGCGACAGGAACTCATGTATAAGATAACCATGCGCGCTATGAATTTCCACCAGCTTAAAACCTGCAGTTAAAGCCCGTTGTGCCGCAGCTTTAAAATCCGCAATTACTTTTTGAATGCCTTCAGTGGTCAGTGCCTCGGGTATCATTTCTCCTTCCCTAAAAGGGATAGCGCTGGGTGCGATGGTTTGCCAGCCGCCCTCTTCTTTGATTAATTGCCGGTTCCCTTTCCAGGGAGCCGGGCTGCTTGCTTTTCTGCCGGCATGCGCCAGTTGTATACCGGCTACCGCACCATGCTTATGAATAAAGGATACAATGTTTTTTAGTTTGTCGAGGTGTGCGTTTTTCCAGATGCCCAGGTCGTCTGGAGAAATGCGTCCTTCGGGCGAGACCGCCGTAGCCTCGGTAATAATAAGGCCCGCGCCGCCTATGGCCCTGCTGCCAAGGTGCACGAGGTGCCAGTCGTTGGCAAATCCGTCAACGGAAGAATATTCGCACATCGGCGAAACCACTATTCGGTTTTTGAGGGTAACAGATTGTATTGTGATGGGCGTGAAAAGATTTGCCATAATCAATTTTATATTGCAAAAATGCGTTTTTGTAATTACATAGTAACGGGTGTTTTGTTTGCGGCAATAAATCAACCGAATCCTGTTCATAAAGGTGCGCCATTACAGGCTTTCATACGCCGGTTGTATTACCGTTTCGGTTGTTTACCTCCTGACGGTTGTTTTCTATTTGTTCTGCTTACCTTCGGCGCAGTATATTTTTATTATGGTAAACGTGGGCGCATATAATAAACTGCCGGTGCAACGCATTACGCAGTTCGGTGTTTTCCTGGAAGATGGTAAAGAGGGGCTTTTGTTGCCCAACCGGTTTGTACCCGCGCGTACCAAAGTAGGAGATGTGCTGGAAGTATTTGTATACCACGATTCGGAGGACAGGATGATTGCCACCACACAAAAACCAAAAGCGGTAGCCGGTGAAATTGCTTTTTTACAGGCAGTGGCAGTTACCCACCAGGGCGCCTTTCTCGACTGGGGACTGATGAAAGATCTGTTCGTACCACGCAGCAAACAATTGAGCGGAATGCAGGTGGGCGGCTACTATCTCGTAAAAATTTATATCGATGCGCAAACCGGTCGAGCAGCGGCAACTGAAAAACTGGAGTTTGAACTAAGCAATGAACCACTTACCGTAAAAGAAAAAGACCTGGTTAAATTGACCGTTTACCGTAAATCTGATATCGGCTATGTAGTAATCATCAATAACCGGCATACCGGCATTCTTCACAACAACGAAATTTACCGGAATATACAGGCAGGCGATCAGTTTGAGGGATTTATAAAACATATCAGGCCCGATAATAAAATTGATGTTGCGGCCGGTAAACCTGGTTATGAGAGAGTGGAAGACGAATCAGAAAAAATTTTGCGGCTGCTCAAAGAAAACAACGGCTACCTGCCCTATTATGATAAATCCAGTCCCGAAGAAATCTACGATGTATTTGGTATGAGCAAGAAAACTTTTAAAATGGTAACGGGTAATCTTTATAAACAACGGAAAATTATATTTACCGAAACCGGTATTAAAATATCCGTGTAATCTGCGGCAAAAAATTGTGTTGTGTGTTGGGTGATATGTGTTTTGTATTAAAGGAAGGGACTGTATCTGCGGCCAATTTTACCACAAAGGACAGGAGGTATTCACAGAGCAAAAGAGACTCAGCCGATCCTGTTCCTATAATCTTACTAATCTTATAAATCTTAGTCCTGACAAAGTAATCTGCGGCAAAAAATTGTGTTGTGTGTTGGGTGATATGTGTTTTGTATTAAAGGAAGGGACTGTATCTGCGACCAATTTTGCCACAAAGGACAGGAGGTATTCACAGAGTAAAAGAGGTTCAGCCAATCCTGTTCCTATAATCCTTTAATCCTATAAATCCTAGTCAAGACAAGTAATCTGCGGCAAAAAATTGTGTTGTGTGTTGGGTGATATGTGTTTTGTATTAAAGGAAGGGACTGTTTCTGCGGCCATTTTTGCCACAAAGGACAGGAGGTATTCACAGAGTAAAAGAGGTTCAGCCAATCCTGTTCCTATAATCCTTTAATCCTATAAATCCTAGTCAAGACAAGTAATCTGCGTATCTGCGGCCAATTTTACCACAAAGGACAGGAGGTATTCACAGAGCAAAAGAGGCTCAGCCAATCCTGTTCCTATAATCCTTTAATCCTATAAATCCTAGTCAAGACAAGTAATCTGCGTATCTGCGGCCATTTTTGCCACAAAGGACAGAAGGTATTCACAGAGCAAAAGAGACTCAGCCGATCCTGTTCCTATAATCTTACAAATCCTATAAATCTTAGTCCTGACAAAATAATCCGTGTAAAAAAAACCGGCATACCATTTTAGATATGCCGGTATTGATCATTGGGACAAATCAACCTCACATTCTCACATATTCATCTCTATATTTATTGATTGATAGACACCTGTAAAATAATGTGTCTTAGGCGGCGCGTTGTAATTCGATTGTAAATTCATTCAGTTTTTCTGCAATCTGCAGTTCCGCAACTGGTGGAATTACATCTGCCAAAGTATCGGTTACTGCAAACCTGTCAAGTCCTTCATCCCAGTCAAATACATGCACGGGGCCATTGTTATAACTTACCCTGTATAATACATCGCCGCTGGCAACTGTAAAAGGAGTAGCATTTACTTCATACAAACGATTGTTGATGGTTAACTCAAACGATTTACCGGGAATTCTTTGTTTTTTTGATCTCTTTGGTTTTGTATGCTCCATAAAATAAATTTTATTGTTAGGAATAAATGTATGGGTGTAGAAAGACAACAAGCATGCCTGTATGCCAACTTTAAAGCTTAAAATTTATTATTAACTAGTTTTTAGTCAGTTACACCCGGAAGCGCAAAAGAACTGTTAAAGAAAAATTGTAGAAATTTGGGTAAAATAATGGCCGGTAAGCCTAATTGGCGGTTAATTTTATGGCTGTATTAAAAAAAAGATAAAACCGGTGGTTATCTTTTTTAGTTATCTTCATTAGGGCAGTATGCCTGTTTATTGTAAAAGATTGTTTGATTATGTTTTCTTCAGTTATTACTGGTACAGGTTCTTATATTCCAACGGATATACAATCCAATTCAGATTTTTTTCAGCATGTTTTTTACACAGACAACAGCACCCGTTTAGACATACCTTCCGCCGAGGTGGTAGAAAAATTCCGTAAAATAACGGGAATCAGCGAACGCCGCTATGCAACCGCTGATCTCAACGCTTCCGGCCTGGCCTTTCTTTCCGCAAAAGAAGCTATTGCAGACAGTGGTATTAACGCCGAAACAATCGACCAGATTATTGTGGCCCACAATTTTGGCGATGTGGTAAAAGAAACCATCCAGATGGATGCCGTGCCTTCGCTTGCCAGCCGTGTTAAACACCGCCTGGGTATTGCCAACCCGGCCTGTATTGCTTACGATATTTTATTTGGATGCCCGGGTTGGATACAGGGAATTATACAGGCTGATGCTTTCTTCAAAGCCGGCCTCGCAAAAAAATGCCTTGTCATTGGCGCGGAAACACTTTCGCGGGTAATTGATTTATACGACCGCGACAGTATGATTTTTGCCGATGGTGCGGGCGCCTGTATCATTGAATACAAAGAAATGCCAGACGGTGGAAGTGGTATCTTAAGCGCCAGCATGCAAAGCCACACACTAAAAGAGGTCAATTATATAGATATGGGTAAATCCAATTACCCCGAAAGCGACGAACGCGTACGTTACATGAAAATGAAAGGCAGGAAAGTATATGAATATGCCATGACCCATGTGCCTTCTGCTATGAAAGATTGTTTGGATAAAAGCGGTGCGGCGATTGGCGATTTAAAAAAAATATTTATTCACCAGGCCAATGAAAAAATGGACGATGCCATGGTGAAAGCTTTTTATAACCTGTATGGTATTGAAACACCTCCCGCCGGCATCATGCCCATGAGTATACACTGGCTGGGAAATAGTTCTGTGGCAACGGTACCTACCCTGTACGACCTGGTTTGTAAAAACAAGCTGACCGATCATCAGTTGCATGCGGGAGACATTATCATTTTTGCATCTGTTGGTGCGGGTATGAATATTAACGCGGTTTGTTACCGTTATTGAGCGATGGTTTGCCCCAATAAACCGAAGTAGGGTAGAATTAATTGTAAAATATTAGAAATCAGAACCCCGATAAATAGCTGCACAAACAATTTTCGATGTGAGTCTGCATATCGAAATATAACTTTGAATCCGTTATTTCTGTTTGATTCCTTTTGACTTGCTGCCCGCTCTGCCCGAAACTCATCAAAAGTAGAATTGGGCTCTAACAATAGCACAATGCCCTCCCCAATATCGCCTGTCTTATTACTTATCCAATGCTTTTTAAACTCCTCTGCATCATAAGTAATCAATCCCACGCTGGGATCGGCGATAAAGAGGTTTTTGCTGGTAGTCTTATATAAGACGACAAAATGATTTTGACCCCAATGAAGAATTGCAGGCAGTTTAGCCTCTGCGGTTAACCTGCTAAATGATAATTGTACACATCTGGTACTAAAACCAACCTCTTCAGCGGCTTCACTTATACCCAACAGGCTAACCCCCTCTTTACCTATTTGAGCTTTGTCTCTCAACAATTGCAGAGGGTTGCATTGCCCCAGAACTTACTAACCATCGCCAAGCAGGCGGGACCGCAATCCATTGAATCATACTGTTTAATAAAAGGAAAAGACATACAACTTGATAGTTAATAAGTGGGTCCTGGAACAACCTTACTACAAAAATTGATTACCTTATATCACACAATATCTTTTAGTAATCAGCCAATGTTACTCAACCACTCTAAATTTCTTCCTTACCGCATTAATGTAGTGCTTATTAGTACAGTCCTCCAGGTAATTTTTAAATAATGCCCTAAATTCACTTCTCGTATCTGTATTGGCATTTGTAATTAAACTGGTAAGACCATAATTTCTGAGAGAATCGTCAAAAATAGATCTCAGTATATAGCGATACACGCCCGGAAGTTCTTCTCTTTTTTTTAATTTCAGTTTATGGCCTAAAAAACTACCTATAAACATTCTAAAGGCTCCCGAATATGTTCGCGAACTTCGTAACTGATCCCAACTAAAACGTTGTTTATTTATTTCACTAAAATAGTTATCGGAAAAATCACGTGTCTTTCCACGATAGAAGATTGCCATTTGAAGCAGATACAAAAACGAGCCTTCAATCTCATAGGTTGCAGTCCTTCTAAACGCATCAGATAATTTGTATTTTCGGATATAGGTAGAAAGAAACAGCAACCTGGCGTTTCTCAGTGAATCAAGACTTCGCTTGTATACCGCTAAAAAATTATGACTGGTCAACTCCAATTTGAATGGCAAATCTGCCAATGTTCCCAACTTTCTCTCCAGCGTATCAAAAAAACTGAACTTAGGCTTATTATTGCCGGAAAAAATAGTCCTTTCGTCATTTACAATTGTGAAATTCATTGTTCTTATTGTATCAGGATTGGCCAGCAGTCTGAAATCGACAACCAAAGAATCGCCTGGTTCCAAAAAGAACGGATAGTCAAAATCCGTATATTGTACAAATAACATTGCAGGTTTGCTTAACTTAATAACGCCGGCAAAACAATTGTCCTCGTTTATCGGAATCTCCATTAACACCTCCGGCAAAGTGGTTATTGGGTTTAAAATCGAAGAGAGTATCCTGACTTTTGCAGTTCTATTTATCTTCTGCTGCACCCTTCCTGAAATTAGTGCTGTTTGCGCTAAAAGAGAGCAAGCAATTATTAAACACATGGATGTCGATGATGCCTTCACGGGACAGGTTATTGTAAAAAATGTAGATTCGCGCGTGATATCCGTTTCTTTTTGATAAACCGGATCTTATATCGATTTGAATAGAAAGAATCGATTCTAATGCATCCGCTGCAATTCACAATATTATGCTGATCGACTGAATCCGGGATAAGTGCCGCCTCATATTCTAATAGCCCTATCTGCATTTTTATTTTCCGGAAAGATTCAACCCTTAGTGTGGAATCTGATAATAAGAATCGCAAAGACGAGTGGGATTCGGTGTTGTCATTCCCATCCTTGATAACTTCTATATTAACTGCATTATATTTTTCTATTTTCCTAAATTGTTTATCTACAAAATTGCTTTTGTATTTCAATGTATTACATGAAAGGACAACCCCCGCACTTAGAAATACTAACAAAATAAAGTCGTACCCCTTTCTCATATACCTGTTTTTAGTTTTTAAAACAGCTGCTAAAAGAGAAGCTTATGTATTTATTATAAGCTCCTCTCTTTCTAGCTTAGGAATTATCGATTATTGCCGCTGCAAACCATATTGCCTCCACAATACTTGGCCGCACTTATGCCACAGGATAACAGATTCCCAACACAATAGTATACTGCGCCATGGTTTGTATCACCCGAGCAACCGCAAACAAGTTGGCCGCCGGTTATTCGCTTTTGTTCATCCCTGCTAAGAGTTCTACCTAAACTTTCTAACTTTTTCATTGTAAAACATTTGATTTTATTTAATGGCCAGGCTTATGGTACCTGGCTTTATACCCCGGTCATTGAGTCACCTTTACCGGACTGGTGTTGTTTAATCAAACAAAAAACTTATTGCTGCTTTTAACCCCAGGCTTCAAACGGCGATCCTCTTTTTCTGTATCACCCGTTTAAAACTGTGTATGAAAGTTGCAAAAATCATCGTTACGAATTCTATCGTATTAGGTTGTATTAAACAACTTGCGAGGATTTTAACAATTTCGTACCCTCTTGTTTTAGGTGTAGCAAAAAAATCGTATACGTGAAAGTGAAAAGGCATTAAGAAAATAAAAATGTGAATTGCATAAGAATGTCAAAGCGTCTCGCCTGGTAAGAGTTAATCTCAATTTACAAATGACGCAGCAGGGTTATTGCAAAATAGGACATCATATATAAAAAAGAAATCTCCGTTGAGTACGGTTCGTGGCGCCCTGGGAAGTAGCATGGAGGAACTTCTTATTGTATACTCCCTTAACAAAGAGATGAAATTATTAAACGGCTTTGAACCTGAATTCAGTTTTTATAATGCAAATGGTTATGCAAGTCTATTTCATTTTGTTGCTAATCCTTTTTGTAAATTTTTGCCATTCGCTGGGTCCCGGTATGTTGTCATCAATTAAAACACCATTTCGATTATATAGTAAATATCTCGGAATAGTTATCTCACTCTTCCGATAAACTGTGTTCTTCAAATCGTCAAAAAGCGCCGGGTTGATTAACAAATGCGAACCAGATAATTTTCTCTTACTAATTATTTTTCTCCATTTGGTTTCAGTTTCAGTTTTATCTATCGACAGGTATATCAGTTGTATATCTTTTGAGGATAGATACTTATAAACTTTGCCGGCAAAATCAAATTCTGAGACACAGGGCGCGCACCATGTAGCCCAAACATCCACGAAGACATATGATTCACTAAAATGTTTATTAAGCAACTGCGACAATTTTATTGACGAGTTATCCGTTAAAACTTTTATATCGCCGGCAATAACAACTTTCTCTTTATCACTCTTCGCATTCTCACCATAGTAATCGGTGAAATGACTTTGTAAAAACCCAAGAAAAGGAGACGAGGGAAAATATAACGCAAACAACTTTATGTTTCGCTGTCTTAATTTGCAAAGGATCTGAAATCAATCTAAAATCTCCGCCGTTACTAATTATGTGAGCCAGAAATGGGACAGGAACTTCATGTAATTTTTCCCGTTCCACTTTCAAAGTCAAATTTTCAATTCCAAATTCCTCCAATGTTTCAGTGACACTCAAAGCGGTGGGATAATCCGGGTGCCGCTCCAGTGTTTGTCGCAATAGTTTTCGTGATAAGTGTATGTCATGACTTTTCATCCATTTCCATATGATATGACTGAGGTTGCCTGGCATAATAAAATAAATAAATTAAACCCTTTGGTGAAAGTTGCGAAAATAATTGGTGCGAAAGTTTTCGTATATGGTTGTATCAAACAACCCTATGAAATTTTAACACCTGCCTGCCTATTGGCCCCTGACATAATTGTGCTGCATCTATTTTGTATTAAAAAAAGAAAAATGTAAACATTCCTAGTGCACACTTAATTTTTTATTGCATTTTTAGGAAGAGAAAAATGAACCGATGGTCAGACCTTTTCATTTGCGAATAGACATCATATGGATTATGAATTTGAAGGAATTACCGGAAGAATGCTTCAAAGACTGAGAGTGGCAAAAGGTTTCGCTCAAAAGGAAGTAGCAGCAAAGTTGCAAATAACACAGCAGGCTTATTGCAAACTAGAACACAAGAAAATTATAAAAACCTCTACCTTAAAGTGCGCGCTTATAGCCATGGAAAGCAACATACAAGAATTGGTAGCGATAACTTTGCTTTTTCAAAAGGAAGACTATTCTTAAACTGTTGAACGGATGGAACCATAAATGCTGTATCAACTTTATGCCGCCATGGCTTTTATATGCTGTAGTATTACCCTGAACAACTCATCCGGATCAAATGGTTTTACAATAATATCAGTAAGGCCTGCAGCAAATACTTCGCTTTCCACTTCTTTTGGCAGGCTGGCAGTTAATGCTATAACAGGAAGGTTCTCTCCTTTTTTTCTCAATGCCCTGGTGGCGGCATAGCCATCCATTACAGGCATTTCAAGATCCATCAATACCAGGCGGTGTTTGCTGGAATCAAATTTTTGAATGGCTTCTTCACCGTTTACTGCTACATCTATTATAGCGCCGCAACGTTCCAGGAATGCTTTTGCCACCAATACATTCAACGGGTTGTCTTCCACCAGCAGTATAGAAACATCCTGTAAAGATTTTGTTTCCTGCTGCTGCTGATGTTCTTTCGGCTCTGTATTGCTTTCTATTAATTCGTCTGTAAGCGGGAAGACCTGTGTAAAATAAAATTCTGAACCAATGCCAGGTTTACTATTTAACTGTAAGCGGCATCCCTGCATCTCCAGTATTTTTTTGCTGATGGAAAGTCCCAGCCCGGTACCTCCAAAACTGCGCGAAGTAGATGAGTCGGCCTGCGTAAACCGTTCAAAGATCAGCTGTTGCTTTTCCGGGGCGATGCCAATACCGGTATCTGAAACAGCAATTCGGAGTGTAATGGAATCATCGTCGATTTTTTCCGCTTTTATCGTAAGGCAAACAGAACCCTCCCTGGTAAATTTAATGGCGTTGTGCACCAGGTTATTCAATACCTGGCTGGTCCTGGTAGGATCGCCAATGATCTTTTTTGAAAGCAGGGGATCAACAGTCAGTTTCAGTTCAACGCGCTTATCATCTGCAAGGTTCTGCAAACCCGCTACAATGTTCCTGGCCATCGATGGCAGGTCCATCGCAATTTGTTCGATGCTGATTTTGCCCGCTTCAATTTTTGTATAATCGAGAATATTATTTACAATAGACAACAGGTTATTGGCAGAGAACAACAACACGTTGAGGTGTTCATGCTGATCTTTCCTCGGTTCGCTTCTCTTCAGCAAATGGGCCATGCCAATTACAGAATTCAACGGTGTGCGTATCTCATGAGACATGGTTGACAGGAACTCCGACTTGGCCTTCAAACCCTGCTGTGCTTCTGTTGCGGCTTGCTGCAGTATATCGGCAAACCGGTGAGAGAGTACAAGTGACTGTAAAAAGAAAAAGGTAACATAGCCGCCAAACACCACCAGTTTTAATACCGGTATGATATTGAAATATTGAAGGTTTACCAGAAAATAAACCAGCAGCATCACCCCGCTGCTCAGCAGGGCATACCACGATCCTTTTCTTTTATGAATTACGGCCTGTATGTACACATAAAAGGCATATACAATGTACAGGAACATCACCGCCAGGAAAAAATTCAGCAATGCGGTAAAGAATACGGGTGGCAACACAAGAATGATGGCGGCATAGAGCAAACAGAACCAGATAATGGCTTTCATTATCAACGGCATACTGTCTTTTGGATACAGCATCCTGGTATAATGAGAAAACAGCGCAACGCCCAACACCAGTGAAAGGTATTCGAGCCGTATACTGACATACCAGCTCAGGTTTGGAAAAAGCGAATGCAGCACATACAAATCGGTGCCAATCATACGGTAACTGGTAACGATGCAAAAAAGTGAGAAATAGAAAATGATTTTATCATTCCTGCCAAATACCGACAATCCCCAGAAAAACAGTCCACCCATAAACAGACATCCTGCAAGAATAAGATCCAATGCGGTGTTCTGGTGGTATTTTAATAAAAGCTGGTCTTTTTTGCCTACCAGGATTTCCTTATAGGATCCTCCCTTGGCATGCCAAAAGTTAGCAACCTGCAACAATACGTGAAGTGTATCTGAATTATTGTCCAATGCAACAATTCTGGTTGCCCAAAACGGGGTAGCGTCTTTGGCGTTGGTAGTTGGTTTTCCATTTTCTGCCAATACTTTTCCGTTTACATAGAGTTTATAGGAACTGTATGCATCCGGTACTTCCAGCGCCAGCGGTCCTCTTTTGCGGGGTAATAAGACAGTGAGTGCATAGCTGGCATATCCCTGCGATGGCAGTGCCTGTCCGTTTACATTTATTTTTTTCCAGAGTTGCGGGAATTGTGCAAAGTTGGGTGTTTGGGTGATGCTATAGCCGGGTTGCAGCAATTGATTCCAGTAAAAAGACCATTCACCTTTAAATGAAGCTGGCTTTTCAGAAAAGCTACTATTGCGCAAATCCAGTATGCCCTTTTTTGCGGTGGGTGTATTTGCAGGTGGCAACTGAGCGATGGATGGATAGCCGGTTAATACCCCAAATAAAAGAAATATGATGAGTCTGAAAATGGTTTTCATAATGTAACCCGAACACGGCTATTGGATATTGATTTCGCCTTTTTCTTAAACGATATTATATCAAAAAAATGATGTAAAACATTAAAAATTAAGCTTGCACGCGTTAAAAAATATAAATATAGCATCCGGTAAGTGCAAATGCTTATTTAGCCCAAGGGTTTCACCCCAGTCAAATTTTCTAAAAACAAAAGGGCGTAAAAAAAGCCATCCCTCACGGAATGGCTTTTGTATGAAAATTGTTTTTTTATTGTTTTTTGGGTTCCAGCAATTTGAAGAATTGATCCAGCTGGGGCAGGATAACGATTCTTGTTCTGCGGTTGGCAGCCTTGCCCTCCGTGGTGCTGTTATCGGCTACTGGTTTATATTCTCCGCGGCCGGCGGCGGCAATATGCGTAGGGTCCAGGCCATATTGTTTCTGCAATATCCGAACAACGGAGGTGGCCCGTTTTACACTCAGATCCCAATTGTCTATCAGCACGCCTTTATTAAACCCTATATTGTCTGTGTGGCCTTCTACCATGAATTCGATATCTGGCTGGTTCTTAAGCACCATGGCTACCTTGCCCAGCACTTCTTTTGCCTGGTCGGTTATATCATAGCTTCCGCTTTTAAATAGTAGCTTGTCGGAAATATCAATGTATACAACGCCCTTGTCTACTTTTATATTGATGTCTTTATCGTCCAGGTTGCCGATAGCGCCTTTGAGGTTCATCACCAGGGCCATATTCAATGAATCCTTGCGTGCCATAGACGCCTGCAGATCCTGGATATAAGAATCTTTTGCGCCAATATTTTCCATTGACTTCTTAATGCTTTCTGCCTGTGAACTGGATATAACAGAAAGATCCTGCAATTGCTTCAGGGCCTGTGTATTGTTTTCTTTGAGATAGGCAATTTGTTTGTTCAGGCTTTCAATCTCGGCATCCGACAGCATTTTTTTCTTTGCTGCATCCGCCCGTTCATCTTCGCAGGTTTTTAATGTGCCCTGCAATGTGGTATACTGGGTATTAAGAGCGGCGTATTTATCCTGCTCGGCTTTAAATTTTTTGTTGCTAACGCAGGATGAGAACAGTACGGCAGCCAATACAGGCAGCAATAATTGTTTGGGGTGCATAATGTTGGTTTTATATAATCAATGACTGTTTTATTGTATGGGCGAATTTACTGTATATATCCAAATCAATGTCAAAATCTCCGTTAATATGGCTGTATTTTATCAGTGCTTTTTAGATGGTTTTGCAGGAACGGGTGGTCCAAGATTCGGTAAAAGGGTCAAAATACAAAAACCCGGAAAATTTCCGGGCTTTAAATATAAAAAACTTTTTACCTGTTCATGCTGGCAAGAAATTCTTCATTGCTTTTTGTACCGCGCATGCGTTTCAGTAATTCGTTCATGGCTTCTTCTGTATTCATATCTCCCAGGAATACCCGCAGCAGGTTCATGCGCTGCAGTACATCCCTGTCAAGCAATAAATCATCGCGGCGTGTAGATGAAGCCGTTAGATCAATTGCGGGAAATATACGCCTGTTGGCGAGGCGCCTGTCGAGCTGCAACTCCATATTTCCTGTTCCTTTGAACTCTTCAAAGATTACTTCTTCCATTTTAGAACCGGTATCTATGAGTGCTGTTGCGAGGATGGTTAGAGAACCGCCGTTTTCTATTTTACGGGCTGCACCAAAAAATTGTTTGGGTTTTTGCAATGCGTTTGCTTCCACACCACCACTTAATACTTTACCGCTTGCTGGTGCAACCGTATTGTGCGCTCTTGCCAGACGTGTAATGGAGTCGAGCAGTATCACTACATCGTGACCGCATTCCACCAGTCTTTTTGCTTTTTGCAAAGCCATGGTAGAAACCTTTACGTGCTTTTCTGCAGGCTCATCAAAAGTGGAAGCAATTACTTCTGCTTTCACACTGCGTTCCATATCTGTTACCTCTTCGGGGCGTTCATCTACCAGTACAATCATCAGGTAACATTCCGGGTGGTTTTCTGCAATGGCATTGGCCACTGCTTTTAACAACATGGTTTTACCGGTCTTTGGTTGAGATACAATCAATCCGCGTTGTCCTTTACCAATGGGCGTAAAGAGATCCATGATGCGGGTTGAATAATCAGAAGGACTTGTAAACAAATTCAGTTTTTCGAATGGAAACAGCGGCGTTAAATAATCAAATGGCACACGGTCTCGCACTTCTTCGGGTCCTTTACCATTGATTGTTTCTACTTTTAAAAGTGCGAAATATTTCTCGCCTTCTTTGGGTGGGCGAACGGCACCAAAAACGGTGTCGCCGGTTTTTAATCCAAACAATTTTATTTGTGAAGGCGATACGTACACATCATCGGGAGAACTTAAATAGTTATAATCACTGCTGCGCAGGAAACCATACCCATCGGGCATCATTTCCAGTACACCTTCGCCCTGTATGATACCATCAAATTCTATATTGAAAACATCATTGCTTCTACGTTGCTGCTGGAATGTATTTCGCTGCGGTTCTGCTGTTTGCGAAGACTGATTGGGGTTTGCAGTTGTTTGCTGTTCGGTTACAGCCTGTGCCCTGTTACCGGCCTCTATTTCTGGCTGATCATTGTCGTCGTCATCATCACCGCCGGAATCATCGTTTTCGGGTATGATTTCCGGAACTTCTTCTTCTTGTTTTTTGCGGCCACGTTTAACCACAATGTGTTTTTCCTCTTTCTTGATAACCGGTTTTTTACCTTCCGGTTTGGCAGGTTTTTCGTCGCCACTTTCTACAATGGCTTCTTCATTAGAATGTGCAGTAGCTGTCTTCACAATTCTTTTCCTTTTGCCTTTTTCCTCGGTATTTCCTTTGCCGGCACTTGCGGTAACGGCCTGTTTATCAAGAATTTGATATATAAGAGCCTGTTTATCAAGCTTTTTCGCATTAGGGATTTTAATCTGCTCTGCAATATCGAGCAATTCAGGAACGAGCATATCGTTCAGTTGCAAAATGTCGTACATAAAGGAGTATTAGTCATCAAAATCAAAAAAACCTGGGTCTGAACTAGGTTGTTGAAAAAAAATTTTGAAATGAAATGATAGTGACGGAACGAAAAAACTGATGAGCTGTAGATTATAGGAATGAACTAACCAGCCTGATTCCACTGCAATGATAGTATAAAAACGTAAAAAGTAAAAAAATATTTTGGAAACCGGCCTTGGCAGGGCTTCCCGGGTCAAGGGGCCTGCCGCGATTAAAAGGAAAGATTAATCAGGTATTAAAAAAATTACACTTTTCTTAAACAATAAGTATTAACTATTACTTTTTGTTAACGGCTGGATTTTCGTCTTTTTATACATTCAATCAAACACCGTTAAAAATTCCCCCAATATTAAATAGCAATATCCGCTCTTTGAAATTTTCGGTATTACTGTTTTATTACTTAATTATAATCACCCTTTTTATTTACCAGAATCGCTGAAAGCCAGTTTTGTTCCATGTAAATAATCATACTTGCTTCTTACCAGGAAGCTGGAAAGCGCAGGAGTTTTAACAAGATTTTTTATTTTGCCGCCTGGGCATTTCAATACGATGTGGTGGTTGTCTGTTTTTATAAAATAGTAGCCGTAGTCACTGTCCGTTGCTTTCCAATACAAACTGTCCGCAGTATAATTTGTTAACTGCATGCCAGCGGTATCCTGTAGCAAATGCCATGTAATTGCGTTGCCGGAATATTGCATTGCATCAACCATCGTATTAACAGAATCCCCTTTATACATTTTGTAATAATAGGTTTTTACATATGCCTTTCCCAGCCTGCTGCAATAAAGATAACTACTGTCTTTGCCATCCATTACCAGCCAGTTATCGTTTTGAAAAAGTTTTTCTATTGAATCAAATGGTTGCAAATCCCTGGGCTGCACATAAGTTGCATTTGTTGCACTGTCTTGTACAACTGTTTTTTGATGGTTGCTGTTATTGCCACAGGAAACCATTGTAAGCGTACCAATTATTATTACTGTTAAATATTTTACCATTGTTGTTTTATAAAATTGCGCTGACTGCTCAAAAATAATAAACCGCGCTGACCAGGCAGTGCGGTTTATTATAAAGACGCAGCGATATTAATTGCTGATTACATATATTTTGTCCAGGTCTTCCACCATGTATCACCCACAGCGCATGCTCCTTTGTATGTAACCTGTGTAAAGAAGCCGCCAGTGCTCAGTTTTGTACTGGTAAATGCAGCGCCGGTTGCAGCGGGAACAGTAGTCGCAGACGGATTAAAGTCGGGTGCTGTATAATTAAATGGTGCTGTAAGGCCTGCATCCGTATTGTTTGCCAGCGTTGAATTGCCATACGCTGCTGTATTAACCCAGGCAGTAATAGATGCTTTGGTGGCGCCGGTAGCAGCTGTACTGCTGGCAGCATAGTTCACCGTGTTAGCAGCAGTTCCGGTAATAATATTGTTTTGAAAATTTAAACCGCCCGCAGGAGATAAATTAAGATCGGTGGGTACCCCTTTACTGGCGTCTATCAGTAACCCGTTCAACACACCATCGGACCAACCTAAAAACAATGAATTAAAAATACTTTCTTCGCAGTTGCGGCGCAATTGTGCTCCGGCAAGAAACAGGCTGTTGCCTACCGTTGCGGCGGTAACTTTTGGACCCAGAATAGTCATATTGCTGAATACGGCAGATGTTCTTACAGGTGCAATGTTTACGCCATTGGTACCGGCAATAGGCACTACCGTTGTTCTCAGGTCGCTTCCATTTGCATCATTATCACACTCAAACGCTTCGCTTTTAGAAATATCGGCAATGGCAGAATCCCTCAATGAAATACCAAACTGCACTTGTCCGCTGAACCCGTTATCGGTATCAAAATCATCATCGAGTGTTCTGAAAGAAATCAGGTGTTTGCAATTAACGGTACCGCCAAACCACTCAAAACTATCATCATTTGCATAAGATACCTGTACATAATCGATAACAGTGCCGTTGCCAACGCCGCCCATTGTGAGGCCGTTGATTTCTTTATCGGGTAAAAAAGCATATCCTGCATATTCAATACGTACATAGCGCAGGATACCGCTGTTATCTGTAACGTTCGATGAAAGCCCGAGGCCATACAAACCAAGTCCATCGCTGTTGTTGATACCACCTTCTATTTCGCCTACGCCGGCAGCGCCGTTAAAGGATGAATTGGTAGGGGCATTGCCGAGCAATACCACGCCTGCCCAGTCGCCACGTTTGGGAGTAGCAGACTCCGATGTAAATACAATGGGTTTATCGGCCGTACCGTCTGCGATGATTTTTGAACTACGGGTTATGATAAGACCCCCGTTTTTACCGGTTTCCCCAACAATTTTAGTACCCGGTTCAATGGTTAATATAGCACCGCTGGTAACATAAACAAGTCCGCGAAGTTTATACGTATAGGCTGCCTTCAACGTTCGGTTGGCAGTAATACGGCCTTCCAGGATAGTGTTTTCATCTGTACCACCCGTAGTTGGATTGGTGGTTGTACCTCCGTCAACCTCCACTTTGCGGCAACCACTTGCCAGTACAAATACTGCTAAACCAACTGTTAGTAAACGTTTCATATTATTTTTTGATTTTTAAAATGTATCGCAACAATGTTATTTAAAAGTGTAACCAAATGTGATATTGAAATTGGTTCCGTACATACGGCTTATTGCCAGTGCATCCGATGTCTTATTGAATTTGCCATTGTCATTGATGTCGTGATAAAAATTAGCGCGCTGGTTGAAAATATCAGAAATATTCAGCCTTATTTCCGCCCTGTTGTTGTATAATTTTTTTGCTATCTGGAAGTCAAACAGCGGCCTTGGCGCTTCCCAGATTTCAGGTACCGCATCATTGCCCACATACAGAATACGACGGCCAATCTCATTAAATAAAAGCGTAGTGTTCAAACCGAGTTTTTCCACATCATATTGCAATGCCGCATTGATTACATAGGGCGACTGGCCCTGCATGGGACGATCAATTTTTACCAGCGGATCGGTTATGCGGTTATAGATATAGGCCAGGTTGGTTTGAAAAGTAAAATTGCGCAGTGCGTTTGAAAAGTCAAGTTTCTTTCTGAATTCAAACTCTGCACCATAGCTGGTTGCTTTTTCAACATTAATAAAATTGAAGGTACTGCTGGAGCCGGCGCCCGACTGGTTAAAATATTGCTCTATTGGATTGGAAAAATGTTTATAAAAAACACCCACTGTTATCATCTCGCCGGCACGCGGGTATAACTCATAACGGAGATCAACATTCGTAATTTTTGTTCTTACCAGCGCCTGGTTACCAACCACGGACGCTCCGAGTTCAAAATCATAGAATGCCAGTGGCGACAGTTCCCTGAACTCCGGACGCACCACCGTTTGCGAACCACTTAGACGAAGATTTGTTTTGGGGTTCAGCTTAAAGTTAATATTCAGCGATGGCAGCCAGTCTGCTTTTACCGAATTTACAAAACGGGGATCCGATTTTTTAACACTGCCCACCAGCTGGTCAAAATGCTCATACCGTACACCCCATACAACCCTTAACCAATTGTTGAACTGGTTATCGAATTGTACAAAGCCTGCATTCAGAATGGTGTTGGCGAGGTACCTGAACCTGTCTTCGGTATATTCGTCGAAAAAGAATTTATCGTTTTGTGTACCATCACTGAAATTGGCAGGAGCAAAAACCTGGTCTGCCGGTAATAAACGCAGTGTAGCATTGTCGGAAGGAAGGGTTACAGAAAAAGGACGAGAATTATACAACCTGTCTTTTACCTGGAAAAGGTAACCCACTTTAACCGTTTGCCTGTTATCAAACAATGTAAATGGCGTTGTTAGATTGGCGCCGGCATTGTAGATATAATCCGACAGGGTAGAATAAAACACGCTGCCGGTTTTTTGCGAAAGCGTTGAACCGATCAGCAATGTGTAAGGATTGCTGGCAGAACCCGGATCCTGGTTGTATTGCAACCTTCTTTGTTGTGGTATATATTGATCCAGGATGGTAAAACTGCCGTACCAGTCCAGTTTTGTTTTGATGTTACTGGTTACATTAATAGTATGCTCTCCGTTTAACTGTGTGTTCAAAAATGTATTGGCCCTGAAGCCCAGTTCCTGTGCACGGATATTTTCTCCTTCGCCGGGATTAAACTCATAATCCTTTCCGGTACGCAATGTTGTGTAATTACTGGTGTTTACGTTCAGGATATTTCTGAAAGAGATTTTATTATCGTTGTTCAGTTGCAGTGAGAAATTGGCCAGAGCACCCGCCAGTACGTCTTGCGTGTATTTATTATTGGAGTAAAGAAAACTTGGTTGAAAATTAGCGCTGCCCCTGTTGATATTCCAGATATTATTTTCAAATTGGTTCCTGCGTACCGTACGGTTATAGGTTAGACCGATGATGGCGCCGAATTTTTTGCCAAACAGTTGCGTGTTAAAACCGCCGCTGGCCTGCAGTGACTGGTTGAGCGGAATACCCGCTTCTTTTACTGCATTGGGGCTGGCAATTTTTTTGCCAATGGCAATTTTATCTGTTTCAGACAAGTCGCCGAAACTCTTTTTTGCCGGGGTGCCACCTGGCAGACCCCTGGTGCCATCATCAAATCCCAGCCAGTCATATTTGCCCCCGTTGTAAGTATAAAATTTCTTGCCGAGTGTTTGCGAATTAAAACCTGTACCAACCGACACATTAAAAAAGTTGCTTGCAGGAATATCTTTTGTATTAACCTGTATCAGGCCACCCGCCCACTCGCCCGGATATTCCGGAACAAATGCTTTGTTGATAATGATATTATCTATCATGGCCGAAGGGATGATATCAAATGAAAATGCTTTTCTATCGGGTTCGGTACTGGAAAGCTGGATGCCGTTCAGCATAGCAACATTGTAGCGGTCGCTCAATCCACGCACCACTAAGTATTTTCCTTCCTGGATGCTGGTGCCGGGTATGCGTTTCAGCACCTCGCCTGTATTTTTATCTGGAGAGCGCCTGATGGCTTCGGCAGACACAACAGCCGCCACGGTATTGGTGTTTTTCTGGAATTGTATAAGAGAATTAACGGTTTCCTTCCGTGCGTTCGATCTTGTGCCGGTTACTGTTACACCAGCCAGGCTTTTGCCCGCAATTTCCATGGTAATATCAAGCGTGGTAACCTGACCATCTTTTATTTCTATTTCGCTTACCGCTTTTAAGCTATAGCCAACAGCGGAAAAATCGATATCGTATTTTTTTCCGGAAGCCAGTGTTATGGTGTACAGGCCATTCTGATCGGTGGTGGCACCACCGCCGGTGCCTGCAATTTTAATGGAAACGCCCGCCAGCGGCTCATTTTTAGCGTTCAGTATTTTACCTGAAAGTTTTCCGGTTTGTGCAACGGCAAATAAAGTAATGAAGAATGAAAGGCATAATAGCGATAGCGTCTTTTTTCCCACAAGGCATTTTTTTGATTGATGCCGCAAAGCTACCCGCGCTATGTTACTGGCCGGTTAACCCCAGATTAACGAAATATGATCCCAATGTTACCGGAATGTTACGGAGTAAGGTGTGGGGAAGAAGGTATAGGGTATAGGGTGTAAGGCGCTTGCTTACTAATCGTTTGCACCTTACACCATTGCCTCACCCCTACGCCTTACCCTATATACCAAGCTTACCTTACACCTTACGCCCTACACCTTACGCCTTGTTCCCGTATCTTTGCCGTCCTAAAAATTTCCGGATATGTTTAACAAACGGACCAAAGTCAAAGACCTGCTGGCAAGTGATAATACCGGCCATGAAGTAACGGTAATGGGATGGGTGCGCACCTTTCGCAACAACCAGTTTATTGCGCTCAACGATGGTAGTACTAATAATAATGTACAGGTTGTAGCCGAGCTGGGAAAATTTGACGATGCCGTTTTAAAACGTATTACAACCGGCGCTTCGCTGAAGGTGACTGGCGAAGTGGTTCCTTCCACAGGCAAGGGACAAAAGCTGGAAATAAAAGCAGGTCAAATAGAAATATTGGGTGACAGCGATGCTGAAAAATTTCCCTTACAACCCAAAAAACATAGCCTGGAGTTTTTGAGGGAGATTGCGCACCTGCGTTTTCGGACCAATACTTTTGGGGCGGTTTTTCGCATCCGTCATTCTCTGGCTTTTGCCATTCATAAATTCTTTAATGAAAAAGGTTTTGTTTACCTGCATACACCCATTGTTACCGCCAGTGATGCAGAAGGCGCCGGCGAAATGTTTAAAGTAACCACCCTGCCATTCGACCAGACACCCCGCAATGAAGATGGCAGCATAAATTTTAAGGAAGACTTTTTTGGCCGGGCCACCAACCTCACGGTAAGCGGCCAGCTGGAAGGAGAATTAGCGGCTATGGCTTTCAGTGAGATCTATACATTCGGACCAACCTTTCGTGCAGAGAATTCCAATACCGCCAGGCACCTCGCCGAGTTCTGGATGATAGAACCGGAAATGGCCTTTTGCGACCTGGAAGACAATATGAACCTGGCAGAAGATTTCATTAAATACATTATTAAACATGCCATGGAGCATAACCGCGAAGACCTGGATTTCCTGGCACAGCGGTTGGCAGAAGAAGAAAAAACTTTGCCGCAGGACAAACGCAGTGAAATGGGCCTGATAGAAAAACTGGAGTTTGTAATCAACAACAACTTTGAGCGCATCACCTATACAGAGGCCATTGATATTTTACGTGAAAGCAGTCACAACAAGAAAAAGAAATTTCAATACCTGGTTGATAAATGGGGTGTTGATTTACAGAGTGAGCATGAGCGTTACCTGGTAGAAAAGCATTTTAAAAAGCCGGTGATATTAACCAATTATCCCAAAGAGATAAAAGCCTTTTACATGCGACAGAACGATGACGGTAAAACGGTTGCGGCCATGGATATACTGGCGCCGGGTATTGGCGAAATAGTGGGTGGTTCACAAAGGGAAGAACGCCTGGATAAACTGGAAGCGCGGATGCATGAGATGCATATACCTGCAGAAGAATTGTGGTGGTACATGGATACACGCCGCTTTGGGTCGGTTCCGCATGCAGGTTTTGGACTTGGTTTTGAAAGAATGGTATTATTTGTAACGGGGATGACCAATATCCGCGATGTGATTGCATTTCCGCGCACACCTAAAAACGCCGAGTTCTGATAAAGATGATTTATCGCGCATGTAATAAATATTACTCGGCGGCTCCGTTTGTTTTTAATCCAGCGTACATCTGCATATGCTGGTTAAAAGGATTTTATGTTCCAGCGGAACATTTTGTGGGTAGCAAAAAATTCGTTGATTGGAGCATGCCGTAGGTATGCGTTGTGCTTCTGCGATGCTATTGCACAACCCGTTCCTACAGAACGGAAACAAAATAGATTGTTGATTCTACCCACAACGCACCCCGATGGGGTGCCGCTTGCCGGAATCCCGCGCGATTGAGGGTATACACAGTATCGCATATTCAACATCTGCTTCATCCCCCTTATTCAGACCTGTGGTGCAGACCACATCGCTGCATGTCGAATGGGAGACGGGAACGTCAGACCGGGTCGCCGTTGTTGGTGTTTTCACCAACAACTCAAAGCGAACGCACGCCGCAATAAACAACCGCAATTATTCTTTATATTCCAGCGGAACATTTAATGAGTAGACCTCGCATTCATTTTTTGATACATGTCCCCTTCCCGCCGTTGTTGGTGTTTTCACCAACAACTCCAAGCAACGCACACGCCGCAATAAACAACCGCAATATTTTCATCATGTTCCAGTGAAACATTTTGTGGGTAATCCGCGCATTCGTTTTTTGATGCATGTCCCCTTCCCGCCGTTGTTGGTGTTTTCACCAACAACTCCAAGCAACGCGCACGCCGCAATAAACAACCGCAATATTTTCATTATGTTCCCAGTGAAACATTTTGTGGGTAGCAAAAAATTCCTTGGTTGGAGCATGCCGTAGGTATGCTTTGTGCTTCTGCGATGCTATTGCACAACCCGTTCCTACGGAACGGAAACAAAATAAATTGTTGATTCTACCCACAACGCACCCCGATGGGGTGCCGCTTGCCGGAATCCCGCGCGATTGAGAGTATACACAGTATCGCATATTCAACACCTGCTTCATCCCCCCTTATTCAGACCTGCGGTGCAGACCACATCGCTGCATTTCGAATGGGAGACGGGAACGTCAGATCGGGTCGCCGTTGTTGGTGTTTTCACCAACAACTCCAAGCAACGCGCACGCCGCAATAAACAACCGCAATATATTCATCATGTTCCAGCGGAACATTTTGTAGGTAAACCGCGCATTCGTTTTTTGATGCATGTCCCCTTCCCGCCGTTGTTGGTGTTTTCACCAACAACTCCAAGCGAACGCACGCCGCAATAAACAACCGCAATTATTCTTTATGTTCCAGCGGAACATTCTGTGGGTAGCAAATACATTCAGTGATCAAGGCATGCCGTAGGTATGCATTATACAAAAGCGGCAATTCAAAAATTCTATTCATGGTGTATCGCCATCAGCGGTACCTGCGCATGCAGCGCCACCTGGTCTGCATGGCTTTTGCGGAACAATGCCTCCAGCAATGCATGCTTGCGCGGTATGATAATCATAAAATCAATTCCATATTGCTGCACCAGTTCATTCAGGCCTTCTTCCACATTGCGCCTGTCTATCACATGGTACTGCGGGTGCAAATCTGCAATGGCTTTATGCAGTAAGAATGTATGCCGCCTGTTTTCTGGTGTTAATCCACCACTGTTGTGCACGTTTAATACATGCAGCTCTGCATTGAATTCCTTTAGCATCGATCTTATTTCCTGTTGTGGTGTTTCCGGCATATCATGATCAAAATCGTAGGCCAGCCCAATTCTTTTTACCGGGTGAAAGCTTGCGCCGGGTGGTATTAAAAAAACAGGTGTTTCCAGGTGGTGGATAGCAGACAATGATGCACTGCCAAAAAACATTCTTTCCAGTTTTCCGGACTGGCTGCAGCCCATGACCACTGCAAACGGATGCACCGTTGCGCAAATTTTTTGCAGTTCATCGGCTATATTTCCCGCTCTTGCTTCAGTAACCACTTCAATGCTGTTATTAACATGTCGCTCTATTGCTTTTTTTTGTGCAGCCAATCGTTCTGCTGTTGTTTCTTTTATCTGGTCCAGGGTTAAAAATGAAGCCGGTACTTCAGTGATGGAAACCGGCAGCTGGTATACATGCAGCAATAAGAGGGTTGCCTGTATGTGCATGGCCATATCTGCAGCAAACTGTACTGTATGTTCGTTGTCTGCCGTAAATCCGGTGGGGACAATGATTGTTTTCATAACCTGTGTGTTGGTTCGTATTATATGCCACAATTGTAATGCCATTGAATAAGGTTCGTCCGGAACTGTTTATGGAATTATTGGTATACAGCGTCTTAGTGGCAGACCGCTTTTCTTTTTTCTATAAAAAATAAAATTTATGGCAGAAATTACCAGCAATGCCGGTCATAACCGGCAAAAGGGCGGTGTGCGCCGCGGCAAGAAATTATCTACTAAAGTAGACCTCACGCCCATGGTTGACCTGGGGTTTTTATTGATTACTTTTTTTGTGTTCACCAGCGCTATCAGCAAACCTAAAACAATGGATTTGTCTTTACCAGCTGGAAATGATAAGACTACGCAGCTGGGAAAAAGTACTGCGCTGACGGTGATTCCGGTGGGTAATAACAAGGTGTTTTATTACCACGGAACGCTGGAAGATGCCCTGAAAACAAATTCATATGGCACCACAACCTTTTCTGTACACAATGGCATCGGCGATATCATCAGGCAGAAACAAATAGCATTGGGCATGAATTCCAAATTAAAAAAAGATGACCTGATGCTGATCATAAAACCTGCCATAGATGCCACTTACCAGAATGTAGTGAATGCACTGGATGAAGTATTGATAAATGATTTAAAACACTACGCTTTTGTGGAGCTGGAAGATATTGAGAAAGAGACGCTGTTAAAGCTGAAGATAGAATAACACTTTGCCCCTTTTTTATTTTGCTTTTATGCTGCAGTGCGTTACAACTTTATAGAAAAAATTTTAACCAGCCTTTTTCCTGTGATGATTAAATAACAATGAGCCGTCGCTAAACGGCTCATTATTTATTGCTCAGAAAAAATAGTTTGTTTGAACAGATGGAGGAAAGGATTTCTGAGTACGATGCTGGTTTTTAATGGATACGGATGTTACTGGTTTACGGATGATTGGAGGTTGGTTTTTTCAACGGATTTGGGTAGGGGTTGTTTCCAGGATTTGGGTTAGGTTTTCTACGGTTCAGGATTAAAGGGTTAAAAGGGTTTTAAATGCGCGTTTTCTATGGGTTTGGGGTTATCAGGGGGTTTGGATAGTTCGTTCTTGCTGATACAAAGATGCAACACGCATTACCGCCAATGAAACTAATTCGGCGCCTATGCATTTTTCTTCGATAAATGGTCAAAAAACGCCGATATGCCATTTGCTGCAGCAGGCAAAGTATTACTCCCCTGTTTGCTAATATATTTTTGTTGGCCGAACGGTTCCCCGGTAACGATTAAGAGACGCCCGTTAATAGTCGCGTGGCTTTTTCAAGGTCTTCGGGGGTGTCTATTTCTATGCCCATATAATCGGTCACCACCATTTTTATGGAAATTCCATGCTCCAGGTAGCGCAGGCATTCAATTTTTTCGGCGGCTTCCAGGGGTGTCAGCGGCCAATGCGTGAAATCCATGAGGGCTTGTTTGCGAAATGCATATACACCAATGTGTTCATAATAAACAATGGGTAAATCCCGGTTGCGCGGGTAGGGTATTACATTCCTCGAAAACATCAAAGCATTCATCTGCAGATCCACGGCAACTTTTACATAATTGGGGTCGTCAATAAGCTTTTGCTCCTTTAGAACCTGCATCAGGGAGGCGACCTGTATTTTTTTACCTTCCCCGCTTTCAAATACCTCCAAAAGGCGCTGCAGGGGCAGGGTTTTTACAAATGGCTCGTCGCCCTGCACATTTACAATGATGTCTGCATCCATATCCGCTACCGCTTCAGCAATCCGGTCGCTGCCGCTTTCATGCGATTTTTTACTCATAACTGCCCTTCCCCCGTGACTGGTAATCTCATTGTAGATGATCTGGCTATCGGTTGCCACCCAGACTTCATCAAATAAGCCGGTAGCCAGGGTATTGTCGTATGTATGGCGGATAACAGGTTTATTGCCCAGCGGTTGCATAAGTTTGCCCGGAAAACGGGTAGCCGCATAGCGGGCTGGTATCATTGCAATGGTCTTCATGTGATAAAGATAAATGAAAGTGGATTGCCAATAGAAACGCGGAGACAATTCAACTTGCAAAATTTGAAATAGACCAGTCCCGGAAATTCAACATATAAAGTTCAAAATTTAGAATAATTCCAAATCCGGTCCTGTTCAACTTAAGACTTGAATCGTTATATTTGGAAAGGAACACATCAACGATTGCATGTTGCATTAACCTCTTCAAATTAAAAGCCATGCAAGCCACCGAATTGCTGAATAGTTATTTTGTTGATGCCCATACATGGGACGAAATGTACAGTAACAGTACCATTCGTGAACAGTACCGGGGCGCTGTAGATTTTCTGCAGCAATTGAGTATTGATGAGCTCAATAAAAAAGAAGAGCAGGCAAAGAGGCTGTTCATGAGCCAGGGCATCACCTTTACCGTTTACAGCAGCGGAGAAGGCATCGAAAAAATCTTCCCGTTTGATATCATCCCCCGTATTATAACGGCTTCAGAATGGAGTTATATAGAAGCCGGCATCAAACAACGTCTGAAGGCGCTGAACCTTTTTTTAAAGGATGTATACCATGAGCAGTTTATCATAAAAGACGGCATTGTGCCCATCGATATGATTTACAGCTGCCCCCATTACCTGCGCGAAATGCACAATTTTCCTGTGCCATATGATATTTATGTACATATTGCCGGTATTGATTTGATTCGCAATAACGACGGCACATTTTATATACTGGAAGACAATTTACGCACGCCCAGCGGTGTAAGTTATATGCTGGAGAACCGCGAGATTACCAAACGCATCTTTCCGGACCTCATTCCCAAAAACAATGTACGCCCGGTAATGGAATATCCTACCATTCTGCATAAAAACCTGGTGGCATTGTCACCGAGGCAAATACACAACCCCACGGTGGTGGTATTAACCCCGGGCATTTACAATTCGGCCTATTTTGAACACACCACGCTCTCAAGACTGATGGGCGTTGAACTGGTGGAGGGCCGGGACCTGGTTGTAGACAATCACCGCGTATATATGAAAACCACCACCGGGCTGCAGCAGGTAGATGTTATTTACAGGAGAGTGGATGATGATTTTCTTGACCCGCTTGTATTTAATTCGGAAAGCGCACTGGGTGTTGCCGGTATCATGAGCGCTTACCGTAAAGGCAATGTAGCCATTGTAAATGCAGTGGGCAACGGAGTGGCCGATGATAAAGCCATCTATACCTTTGTGCCGGATATGATCAAATATTACCTCAACGAGGAACCGATACTCAAAAACGTACCCACATTTCAGCTGGAAAACAAAGACCACCTGAAACAGGTGTTTGATGATATCAGCAATATGGTCATCAAAAAAACAAATGGCAGTGGTGGTTATGGCATGCTGATGGGTCATGCGGCAACCGACCAGGAAATAGCCGAATACAAACTGGAAGTTTTAAAAGACCCAAGGCAGTTTATTGCACAGCCCATCATCAGCCTTTCTTCCGCACCGTGTTATATGAATGGCAAATTGCAGCCGCGGCGCATCGACCTTCGTCCGTATGCACTTTGCGGCCCGGACGGAATAGAAATTGTTCCGGGCGGACTTACCCGTGTTGCGCTGAGAGAAGGATCGCTGGTGGTAAATTCATCACAGGGCGGAGGCAGTAAAGATACCTGGGTACTGGCAACATAAAAAGGTGTAAGGTGCAGGGTATAAGGCGTAAGGTCTTTTCCGCCGCCCTTATACCCTAAACCCAATACCTTTTACCTTTCGCCTTAAACCTTACACCCTTTACCTTAGACCTTTCACCCTACACCTTACACCTTAAAACCTTAACTACATGCTAAGCAGGGTTGCAGATAGTTTATACTGGATGAGCAGGTATATGGAGCGTGCCGATGGCATTCTGCGCATGCTAAAGATTAATTATGCATCGTCGCAGGATGAACCGCATGATTTTTCCTGGGCGCCCGTACTTGAAATATTTACTTACCTGGAAGATGAGCAATACAGCGTCATCGGCAATGATTCCAGAACGGTTCTGCAGTATATGGTAACCGATAAGGAAAACCCCAATTCTGTATTGAATATTGTTACCAAGGCAAGAGAAAATGCACGGAGTGTACAGGATCATATTACCAAAGAGTTGTGGCAATGCCTGAATGATTTTTATCACGCCGTACGCGACGAGAACCTGGTACAGTGGCTGGACCGTGAAGACCCGGTAAGCGTGCTGGATGTTTTAATTAAACAGGGATTGCTTTATTATGGCACCATAGACATTACCATGAGCCGCGGAGAAGGGTATGCTTTTATAAACCTGGGTAAATTTATTGAACGTGCCACACAATCTGCAGACATTCTGGATGTAAAATTCAGCGATGTTAATTACGATATTTCCATAGCAGATACCACCTACTGGAAATACCTGCTGATGTCTATCTCCGGTTATGAACTGTATTTAAAAACGTACCGGAGTGGTTTTGAAGCAAGGAACGTAGTGGAACTGATTGTACTTAACCGAGATTTTCCGCGTTCCGTGTTGTACTCCATTAACCAGATGATGCGGTATTTTACCCGCCTTAAAAGTGATCGCAATGTTGACAGCTATCAAAAAATTGAATTTTTAATCGGCAAACTCAAAAGCAAGATCAATTACTCAACTACAGACAGCATATTAAAACAGGACCTGCATGAATACCTGGAAGAGGTAAAAACAGATTTGAATGAAATTGGGGTTACACTCAACCAGAATTATTTTGCATACGCATAAGAAAACGGTTGAAGGCGAAAGGTATAGGGTGTAAGGCCATCCCAAAAGTAAAACCTCACACCTTAAACCATATACCTTACATCCTTTTTGAATTAACTAAATTTATTGCATGCCCCGTTTTAATATTCGACACGTTACCCGGTACAGTTATGAACAACCTGTGAGAGACAGCGCCAACCAGGTTATTTTATTTCCGCTCAACGATGAATACCAGGAAGTAACCAAACAGGATTTGGTCATTACCGGCGATCCACACGTTGAAATGTATAAAGATTATTATGGTAATACCATCGGCTCATTTACCTATGCAGAGCCACACAAACAATTGGCCATAGATTCAAAAATAGAAGTGCTGGTAAAGGAAAAAACCATGCCCGCCGATACAGAGCCAAAAGATAAACAATGGCTTCACCTGCAACAGGTAAAATTTACTTATCCTTATATAGATTTTATAAAACAGGAAACTTTTTATGCCATTGACGAGATAAAAAAACTACCTGTAATAGCAGAGACCAGCGCCTATACACCATTGGCTGCATCGCTGCAGTTAACCGATTATATTTTCAACAACTTTTCTTACGACAAGGCGGTGACCGATGTAGAAACCACTATTGACGAAGTCTGGAAATTAAAAGCAGGTGTTTGCCAGGATTTTGCACACCTGCTACTGGTGATGCTGCGCATGATAGACATTCCGGCACGGTATGTAAGCGGATATGTATGCCCCAATAAAACCGGTTTACGCGGCGAAGGCGCAACGCATGCCTGGGTAGAAGCCTATATTCCATTCTATGGTTGGCTGGGATTGGACCCTACCAACAATTGCATGGTCAATGATTTGCATGTGCGGCTTGCTACTGGCAGAAGCTTCAGCGATGTTTCGCCGGTGAAAGGAACGTATAAAGGCACTTCGCACCATACGCTGGAAGTGGGTGTTACCATTTCATATGAAGACGGGTCTGTATCTGAAGAACAACCTGCAGTACTGGTGCCGCAGCCCAATAAAGCCAATGCAACACCCAGTTCAAATTCTTACCGGAGACACCTGGAGATGATGCAGCAACAATAAATACCAGGATTTATAAAATTTGCGGATGGCGGGTAGCTTTTACTTCAATCACACAGACCGCCATTCATGTTGAATGTTTGTCATCAGCAACGCATTGTCAAACTGTGCCGTGCCCTTTGGAAATACTGTCTCGTTTTCAAAAAATCCTGATTGAACAGCTGTTACATTTAACGGCGTCATCTTCCAGTTGAATGTTCTTAGTTCCAGTCCGTCGTACCTGTCTGCATTGGGGGAATACCCAATAGCGCCGTTTTCAAAAAAACGCGAGGCATTGGCGAGGTTTGAAAAAATTGAATGCGTTGAAAAATGCCCTGCTGTTTCTGCCGACAGGGTAATAATGGTGTTGCCGGAATAACTAACCTCAATATTGTAAATACCTTTTTCTTCTTTCACATCAAATTTTGCATGGAAGTGTTTTCCGGGAAAAACCCTGCCCCCGGCCCAGGTATTTAATAATGAAGAAGTATCGCGCCGCGGTATATAGACACCTGTTTTTGTTTCGCCGTTTTTTGTCCATTCCACAGCAATCCGGTGCGCGGCATTTTCTGATGAAATGCCAGTAAATGCCGGAAATCCTTTGGGCCGCACATGCTTCAACCGGATTAAGCAAATGCCGGCAATGGCCTTGCCGTTGTAAATTTGGGGTTGAAAACCGTTGGGAAGTATTTTTTGAACTGTTGCAGGATCTACTGTAAAGTTCACCAGTATTCTTCGTTCAATAATTCCTTGCAGGGTGGGAATTTTCATGTTTTTCGGTTCTGTAAAAACTACGTTATCATCAATAATCCGTCTTCACATTCTTATCAAACGGAATCTTAAAAAGATACCACAATTTTTCATCTTTCTCGTCTTCCAGCACATCCAGGCCGTAACGCAATGTTTTAGGATCGGTGTAACGGAATGTTCCAAACAAACGATCCCACAAAGAAAAAATATTGCTGTAATTGCTGTCTGTAAAAGGCCGCTGGTAATGGTGGTGTATTTTATGCATGTTAGGCGATACAAATACCCAGCTGATAGGTTTATCCAGCCATTCCGGCACAATGATGTTTGCATGATTGAAATGCGTAAACAAAGCGGCTATGCTACGGTATAAAAAATACAACCATACCGGCATGCCCATTACAAAAACGCCGAGTATCATAAATGTTTCCCGAAAAAGCCATTCGCCCGGATGATGCCGCGTGCCGGTGGTAACGTCTACATGGGTATCGCTGTGGTGTATCATGTGAAACTTCCACATCCATTTTATCTTGTGCATAATATAATGCGGAATATACTGGCCAAATAAGTCGCCCACCAGCAAACCCACGGCAATAGCTGCAACAGCCGGTAATGACAACCAGTTGATCAATCCAATTTTATGGGTTGAAACATATATGCATGCAGCTATGGTAACCAGGCCAAAAAGCAGGTTCAGCAAAACGGTGGTCAGTAAAAACAACAGGTTTACCCCGGCATGCCGGTAACGTTTAAAAGAAAACCTGAACAGCGGATAATAGCCTTCTGCCAGCCAGAACAAAACCATGCCCCCAAGCAAAATAATAATCCGGTGCGCGCTGGGGATATGTTCCCAATACTGAATAAACCTTTCCATATGGCAAATAATGTCTTGAAAAATACAAACAAAAAACCAACCGTTTGTACTTTGTTAAACTTGTTCGCTGGGCACCGTTTCTTCGGGCAGTTCAGTAAACTCAAATTCGCAGTGATAACAATGGTAAACTTGTTCACCGGCTATAGCATAACTTGAAAAAAACCGGGATACCAATGCGGTGAACCAATTTTTTACGCCTTGCTTATGAATGTATTCAACATTATGTGATCCGCATTTCGGACAGGCCAGCGACTCCCTGTAATCTTTATCATAGCCGGCCAGCAGTGCCGTAGCCTCTTCAAAATCATCGGGCAATACCATCAACTTTATTCCGCCTATGGCATTGGAGAGAAAGGGATCAATGGTAACCGTGTATTCATCTTTGAGGTAACAGGTAATACCTTCTTCGTCCAGCCTGGCCAGGGTGATGCTGGCCGTAATATAATTATCAAAAGTTCTCAGCTGCAGGTAGTCCATACAGTAAAATACAAAAAAAAAGCTGGTCAATAAACATCCCCGAAAGAAAAAACCGATTCTGCCGGGCGCTGTAACAAATGCGGTGAAAACATGCTAATTTTATTGTGCATCCCATTGATTTCCTTGCCGTTAATCTCTTCTTTCATTTTTTAACCGCTTATACATGAATCCCAATAAAATTCTGGTGCTTTTATTGTTTGTGCAATACTTTGCATCCTGCGATACAAAAAAAGAGTCCCCGATGGAAGAAAAGATAAAGATGGAACTTACCACAATAGATTCGTTGCTGAGGAGCGAAGACTTCAGCCTGTCTATTGCAAAAGCGCAGGACACTGCTTATTACAAAGGTATTGGCGAGCCTGTGCCGCCATTCTTAACACCGGCAGAAGATACAGCTACCATTGCCAAATCTGCCCGGGAAGAAAAAATTGCCATCAATATTGCAGGATTCTATGCATTGGAATGCGGAGTGGGTGTACTTACCAGTCAATCAAAAGAAAAACCTACCGACTGGCTGGAAAAAATTGTTACAGAGAAAGCAGACAGCTCCAGTATTCTTTTGCTCAACCGTTTTGCAAACGCTACCTGGAAAACAGGTCAGCCTTTCCGTGACCTGAAAAGAATTAACCGCGCTACGTTTACGGTTGCAAATTTTTTACCAAATGAAGAAATTGTAAAGGACTATTACCAGATAAAGACCGCAGCAGCAAAATTACTGTCTACGATGCAGCCTGTAAAAGACAGTTCGCTGGATGCACAGATGAAAAATATACGCAGCCTGCTGCACAGTCAGCAGTATGCGTATGAAATGGCAGCATTTATGGACTCTGGATATTATGCCGGACAAAAGCAGTCCATTCCACCTTTTGTTTCAGCCAAAGAAGACAGCACCATTATCCGCAAACCGGTAAAAGATCAGAAGATTGCAACCAATGTTGCCGGCTTTTATGCGTTGGAGTGCGGGATCAATTACCTCGTAGCCACCAAAAAAATATTGCCTTCCGCCATTCTTCATTCTATAACAAATAATACCATCAGCCCGGAAGATAAAAACCTGTTCTCGCGTTTCGCCAATGCCACCTGGAAGGCAAGTCAGCCGTTCAGGGGATTAAACCGGATTGAACGCGAAACATTTACGCCATTTTATTTTTTAAATGACGCGGATATTGAAAAAGACTGGGTGCAGATAAAATCTGCCGCCGCAAAAGTCTTATCCGTATTGTAAACCGGCAGTTACTCTTTCAGCGCGCTGACAAGTTGCTCCGCTATTTTTTGCAGTTTGTCATAATCACCTTCGCGGCAGTCTGCCCAGCTGTATATGCCCATGATAGGCGGCATGGCATTGTCGTTGTATAAATAGATAGTTTGTATGATTTGCTTTTTGCTGTTGTATTCTATCAGTTTAGCGCATTGAAATTCATCCCAGCATACCAATGAACTGCTATATTCCGGTGAAAGAAAGATCAGGACCTTTTTGCTTTTTTGAATAGCATCAGAAATTTGTTTTATCCATAAGCCACCTGGCGGAATACTTGTTTTATCATAAAATATATTTAGTTGCCTGCTGCCCTTTGAAAGATTTTTTACAAATGCGTCAATAACCTCTGCATGTTTATGCGCATAACTTACAAAATAATCGTAGCCGGCATTCTCCTCAGAAGGTGTTGTTCCGGTTGAAGGTGTTGTGCCTGCATGAGGGCCTTGTGCCGGCGTATTATTTTCGTTACCTCCTGCAGCAGGAGACCGGGGACCGGCGCCGGGTTGTACCTGCGGCGGATTTATTGCAGCATTCGTTTCTTTTGTTTCTTTTGAAAATCCGCGGGTTTCTTGTTGAACCGGCAAAGCAGTCTTTTCTTCCGTTTCTTTTTGTGCCATCTCTTTTATCTCGGACGCCACTATCTGCATGGTTTCTTCGCCCGGAACCCCTTCACTTTTTTTTATTTCAAATTGTTTCAGTGCGTCAACACCGGTCATGTTGCCACTGCGGACAGATTGTTTCAATTCATTTTGTTGGCGGGCTCTTTCAAAAATGGGCAATGCAGCATCTTTTTGTTCGTCCGACAACAATACCAGTTTTATGCAGGTAAGGGGAAGCCCGCTTTCCAGCCAGAAGATGCCCGCATCGAGCATGGCCGGCAACATTTTTTCTATCGGCACCCTTTGCTTGCCACTGGCCAGCACCGGCATAGCAATCACGTTGTTGTTTTCATTAAAAGCAAATGTGTTAATGCACCGGAATATATTGCCTACAACGGCTTCCTGTTCGGCGTTTTGCATGCTGGGTTCAAAACATAGGATTCTTTTAAAATTAAAAACCCGCTGTTTTTCTTCCGGTAAAGGCTGAGAAAGCCAGCAGCCCAGCTGGTCACGCAGATCAATTTCTTTTTGTTTTGCCATTTCCGACACATCAATGCCGTTGTTGTACAATGCAGCAATCAATGTTTTCGGTACCGGGATATAACTGCCGGGATATGCAGAAATAACTAAAATATCCGCCGCATGTTCTTTTGGAATAGCAGTAAGGTTGCCCTGTAATAAATGAATAACCGCCTGTCCGCGTGCTGCCCGGTTAATGAATATCTGGTTTAGCAATTGCATAGTATTGCCCGTTGAGTAATAAATATATTAGTTGCCCGTTTTTATAATTGCATCAATAGGTAGATTTATTCCGGTTGTCTACCAGGTTAACGCCTGTAACATGAATGCTGAACGATCCGGATGCCGGTGCCTGTTGCTGTGGCTGTTCCGGTCTTTTAATTATCTGCCGCGTAACCTGTGTCTTTGGATTTACGCCAATTTTTTCGAACATGGCCACGATGGTATTTAGATACCCCGTGATTGTCTTTGCTTCGTTATCTGAATCATAGTATGCAGTTAATTCTATTTTGCCTTGCGGTTGTGCTTTCAGCAATCCGCTTACCCTTTGCATAACCTGCTGCCCGGCAGCATCTGTATAACCATTACGATCAAGCGCTATATCTCCCAGGTCTGTGCGAATCATTGGCACGCCCGTATACTGAATTTTACATTGGGGAAGTGCTTTTTTCAATTGGTCGATGGCAGATGGCGGTATATTGTTGCTACCCAGGTTAAGTTCTGTCATGTTTTTAAAACTGTATAATTCCCTGGGAATGGAAACCAGTTTTTCTTTTGTAAGATCGAGTTTACAAACAGCAGACGCTCCCGCATCCAACGCTTCCTTCACCGAATAAAAAGTTCTGTTGCAATCGGGTGCCGGGCCAATTTCGCAATAGGAACCATAATCTTTTTTTCCTGCGGCTATACCAAGATCGCCCGACCGTTTAAAATCTTTACAGGCATTAGCCAGGTTGTTCAGGTAATAATAAGACCGGCCCCTGTAATACACCGAATAATTGTATTGTGTTTTAGCTTCGGGCGCATTCATGTCTATTACTTTGTTGAAATCCTGTATAGCCTCTGTATACCGTTTTAAAGAATATTTTGTGCTTGCCCTCCGGTAATAATAGATGACATGTGTATTATTAAGCCTGATGGCCTCATTGTAATCCAATACGGCTTTTTCTGTGTATGCCGGGGTGCCCAGCATTTCATAGCAAAGACCCCGCTGGTAAAATGCAAGATCGTCTGATGCATTTCCATTGATGGCCCGGGTATATTCCTGTACTGCTTTTAAGTATTGTTTGTCGGTAAAATACTGATCGCCCATCCGGTGATAGGAATCGGCGTCTGCTTTATCATTGTACCCCGGTGCATTAACCGTTCCTGTGTCGCTGCTGGTATTTAAAAATAAAATGGGCACGCCGGCTGGTATTCTTTTTTCGCTTACATACTCTTCTGTTACATTCATACCCAGCGTTTGGCTGATTAACTGAACAACGGAATCGGCCCTGGGTTTCTGATCGGGTTCGTAATAAACAATGCGCGAAGAATCAGTAAAGTCCGATTGCAGCGCAGAAACATTATACCGGTACAGTGCATTGTTCAGCGTGCTTTCTATTTTGCGGTAGCCTGTAGTATCGTTGTACCTGATATATAAAGGAATCTTCGCAAAACTTCTGCTGTCGAAACATTCAATGGTTACAGAATCCGGCAGCAGATGGTCTTTAAAAACCAGTGGGGTAATGACCGATTGATTGCTGTCCCAGGTTAAAAGTATGTTTGCCTTACCGGATGCCAGGCTTGTACCGGGCATCGTAAAGCTGGCAAATGAATTTCCTGCCTCATATGACAATGGAATTTTTTGATCATTGATATCCATATACCCGCTCAGCCGCCCGAAACTAGTTGCTGTGGTGTCTCCGCATTGTTTAAAATCTTTTATCACTTTTATTCTGATGGGTACGCTTTCGTTTTCTACCTGCTGGCTGAGCGATATTACCTGGTCGAGTTTTGCTGCACCTCCCCAAAAACCGAGGTAAGACCAGAGCGCTATCAGCAGCACCGCCATGGCTGCCGCCATTACCCTTTTTATTTGCAGGTTTTTATTGATGGTTATCTCGTGCAGATCAAAATAAGCCGATAAGCCCACAGAATGCTTTCCATCGTTTACCGGTGTCTGCCAGCCATCATCGCCTGTTTTATCCAGGTATTTTTTGAGGGGCATATCCAGTATGGCATCATTCTTCCATAATTTTTTAAAGGCTTCCCTGCTGCCGGCATACTGGTTGTAATGATCGTTATTACTGGCATGCAGTATAAACTGATTGGTGAGTTGTTGCCGTTGTTTTTCTTCCTCAAAAAAGTATCCTTTTTCGCCGTACAGGCTGGTGGAATAATTCAACATACGCAGTATTCTTTCGCGGGCGCAAAGTTCATTCTCCACCGTAAGCAGCTTGAGCAACTCCAGCCTGGTGGCTTGTGGAAATACGCCCTGCTGCATCCATGTAATGCGGCATATCTTCAGGAGGTTGGTGTAATTCAATTTTTCCGGTTGCCCGTTTTTATCCAGGATGGCTTTACCAACTTCAATAAATACTTCCCATCGCAGTCTTGGATAAACACAAATGGCGCAAAGCCATTGGAAAAGTGTTTCGTCTTTATCAAGGTATGCAAACAAATCATCTGTACTCCTGAAGTCCGTGTCTTTAATACTGTACCGTTCTGTTTCCGCCATTTCCGGTAAGCTGGTACCGGGTTTTATTTTTTCTCTGAGTGCAGGTATCAGTTTTTGCAGTGACAGTGTATCTGCCGGCAACAAAATAAAATACTCCTTTAAAATTTTTTCCTTTACGGCCCAGTCCTTTACCGGCGATGGCGTAATGATGGCCCTGCTTTGCCAGCGGTGCAGCTCCAGCAATAACTTTTCTTCTATTACCGGGTAAGCGCCATACACCAGTTCGTGCGCTTTACCTATTATAATAAGTATGGCATTGCTGTACATGTCTGCCAGCCTTTGTAAGGAGATACCTAATGGGAAGTTGTCGTTGTAACAAGTAAATTTATTATCATAGTAAAAGCTGTTGTTCGGTATGCCTTCTTCTGTAAGTGTTTTAACCAGCCAGCCAAACAGCCGGGTGAGCATGCTTTTAGGATTTGCTCTATCTATTAATATAAGGTATTGTTGTTGCTGTGTCAGCGGTGCATACACCAGTTGCGGGCTGCCGCCAGAACGTATAATGGAAGTAATGGTGCCTGGCACACTTAAAATCAGTGTTTCTTCCTCGGCTTTGTACCGCATCTGTATAAAAGTGCGGCGGAGATCCCTTTCCTGTTGTATCAGTTTTATATCATTCTGTTCAAATGGTATATCGTATGGGCCCAGAGCAGGCGCTTCTTTGGGAGCCTTGGCCGAACTTTCGGTTGCCGGTTTGCGCTTTCTTTTAAACAAGCTGTATAAAAGACAGGCCCCGGCTGGCACCAGCAATGCCAGCGTTACCCACCATTTTAACGAAGTTTCACTGGCATTGTATACCACGCCTCCGGTAGAAAACCGGGCGGCATAATGCACCCCGTTGTTCAGCACCGTAATGATTTTAGTATCGGTAACTGTGCAGGGAGAATTGACACTGTCTACGACTGCCTTGCATTCGATGGTGTAATCGCCTTTGGTTGAAAAAACAATATCCCTGGCAACGGGTTCGGTGCTGGTAAATACCGAATCCTTTATATTCCATTGATAATACGAAACCGTACCCGGTTCTGCATCGGCATCTGCGGTAAAAGTAATGGGTTCATTTACGGCGCTTTCTCCGGGCGGAATTTTAATAACCAGGCCGGGAAGATCGGCGCACACATGTACCAGCAATGAATCTGCTTTTTTGGGCAGTCGCAATTGCCGGGAAGTGAAATGTCTTGTTACAAAAAAATTACCCGGCTTATTAAATACATGGGTCACTTTTACGCCTTCCAGCCTGGAGCTGTCTTCAAAATGCCAGGCAAATTTTATCTGGGCGGTATCTTCTTCGTGATCCGCCAATAGGCTTGCTGCGTCAAATGAGAGGGGCACGCCTTTTTCAACTGTTCTTTCCTTAAACGGATCATTGAGCAGGTTTATCATTCTGGGCGATGATAAATACAACGCCAATGCCAGTAATAACACAAGTAATATAACTACACCTGTAATTAACCTGCGTGGAATAAGTTTTCTTTTTACAACATCGTTGGCGGCTTCGGCCGCTGCCAGTTTTTTGTACTGTTCTATTACATTATAAAACCTGGCTTGTTCTGTTTCGCTGGTTGCTATAATGGGACAAATCCATTTTGCTGTTTCGTCTATATCATGTGATCCGAAACGCTCGGTAATTTTGAGCATTTCTATATAATCATCGGGCTTTACATTAAAGCCATTGCTGTATAGCAAATAAAACAGCTGGCCCATCGGCAATTGCAGGGCTGTGGTTTCACTGTCTTGATTTATTTGCTTGTTTTTATCCATCGGGGAGGTAGCCGGGTAAATTACATGGCCGCTTTATTATTTACAATAAGCTGATCCTCATAATTTTTAATAAGCGTGCTCCGGGTGGCTTCGTACAGCGGGTCTTTGTTGTCTGGTGAAAAGCTGTTGTTGTTTAAAAGGTTATAGTGCTTTAGCAGGTTTATCCAGTCGAGAAATTCGGAGGTAGATGGTTTTTTGTTCATCGCCCGGCTGCGGATAATATTAAACTCGTCAATGGCTTTACCCAATAATGCATCATATTCACCATTGGCGATCATAAGCCTCTTTTTTGCAATCTGCAACAGTTTTTCTTTATCGGGGAACCCGATATGATAAAAAACGCAGCGCCGCAGAAATGCATTGGGAAGATTTTTTTCTGAGTTGCTGGTCATTATTACAAGTATGCGGCAATCGCTGTTGCAACGGCTTACAGACTGGTTGATCTCTTTGATATCGAAGCGGTAGGTTTCCATTTCATTCAGCAGATCGTTGGGAAACTCGCGGGGCGCTTTATCAATCTCGTCTATCAGTACCACACTGCTTCTTGGTTGGGCGTCCAGGCAGGCTGCAGACAGATTTTCAATTTTACGAACACCTTCCAGGTCTTTGCTGTTCAGGCCGTGGGTTTGGGCAATAGCCAGGCCCATTGGTTTCAGCTCTATAAATTGTTCGGTGGTGGTATCTGCGTGCTGGCTCCTGAAATGGCTTACCGCGTCGTAGAAATAAAAAAGATCGGTAGAGACCGATGTGGATTTTGTATTAAAAACAAACGGCTCTTGCAGGAATGCATATTCTTTGCCCGCGGTTTGGGTAGCCAGCTGCATAGCCACATAATCTGCCAGTTTTGTTTTACCGGTACCCGGCTCACCACTTATTAAAAGCGGTTTGCCCAGTGCAATCGCAATCTCTACGGCTTTTATCAACCCATCATCTGCTACATAATCAATGGCATTGTTATTAAGGTAAATGGTATCTAACTCAATATTCATGGCTTTGCGTTTAATTAATTATTTTAAGAATATCGGCATTGTTGTTATTGATTTCTGATATCAGGGCGTGTATTTTTTTATCTGCCTCATACATGCTCAGGGGAGCAGCCAGGTCGTTAAAACATTTATCCATCAGTTCTTCGGCACGCCCCGGGCTGGGTGTTATATAATTAATTATCCAGGTTTTTATCAGTTGCGGGCTCAATGATTGCAGTCGGGGCAATACTGATAAATACTTTTCCTGGTTGGGTAGCTGCTGCAGTTGTTTAAGTTGTGGATCCAGTTTGGCAGACCGGGCGTTGTCTTCTATATTCAGGAATAAATATATGCGCGTATGGTTCTGCGTTAGGGTGGCCTGGTACAGTTCGTCTACAAACGATTTTATAAAATTAAGCTGGTTGTCTTCAAACATTGAAGCATCGCAGTTTATAACAAAAACCAGTGGTGTTTCCAGTACTTTGAATGCCGAGAGAAATGCGTTTATTGTTACATCTGTCAGTGGCGTATTGGGAAAAAACTTATCGTAGATATAGACCAGCAGGCCATTGCGGTTTTGTTCGTATTCTTCGCTGATAAGAAAATCCTCAAAACTCACCAACTGGTTTTGAATGGCGTCTTCTTCCAGGTCAAGCGTAAAAATATTGAAGCGGTTAATGAGGTTTAACCCCAGTTCCTTTCTATCTCCATAAATAATAACGGCTTTGAATGAATGGGTGGTTCGGGTAAGCAGGAACCGAGAGAACTGTGGTACCCGGTCGCAACAATAAGCTCTTGTACTGTCGAGCTTATAAGCAATAAAGGATTGTTTCATTAATGATTCGGCAATCTGCAGGGTGAGGTGGTAAGATGAAACAAAGGGTTCGGGGTGGGTTAGTGTGGCCTCGCGTACTTTTGTTTTAAAAGCAGCCAGTTTTGTTTTCTTTTTTGCGCGTACGGCCTCATCCGTATCGGCGTCGGGCGTAAACTGCGGATCTGTTTCGTCTGCAAAAAATGCCAGTACCGTTTTTTGTGGATCTGACTGGGCGGTGTTGTATTCTATTTCAGTAACAGAAAGCTCCTGCGGGTTATTGGCAGGCGGAATAAAACCGTACCGGTTGGCCAGAATTAGGATATAGATATCGCAATCCTTTACGTCTTCAATACATTCCAGCGCGGGTTGTATATCATCTGCCACATATCCTTCCATACTCAGCAGGTCAAAGTTTTCTTTGATAGTTTTCTTTCCGAAAAAGTCGATGACCTGTTTACGGTGTTCTTTTAAATCGCGGTATGTAGATGATATGTAAACCTTATGCTTTGCCATTATTACCCACCCGGTTTTTGCTGCGGTAAGCGGTATATAGTTCGATACCGTTTTTGGAAGTGTAATACCCGCTTGCCAGGGCGTCAGAATACGCCTGTTTTTGGGGTAGATGCAGTTTGCAAAGGGTTTGTATTAGCCTTTCAAGATAGAGTGGGATAACAAGTTGTACAATACCCCATTCGTAGTATTTCTCAAGTTACTGATTTTATAGGTATTGTAAGCTACGGGTCGCTTCCACTTGCAATGATTTGCATGTGCAATGGCTTATCGCGCGGTGTCTACCAGTTATGAATAGCCTTTTTCTCCGGTGTGGTATTATTTATCGCCGGCTGCTTTTTTAAAAACAGGAACCGTGCTGCAGGGCTCGCCGTACATAAGGCTTTTTACAACCGGGCGCAGTAGCCTGGTTATTTCCAGGTAGGCAAATGGTCCTGTCTCCAGTTCACCGCAACCCTTTACAACAACCCTTTTATCCTGGAAATCCGCAGGGTTTATGCCATTGATATTTCGCAGAAAAAGCATCTTGTGTAAAAACGCTGCGTCTCCCATTACCAGTTCTTTTGCCAGTGGCTGCAGGTAGCTGGCTACCAGCATATACGCCCATACCGGTACAATTGCATCTGCGGAACAGGTTACGGCTACCAGTTTATCTTTATAAGCAGAATAGTCCTGTTGTTTCAGCGCGTCCCTGAAATCCTTTTCTTTTAGTATCAGGCCCATAAAAAGATAGTCTTTGAGATCAAATACTACAACATCTCCTTTTGGATAATACATTTCAAGATCCAGCTCCACGAGTCCGCTTTCCGCTACCTTGTTAATAATTACATCATTGCTCATACAATCTTTTTTTTTGAACCCGGCTACAGCCATCCGGTTATAACAAAATTACTGCAGATTCTGTTGCAGTAAGGTATTATTAACGATGCTTTGAGTACCCGCGCGGGGCGAAATATAAAAAGGCCCCCGCGCAAACGGGAGCCTTTTATAAAAATCAATTATCTATTAAAAAATCCGGCTCCTGGTGTCTTTGATGGTAGACGCTTTTTTTAGTGCGGCTTCAATTACGCCCCTTCCTGCTGCCGATTTTTGATTCTGGATCATACTCAGTTTTTGCTGATCCGCTCCCGGCCCCGTGTTTGACTTTGCATACACATTTTCTGTGCGGATGCTGTATACACCGGCATTACCGGCAATCAGCGGTGATACCTTTCCTTTGGCTGCCGCGTAAAATGCATAGCCGCCTACTTTGCCTTCCTGGCCTGCATTCGGGAAAAATGGCGCTGAAAATGAAACGCTGTCTGCTTTTAACACCGGTTGATTGGTAGCGGTGCTAACAGCTTCGAGCGTAGTGGCTGAGCCAATTTTCTTTTTTATCTGTTCCGCCTTTTTCTCGTTGCGGATAATATATTCTACCATTGGCCTGGCCTTGGCAACGCTGGCTAACCCTTCCTTATTAATTTCGGTAACCGTTGCCACCACATATTTGCTTTCTACTGTAAACATTTCGGATACATCGCCCCTTTTTGCTTCATATACCCATTTTACCAGCTGGCGGCTGCTGCCCAGCGAGGGTATGTTCATGTCGTTGGTCTTAATATCTGATGCAAGCAGCTTATTATAATTGTGCTTCTTTGCATTGTCGTCAAATGCTTTTGCATTGCGGCTTTCGCTGGCAAACTGGCTGGCCAGTCCGGAGGCTTTTTCATCTGTTTCCTGGCTGGGCACAATTGTTTTTGAGAAATATGCAATTTTATATGCCGGGTTGAAGTTTTTCTGATCCAGTATTTCCACATAGTGATAGCCGAATTGTGTCTTTACCACTTTGCGGTCGCCCTTCTTTGCACTGAAGGAGTAATCATTGAATTCTTTTACCATGCGGCCGTTTGCAAAATAATCCATTTCGCCGCCATTGGTCTGGCCTTCCGGGCTGGCAGAATATTTTGCCGCGAGGCTGTCGAACCTGGCACCATGTTCAATAGCAACTTTGATGCTGTCTATTCTTTTTTCCGCAACACTATCAGACAGGATGGGTGCTCCACTTCTGTCGGTAGTGGCTATTAATATATGCCTTGCTTTTACTGAATCGGGCATAATTTTTTCATCCAGTTTTTTGGCGATGGTTAAATTTCCGGCATCAAGGTAAGGACCAAAAACACCTCCATTGGGTAAAGCCATAATGGAATCTTTATTGGGCACTTGGATAGCTGTTTTTGATACGTACACATCCATAAAAGATATGGTGCTTCCGTTCTTTGCAAGGAAAGTATTTATATCGGCTTCGGGTGTGGCGGCCATTTCTTTCTTCAACAACTCCAGGTTGTTTTTCAGGGATGCAGTATCTGCAGCAGAAGGAGACGCATCAAAAGCAACATACGCAATGCCGCGGCTGTCTTCCTGTTTGAACTCTTCTTTGTGTTTGTTCACATAAGCCGTAATATCTTCATCAGAAATTTTAATAGAACTGTCTGATACCGTACTGTAGGGAACATGTACATAAGATACAGCGGCAAGGCTGTTGTTCTCGCTGTTCATTTTTTCCAGCAACCATTTGGGATAATAAGTAGAGTTACCCAGTAACGAAACAAATTTTTCGTGCAGGCGGTTGTTTAAAAGGGCGGGCAGGTAGGTATTATTAAAGTTATCTGCCATGGCCGACTTTTGTTTACGCAACTGTGCAATGGCATTTTTAGCCGCATTTACATCATATATACCCTGTTCGTTGGTAAACTGTTTTTTAAAATCTTCCGGAGCATCCGCACCAAACAACAGATCATCCAATTCCCTGGGTGTTACTGAAAGACCCAGCTTATTTACTTCGTCATTAATATTGTCTTCACTGATAATCTGGTTCCAGGCATTTTCGCGCACACTCTGGCGCATCATATCATTCATAGGATAGCCCATATTTTGGTACTGGTCTTCCATTTGTTTAATCTTTTGTTCATAGGCAGCCACTTCAATTTTTCTTCCATTTACTGAACCAACCGTGGTTGTATTTCCACCAAATAGTCCGCTTCCGGTTTTACCCACAAAAGCATCCTGTATAAGGAAGCCCAATAATGAAACACCAATTGCAATAAATAAGAACCAGGCAGCTTTGTCACGAATTCTCTGAATGATTGACATAATAAATAAGTGTGTTTTCCTTTTTTAAAAACAGGATGGCAAAAATAGGGTAATTTAGCATATGAACAAATTGTGGAAAAATGGCCGAAACTTGCTTCAACAGTGGCTTTCTGGTCTTTTTACCGTCACCATTTTACAGTGATCGAAGATCCTTTATTTGAAGTGCTGGTTGCCGGGTAAGCCGATCGGTTGATATTTAGTAGGATTCCAATTTGATTGGTCATTTTGGGCACTGTGGAAAAACCCTGTTTGATGTGGGTAACCCCTTGTAAACATTGAGGACAGCCTGTTATTAATTAGATGGAAACTTTTTTGTTTAGGTGCCGTCAAAAATAATTGTGGAAACAGGGCATGTTATTACTGTTCCACACAGGTATTTTTTTACAAATAGTTGTACGGTTGATTTTATATTAACAGAAGTTAATAACCAATCAAGAACCAATACCAGTACAGGTTTGTTATTGTCAGGTAAATGTGAATTGATGTTGATAAGTAACTGTTTTTGATTTTACCCAGCGTTTTTAAAAAATGATATCCACCAATTCACAGCCATAGTAATAATAGATTTTTATAAAAAATAGTATACTATATATATTATGAATGTGCAGATAACTGAAAAAAAGAAAAATTTAGAAAAAGTTGGGTTCCTGGACCTTGACATAGATCCAACGATTGATTTGTTCGCGGAAATTGAACGGATCAAAAAAGAAAAAAATGCCATTATCCTGGCACACTATTACCAGGAGCCCGATATACAGGATGTTGCCGATTTTATTGGCGATAGCCTGGGACTTGCACAAAAGGCAGAAAAAACAGATGCGGATATCATTGTTTTTGCCGGTGTTCATTTTATGGCTGAAACGGCCAAAATTTTGAATCCACAGAAAAAAGTGCTGTTGCCGGATTTGAAAGCCGGCTGTTCGCTGGCCGACAGCGCACCGCCGCCGCTGTTTAAAAAATTTAAGGATGCTCACCCGGATCACCTGGTAATTTCATATATCAACTGCAGCGCAGGAATAAAGGCGCTGAGTGATATCATCTGCACATCCAGCAACGCGGAAAAAATTGTGGAGAGCCTTCCAAAAGACCAGAAGATAATTTTTGCACCGGATAAAAACCTGGGAGCTTACCTGGTTAAGAAAACCGGGCGGGATATGGTATTGTGGAACGGCGCCTGTATGGTGCACGAAATTTTCAGCCTGGAGAAAATAACGAAATTGAAAATCAGGCATCCAAATGCAAAATTGATTGCCCACCCGGAATGCGAAGAACCCATTCTACGCATTGCAGACTATATAGGCTCTACCACTGGCCTCCTCAAATTTTCGAAGCAGGACCCTGCCCGTGAATTTATAGTGGCAACAGAGACCGGTATACTGCACCAGATGCAAAAGGAGTCGCCTGGTAAGATATTTATTCCTGCACCGCCCGACAATAGTTGTGCTTGTAATGACTGTCCGCACATGAAACTGAATACCCTTGAAAAACTGTATTTGTGCATGGAATATGAGGTTCCGGAGATAATAATGGACGAAAACCAGCGGATTGCGGCAAAAAAACCGATCGACCGAATGTTGGAGATCAGTGCGCAATACGGACTTTGATTATTATTTTAAATTTTGAATTTTGAATTTTGAATGGAATTCCTGCAGGTATTACTCATGCAGCAAAATGCAAGGACGGAAATCATAATTTATGATTCAACATAAAAAATAAGCCTTACCTGCCCATAAAAATCATGAGAATCTGTACATCGCTGGGGTTTACGCCGCTGATACGACTTGCCTGGCCCAGGGTACGGGGTTTTATCTTTTTAAATTTTTGCAATGCCTCCGCAGACAGTGAATTGATACGGTTATAATCGAAACTATCGGGTATCAGCAAATCCTCCAATTGAGCCATTTTTACCACTAAATCGCGCTCTTTTTCAATATAAACGCCATATTTTAGCTGAATTTCGGCTTGTTCCAGCATTTCGGGGGTATATTGTTTCAATAGGTTTCGCAGCTGTGGAACGGCTTCCATAAGCGATAATAAATCAACATTAGGGCGGAGTATCAGCTGGCTGGCTTTTTGCTTTTGTTGCAACAAAGCAGATTCTTTTTCTTCTAAAAAGGATTGTATGGCAATTGGGTCGATGGTAAAATCTTTCAGGACGGCCTTTATTTCTTCCACCGCATTTTTCTTTTCAACCATCTTTTCCATTCGTTCCTGTGAAGCAAGGCCAATCCGGTAACTCATTTCAGTTAGGCGCAGATCTGCATTATCCTGCCGGAGCAGGGTCCGGAATTCTGCGCGGGAGGTAAACATACGATAGGGTTCTTCCGTACCCTTGCTAATGAGATCATCAATTAATACGCCGATATAGGCTTCACTTCTTTTTAGAATAAAAGGTTCCAGATCGAATGCTTTCTGATGAGCGTTAATTCCTGCCATCAGTCCCTGGCAGGCGGCTTCTTCATAACCGGTGGTACCATTTATTTGCCCGGCAAAGAATAAGTTGGCAATAGCTTTTGTTTCGAGGGTATAGGAAAGCTGTGTAGGCGGAAAAAAATCATATTCAATGGCATAGCCCGGACGAAACATACGCGAAGATTCAAACCCGGGTATAGTACGAATAGCTTCGTATTGGACATCTTCTGGCAACGATGTTGAAAACCCGTTAACATAGATCTCCACTGTATTCCATCCCTCGGGCTCTACAAAAATCTGGTGGCGATCCCGATCAGCAAACCTGTTTATTTTGTCTTCTATACTTGGGCAGTAACGCGGCCCCGTTCCTTCAATTCTGCCGGTGTACATCGGGCTGCGGTCGAACCCGGTTTTTAGAATATCATGAGTGCGCTGACTGGTATACGTTATCCAGCAATTTCTCTGATCCGATGGGTTGATGCGTTTGGTAGGGAGGTAAGAAAAGCCAACAATATCTTTATCACCTTCCTGTATTTCCATTTTTGTGTAATCCAGGCTGCGGCCATCCACGCGTGGCGGTGTACCGGTTTTAAGGCGGTCGCTTTCAAAGCCGAGTGATACCAATTGCTCTGTTATGCCTGTAGCTGCTTTTTCACCTACCCTCCCGCCACCGAATCTTTTTTCTCCGATGTGGATGATGCCATTCAAAAAGGTACCGCTGGTGATTACCACGGATATTGCCTTTATTTCATTTCCCAGGCCGGTCAATACTCCATATGCCCGGTTGTCTTTTATAAGTAATCCAACCACGGTATCCTGGTAAAAATCTACATTGGGTGTTTGTTCCAGCTTTTCGCGCCAGGTACTGGCAAAAAGCATCCGATCATTCTGAGTGCGGGGACTCCACATGGCCGGACCTTTAGATTTGTTCAGCATCCTGAACTGGATTGTGCTGGCATCGGATACTATACCGGAATAGCCGCCCAGGGCATCTATTTCCCTTACAATCTGTCCTTTGGCGATACCACCCATAGCGGGGTTACAGCTCATTTGGGCAATGGTCTGCATATTCATGGTAATCAAAAGCACTTTTGAACCAAGATTGGCGGCACTTGCTGCTGCTTCGCAACCAGCATGGCCTGCCCCCGCCACTATAACATCGTAGTCTGGAAACATAGAACCGGCAAAATTACTTTAAAACTTTCTTAGAAAACTGGTTTCTTTAACCACCTCGTCAACAGTACGGCCATTGTTTAACAAGTCGAATTCAAAGGCGGAGTAATTTTCTATGGCGGAGAGATAGGGCGCGTGCAAAAGAATAAATGCGACCTGTTTTTCAGCATTTGTGGGATCAGATTTTTCAAGGGTGTCAATTTTTTGAAGCAGGTGGTTACAGGGTTCATACCGGGTAGTATCATAGAGTGACTTGAAATAGCCACGCGCAGCCACCATATCCATCCATGAAGCCGGGTCATTTTCGGACTGAATGGCCTTCACCCGGATATTTACAAAGCTCCAGCACATTTTTAAATCGGTTTCCACGGTAAAATCAAAGCAATTGACAGGCACGATATGGTCGAACTGCCAGGTTTTACCAAATGATTCCCAACCCATATCCGTAGTAAACTGTGTTTCAAACCATTTACGCAGGGTTTCTATATCGAGGCCAAAATAAGGGGCATAGATCATAGAAGGCTTTTTCTCTATTATATACCTCCTCAGGGCTATTTGCCATTTTCTTTTTTCCCTGGACCGCAGGAGGGCAGGCGTTACAGATGCTTCGGGAACCCATTTCTTTCTGGCCATGAGCAAAGATAGAAAGGAAAAATGTTCCACGAATCACAGTTCCACCCTGAAACTGTGATTCGTGGAACATTTTAATTTGTTTTGGGTGTTGTGTTTTAAGTTTTGAATAAGCTTGTCGAGACCAGATACTAGCTTTTATTCTGACTTGTATTTTGAAAAATCTGATAACGTTTAAGGTATTGATCCTCCATTTTTTGCATGGTAGTCCTTTCTTTTGCTGACTTGTCTTTGTAACCACACAAATGAAGTGCGCCATGAAATATAACCCGGTGGAGTTCGTCCTGGTACGAAAGACCCAGTATGCGTGCGTTGTCGGCTACCCTTTCCAGGCTTATATAAATCTCACCCTCGGTTGGCTGACCGGCACCGGCCAGGTTAAAACTGATAATGTCTGTATAATAATTATGCTGCAGGAACTGCTGGTTGATGCCCAGCAAGTAGTCGTCGGTACAAAATATATAGGTAAGGGAACCGAGCGGCGTCTGCTCTTTTTTAAAAAGCATGCGGAGAAATCCTGCCAGTTTTTTTCTTTGCCGCGGATATCCGCTCTTTTTTAAAAAGTGGAAACGGATGCTGGAAATGGATGATTTATCAGGCATTTCCAAAAGTCGTAATAATTTACCTGCGATACAGCATAGATTTGCAGCACATGCTTAGACGATTATCAGAAATACCCGTGGGACAAACAGTAAAGATTAAGTCCTTTGAAAACAACGATATTTTTCTCAAACTGATGGAAATGGGTTGCGTACCCGGTGAAGACATCCGGGTAGACCAGATTGCACCGTTGGGCGATCCGATTGCCATCAGCGTTTCTGGTTACAGCCTCAGTTTGCGGTTAAACGAAGCGCAGAATATATTCGTGGAGCGGCTGGAAACCTTGTAAAACAAATTGTTTTAAAGAGATAAAATATTGATTTACAATATATTATGAAAATAGGATTGTATTTCGGCTCTTTTAACCCTGTTCATATTGGCCATTGCATTATTGCCAGTCATTTTGTTCAAAATACAGCGCTGGAACGGGTTTGGCTGGTAGTTTCTCCACAGAATCCTTTTAAAGAATCAACCGCCCTTTTAAATGAATACCATCGCCTGCACCTGGCAAAGCTGGCCACAGAAGATGAAATTCATTTGAAAGCAAGTGATATTGAATTTCACCTGCCCCGTCCCTCCTATACCATCGATACCCTCACCTACCTGAAAGAAAAACATCCGGAACACGAGTTTTCCATATTACTCGGTAGCGATGGATTGCAAAACCTGCACAAATGGAAAAATGCAGCCATACTTGTAAAAGAACATACCCTGTACGTATATAAAAGACCGGGTTTTGAAATAATCAATACGCTGAACGCCCAAATAGAAATAGCCGAAGCCCCCCTGCTTGAAATTTCGTCTACGCATATTCGTGAGTTGATAAAAGAGGGTAAGTCCATCCGTTACCTGGTGCCCGATAAAGTGCGTGAAGAAATAGCGATGTATCATTATTACCGGTGAACCCATCAAAATCTATTTGGCCGGTAATTGCGCCAGTGATAAATTGTACACTTAACAGATAATCAAATTTTTTCTGCGCTGATGGTACTGCTTCGTCACATACCTTTTTTGAAAGCCGTTTTCCTGCACAGCATTACAGCATTTGGCGGACCACAGGGCCATTTTGGCATGATGCTGAAAACCTTTGTACACCAGCGAAAAGATGTTACTGAACAGGAGTTGCTGGATTTTAATTCTTTTTGCCAGCTATTGCCGGGTGCTTCTTCCACGCAAACACTTACACTTATTGGTTTTAAAAGAGGAGGCATTCCACTTGCGGTTCTGACCCTGGTCATATGGATTTTACCGGCTTGCATACTAATGGGTGGCTTATCATTCCTGCTGCAATACATTAACCAGAAAACATTGCAGACAGATATCTTTAAATTTATTGCCCCCATGGCCGTAGGCTTTCTTGCCTTTGCCGCTTTCTATGCGTTAAAAATAGCAGTGAGGAATACAGTAACAAAAATAATTGTGCTGGTTACCGGTATTGCATCATTCATATTTTTTAAAGCACCGTTTATATTTCCGCTCCTTATACTTATTGCAGGCCTTGTTACCAATCTCAGCAGCAAACGCATCCCGCAAACAGAAATAAAACCACAAAAGATCAAATGGTGGAATATCTGGTTGTTTGCCTTGATATTTATTGCGGCTGGTGTTACCAGTGAGGTAGCGCGTTTACATGACTGGAAGACGCGCCGTCCCATCAACCTTTTTGAAAATACCTATCGTATGGGCAGCCTGGTATTTGGAGGCGGACAAGTATTGATTCCATTTATGTATGAGCAGTTTGTGGAAAGGCCAAAATCGGAAATCGTTATCAGGAAAAACCAGGATAAAAAACAGTCTGTGGTAAGCATAGACCGCGAAGAGTTTTATACCGGCGCCGGTATTGTAAGGGCCATACCCGGTCCGGTTTTTTCCATTGCTTCATTTACCGGTGCCATGGCAATGAAAGAACACGGTACCGCCATGCAGGTGATGGGCGCCGTTATTGGGTCATTGGCTATTTTTTTACCGAGCCTTTTGCTGGTTTTGTTTTTTTATCCGATCTGGCACAACCTGAAAAAATATGCGGCCGTATACCGGGCACTGGAAGGTATCAATGCAGCGGTGGCAGGTATTATGCTGGCGGCAACATTGTATATGATGAAAGATGTTTCAGTAACCGGACTCAATACCATCAGTGTGGTAAACCTGGCGGTAATAGCCGGCACATTTTGTTTACTGTTTTTTACCAAACTTCCATCGCCCGTAATTGTTATGATTTGCCTGGTACTCGGCATTTTTATTTGACGCATTGTAAAAACAACAATATGGATCTCGAAATAAAAAATCAGCTTTTTATTGTAGGTGGTGCCACCAGTGGATTTGGTAAGGCAATCGCCACCACATTAATAAACGAAGGCGCCATTATTATTGCGGTGGCAAGGAACAACGATAAACTGGCGGCACTTAAAGTAAGTGCACCCGCACAGGTAGAAACGGTAGCCGGAGATATTACGGAGCAGGAAGTAATTAAACAGGTTGCCGCCGTTATTGGCAACCGGCAACTGCATGGTATGCTGGTAAATGCGGGTGGACCACCGGCAAAGACATTTCTGGAAACATCGTTGGAAGATTGGGACAGCGCGTATAGGAATATTCTTCGGTGGAAAGTAAACATAACACAAACCTTTGTTCCGGGGATGAAGGAAAAAAAGTATGGACGCATAGTATACATTGAAAGTTCTTCTGTAAAACAACCATTGGAAAACCTGGTGCTTAGTAATTCATTGCGGCTGGCGGTAGTGGGGTTTGTAAAAACACTGAGCCAGGAAATTGCCCAAAGCGGCGTTACTTTAAATATTTTGGCCCCGGGCTCACATGATACACCCGCTATTGAAAGGATCTATAACAAAAAAGCAGAACAGACAGGCATCTCCGCTGCCGATGCCCGCAAACAGGGTATACAGCAGATACCCGTGGGCAGACTGGGAAAGCCGGAAGACTTTGCTTCACTGGCGGCATGGTTGTTAAGTCCCGCTTCCGGATACATTACCGGCCAAACCATTACAGTTGATGGCGGTATGGTGAAAAGCATCTTTGGATGACGCGAATAGGAAACGCGAATAGGAAACGCGAAGAGAACACGAAGAGAACGCGAATAACCCGCGAATGGACGCATACAGAACAGGAAGGGTACAGGGGCGAAACACGAATAAAACGCGAACAGAAAACGTAAACAATACATCGGGCTATATTTTTTTATAACATGTAATATATTTTATTACGCGATTTCCTACAATCCGCCACTCGTAGTTTATTTGCCTAAATTAGTTTCTTTATTCGCGTTTCCTATTCGCGTAAATTAGCGTCAACAAAAAACGATTGTTACATGAAAAAAAATTCTTCAGAGGGTCGTCGCCGTTTTATCAGAAATGCCGCGCTGGCTGCCACCGGCTTTTATATTGTTCCACGGCATGTACTGGGCCGCGGTTTTACAGCACCGAGTGATAACCTGAATATTGCGGGCATCGGCGCGGGTGGAAAAGCAGAAGTGAACCTGCCCTATGCTTTCAATAATGGCAGCGATAATATTACTGCGCTCTGCGATGTAGACGATCGCATGGCTGTGAATGCCCGCAAGAAATGGCCCAATGCGCCTTATTACAAAGATTTCAGAAAACTGCTTGAAAAAGAAAATAAAAATATTGATGCGGTAGTGATTACCACACCGGATCATATGCATGCCACCATTGCGCTTGCAGCAATGCAAATGGGCAAACATGTCTATTGCGAGAAACCGCTTACCCATGATATTTATGAAGCCAGGATACTAACCCAGGCCGCAGCCCATTATAAATGTGTTACCCAAATGGGCAACCAGGGCAGCAGCGGACCCGATACCCGCAATGTGGAAACCTGGATACAGGCAGGCGTTATTGGCGATGTACATGCAGTGCATGTGTGGACCAACAGGCCGGTGTGGCCGCAGGGTATACCAACACCAACTGGTAAATTTGATATTCCAAAGGAACTGGATTGGGATCTGTGGCTGGGTACAGCGCCGGTGCGTGATTTTAACCCAACGTATATTCCTGCTACCTGGCGCGGATGGAGTGATTTTGGAACCGGCTCACTGGGCGATATGGGTTGTCATTTTATTGATGTGCCCTACCGGGCATTGCAGTTAAAATACCCCATATCTGTTGAATGCAGCGTAGGCTCTGTTTATTCGGGGTTTTTCAAAGAAGAAGTATATACAGATAGTTATCCGCCGTCTTCTGTTACCTATATACAATTTCCGGCAAGGGGTAATATGGGCCCGGTGCAATTGGTATGGTACGATGGTGGCATTAAACCACAACGTCCGGCAGAACTGTTACCCGACGAACCGCTGGCAGAATGGGACGGCGGGATGATATTTGAAGGCAGTAAAGGCAAACTGATGGCCGGTTTATTCGGCCGCAACCCAACACTGTTGCCAACTTTAAAAATGAAAACAGCCAGCCTGCCCAAAAGTAAATACCCTTTTGTGGAAAACGGCTCGGAGGGCCACCAGCAACAATGGGTAAAAGCATGTAAACAGGGATATGGCGCTTACACCAGTTCTTCATTCGATAAAAGTGGTCCATTGGCCGAAACGGTATTGATGGGTAACCTGGCAGTGCGCAGTTATAATTACCGCGAAAGTGATGGAAAAGGCGGATTTACTTATCCGGGCAGAAAGAAATTATTGTGGGATGGGCCCAATATGCGCATTACAAATTTTGAACCTGCCAATGCTTTTGTAAAAAGAAATTACCGGAGCGGATGGGGAGAATTAAAAGTATAACCCAATCATTCATAACATCAATCAAAAGGAGAATAATGCATGCCGTTATTCTCCTTTAATATTTTTAAACATTGGATCCGGCATTCAACCGGAATTGGAAAAACAAAAAGGATACGTGTAAGGCAAACACGGTTTTTTTGATCATTGTACATTTTTTAGGGAATAAAGTTTTTTTCTGTTTACGTATTTATAACCCATTCCCGAATTGTTTAGGCGTAGTGCCCGTAAAAGATTTGAAGACCCTGATAAAATGTGACTGATCGGCAAAGCCATTAGCGTATACTACGTCTGTGAGTTTGTTATAATCTTTTTCGTTCAGCTGGTTCAGCGAGGCATCGAACTGTATAATTTTTGACAGCTGTTTGGCGGAAACACCCACCTGTGCAAGAAAACGCCTTTCAAAAGTGCGTTCGTTTATTTTTAGCGCGTCGCATAAATTGCTTATACTTATTTGCCCTTTGTGATCAGTAATCAATTGTATGGCCTGGCGTATTTTGAAATCCAGGAAATCTTTTTTTAATTCAAACGTATGCTGCAGGAAGTTGGTAATAATACCAATTCTTTTTTCTGTTACCGGTGTTGATTGTAATTGCCGCACAATATCATCTACACGGGTATGGTTTACTTTGGTGAGATCATAACAGTCGTCATTCAAATCTTTTGGTTTTAGATCAAAAAAACTATTCAGCACGAAGGGATATAGCTGAAATACAATAAGGCGGTATGCCCCGGTTATCATCAGCTCAATGGGCTGAATGGTCTGTCCATATAAGAAGAATGGCGGCATTTGTTTTTGATGGGGCATCACAAACATGCCTGCTGATTCCTGGAACATGATACCGGGGTAACCATCGGCAAAAAAGGGAAGGACCGTTTTACCGGAATTATCTTCTTCATCAAAAATCACAATGTTTTTTACAAACAAAGCGATTGACTCATGTGGTGCTATACTCCTATTTTCCATTGGCGGAAAAATTTATATAAAAAATGACCCGGTTTATTTCAGTTCAAAATCCCAGATGGGTTTCACACCCAACAGGTGTTCAACAAAATAATTCCATTTCTTTTTTGTAAAATAGTCGTTGTATTTACCGGAATAGCCGTGGTGCTGACTGGGCAATATCAGCATATCAAATTCCTTATCGGCTTTTACAAGGGCTTCCGCGAGTTTAAATGTTGCGGAAGGGTTTACATTTTCATCTATGCCACCATGTACCAGTAATAGTTTTCCCTTTAAGTTTTTGGCCATGGTTATATTGGAAACCTGTTCATAAGTTGAGTCTACCGGCCAGCCCATATACATTTCGGGCCACCAGTCTTTTTCCATTCTGAAATCATGGTCGCCCGAACTGGCTACCGCACATTTATAAAAATCTGGAAATTCCAGCATGGCATGGCCGGCATCGTAGCCACCGGCGGAGTGCCCGAATATACCTACCCGGCTGGTATCTATCCATGAATATCTTTTGGCCAGCTCCCGTATGGCCAGCACATGGTCTGTTAGGTTTTTGCCCATGTTCTTGTAGGAATAATTATGAAAAGCTTTCGAGCGGTTGGCTGTGCCAAGGCCGTCTACCGTTACCACAATAAAACCCAGTTCTGCCAGCGCCTGGTTGGAGCGGGCAACTCCCGATACAAAATTCCGGGGAAACATAAATGTATGCGGACCGGTATACGTTTGATCGATGACCGGGTATTTTCTGGTAGCATCAAAATTGGTGGGTTTCCAGATGGCGCCATAAATAGTAGTAGTCCCGTCCCGTGCGGTGCAGGTAAACGCTTCCGGAAACTGAAATTGCATAGCCAGCAGTGCGTCAATGTTTGCCCGTGTAAGTTCTGTGATGGTCCTGCCGGTGCTGGTTTCCCTCAATACACTGTGCGGTGGCTGGTTCAGTGTAGAGATATTGTCCGTAAAATATTTTCCATCGGGCGATACTGTTACATCATGATTAGCGTTTTCAGGGGTAAGCAGTGTTAAACCGGAGCCATCCATTTTTATTTTATACAGGTGTAAGTAGTAAGGGTTTCGATCTTTTTCTTTGCCGGACGCGGTAAAAAGGATAATTCCTTTCTTTTTGTCTGTGTACAGAATATCATTTACAAAATAGCTGCCATTGGTAACGGGCGTAAGGGATTTATTCTGGATGCTGAGTAAATACAATTGTTTCCATCCACTCTTTTCTGAGGTGATCAGCATTTGTGTGCTATCGCCCACAACCTGTGAATTGTAGTTATCAATATTGGTAGCGCTTTTTTCCGTGTACAGATTCTCCGCTGTTTTATTGACCAGGTTGTACCGGTACAAATCTATTTGCTGGTAGCCGCGTACGCGGTTCTCCAGGTAAACAACACCGGGTTCATTGGCCCAGTCAAAACCAGCGGCATTAACGTTGCGGAATTCATCTTTGCGGAACTCGTCGCCAGATTCTGTATTAAAAAAAACAGGTGTTAAATACACCATATCGGTATCGCCGGGTGAACCGCGGTAGTACGAAAGTAACTTTGGTTTATAGAGGGAGTCAATGCTCCAGTCGAGCAGGAACATCTTCTGCCCCTTGCGAAAATCAACTATATAGGTGCCTATCCATTTTGAATCTGGCGACCAGGTAATTGCAAAATGCGGCGGACGTTCGCCATTCTCACCCGAAATGATTTCCCCCCAGCCATAATACGTAGCGTATTCATAATTTCTCATACCGGCGCTGCTGAGCTGTTTTATCTGGCCGGTAGCCGCAGATTTTATAAAAAGATTGTAATCTTTTGAGTAGGCAATCCATTTACCATCGGGCGACGCTGATTCCATCTCATTTTTGTCTTTGGGTGGTTTTACGGTGAGCGAATAAGAACCCAGGTCAAGCGCATAATCTTTTCCCTCTGCATTGAATTCTATATGGTTTACATCGATGCATTTTACCGTTGTAAAAGGAAGGGCCGTTGGCAGGATCTCCTTTTTAAGCAGGTTTCCAAGCAGTCCCGCCACCCGTGTATGATCAAAAAGCGGTTCAATTTTCATCTTCTTCCAGTTTAACCGGTTGAAAACTTTTGCATCTTTGTCCTGCCATAGAAATGCCAGCCCGGTACTGTCTGCAAACCAACTGTACTGGGTGTTTATATTAAAAGTCTTTTTATTAAAAATATTGCCGGAGATAAATGAAACAGCGCGGGTATAATCCTGTTTGGTAAGTTGTTGCGCCATGGCAGCGGTAAAAACAAAAAGGCTGCCGGCAAGGAAGGCCAATTTTTTCATGAAATGGGTTTTGGTAGTTAAATATAGCTTTTTCGGAGTTTGTAAAAAACAATAGCAGCAGCACAGGAATGTATTTTATACTTGCAGCCATTGAAAAAGCAGCAACATAAATTAGCCGGTTTTGGACCAAATTAAGTAACTTTAAAAGGGTCAGATTATAAACACTAACAACTAGCTTTGAGAAAACTTTCGCGCAGGCAATTTTTGTCGCAATCGGGTATGCTCGCCGGAGGCAGTTACCCCGCAATGCTTGCCTTGGGTATGTTGCGTGAAGCGCCCGTGTATCCGTTGCCGACTGAACAAAATGGAGCAGGAAAACATATCATTATTTTAGGGGCCGGGCTGGCCGGCATGACGGCGGCATATGAACTGGGCAAACTGGGTTATCAATGCACCATCCTGGAAGCAAGAAACCGGTCGGGCGGGCGTTGCTGGAGTGTTCGCAAAAACGCCACGAATACGGAAACGGGAAATATACAACAGACGGCGGCGTTTGATGAAGGCCTTTATTACAATGCCGGCCCATCGCGGATACCCCATCACCACCAGCTTACCCTTCATTATTGCAAAGAACTGAAAGTACCCCTTCAGGTGTACAACAATGTCAACGCTTCTGCCTGGTATTTCAGCGAAGGAAAAGGACCGCTTTCAAATAAAAAAATCCGCGCACGTGAAATACAGCACGATACCCGGGGCTATATGACCGAAATGCTGGCCAAGGCCATTGACAGCAAGCAGCTGGACCTGGCCATGACCAAAGAAGATGCAGAAAAAATTATAGAGTATTTGCGCGCAGAAGGCGGACTGGACCCGGATAAATTGTATAAAGCGTCTGCGCGGCGGGGTTATACATTGCAACCCGGTGCGGGCGAAAAGCCCGGTACCATTGCAGATGCGTGGCCCCTGGCATCCATTCTTAGCTCCGGATTAATGGATCCTGATTTCTATAATGTGGCTGAGTATACCTACGAATTGCAGATGACCATGTTCCAGGCGGTGGGCGGTATGGATATGATTGCACGCGCATTCGAAAAACAGGTAGGCAAAACCATCCGGTTTCAATCTGAAGTAACCGCCATTAAAAATATGGGGGAAGGCGTACAGGTTACTTATAAAGACAAAGCGGGCGAGCACCAACTACAGGGCGATTTGTGTATATGTACCATTCCGTTGCCAGTGTTGAGTAATGTGGATCATAATTTCTCGTCAGATGTAAGTCGTGCCATTGATTATATCAGCTATATCGCCACCGGTAAAATAGGCCTGCAGTTTAAGCGCCGTTTTTGGGAGGAAGATGAACAGGTATATGGTGGCATCACCCATACCAATAATGAACTTACTCAGATCTTTTACCCTTCTTATGATTACCAGAGCGCAAAGGGAATATTGGTAGGCTATTATAACTTTAACGACAAAGCAAAAAAAACGGGCGAACTGCGAGTGAAGGAACGTGAGGAACTTGCGCTGCGAAAGGGGCGCATGATTCACCCGCAGTATGATAAAGAGTTTGAGAATTCCTTTTCGGTGAGCTGGCACAAAACACTGTACAGCCTGGGCGGATGGGCGTTGTATTCACAGGAAGAAAGACAAACCTATTATAAGGCATTGCTGCAGCCCGATAAGCAGGTGTATTTTGCCGGTGAACACATGACCTATCTGAATGCCTGGATGGCAGGCGCGTTTGAATCTGCACGGGCGGTTATAACGGCAGTGCATACACGAATAATGCAGCATTGATTTTTGAATTGAAAAAGCCGGGTAAAAAATTAATCATCACCAAAACTATATTATATGACAAACACCATGGATCGCCGCAAACTGCTAAAAACAGGTATGCTAATGGCCGGCGGATTGTCACTGGCATCCGGAATCATTAACAAGCTGGCCGCAAGACCGGTCAATACCTGCTACAATTATCCCCGTATTACTGATGCTTCTGTTGTGCTGGAGGGGCCCAAAGAGTTAAAAGCAAGACTGTTTGCCAATGAAAACCCTTTTGGCCCATCGCCGAAAGCAAAACAGGCTATACAGGATGCCATGGCCCAGAGCTACCAGTACCCGTTTATATTTGCAAGAGAGCTTATGCAAACAATTGCGGATGCTGAAGGCCTACTGCCCGACAACCTGATGCTGAGCGCCGGCTCATCGGAAATTCTGCTGGCAGCGGCGATACTTTTCACCCAGAAACCCGGCAGCAATATCATTTCGGGCGATCCCAGCTATGAGGATCTTCCTTCTACCGCACAGGAAATGAATGCTACATGGAAAAAAATTCCGCTCACGGCCGAATACAAACTGGACCTGGATGCAATGGAAAAAGCCATTGACGGCAATACCAGCCTGGTTTATATCTGCAACCCCAACAACCCCACTGCTACGGTGCTGGACGTGGAAAAACTTAAATCTTTTGTAGACCGGGTATCTTCCAGGGTAACCCTGTTTATTGACGAAGCGTATATTGATTACCTGGATGATCCCAAAGCGAATACCATGATAGGGGCCATCAAAACAGGCAAAAATATTATAGTGGCCCGCACATTTTCCAAACTTCACGGATTTGCGGGTCTTCGCGTTGGATACGCCTTTGCGCAGATCGATATGATCAAAAAGCTTTCCATGTACACCACTGGTTTTGCGGGCATATCAGCCACATCACTGCATGCGGCCATGGCCAGTTACCAGGATACCGAATTCCTGAAAGGGGCCCTGCAAAAAACAAGGGCTTCCAAAAATTACCTGTACGAAGTACTTAAAAAAGAAGGCTATGAATACGTGCCTTCGTTCACCAACTTTGTAATCTTCCCGCTTAAAATGGATAGCAGGCAGTTTGTAACGGAAATGGAAAAACGTGGCGTCGGTGTACGCTTCTGGCAGTTCAATAAAAAAGAATGGTGCCGTGTAAGTATCGGAAGAATGGATGAGATGGAAGCATTTGCCGCCGCATTCAAAGAAATTTCTTAAGCGCATGCATTAACAGGGCAGGTAAAAGGGGGGCTTTTGTTTCCCCGGAATAAACACATCATTGAAAGAATCAAAAAATACATGAAAAAACTTATTACCGCTTTGCTCATACTGATATTTATGGCCGCAGGGTATGGACAGGATACTGCCAAACTGCATGTGTTTTCTATGGAAGAGTATGAAAAAGCAAAAACGTTTAAAATAAAAGACCTGGACAATGACACCTATGTTAAATTTGAAAACACCTATGTGCTTGACCGTTATGAAAGCCGCAAACCATATTTTATTACCGGCGACGACGGACTGAAAAAGCGGGTGGATTTGTACCGTCTCTTATTGAGAGAAAACAAACAGGAGCTGGGTACCATTATTTATTATACCAATGAAAAAGGGGTGGTTTACCAGGCCTGTCTTCCCAATTTCAGGGCGGGCGCAAAAGTATGGGAAAAGTATTTTGAAGACATTCATGCCATCGATAAAGCCGAGACCAATTTTGTGTTGAAGCTTTCGTATGTGCTGTCGAAAGAGTTTGGTTTTCAGTTATACAAAGCCGCCAACCAGGGTAAAGATATTTCCCGTGAGGCAGGAACCTATGGCATGGATATCTGTTTTCCGGGTGATACCAAAGTGCTGATGTGGGATGGCAGTAAGAAGGCAATCAGCGATATACGCAAAGGCGATCGCATCATTACCATCGATCCGGCTACCAGCCAGGCAACTACCACGCAGGTAACAATGCTGATGGCACATGAAGCAAAGAACTACGCCATTACCCGGTTGGTATTATTGGGTGCAGACGAAAAGCAAACACCCAATGGAACAACGGTGTATTTATCAACCAGGGAATTGAATGCAACGCCCAATCACCCGGTGATTACCGCATACGGTGAAAAGAAAATGGGTGATGTAAAGGAAGGAGATGAGATCCTGTGCCTGGATAAGAAGACCGGAGCGTACAATCGCTTCCGGGTTTGGACAAAAACCGAACAGGCGGGCGGAATGCAGCAGGTATACAATATTGAGACAGGTACCGGTCGCACTTTTATAATGAATGAAGTAATGGTATTGCAGAAATAGCGTGGAAATATGTCTGATGTCTGATGTGAGGATGTCTGATTGTTCATAGGAGGAAATGCACCCAGGGATACTCATCCAATGTTGGCCGGTCTGATAGAACGCAGATTTTCATGATGGTCATGATTTAAAATGATAAGCTTGCATGGCCGGGGGTTCACATCCCAAAGAAGTAAAACCTGAATTCTTTATTCACGAGCAATCCCGGCCAAAACAACCGAAGTCTGGGAGTGGCTTTATGAACGATCCCGAAAAGACTTCAGTTGTTTATTGCGGTGTATTTGCTACGAGAAGTTGAAGATAACCCAACAACGGCGGAAAATGCTTTGGCTGATCTGATGGAACGCAGATTTTCATGATGGCCATGATTTAGAATGATAATCGTGTATGGCTGCGGACAGGTGTGGAAATGAAGTCTCGGGGTCGGTACCGCAGGTCAGTGAGGGGCAAACGGCGCCCCATCGGGGTGCGTTGTGGGTAGAAATGATTGTATTTTTTTATCCGTTCCGGCGGAACGGTTTGTGCAAGTGAACTGCCCAGCACAACGCATACCTACGGCATGCGGGGATATTTATCCAATGTTTTCTACCCACAAGATGTTCCGCTGGAACAGTAGAAAAAATTCCGGTTGTTTTATTTCGGCGTGCGTTTGCTTGGAGTTGTTGGTGAAAACACCAACAACGGCGTCGACGGCGGCGCAAATTTCCGGCAAACGGCGCCCCAGCGGGGAGCATTGTGGGTAGAAATGATTGTATTTTTCTATCCGTTCCGGAGGAACGGGTTGTGCAAAATGGTCGGCAATAGATGTCGAATCAATATCGATTCTCGTAGCTGCATATAATAGTCACAAAAAATTCCGCTTGTTTTTTGCGGTGTGCTTTTGCTTGGTGTTGTTGGCGGCGGAGTAAGAGGTAGAGGGGCGCACGGAGCGGTGGCAACGGAAACCCGTTTTTAACGCGTTACCGCCAACTCTTTCAGTGCGGTTACCAGCGTATCCAGCTCTTCCGGCATGGTGTAAATATTGGGTGTAATTCTACAGCCCTGCACATTGGCTTCGGCGTTATCAATCGCCACTGTAAAGATCCGGTATTTTTTCATGAGTGTTTCTGCCAGCAGTTGGGGTTTCATTCCTTTGATACCCACATTGGCAATACCACAGGAGCGGGTTTCACCTGCAGGCGTGTTCACTACTACATTGGGTACAGAACGAACTTTGTCGGTCCAATAATGTTGCAAAAACCGCAACCGCGCTTCTTTTTTACCGGCGCCAATTTTTTCATAATAGTCAATAGCATTCGCAATAGCCAGATCAGTGTGCACGGGATGAGTACCGGTATGGTTTAGCCGGGTGATATCATTGGGGTCGCGATCGCCTTCGGCCAATAAAGGCCATATTTTTTCAGCCTTGCCTTTTTTTACATAAAGCATACCTGCACCCAGCGGTGTACTTAGCCATTTGTGCAGGCTGGCGCCATAATAATCGCAATGCAAATCGGGAATATTGTACTGGAAGTGCGCAAATGCGTGTGCGCCATCCACCATTACATCAACACCTTTGCCGTGCGCCATATCACAGATTTTTTGAACCGGTAATACCTGGCCGGTAATATTAATCATGTGCGATACCATCAGCAATTTTGTTTTTGGTGTAATAGCACCTGCGTACAGTTGTACTATTTCTTCATCGGAGGAGGGATGATTGGGAACCGAAACGACCTTATTGACAACGCCATGTTTTTTTGCCACCAGCCGGAACATCTCCAGCATGGCGCCGTAATCCTGCAGGGCCATCACAGCCTCATCTCCCGGGGCCCAGTGCAGGCCGCCAATGATCATATCGAGCGATTCTGTGGTATTGCGGGTGATGATTAGTTCTTCTGCACTGCACCCCGCAATTGCAGCCAGCCGCGCGCTTATATTTTTTTTATTGTCGAACTGAACAGTGCGCATATAATAGGACCCTTCCAGGTTTACCATGCGCACATGCGCTATAAAACTTTCCAGCACTTCTTCCGGCAGGAAATTGTAATAACCATTTTCAAGATTAATATAACCGGGTTTTAGTTTATATCCGTTGCGGATGATTGTCCAGAAGTCTTCGTTCACCGCCAGCTCTGCAGCAGTGAATGTATTGAAACGGGTTATCCATTCAGACATGGCCATTGCCGGTAGTGGAACAGACATTCCGGCCATTGCCAGCCCTTTCAGAAAAGTTCTTTTATGCATATTCAACAGTTGATATAGTTAGCGGCGCCATTAAAAATTATTGAAAAACCCGGGGCCGGTTAATAATGAATTATATTTATCCGCGTAGTTTTGAGGCTGGCAACCTGTACTAAATTATGCAAAATCAAAACATGGTTTCTTTTATAATAAAGATTGTTGCATTTCTATTATTGCTGGCTACGGGCGCCGGTACTTTTGCACAAAGAAGGCAAACCCCGGTACAGCCGGGTAAGTTATTTATTATTGGAGGCGGTGATATCAGTGATGATTTCCGCAAACAGCTGCTTACTACAGCCAATTGGAAAAAAGGTGATCTTATTGCGGCTGTTACACTGGCCAGTGGTTATGGAGACAGCGCCTATATCTGGATGAACGAAGATTTTAAAAAGCTCACCGGCGAAGACTGTCTTCAATTTGATTCTGCAGCAGCATACGATCCGCAAAAAATAAATGCACTGAAAAAAGCGCGGATCATTTTTTTGGGCGGGGGAGACCAGGAAAGGTTTATGCGCATCATAAAAAACACAGCGGTGAGAGCAGCCATTCATGCTGCAAGAAACAACGGGGCAATGATTGCCGGAACCAGCGCAGGCGCTGCCGTTATGAGCCAACGCATGATTACCGGTAAAGCACTGTTGGATACGGTGCAGGCATCAACCTTTAAAAGACTTAGTATAGGCAACCTGGAATTAAAAGAGGGACTTGGTTTGCTCGACTCCGTTATAGTTGACCAGCATTTTGTAACACGCAGCCGTTATAACCGCCTGCTCACCGCTGTTATGGAAAACCCGCAATACAATTGCATTGGCATTAATGAATCTACCGCAATTATTATAGACAACGGATGGGCAACCGTGGCGGGCGAAAGCCAGGTAATTGTTTTTTCAAATCCACGCCAGGTTCATGCCAATAGTAACCAGGCGCTGGCCACCGCATCGGTGCAGATAGCCGTTTATATAAGAGGAGAAAAGTTTAAAATCAAACCATAAAAAAATCCCGGTGGTTTTGCCACAGGGATTGGAATACATATCTGCACGTTGCTGTTAATCTCTTCGCCTTCCGTTGAACAGCATGATATAATATGCCAGTGTAGCAATGGATGCAAGTGCCGCTACCACATAAGTCAGCGCCGCCCATTTTAACGCATCTTTTGCTTTTTCATGTTCAACCGATCTGGTAATATTGGCAGCATCCAGCCATTGAAGCGCCCTTGCGGAAGCATCAAACTCAACGGGCAGTGTCACAATGGTAAAAAGAGTGGTTACTGCAAATAAAATGATGCCTATCAGTAAAATGGTTTGATTACCGCCGCCAAAACCAAGGATTCCCAGGCCGGCAATAATAATCCATTGGCTCAAACGCGTACTGATCTGCGTAACGGGCACCAACGCACTGCGTAATTGCAACATAGAATAAGCTGCGGCATGCTGAACAGCATGGCCGCACTCATGCGCTGCAATGGCCGCCGCAGCAACAGTTCTCGACTGGTACACTTCTTCGCTCAGGTTGACTGTTTTCTTTGAAGGATCATAATGGTCGGTTAAAAAACCGGGAGTTGAAATAACCTGCACATCATAGATGCCATTGTCGCGCAGCATTTTTTGTGCAATTTCGGCGCCACTCAGTCCCGAAGAAGTGGGCAGCTTACTGTACTCGGTAAATTTGCTTTTAAGCCGGTATTGAACCAGCATGCCAATTACCATGAAAAAAATCGATATTGCTATAATTCCAATTGTCATATTTAGAGGGTTTTTGTAATTATATGCCACAAAAACTATTCCCTGCTCTGCAACTGCCATTTTTGCAAAAACGGGTGCCTGCAAGCGCAGGACCGGCAGTAATTAAAATGAAAATATTATTGTTGAATTAGTACCTTCCCCAACATCAACTACCGCCGATGTTAAAAAAGTTTTTTTATGTACTGGGGCTGGCTGTATTGCTGGTATTGGCCAGTTTAATTTATAATACCGTTCGTGTACAGGAATGGCCGGTACACAAAGCGGCTGCACTGGATCCTTTGCCCGATTCGGCTATTGCGCATATGAGCAGCGCCATACAAATAGCCACGGTTTCACCGGAAGATACCACCCGCATAGACAGCTTACATTTTAACCGGTTCCGGATTTTTTTAGAAAGCGCTTACCCGCTGCTTCACCAGAAGCTGGCAAGAACCATTATAAAGGATTACAGTTATATTTTTGAATGGAAAGGAACGGATACCAGCCTGCTTCCTATTATATTAATGGGTCATTACGACGTTGTTCCGGTGGAACCTTCTGCCGTAAAACTGTGGACGGTTAGCCCGTTTGGCGGTGAAGTAAAAGACAGTATTATCTGGGGAAGGGGATCGGTAGACGATAAAGCCGCGGTGATTTCAATTCTGGAATCCACCGAAAATTTACTGCAAAAAGGATTTACACCCAAACGCACCATTTTGTTGTGTTTCGGCCATAACGAAGAATCTACCGGCACCGGCGCCATTGCTATTGTTGATCACCTGCAAAAAAAACATATAAGGGCTGATATGGTGATTGACGAGGGCGGAGAAATTAATACCGGCAAAATGAAAGATGTACAGCGTCCTATTGCTATGATTGGCGTTGCAGAAAAAGGGTATGTAACATTTGAACTGGCCGTGCAGAAACCCGGGGGCCATTCATCCAAGCCCGATAAGGAAACCGCCATTGATATTCTTTCCAGGGCATTGTACAAATTAAGAACGGTGCAGATGCCGGTTAAACTTACTGAACCGGTCAAAGAATATTTTCAACGCGTAAGCGGGTCGTCCAATAATTTTTTTAATAAAATGGCGCTGAACAATCTCTGGCTATTCAAATCAATTGTACAAAACAGGCTGGGTGCAACGCCCGAAGGTGATGCCATGCAACGCACCACCATTGTACCAACCATCATTGAAAGCGGCATAAGAGAAAATGTAATACCTACCAATGCAAAAGCAATTGTAAATTGCCGCATTCTAACGGGCGAAACTACCAGCGGGGTACAGGAGTTTATCAAGAATGCCATTAACGACAACCGTGTGACCATTACCATTAAGGGAGACTTCAACACAGAGCCCTCGCCATTAACTACCACCAGTTCGCCGGCGTTTAAACGAATGGAAGAAGCCGTTTATCAAACATTGGATGACGTTATACCGGTGCCATATGTAATGCTTGGTGCCAGTGATTCCAGGAACTACCGTGCCATCAGCAACGGGGTAATAAATTTTACGCCACTGATCAACAGCAAAGGTTTTCATGGTATAGATGAACGCCTGCCAGTGAAGGATTTTCAACGGAGCATTAATTTTTTTACCAGTATTATTAAGGAAAGTGGAAAACCTTTTTAGGCGGATGTCGGAAACCTTATAGCACCCCGGGGTAATAAATAAGAAGAATGTAGTAACTTTCTTTTTATAATCTCATCATTTTAAAAGCCTGGCCAGATGAAAATATTTCTTTGGAGTTTATTAGCGCTGTTCCTGATTGGCGATGCATTGTTTGTTTTGCCTTTTCATATTTCTTCTGATAAAATCACGAGCACGTATGATGTAAATTATAAAAAAGATTCGCTGCTGCTGAGGGATATATTCAGAGACAGCATCATACAACTCAGGCTGAATATGCCGCCGCTGTACGATGCCATTTATAAAAGCCCGGACAGCATTGCAAAAAGGCCCGACCGGCAATATTTTATAATGGTAAATGTTGCTGTTTTTCATAACCTCGATTTCACAGCCCTTGCATTTCCTTTCTATAAGGTAACCAGTTTTAAAGGCGTGATTCCGTTTTACAGTATTATAAAAGCATCGAATATGCCCGGGCTCGACAGCACCGCACTGGTAGGAAATATTACCATCAATGGCAAGCTTACAATTGCGGGCATCGCTTCGCCCGTGTATGCCAGGAGCCTCGTGGAAAAAGAACTGGTAAGAATATTACAAAAGGAAATGAGCAAGGTGGAAATGAATATTAACCGGCCGCCGGTAGTGGATTCTGTTATTAACATTGTTCCGCCCGAATCGGCGCCTGTTCAAAAAGCGCGTTCAAAGAGAAGAAGATAAAAATAAGCCGGTGATTCGCCGGCTTATTTTTTTATTACTGTAAAAGTTTCGGTTGTATCGTTCTGCGTATTGCTGATATGAATAATCAAAGCACCTTTTACTGCTGTTTTTGTTAAATCAATTTTTACCTGGTTGATGCCATTGTTCAGTTGTACTGTTGCTGAAACAACTACCATTCCGGTGATAGAGGTAACGGTATATTGGTATTGTGCCGCCTTTGCGTTGTTCATTTTTATGGTAACAAAATCAACGGTGGGATTGGGATATACCGAAATTCCGGCTTTTGAATTACCCGCAACAGATACTGTTTTAACTGCTGAATACGTATGGCTTCCGTTTACGTTTACCATTTTAAGACGGTAGTACGCAACAGTACCTTTAAATGAACTATCGGTAAAAGAGTAATCAGAAACGCCATTGTATACATTTGATGCGGGAACAGTGGTGATAGCGCTAAAACTGGTACCATCTGATGAACGTTCCAGCACAAATGAGTGAACTCTGTATTCTTCGGTTGTCTTCCAGTTTAACCGGGGTAAGTTGTTTTCTAAGGCTGCGGTAAATGAAACCAGGGTTAAAGGCAACAGCGCATTGGCATGCATCTGTATAGTCATGTTATCAAGAACGGCAATATTTCTGCCGGTTGCGTCCATTTCCCTTCCAATAGTTACGTTACCAGCGCCTGTCCAGTACATGGGCAAGCCTGCAGTTCCGTTATACGTGTAAACCAGAACATTGTCTGTCCAAATCTTTGCTATGCCCGTATTGTTATCGTAGTTAAAATGATAGTTATGAAAGCTGTGGTCATCGGGAATTGAAAATACATTACCAGAATTGATAGTGATATAGCTACCGCCGCTGGTAAGCTGGAAACTTGCCGCCAGGTTACCGCTGTTCATACCAAAATTAAAATTGCTGCCGCGGTAAAAGAAAGAGGCCTGTGATTCTTCGCGCCTGAAATCAACCGCAATGTCTAAAGCCGGCACATTAAAATTTGAACCGTCAAGCACCAGGTTGATATCATTGCTGCCTGTTCCGGGGCTTAATCCTTTGGTACCGTTATTACCACCGTTGGCAGATGTTGCATAGCTGCTTACAGATATCGCATTGGCTCCTGCTACTGCGGTGGTTACCGGGTTGCTTTCCCAAGTAAAACGGCTGATTAACTGGGCATTTGCATTGGTTGCTGCCAGTAAGATTATTATAAAGGGTAGAATTTTTTTCATCGTATTTCTGCTTATGCTACCCATAAGCCAATACGTATGCCATCCAAATAAGTGTTTGATAATCAATCAAAAAGAAAATAAAAAATGGTTAAAATTTCCGTTGGCGGGAATAAATTCTAGAAAACGGACGAATTCTTTTTGATAGAGAATTATTTGCCGGCACTGTAATTGTGAAAATAGAGAACAGGAAGCTTTTTCGTTAATACGGATTAATTTAATTCTTTTTTGGCGCTAAAAAGCTCATCTTTGTGGGTTCATGTGCGAAGTTTTGTGATGTATCATTTATAAAAAATTATTTTCATGTATACCCATATTTGGCTTAAATATCTGCCTATTATTAAAATATTGATGAAGCGTTCGGCGAGTGGCGATCAAAACCTGGATTTGAACAGGATCGATTTTGAAAGGGCGGGCACTGGACGCAAAGCCGGGTATAAATTTACCATTGAGCTCACCAATGGCAGGGTAGCCAATGTTATCAGCAATTCTCCCCTTGCACCGGATCTCGCAACGGTAATTTTGCAGGATGACGTAATAAAATCGCTTTTAACTTCCAATAACTACCAGGTAAGCCTCAATACCCGGTTCCAGTTAAGCATCAAGAACGTTTCTCCCCAGCCAGAAGGCAAAGACGATGTTGAAAGCGATAAAGAAGAAAAAGTTTCTTAGTACACGCCTGTTACCAGGTTGCTTTTCATACCACGATTCTATCCGGGTTTTCAGCTTTTTGGAAGCAGTGACCGGGCCTCATCTATAACAATAGAGCCCGACCAACGGTCATGCCATGGATATGGCGGTAACAATTTTAACGGTTCAAATGAAAATGTAAAAGCGCTTATTTGCTCAAAAGGGAATGGAATCATTCTTATAAGTCCCCGCACAAACGCAGTTTGGCCATTTACAGCGAAGCCATTGTGTTTTACTGCCCTGGTGCCGGTAATAAATTTGCCAATTGTTTTTCCTTTCAGCACCGATTCCATAACGGACATGTATAAACCGTAAAAAAAGCTGATTAAAAGCTGGTCGGCCAGTGCGATGGGTTGCTTGTTTATTATTTTCTGCGCCAGTGGGTATACCGGAGCCAGTATAAGCAGCATAAATGAGGCAATGATACAAAAAAGTAAAAAATCAATTGTATAATTGGCGATGCGTTTGCCATAGCTGGCCGGTACGAGTCGTATGACCGGTTCTGCTGTAGTTTGTTCTTCCATTGGTTCCAAAGGGCGTATGCTTATTTTCGGGACGAAACTAAATATTGTATAGTAAAAAATGCAGCGCGTAAAGAGGCCGGTTTGAAAAAAATGCCGGTATTTACACGTTTGCGCCGGTACCGGGCGTCTTGTTGTTTTCTGCACTGTTGCCTGTTCCAAAAAGGTTGTGGAGTGTGGCGCTTATGTCTCCAAAATGTTCTTTCATGGCATCGGCCCCTTTCGTTTTTAACTCGTCAAAATAGGCAGAACCTTTTTCCATAGCAGATTCTGCTTCGCCCTTAAACTGGTTGGCTTTTTCTTTGAGGTCGGCTGCCAGTTTATCTTTTTCTTCGGGTGTCATGGTCATGTACTTGTGCGCGGCCAGTGCTGCTGCGGCGCCTAACAGAAAGGTGGCTATATGTTTTGAGTTAACGCTCATAAAATATTCTTTAATGCAAGGTTTAAAAATGGAGGGTCATTTGCAAACAACAACCGGTTACCCCAAAAAGTTGTGTATTGCATTACGCCGAAGCGCGGTGTGCTTCTTCGAAATCCAATGCTTTTCTTTTAATGGGTGTAACGCCGCCGTCTTCCGGAAAATCATCTGTCTCCAGTTCGATGCGCCGCGTTATATCTGTAAGTGAACTCAGCCGCTGAACGGTGTACGGAATGGTGTCCAGGCCTGATACAAATTTCAGGATATAATTATAGATACCAATCAAATCTCCTACCAATATGGCTGGTACATGAGCCTTTGTACTCACCAGCAGGGAAATACCGATAACCACTATTACCATTAGCTCCATGATACCAAAATTCCAGGCTTCCTGGTCAGAGATTTTTATTTGCCATTTGCGGAGGTTATTATAGTGTTGTCTTATGATATGTATATTACCGGTGGCTATGATGTCTACCTGTTTTTCCAACTCATCATTTTTTACCCTGTTGAGTCGTTTCATTTTTCTGCCGTAAAAATAACTGATGGCAGCAACCGGTAATAAAATAGACAGGCAAACCGAAACAATGGCGGGGTCATAAAAACACAGGAGTATTAATGATCCCAGCAGGTTGTATGCGGCTTCTATTACATAGATCAGATCATATTCCAGGAAATCTACAAACTCCCTGGCCAGCGTGGAATGCGCGCTGAGTTTGCTGATGTCTTTTTGCCCGAAACGCCTGGCCAGGAAGCGTGTTACCAATGACGTATAAATAGTAGTATAGGTTCTTGTATCGAAACGATGGCGAATGGTACCAACTACCAGCCAGGCCACGTGTACTCCGGATAATATCAGCAAACCATGGTAGCTGCCTTTTATCAGATCATTTACAGCGTTGCCCAAAAAAAACGGGCGCAACAAGGTGCCCATCATTTCCAGCGAAAACAACAGATAGGTGAGCAGCAACTGGCCGCGGTGCTTTACAATAAGTTTCTTTAACAGTTCAAAACGTGCCATAGGTTCCAGGTTCAATACTTTTAATTCAATAAAATAGCCTGCATGCCATACAATATGGCATACGCGCATTTGAATCAATGGGTTAGTATGACCGGAAATAGAGGAGTCCGTTTAAGCTCCCGCGGTCTCCTGTTCACGGATGGTAACCGAATTATGCGGTTTACCCGTGATCAGACCACGACAGGCGTTAGCGCCGCACCGGCAATGAAATGGCTCCATGTGTTCATCGTCCAGGAAGGAAGCGTAGTCGAGTGTTAGTTCTTCTCCCTTGTCGATATTACGAAGTGCTACAATATTAAGACCTTCATAAGCTGTGTTGGGTTCACAACTGTGATTTTGAGGAGCCCAGCCGGACGGGTTATCATCCCAGAGCAAAAATACTTCATTACTTACAGGATAGGCATACCTGCGGAATATTTCTTTTTCCTCAGGGCTCCAGTAACGCTCCACGAAACGGCGGGTAACCAGGCGCTGTGGCTTTTCTTCTCCTTTGAAAACCAACTCTTTATGTCTAACCGCGCGGGTGGCATATATGCCAAAGCCGGCGATGGCGTTGCCCTTCATCTGGTATTTTGACTGTTTTCTGGCGTGCCGGGCAATACCTTCAGAAATGATGTGTTTCAGGAAACCGGCCTGTCCAACACCATCATGTTTTAGTATATAATCTGCAGAACCTTCATATCCGTCTGTATAAAAAACCGAGCAGGTAAAATTTACTTCCAGGAAGAAGAGTTCGCCTTTATCGTTTCTCCGGAAATCCATGCGGGCGTAACCAACACCACCGAAACTCCTGAATATACGCTGTGCCGCCTTGCGCAATTGCTGATCAATTACCTGGTCTTTGCAGGGTATATTGCTGTCGGGGTGCAGTTCCGAAGTTTTGAGTGCATAGGTCTTGAACTGGTTGCCTTTTGGAAATACAAATTCTATGGGTTTAAAAACGGTGGATTCTTTTTCATGATGAGGATCTGCAGCTACTAACACGGTAAACTCACGGCCTTTTATATATTCCTCCACCAGCAGCTGCTCGTATTCATTGATGATCTCGGCTACTTTTTGTTTGAGTTCCTGTTTATTTTTTACAAGAGAATGTTCATCTACGCCCAGGCTATCGCCTGCTTTGGCGGGTTTTACAAACAGTGGAAAGCGCAATTGCTCAATGGCTCTGTCCACATCGTCCATATTTTCTACCAGTACATAAGGCGGTGTGAGCACTCCTTCTGTATAGGCCACGTATTTCATGAGTTCTTTTGGCGGATCATATAATAAAGAAGAGGGACCGGTATGCGGCAGGTTGAGCAATTCAAGCGTATAAACAACGTCGATAGAAGGAACATCCCATTCAAGGTAGCCTTCACAAAGGTTTACAAAAATATCATAACCCTTATTTTTTAGTTCTTTCAATTGCCGGTAGGTATGCAGCTTGCTCAGGAACACGTTGTCTACCGTATCGTTGGGCAACAGGCTGGCTATATTACGGGGCGGGTCATAATTTTTGTAATCTACAGACGAGGCAGAATAATCGGGTTGGAGCACGCATATTTTCATAAAACAATTGATAAGATTATATAAGAGTAGCGTTTTGAGACTTGCAGAAGGGATGTTTCATAAGGAGATACTTCAAATCAGGCACCGGGGTCTTTTTGCGGGCATCCGCTCAACTTTGTTTGATAAGACGTTTTTCTGTTCTTGTAATGGTCTTTTTTGTTTTGGGTACGGGCTTTCTTCCTTTTTTTCTTGCCAGCGCATTGTCAATGATAGCGGCCACCATCTGGCTGAAGGTGTTACCAGACAATCGCAGGATGGCGCCAATAGAAGTATAATCTTCGTCTTCGCTGATACCGCACTGTGCATTTACTTCCAATACATACAATTTGCCGGTTGCTTTATCCATCCGCAAATCAATTCTTCCGTAACCCTTACCGCCAACTGCTACATAAGAATCCCAGCTTAGTTTGGTGATGGCGGCAATCAGTTTTTTATCGGGATGGTGGTACGTATAAAAAGGTTCGTCATTGGGCAGGGGCGATTCTTCGTCATAGGTTTCCCAGAGCCTGTCGAACGATAAAAATTTTTCATTGTCCGGCAAGGCTGTATGAAAAACACGTTCAACGGGAGTGTATAAAATACTTTTATTGGGTTTATCTGCATCGCCTACAATAAATGTTGTGAATTCGGGTCCGGCAATATATTCTTCAGCAATAACGCCGCCGGCGGTTAGGCTCCAGCCGCGGTATCCATCAAATAAAATTTTTAACTGAGCGGTGAGTTCCTCGCGGGTGCTTACCACGGATTTTATACCAACGCCCATGCTACCACCCGATACGGCTGGTTTTACAATGAGTGGCTGACCCAGTTGTTTAAAAATATTTTGAAACGAGGCACCATTTTCTGTAATTACCCGCCAGGCCGGGGTGGCAATACCAGCTTTATCAAAAGCCTCTTTCATTACAATTTTAGAGGTAGTGATATCATAAAAATGTTCATTGGCGCCGGTATATATCATCTTTTTCTGGTGCAGGTATTTCAAAACCGAAATGCCGGGTGTGCCATTGATCTCATCGCCATCGCATAAATTAAGTATTACAGGCGGCAGGCCGGCAGTATCCATTTCAATCATATCAATTACATCTTTGTAATTGTTCATGGTTACGGGTTGCCATGCCCATTCTGTATTCAGTGCTGCAAATGCTTTGGTATATTCCTGTATACTTTGGGAAAAATCGTAATAGTAGTCAACATTGGCGTCGCCTGTATGGAGATGGGGAGCCAGCACCCAAACTTTTCGTTGCTGAAGATCGCTTTTATGTAGACTTTCCGGTGACGACATAAACCAGAGACAGTTTAGTACTGCTGCCTGTTTTTAATTTTACGTTTTATAAAATCTGTGAGCCTGTAATGGTCCAGCACATCACCTTTTATATGAGAAGCGCCTTCTATAGTGTTCAGGCAATTAGACGAACCGCAATAGCAGGTGAAGGGTTGCACCATTTCCCATTCTGTAGACGGGTAAAAGAAAGTGAACTCATCTCCTGTGTTTACTTCGGCCAGGCAAACCAGTTGCATCATGGTTGTATCGAAGAAAACGGTGGGTGAGCAACTGTGGTTAATGTATTGCAGGAATTCCGGCTGCAGCGTAATATGTTTGTCATCATCTACCTGTACGGTAAGATAAGTTACTACCGATGAAGTGGTACCTGCATGGAAAGAGCAGATAACATCTCCCGGGGCAAATGAAGTAGTTGCGTGTAAAGATTGCTGTCCGGTAGCTTCATTTTTCCATACTTCGGCAAAACCGTTGTTGCTTATTAACCGGAGTGTCTGGCTGGTTGCTGATTTTGTTGTCATGCAGGCTTTAAAAATGAGGTTTGAAATGTGGGTTTATCATTCAAGCGTTCATCAAATAAAAAATACTATAAGGCAATAGTTTTTTGTATTAATTAAAAGTAATAAACTATTCTAAATAAATGATAATGTAAAAAAAATTTTATACACAATAGACAGCATGTATAGTGCATAACTATATATTAACCTTTTCCTGTTGCAATCTTTGCCAATGATTCATTACAATGCGGATGTCTGCATAAGAGTAATCATTACCCAATATTTCTTTTACCGGGGTTATCGCATTGCCACCAACTTCCATAACAACCGGTAATATGATATTTAACCGTTCTGCGGTTAACAATTCAAGTATACCGATCTCCCCGGTACGCACAAACGTGGCTAAATGCCCGCCGATAGTGCTTTCTGTGAGTTGGCGCATAACAGCGATCTGCTGAATTGTGTTTCCTTCTTTGAATAAACGAAGGCTTTCTGCCTGGCTACTGCCTTTAACAGGGGCATTTTTTTCGGGTTTCTTTTCTTCCGTCGATGGATGGTTGGGTACTGTATACTGCTTATAGGTATCCGGGTTTTTACAAAATGCAATGTCTCCGTATGCAGCATGTATCATTTTTTGAAGTTGCTGGTTCAGCAATCCTTCGATACCGGTAAGTTCTGTAATGTATTTCCTGAGTTTACCGGCATTATGTAAAGATGCAACATGATGCCGGAGTGGTATAACCAGTTCTTCACCGGCAATTTTTACAAAATAGTCAATTCCCTTACTAACCCGTTCTTTCAGTACACTGATATTGCCGGTATCGTACACCTGTTGTAAAAGTTGCTGCAGTTGTAATTGAAACCTGGCGGCCACCGTTGCCTGATCTCTTGCTTTCTGAAGCAGCAGGTTACTAAGTGCCAGTGCACTTTGTGCGTCTGGCAGCTTTTTGCCGGGCACCAGTTCCCTGAACAGAGAGAGGCCGGCTAAAATTTTTTTATAATCGAAACTTTTAACCAATTCATCGGCCCAGAACAGCTGCTGTTCGGCATTTAATATATGCTGCAGCTCTTCTGCCGCTGCCTCTTTTTTGGCAAACGCTATTACGCGGTTGTCGGTTGCCACAGCCTGGGGATATATGGGCGACAATAAGACCATGCCTTCTAAAGAGGTGCACCGGCTTAAAGCAACGTATACCTGGCCGGGAGCAAAAGATGCCCCCGCATCAATAATGGCTTTATCAAAAGTTAGTCCCTGACTTTTATGTATGGTTACTGCCCATGCCAGTTTTAAAGGATATTGGGTAAAACTGCCCAACTCCTCTTCTTCGATGCGGTCGCTCACTTTATCATAATTGTACCGGATGTTCTTCCAGGTTTCTTTTTCTATCTTCAGTTCATCGGCTTCATTGTCGTTGGCCGTTACCGTTATTTCATCTTTATCGATTTTTTTTATCGTGGCCAGTTTTCCGTTATAAAATCTCCTGGCGGCTCCTGAATCGTTTTTTATAAACATAACCTGGGCGCCTTCTTTTAACTGCAGGTTCATTTCTGTTGGCAACGCTTTTTCAGAAAAATCGCCGGTAACGGCACCGTTAAAGACTGTCATTTTACCGGGTAATTTTTCCAGCGCTGCAGCGTTAATGGCCTCCGCCTTCCGGTTATGGGTACTAAGGGTAATGTATTTATCAGTAGCTGGCGGTGTGAAGCCAGGCTGGTAGCGGTCATTCAATAACTTGAAATCGGCTGCGGTTGACTGGTTATTTCTTACGCGGTTCAATACGTCTATAAAATGCTGATCGCTTTGCCGGTAAATTTTCTTTAACTCAATATATAATGGAGGCGCTTCTGCAATTACCTGGGCACTGAAGAAAAAAGGGCTTTCATAATATGCCTGCAGAATATCCCATTCATTGTTGGCCACAACGGGAGGCAGCTGGTACATATCGCCAATGTACAAAATCTGTACTCCGCCAAAAGGGTGCAGGGGTTTTTTACGGAAATGCCGGAGTATGGTATCCATGGCATCCAGCATGTCTGCCCTCACCATACTGATCTCATCAATTATCAGCAGCTCCAGCTCCATCAGTAAATCACGCTTGTCTGCATTGAAGCGGATGTTTTTGAAAAGGCTGTGCTTATCGGCTACGGAATCATCATTTGAAAAACCACGTTGGGTACCAGGTATAAAAGGACCAAAAGGCAATTGAAAAAAGGAATGCATGGTTACACCGGCAGCATTAATAGCGGCTACGCCGGTTGGTGCAATAACAATCGTGGATTTATGGGTATACGATTTTATATGCTTAAGAAAGGTGGTTTTTCCGGTTCCGGCTTTGCCCGTAAGAAATACATGGCGCGAAGTATTGTTAACAAAATCCGCCGCCAGTTTAAAAAGGGTATTAGAAGCGTCTGTTTGTATCATTGAATAAGCTTTTTATCAAAGAAGCCGGCTGGCCACTTTTTTCAAAATTAGCAATCAATACCCGTGTTTTTCTGATCTGACCAGATAATATGAAGCCTGTAATAAAACAGCACCATTTATTCTTACAATACAAAGTTGTTTATTATTCAGATCATGCCAACATAAAATTCGATTACATATGGAATAAATAACATTCGCCACGGATTATACAAACCCAGGCAGCAGTATATACATTATTATATGTTCCGGAACTGCTGCCGCTGCGTAACCCATGGCGAATATTACTTATTTATTTAGCGGCCGCTTTCACGCCCAGCAGCAATACTTCATTTACTTGTACCTCGGTAATGTATTTTTTATTGCCCTGTTTATCTTCATAGTTGCGGTGTACAAGTTTGCCTTCAATTGCTACCTCACTCCCTTTATTGAGATGTTTTTCAGCAATTTCTGCCAGCCTGCCCCAGGCAACCAGCGTATGCCACTGCGTTTCTGTTACTTTTTCACCTTTGGCGTTGCGGTATACTTCGCTGGTAGCAATATTGAAGCGCGCCCATTTTTTACCGTTTTCGGTGCTGCGTACATCGGGCTGTTTTCCTAAAAAACCAATCAGCTGAACCTTGTTTTTTAATGCATACATAGTTGTAATTTTTTTGTTCTTCTGCAACTGACGTGCATAATGAAGAACGGTGTATAAATTTTGTTATCGCGTTTGATCAACGGCGCCATTGACCAACAACACAAAGATGCGCCGCTGCAGAAGCCATAGCCGGTTTTTAACCACTTATGTACGGATATAAGCGTTTGTAAACGCTTATTGATAGAAAAACTTTTAGTACCTTTTCTTTACAAACCTTATCCATTCCAATGATACAACAATCAGCGGCCAGAATCTGTATGGCCTGCGGCAAACCTGTTAAGGGACGATCCGATAAAAAGTTCTGCGATGATTATTGCCGCAACGTCTATAATAACGACCTTAAATCAGACAGTAATAATTATGTGCGCAATATCAATAATGCGCTGCGCAGGAACCGCCACATACTGGCAGGCTGTTTATCGGATAACGAAGAGATGGCCAAAACCACCAAAGACAAACTGCTGCACAAAGGCATCCAGTTTAAATACCATACCCATACTTACATCAACAAAAAAGGGGATGTCTATTATTTTTGCTATGATCATGGCTGGCTGCCACTCAGCAACGACTGGTACCTGGTGGTAAAAAACAATAAACAGGTATAATAACAGGGTGCGCATGTTCACCCGGTCAATTTGAAATACGAACCACTCATGCTTAAAGAAACTTTTATAGAACTTACCGGCAAATACACCAACAGCCGCCCGCGCTGCCATGAACTGTGGCTGGAAATAGAAACGCAATACCAAAACCGTGGAAGGCATTACCATACACTGACTCACCTCAGCAATATGCTGGATGTGCTACAACCTGTTAAAGAACGGATCGCCGGCTGGGATATGGTTTTATTCGCACTTTTCTATCACGATATCATTTACAATGTTATAAGAAAGGACAATGAAGTGAAGAGTGCCGTTTTTGCAGCGCAAAGGCTACAGTCCATCTCCGTACCCGCAGCAGCCATCCAAAGCTGCACTATGAAAATTGAAGCCACCAAAAACCATGCTCCCGGTCCGGATGATGACACCGATTATTTCACGGATGCGGATCTTGTTGTTTTAGGACAGGAATGGCCCGTTTATGCTGACTATTGCAAAAGCATCAGAAAAGAATATGCTGTTTACCCCGGCATCATTTATAACCCGGGAAGAAAAAAGGTATTACAGCATTTTTTGAAGATGGAACGAATATACAAGACAGCGTATTTTGTTGCAAACTTTGAAAAACAAGCCAAACAAAATTTACAACGTGAACTGGAACAGCTGTAACCGGCCAACAAAAACCCCCGCCGGATGGCAGGGGTAGTTTTATAATTCAATTTAGCAGCTTATACTTAATTGTTCAGCATCAGTGGCATTACCAGCATCAGCAATTCTTCTCCATCTTCTGCTTCGGTGGGCTTAATAATTCCTGCTTTTGTGGGGGTAGATAACTCCATGCGCACTTCATCACTGTCTGCGCCGCCCAGCATTTCTATCAGGAATTTTGCATTAAAGGCGATGCCCAGGTCTTCGCCATCATACTGGCATTTCATTCTTTCATTTCCCTCAAAGCTAAAATCAACATCCTGCGCTGCCAGTTGCAATTCGCTGCCCTGTATATTTAATACTACCTGGTTGGTGCTTTTATTACTGAATACTACCACGCGGCGAAGGGCGCCCTGGAAATCGCTTTTGTTAACAACCAGTTTATAGGGATTGTCTGCCGGGATAACCACTTTGTAATCCGGGAAGCGGGCATCAATTAACCGGCAACTCATTTGGGTATTGCCATGTTTTACAAAAAGATGGTTGCTGTTATAGCTAACCGTTATTTCGTCTTCATTAAAAGGCAACACGCTTTTCAGGAGCGACAAAGGTTTTTTGGGTACAATGAACGAATCTGATTTGGGACAGGCCACATCGGTTCTTTTGTACCTTACCAACCGGTGTGCATCGGTGGCAACGAACTGGATATATTTTTTATCCAGCTCAAAGAAAACACCGGTCATGGCCGGCCGCAGATCATCGTTGCTTACGGCAAACAGTGTTTTATTGATACCGGTAACCAGCGCATTGGATGTCATGGTAAATGACGTGGTGTCATCCGCCGCCGGCTCTTTGGGAAAGTTATCCGGATTTTCGCCCATTACCTTATACTTACCATTATCGCTGGTTATTTCTACCGCAAAGTTCTTGTCAATATTAAATGTCAGGGGCTGATCGGCAATATTCTTTAAAGAGTCCAGCAAAATTTTACCCGGAATACAAACCTTGCCGTTGTCTTTTGCTTCAATATCCAGGTGGATGCGCATGACGGTTTCGAGGTCGGTTGCAACAATGGTGAGTTTGTTTTTTTCAATTTCAAACAGAAAATCTTCCAGGATGGGCAATACGGTATTGGCGTTTATTACCCCGCTAATCTGCTGTAAATGTTTTAATAATGCCGAAGATGAAACGATGAACTTCATACGGAGCCATGATTTGTGACGAAACTACATATTTTTAATCAATAGCCAACCCGATTTTAAAGAAGGTGGATTAATTGTGAAGTGGGCATCCGCCCGTGTGCAACCGGTTATGAACAGCTAGAGAATCAATTTACCATCTTCATAAAATGGAAGCACCGGGGCGCTATCCGGTGTAAGGCAATAACGGATATCTTTTTCAAGGCCATAATTGCTGAGGCGCTGGTAGTGCGATGCATTCTTATCTTTCATGAATCCGTACAGATCATCTTTTGCAATTAACCAGCTGGCCTCTGCAATTGCGGAGGAGTCGCAATTAATATCAAAACGATGTTTTACCTTATTAATAACGGCGCCGGCAAACAACATGTCTTCAATATTTACCCGGTCTTTCCAGGCTGCGCAGGCAAGTACCACTGGCAGGTTTTGTGCCGTCAGATAATTACAAACCGCCTCCAGGTTGGGAAATGAACCGGTAATAATTTGACCGGCGCCCCCGCTGAGCGCCATATGTAAAAGCCGGGTACCGTTTGTAGTGGTTAGCACAAGCGTCTTTCCTTCAATAAATTCCCTGGGATATTCAAAAGGAGAATTGCCGTATTCAAGTCCTTCGGCAATTTTACCATCGCGCTCACCGGCGGTTATACCCCTTATTTGTTTGCTGATTTCAATACACCGGCTTACACTGTCAACCGGAATAATGGATTTGGCACCGTTGTACAATACGGTGGCAATGGTGGATGTAGCCCTCAGCACGTCGATAATAACAACAATGGAACTGCTGATATCATACAGGTTTAACAGCGCTGGCGATAAAGAAGTATACAATGATGGTTTGGCGGTATTCATAATGAGCGGCAAATATACCCCGAAGCAGGAAACCCGCCATTCGTAAAAAGACAATGTTGATCTTTTTTAATTTTTGGGTAAAATGAATAAGGCCTGGTTTGCTGTAACGGGTTATTGCCGGTGTTTTCACCAATAATGGCGTGGGGAGAAAAGGAGGAATTGATTTTTGGGAGGCTGCCGCGTGGCACTGGGTATTTGGGCCAGGGTCTACTTATTCAGCAGGAACTTCCATTTATCGGTTTCTGCAAATTCCTTTATAGCCAGGTTGCGGCGTTCAAGCAGTTTGCGGAGATAGCGTTTCAGAAAAACATAGTTGATTATTTTTCCCGCGGTGCCATATGGACTTTCAAATGAAAAAAGGTCGATCATCAGGGTACCGTTTTGTATGGCCTTGAAATGATGCTCGTGTTTCATCTGTTTAAAATCTCCGTTTACCAACTCGTCGGTAAAAGATTCCGGCATCTGCATGCTGCTGATCTTTACTTTGAGTACCCTTACTTTACCCAGGTGTTTGGCTTTCCAGGTAACTGTTTCGTCTTTATTGATCAGGCCCGAAGTGGTGCCGGCAACCGCCTGTTCATTGGTATGGGCCAGTGATTTTTTATGTACATCGATGCTTCTGCTGAGGTCAAAAACCCGTTCAACGGGCGCGGCAATAAAGGTGGTAAGATGAATGGTAGGCATGGTTTTCATATAGATTGGATTACTCACCCCTTCAACGCAAAAACCTTTCCAGTTTATATTAACTGAACGGAAATTTTACAACTTTGGCCGGCAGCAGCTTGTCGCGCACTTTTATAAATATATTGGCATCCAGGGTAGAGAAAACGGTTCGCACATAACCCATACCGATACCTTTTCCAAGGCTGGGCGATTGTGTTCCGGAAGTGACCGTACCGATGGTCATGCCGCTGAAGTCCTTTATTTCATACCCGTGCCGGGGTATACCCTTTTCAAGTAGTTCAAAACCAACCAGTTTACGTTCAACACCTTCCGCTTTTTGATTCTCAAAAATAGATTTGCCTGTAAAATCCTTATTGAATTTGGTTATCCATCCCAACCCGGCTTCCATGGGCGAAGTGGTATCATCTATATCATTACCATACAAACAATAACCCATTTCCAGCCGCAGCGTATCGCGGGCACCCAGTCCAATGGGTTTCAGTCCGTAAGGACCTGCTATTTCAAAGATGGCGTTCCATACTTTGCCGGCATTATCATCTTTGTCTTCAAAATATATTTCGATACCTCCCGAACCGGTATACCCGGTGGCGCTCACAATAACATTATCCACCCCGGCAAAAATCCCTTTTGTAAATGTGTAATATTTCAGATTCAGGATATCCATTGCTGTAAGTGGCTGCAACAGTTTGGTAGCATTGGGCCCCTGTATTGCCAGCAGGCAGGTTTTTTCGGATATATTGTGCATCTCCGCATTTTCGGAATTGCGGGTGCTTATCCAGTCCCAGTCTTTCTGAATATTGGAAGCGTTTACCACAACCATGTATGCTTTATTTTCTTCGATACAATAGATAAGCAGATCATCCACAATGCCCCCTTCTTCATTGGGCAGGCAGCTGTACTGGGCTTTGCCGGCGGTGAGTTTAGATGCATCGTTGGTGGTTACGCGTTGTATAAGCTCAAGCGCCTGCGGCCCTTTTATGATAAATTCTCCCATATGGCTCACATCAAAAATGCCTGCATTGTTTCGTACGGCAGCATGCTCGTCATTTATGCCGGAGTAACTGATGGGCATATTATAACCAGCAAATTCAGCCATTTTTGCACCCAGTGCAATGTGTTTTTCTGTGAAAGGCGTATTCTTCATGCCAGCAAAAATAATGATTAGCCGCAGATTATTTTGTCTTGACTAAGATTTGTAGGATTAGTATGATTTTAGGAACAGGATTGGTTGAACCTCTTTTACTCTGTGAATACCTCCTGTCCTTTGTGGCAAAAATGGCCACAGATTCGCAGATTGATTTTGACAGGGAAAATGGACGCAGATACAGTTCTTTTCTCTAACACAAAACACACAACACCCAACACAATTTTTTGCCGCAGATTATTTTGTCTTGACTAAGATTTGTAGGATTAGTATGATTTTAGGAACAGGATTGGTTGAACCTCTTTTACTCTGTGAATACCTCCTGTCCTTTGTGGCAAAAATGGCCGCCGATTCGCAGATTATTTTGTCAGGACTAGGATTAATAGGGATTTGTAGGATTATAAGAACAGGATTGGCTGAGCCTCTTTTGCTCTGTGAATACCCTTCTGTCCTTTGTGGCAAAAATAGCCACAGATACAGTCCCTTCCTTTAATACAAAACACATAGCACCCAACACCTAACACAATTTTTTGCCGCAGATTCGCAGATTACTTTGTCAGGACTAGGATTTGTAGGATTAGTAGGATTATAGGAACAGGATTGGCT